>JAESGG010000114.1_pt1 | contig 22379 bp, 15 predicted proteins | sample 9266231 | NCBI WGS metagenome assembly JAESGG01 (sample SAMN14515337, study PRJNA621664) | algae metagenome | isolation source: Aphanocapsa sp. GSE-SYN-MK-11-07L and co-occurring heterotrophs from wet... | place: USA: Grand Staircase Escalante National Monument, Utah | collected 2006-04-16 | reverse complement strand
GTCAAGGCTTGGAACAGACGCAGAAATCGACAAAAGAACCTGATTGACTGGAGCTTTACTCGTCAAGATGCAGACCAAAAACTGGGCAGACATTATGTTGCATAATTAATTACTCGCTCTACTAGCAATGCATTTGGAATATCAGCAATTAAGGCATTGCCTTCGGTTGTAAATTTGCTGGCATCGATTTGGAGTGTTTCACCACCAGCCGTTTCCAAGACAATTTGCAGTTCTGTCTCGGTGCGGTTGAGTCTGACTGCTGTGACTTGAATCGCCGCACTTGGCTCCTGCACTAGCAGATCGGCAGCACGGGTCGAGAATTTTGTCTGCACCTTTGTTTGAGCATCATTCGTATTTTCTTCTACTTCATTGGCTAAGACAGGTTGAACAACAGGACACCACAAGGCACAGCTAAAAGTCAGAAGTTTTACTAACTGAGAACAGTTCACAATTTAACCTCACACAAATCGGAAAATAAGCAAATTCTTGATGCAACGCGATCGCATTTTCAGCATTACCTAGACAGAAACCAACAATCTGAGTCAATAGCTCAGCAGGGTTATTTCACGGTAAAAATGCCAAAATCTTTGGTCACTTGATCAACCTGAAGCTGATTAACGCCCTCAACGATTGCCACTAAGTCACCGCTAGCCGTTGAAATCCGCACATTGCCCTCCTTGGGTTCAAATTTGTACTGTTGGGGTTGCCCCGCCAGCATGATCGTGTCTTTGGATGGAGTAAAGTTTTGCACCTGAGCAAAGTCGGCATCCCCTTGTCCGACGTAAAATGGCTCTGGTTTGGGGCTAACGGAAGTAATAAAGCTACCCAAGACAAACTCATTTCCCCCTTCTAGTGAGCCAATTAAGATATCTTTCTCCCCTTTGCCCAGGCTTTTCGGTTTAAGCGGAATCGGATCATCTTTTTTAGGAACGATTTCAAACGCAACTCCAGCTACATGGGCGTGTTTGCCTTTGCCAAATCCTTGCACGGTATCGTTGCCGTCGGTGCCTAGAAAGAAACTCTCATAATCTTCACCATCTGGCTTTTTCGTGGTTTGCCCAACTTGGGTGTAGTGATCTAAACCAGATTTATATTTACCCTGCTCAATTAACTGCTTGACATCAGGGTTGGCAAAGAGATACATCTTTTCATCAAAGGCTGCTTTTGGATCTGAGGTTTCGGCTGGCTGGGGGGCAGGAACATTGCTAGATATGGGCGGGTTGGACTGGCAGGCGGCGATCGCGCCACACATTACCATCAAAAAACTCAGCAAAATCCGATTCATAAGTTATCTCCTTGTGATCAATCAAACGTAGAGAGCGATCAAAATTCAACGGCAAACGATCCAATCACCGTAAAGGGTTCGCCCACATCAATCCTGTTTCTGCCAAACGGAGTGCCGGGGAAGTAAGTAACATCAAAAATATTTTTGAAATTTAGGGCAAACTTATAGCGATCTCGCTTGTAAAAAATAGCCGCATTTGTAAGCAGGTAGCTGTCCAGTTCAAAACTATTGTCTGTGTCACCGGGTCGATTCCCGACAACGTTAAATCCAACCCCAACCCCAAACCCACGCAGATTACCCTGTTGAATTTCGTAGGTTGTCCATAAACTGCCACTGTGTTTTGGAATTCCGCCTAATTGGTTGCCAATCGCAAACGCATTATCTTGAGTAACCTTGGCGTTGGTATAGGCATAAGCGGCAATCACATTCCATCCTGGTAAAATTTCCCCAATCAGATCTAGCTCAACGCCGCGACTTTTTTGTTCTCCTGTTGCGATCGAGAAGAATGAATTATCAGGATCAGTCGTGGCCACATTTTGCTTCGTAATATCAAAGTAGGCTAACGTCGCAAACAGCTTTTGGTTCAACAACTCAGCTTTAATGCCAACTTCCCACCCCTGGCCTCGCTCTGCGGGTAAAATATTGCCGCTAAAATTTGATTCTGTACTGGGTGTAAAAGATTCTGAATAGCTAGTGTAAAGAGAGACCTCTTTAATTGGTTGATAAACAATTCCAATTCGCGGAGTCAAAGCACTATCGTTTTGGATGGCTGCAAACCCAACGGGATCAAACGCAGTTGGATTATTTTCAACTTTTGTTTCTACCGTGTCATACCGTAAGCCAGCCACCAGTTTCAAGTTCTGAATCAGCTCTACTTGATCTTGGAGATAGACTCCCAATCTTCTTTCCTGAATCGTTCGATCCACAAACACATCAACGGTTCTGAAATTGGGTCTAGAAACAGTGCCGTAAACAGGGTTATAAATATCAAGCAGTAGAGGATTAAATAAATCAAATCCAGCAAAGGTTGTATCTGTACTTTGATTTAAATCAATCCCAAGCAAGAGGGTGTGTTTAACTGATCCGGTTGCAAACTTGCCAATCAGGTTGGTTTGCAGAGAGTAGCTTTCGACATCAATATCAAATCCTCCAAAATTGCGAGTTACAATCCCAGCCTGATCATCAATTTCAAACGGAAAGGCAAACTCTTCAATAATATTTTTGGAAAGATAGCGAAATGCGTTTTTGATCTTCCAGCTATCGTTAAACCGATGCTCGAAGTTATAGCCAATATTGAGGGTTTTATTCTCAACGTAATCGTCGGGTTCGCCGATCACGCGATCGCGAGGAATATTAGCGACTTGATTCCCGATGGCAACAAGTCCAGAATCAAAGGCTTGACGGCTATTTAAGTAATCGATCTGCAAGCTTAAATCAGTTTGTTCACCGATCTTCCAGGTCAAGATCGGTGCGACAAAGAATCGGTTATTATCCGTCGTGAAGTCTCGAAAACTGTCACTTCGCTCAAAGAGTGCATTGACTCGATAAAGCAGGTTTTTATCAGCGGTTAAAGGCCCAGAAAAATCAATCCGGGGGCGAACTAATGCCCGACTGCCGACTTGCAACTCAGCTCCATAGAACGGATCAGCAAGCGGCTGCTTGCTAACGAGATTGATTAACCCACCCGGCTGAATTTCGCCGTACAAGATCGAAGATGGCCCTTTCAGGACTTCAATTCTTTCCAGATTTGCGGTTTCTTGAGTATTTTGAAGCCCTACAACTCCAAACTGTCTAAACCCATCCAACAGCACTGGAGCGCCGTCGAATCCGCGAATATTCACAGAAAGTCCTCCACCTTCACCAGCTCCGCTGGCGGACACACCGCTTACGTTGCGGAATACTTCTTCAGGCCGAATCGCTTGCTGGTCTTCAATCACCTGCCTTGGTATCACTTGAATCGACTGAGGAATATCCCGCAGGGGGGTATCAGTTTTAGTGGCAGTCGTGGCATCAGGCACGAAGTAGTTATCCTCTCCTTGTCCAGTCACGACAATTTCTTCTTCAGCCCCCTCTAGATCTGGCTTGAGACTATAGGAAAATGCTCCTGTCTTTAGCACTACGTCAGTTTTAGGTAAGGTTTTGTCACCGCTGACCGTGATCCGGATGTTGCTCGGACTCTGCTGCTCAATGCTAATTTTAGTGATATCGGATGCAGGGTTATCGGCTTGAAAGGCTTGTCCGTCTGGAAGTGCCAGGACTGCATTCGGAATCTCGGCAATCAGGGCATTGTTTTCAGTTATAAACTTGCTAGCATCGACCTGAAGTGCTTTGCCATCAGCCGTTTCTAAAATAATTTCTAGTTCTGTTTCGGTACGGTTGAGCTTGACTGCTGTGACTTGAATCGCCGCACTTGGCTCCTGTGCTAACAGATCGGCAGCGCGGGTTGAAAATTTCGCCTGCGCCTCTATTTGAAAATCATTCGTTATTTCTTGGATTTCACTGGCTAAGACAGGTTGCCTAAAGGGCCACCCTAAGACACAGGTAAAAGTCAGAAACTTTAATAGTTGAGAACATTTCACAATTTAACCTCACACAAATCGGAAAATAAGCAAATTCTTGATGCGGCGCGATCGCCCTATTCGCATCACTCGGACATCGGCCAAGAGTTTGACTGAATGCAATGGCTGAGAGGGGTCATTTCACGGTAAAAACGCCAAAATATTTGGCTGGCTTGGAGGAAGGAACGTTGCTAGAGCTAGAAGGGTTGGGCTGGCAGGCGGCGATCGCACCACTCAATATCAACAGAAATCTAAGTAGAACTTGTTTCATGTTATTGATCTGAGAACATTTGTTAACAATAACTAGGGCTAAAATGTAACTGAAAACGATCCAATTACAGTTAAAGGATCGCCTGGATAAATTCCGGCATCAGAATTCCGAACTGATTCAATAAAGTAAGCATTGGAAATATTTTTGAGATTGATGCCAAAGCGATATCTGTCACGGCGATAGAAGAGTGCTGCATTGCCAGTTAAATAGCTGCCCACTTGAAAGCTGTTGGCTAGGTTGCCCGTTCGATCGCCGACGTAGTTAAAGCCAATTCCAAACCCAACCCCTTTCAAGACTCCGGTTTGGATTTCGTAGGTTGTCCACAGGCTGGCTGAATTTTTAGGAATCCCAAACAATGGATTGCCAATAATCGTCGGATCAATGTCGTTCGTGACCTTGGCATCAATGTAAGCGTAAGATCCAATCAGCTTCCAGCCAGGCAGTATTTCACCGGAAATATCAAATTCAACCCCCTTGCTATTTTGCTCGCCGACAGCGATTGAAAAGAGTGGAAAGTCAGGATCGGTAACGGCAACATTTTGCTTGCGAATGTCAAAGTAGGTTAGGGTTGCTAAAAGCTTCTGATTCAAGAGTTCAGTTTTGATGCCAACTTCAAAGCCTGATCCTCGTTCTGGTTCCAGAAGCGAGCCTCTAGCTGTAGTAACTGTATTGGGATTAAAGGATTGAGAGTAGTTGGCAAAGAGCGACAATTCTTTAATTGGGTTATAAAGCAGACCAATGCGAGGGGTAAATGCATTATTTGTTTGGGAGGATTCGCCCCCAGCCGTGAATTCAGTTTCGACATTGTTGATGGTTTGGCTGGAGAGATCGTAGCGTAACCCAGCCACCAGAACTAAGTTATCTAGCAGATAAATCTGATCCTGGAGGTATAGTCCCAAACGCTTTGCGGTCGTAAGCGTATCGTTAAAGGGTAGTAAATCCGATCGATTGGGTTTGGCTGCCAGATTGTAATCTGGATCAAAGATATTGATCAAAGAAGGCCCACCAAATATAGAAACAATTTGCTCATCACTCTGATTCAGGTCGATCCCCGCCAAAAGCGTGTGCTTAACTGAGCCTGTTTTGAAATTCCCAACTAAGTTTGTGTAGAGAGCATAAGAGTTGGCTGAATTGTCTTGGTCAGCATAAAAGCGGGTGACAGTTTCGCCCTCAACGGTAAATGGTAAGGCGACAACACTGTAGTTAGAGGTATTGTGGATGTATCGGAATCCATTGCGCAATTTCCAGTCATCACTAAGGCGACGCTCAAAGCTGTAGCCAAGGCTTAAATAATTGGTGGCGATGGTGTCATTTGGGTCGTTGATCACTCGATCGCGGGGAACCGGGGCAACCCCATTCTTAAAGGACGAAATCCCAAAATCAGCCGGACTATTGTCATTGATATATTCCAAAGAGAGTTTCAAGTCGGTGCGATCGTCAATTTTCCAGGTCAAAGCTGGGGCAACTGAAAATCGGTTGGTCGCCGTGTCAAAGTCTCGAAAACTTTCTTCATGCTTGTATAAGGCATTCAGCCGATAAAGCAGATTGCCGTTCGCCGTTAAAGGCCCAGACACATCAATCCGAGGTCGGACTAGCGATCGACTACCGCCTTGCAATTCCGCTTCGTAAAACGGTTCAGCTAGGGGTTGCTTAGAGACAAGATTAATGATTCCGCCAGGTTCTGACTGCCCGTACAGGATAGAAGATGGCCCCTTGAGGACTTCAATTTGCTGGAGGTTAGCCACCTCTGGAATTGCCTGAAAACTGCCATAAATCCGAAAGCCATCTCTCAGGGTTGGGGCAGAATTGGAAAAGTTACCCCCAAAGCCTCGAATACTGAAGGCTGCCTCACGACCGCTATTACTGCCAAAATAAGACACACTGCTGACATTACTGAGGGCTTCCTGGATCTCAGTTACCTGCTGGTCGCGGATTAATGCTTGAGGAATGACTTGAACAGAAAAAGGCGTTTCCATAATCGGCGTATCCGTGCCAGTTGCAGTAGAAGCATTCGGCACAGAGTAGCCATCCTGTCCTGCGCCTGTGACGACAATTTCTTCTTCAGCCGCTTCTGAATCGGGATTGAGGCTATAGGAAAATGCGCCTGTCTTCAGGACGACATCCGTTTTGGGTAGCGTCTGATCACCAACAACGCTAATGCGAATGTAAGTTGGATTTTGTTGCTCAACGGTAATTTTGGCAATATCTGGAGCAGGATTTTCGGCTTGAAAGGCTTGTCCGTCCGGCAAGGCCAGCACTGCATTGTCAATATCCGCAATCAGAGCGTTACCCTCAGTTGCAAATTTGCTGGCATCGATTTGTAATTCTTTGCCATCAGCCGTTTCTAAAATAATCTCTAGTTCTGTCTCGGTGCGATTGAGCTTAACTGCCGTGATTTGAATCAGGGCAGCCCGATCGGCTTCTTCAGTTTGAGCAACCCAGTCTTTGACCGTAGTCGCCGGAGAGTCAAAATCTTTTATATTTCCGATCACAGGCTGGGATGATCCCTTGGCTATTCCAGATCCATTGATCGATTCTGATCCAGCAGAGCGATCGCTGTCTAGTTGCTCAAGCGTTTGCTGCTTGCCTACCGCATCTGCGAGAGGGCTAATTTCTGCTGCATTGGCCAATTCAGACGTGATTATAGATAAAACCGCCGCGATCGCATTGGCAAGAACAAATCGATAATAATTCACAACAACTCCTCTTCCTCAGACTCTAATGAATAAACTGCACACAGCCACATATCATCTACTTGACAGGAAACTGAACGGATTATGGATAAGAACCCAAGATTCCAGGAGAGTGAATATAATAGACACAGGTCATAGAATCATTGCCCTGTAAAGATAGTTGGTAAAGCATGACGAATATAAAACCTACAGAAACAACTCAAAGCGCTCAGATCCTGAGCGAACATGATCAACCTGTGATTGATCAGCACCCATTGGCAAAGGCGATGGGTAAGTTTGAAGGTGAATTATGGGAAGCAACGCTTGCAGAAGTCCAGCAGTTTCGTGACCAAGATCGAAAAGAGCTAGAGGCTACTTTGAAGACCACTGATGATGAGTAGGTCAAATAAAATTTGTGTACATACTGGATACAGGCTTTAAGGAACTCTTGAAAGCTCTGCAATTCTTTCAAGTTCTGCCTTACACTATTCAATCGGAACATATTTATCAATCTCTCGCTACTAAAGTAAAACGAATTGGAACGCAAGATTGTCGAATTGCAGCAACCGCTTGCTTCAAAGGCTATATTCTTGTGACAATAAATGTGGTTGATTTCAAGCGGATTGGAATTGCACCTGTAGAGGACTGGACAAGATAGTCCTAGATTGCTAGCTAGAGAACTACTTCATCGGAAATTGATCATGTTCTTTTGAACGCTCACCAAGTTCCAGGTTGTCTCTGCCTTTAACGACTACACCCAATTTCACCTGCTTGACGCGCCGTCGAAAGCGCCACATCACAAACCCTGTAATTAAAAGAATGGTGGGTGCAAGACCAACAAATAGATAGAGAATCCGAGTCGGGATATCGCCGAAGGTGCCATAGTGCAATGGGGTAAAAGAGTTAAGAACGCGATCGCCCAGTTTAGCTACCCGACTATCTTGGATCTCTAGAACTTTGCCACTGTACCGATCGACTCTCACATGGCTATTAAAGTCCTCTGAATCTTGCGGCACCTTTTTATAAAATTCAAATACCTGGTCTGGCTTTGTCGGTAGAGTAATAAACGTTGTAATGGCATCTGGTAGAGCCAGTTCCGACTGACGCAAGGCCTCATTCAACGTCAGCGACGACTTACCCTCTACAACTGTAGACTTCATGTCTGGTGGCTTAGGAGTGAAGGTTGCGGTATAAATTACGGCAGTGGACTGGTCGTAAAAATTCCAGCAGAAGCCAGTAAAGGCGGTAAAAGCTAGAAATATGGCGGCAACAATCCCTGCCACTTTATGAATGTCGTAGTTACGGCGCTTCGGATGAGCCTTCCACTTGACTTTGAAACCAGAAATTAGTTTTCTCCAGCCTGGCCAGAGCAAAATTCCGGTTATGCTCAAAATGAATAACAATAGGGCGGCGATACCAGCAATGATGGTGCCGATATCCCCGCTCAGTAAGGCATAGTGCAAATTTAAGACGCGGCTAAAGAAGGCGGTTTCTCGCTGGCGATCGCCGATCACCGTGCCTGTATAGGGGTTAACAAATACCTCCCACTGAGTTTGATCAGGGCGATTCAGCCGAACCGTATAAAATTTGTGATCAGGCAGCATTTGCACCTGACCCACCTTCCAGTCAGGATGTTCAGCGTAGGTTGCCTTGACGGTATCCACTAGCTGATCCACTGGCACCACTTGTGTTTGAGGCGTAACGGTTCCAAAGCGCTGCTGGATCATCTGAGCATCTATTTCAGGCATGAAAACGAGCAAGCTGCCCGTTAGACCAATCACAACTAGCACAAGTCCAACCGCTAAACCAAGATAGCGATGTAGATTAAAGGCTAAGTTGCGCCACTTTAGATGCTGCATAACCCGTAAACTCCTAATTCAAAGCTCCGAAACGTGAATGGAAGATATCAAAATTCAATTGAGACAGAACCGATGACGGTAAAGGGGTCGCCAACATAGATCGACTCCCGAAACGCGGCGGATTTGAAGTATTCCACATTAAATAAATTCTGGAAGTTCAGCCCAATTTTGAACTTGTCTCTGCGGTAGTACAGAGCGGCATCAGTCCGCAGGTAGCTCGGTAAAATAAAGGAGTTACCCGTATCGCCAAACCGATCGCCAACGTATAGAAACCCCAAGCCAAAACCGATTCCCTTGGCCGGCCCTGCTTGGATCTGATAAGTAGACCATAAACTAGCGCTATGCTTGGGCACATTGGCTAATCGATTCCCGACCGTAAAAAAGTTATCCTGAGTGATTTCAGCATTTGTGTAGGCATAGGCTGCAATGATATTCCAGCCCTGGATCGGTTCTCCGATAATATCTAATTCAATTCCCTGACTTTGCGCTTCCCCGACCGCAAGACTGAAGTCTGGATTGTTGGGATCTGTGGTTGAAATGTTGGTTTTATTGATCTGGTAAGCGGCCAGGGTTGTGAAAAGTTTCTTGTCCAAAAATTCCCCTTTCACCCCTACTTCATACTGGGTTCCAACTGAAGGCTCCAAGGCTGAACCATCTACTTGAGTAGAAAAAATATCTGGATTGAAGGATTGGCTGAAGCTGGTATACAGTGAAATTGGTTCAATGGGCTGATAAACAATGCCAACACGGGGACTGAAGCGCTGGGCAGAATCTTCTGTAGTCGTATCCGATAGCCGATCAAGGGAGGTGCGACGGTACAGGTCAAGTCGTCCACCGACCAGAAGCTTCAAATTCTCCAAAATCTCAACTTGGTCTTGCAGGTAAAGCCCTAGGCGATTTTGGGCCCGGCTGCCATCCCGGCCAAAGTCGGTCATGTCACTAACGCTCACTGCTGGCAGGGGATCAGTGACACCTGTAAAAATATTGGTAAAAAAGCCAGGATTGTCGGGCAGTCGGCGCTGATTTCCTGCCGTTGTTTCGCGGTTCAAATCTAACCCGACGAGCAATGTATGCTCCACGAAACCTGTTTTGAATTTTCCGATCAGGTCTGTATTGACAGAAAAATTCTGGTAGTTATCCTGATTCGATAAAAACTTCCGTTCAAAAGTGCCATCATCCTCAATGAACCAGTTCCCTAATCGAAAATCAAAGGTGTCTGAAGAAAGGTAGCGAAAGCTGTTCCGCAACTTCCAGTCTTGATTGAAGCGATGCTCAAACCGATAGCCGACCTTAAATTCTTCGACGGTGCGGCGATTAGTGGCATCTGAGAGGACGCGATCGCGGGGGAGATCAGCCACTGCATTACCAATCGCCACCGTACCCTCATCAAAGGGACGCAAATCGTTAAGATAGCTAAACTCCAGCGTCAAATCCGTTTTGTCACTAATCTTCCAGCTTAGGGTTGGAGCTGTAAATACTCGGTTGGTATCGGTCTGAAAATCCCGAAATCCATTGTTGTACTCATACAGGGCATTGAACCGATACAAAATCGTTTTGTCGGAATTTAAGGGGCCCGATAGGTCAATACTGGGGCGAATAAATGCATAGCTGCCAACGGATAAATCAACTTCATAGAAAGGTTCAGCCAGAGGCTTCTTTGTGACCAGATTTACAACTCCACCCGGTTCTAGGCTGCCATAAAGGACTGAGGCCGGGCCTTTGAGGACTTCAATCCGCTCCAGGTTATTTGTTTCTCGATTGCTGAATTGACTTTGCCGAATCCCATCCTGGAGAAAAACATCCGTCTGAAACCCGCGAATATTAATCCGATCAATCTGTCCGCCAAAGGTATCATCTTGCTGTACGCCGCTGACATTTTGCACTGCATCATTCAGTCTTCGCACCTGCTGATCTTTAAGCACCTGCTCTGGAATCACTTGAATCGATTGAGGAATATCCCGCAGGGGAGTATCAGTTTTGGTGGCGGTAGTGGCATCAGGCACAAAGTAGTTTTCTGCTCCTTGTCCGGTTACAACAATTTCTGCTTCTGACCCCTCTAGATCTGGGTTGAGGCTATAGGAAAATGCCCCCGTCTTCAGGACGACAGCAGTTTTAGGTAAGGTCTTGTCACCGCTGACCGTGATCCGGATGTTGTTCGGACTCTGCTGCTCGACGCTAACTTTGGCAATGTCGGGTGCCGGGTTGTCGGCTTGAAAAGATTGACCGTCTGGGAGCGCCAGCACTGCATTCGGAATCTCGGCAATTAAGGCATTGCCCTCGCTAGTAAACTTGCTGGCATCGATCGGAAGCGCTTTGCCATCAGCCGTCTCCAAGACGATTTCTAGTTCTGTCTCGGTGCGGTTGAGCTTGACTGCGGTAATTTGAGCAGCCCGGTCAGCTTCCTCCGTCTGAGCCAGCCAGTCTTTAACGGTGGTCGCAGGCGAAGAAAAATCTTGTAACTCGATGATCTCAGGCTGAGTTGATTGTTGATCTACTCCAAGGACAGTCATTGACTTTGGGGCAAAAGCGCGATCGCCAACTTGGGCTGGCTGCTGTTGAACAACGACCTGTCCAAGCGGGCTAATTTCTGCTGCATCAGCAAGCTGAGACGTAACCACCGATAAAATCGCCGCGATCGCGTTGGCTACACCACACTGAAAATAATTCACAATAAATTCTCTCACACTAATCCCACATATTGCTCTCAGCTAGAGGCTTAATACCTCAAATGGCAGTCAAGTCTTACCTGCTTGCCACAACTTAAAATGAGTAAAGATCATAATCTTTCTCAATTAGGATTAAAAGTAAGAGGTTGTGGGCGCAAAGTCAACTCCCCTGTCTTGAGTTTTATCAAGGGTTGCTAAAATCTTCGCGTCAGGCTTATTTGCCAGCGATCGCCGTCAAGGTGTCTTGGGGGGTTAGTCCCAGGCAGGCGGCTAATTCTTCCAAGGCAATTAGCTCTTGCCCGCTCGCCGCCAGTTGCTCTGTGGCAGGAACGGGTTCTTTAGCTGGATCAGAGCTACGGGCAACTTTTGCTGACTGGCGGGCCTGAATATACGCAACGTAGAGCTTGACTACTTCGACTCGTTTTTGACGCTTTGTATTGGCCAAGCCAGCCGAGAGAGCGGGCAATTGCTGGATGGCGCTGAGCACACGTAGCGGCTCAAAGCTAACTGTCAGGTAGAAGCCACTTTCGTTGAAGTTGGTAGCCTCTTCCACGGAATTGGAACGACTAAAACTTTGCGATGGGCCAAATTCCAGGGAAATGATATCTTGAAAAGCGCTCACTCCCAAAGCAGCTTTGGCGGTTTTTACTTCGATGGAGTTGGTCTGAGCAATTTGAACTAGGCGGTCAATGGTTGCTATATCCTTCTGGGTAACTACAGTTTGGAGCGTTTCCGGCTTTGCCCTCTCTGGACAGCCCACAACAACACCGAATAGAATTAAGCTGATTAGCATGAACCGCTGTTGCTTCTGACGCAAGAATAATTGCTCCCCACTGCTCCAATCCCCTCTGCTGCTAATCATCGTCCTCAATTTCTGATCGCTTTCCTGAACCCTACCACTTGTATACTATTCTCTGCTGGCAATATTGTCCTACCCCAAAGCCAGTCATGGACAAAATCAGCGGCGCTCAGTCAACCATGATATCGCCGTGCTTTGACCGTAAAGACTTAGAATGAGGGCGTAGCTCCAGGAAGACGCATGGTTTCCACTTCAGAATCAAAGCGACTCATTCCACCGTTAGAAAATGGCGATCGCCTTTCCCGGTTTGAATTTGAGCGCCGCTATGAAGCAATGCCCTATCTGAAGAAGGCTGAATTAGTTGAAGGAGTGGTTTACATGGCAGCAGCATTACGCCTGAGAAATCATGGCGAACCCCATGCCAATCTTGTTATCTGGCTCGGCAACTACAAGGTTGCTACACCGGGAGCAGTATTGGCAGACAATACAACAGTGCGGCTTGACCTTGATAATGAACCTCAGCCTGATGTTGCGCTGTTTCTTGACCCTGGTGTGGGTGGACAAGTACGAATTTCGGAAGATGACTATATTGAGGGCGCACCGGAACTCATTGCAGAAGTTGCTGCCAGCAGTGCTGCCTATGATTTAGGCGACAAGAAAAAGGCGTACCGCCGTAACGGAGTCCGAGAGTATATCGTTTGGCAAATGTTTGAAAATAAGTTGGATTGGTTCGTTTCAGAAAATGATGGGTATGTGAATTTGACACCCGATACAGCCGGAATTATTCGCAGTCGGATCTTTCCGGGATTGTGGCTAGCAGAAGCAGAGTTGCTGGCTGGCAACATGCAACAGGTGCTAGCGGTATTACAAACAGGACTAAATTCAGCAGAGCATTTGGCTTTTGTCCAGAATTTGAGCGATAAGTTGCAGCAGTCAGAATAGGCGATTCCCTCCAGAACAGCAAAGCGGAACGCCCACGCCTGGACTTTTTCTCTAAAAGTTCACAGAAACAGTTCCCAAAACTGTAAAGGGTTCACCCACCTGAATGCCAACCCCTTGATATTCGTAATAGGTTTTGTCAAATAGATTTTTAAAGATCCCAACCAATTGCCCGAATAGCAGTGAGATCACCCCCATTCACTGCATCACCTGTTTGCGCTGAACCTGTGCCACCTATGGCTTACGACGATGCTGCCACATTACAAAACCAGTGATGAACAGAGTCAACGGAGCCAGTCCGACGAAGAAGTAAAGGATGCGAGTGGGTAAGCCCCAGAAGGTGCCGTAGTGTAAAATTTCAGCACCACCATACGCCCACCAAGTCGCTCCTGCTGACTGCCGTCCGTCGATCACTCGCAAGACTTTCCCAGTATACTGATCGAGTTCTATCCAACTGCTACCATACTGACCAGGCTCTTGAGGATACTTTTTTCTCACATTAAGTGTGTCCTGTGGGATGTTATGTGGAAAAATGACATAGGTAATTTGTGCATCAGGCAAGACTGCTTCTGCTTTTCGCAATAAATCTCCGGGCGAGAGGGGTTGCTTGTCAGGAAGGAGGATAGAAGCGACTGTAGGCGGTTGGGAGGTGAAGGTCAGTGAGTAAACGATGGCATTGCTAAAATCACTTAGATTCCAATTGATTCCTGTAATGGCCAATAGAATAAGAAATAGCCCCGTCACAATCCCAGCAACTTTGTGAATGTCAAAATTAAGTCGTTTGGGATGAGCGTTCCACTTGATCTTGAAGCCTGCCAACAGATTTCTCCAACCGGGCCACAGCAAAACTCCGGTGATGCTGAGAATTACCATTAGGCACGCAATGATACCTACTAAGGCATACCCAAATTTTCCTGCCAAAAGTCTACTGTGTAAATCGACTACGAACTGACCTATCTTGTCCCCATTCTCTCTTGTGCCTATGATTGCGCCTGTGTAAGGGTTGACCAGCACTTCGAGCATTTTGTGGTCAGGTTTTTCTAGCCGCACATAATACGGAGGGTATAATTCTGGTAGAGTTGATTCAACATCAGATATTTTGAACGCTGACTGCTCAGCATAAGCAGCCTGAACGGTTTCAACCGCCGTTGCCAGTGAAATCGTTTGTTCTTGCGGAGTTATTTTGCCAAACTGCTGTTCAACCTGAAACTGATTGGAGGTCTGCTTAAAAATTAATAAACTTCCGGTTAAGCCAATAACTACAATAATTAGCCCAAGTGCTAAGCCCAAGTAGCGGTGTAGAGAAAAAATTAGCTTGCGGAGCTTTTTTAAATTCATGGCTAGTGCTTTGTTCCATCAAAACTCTACAGATACTTTTCCTAGAACCGTCAAGGGAGGTTGAGGTACGATGAAAAATCCATTGCTGTTGTAGTAGTCAATATTGGTTAAATTGTTCACGTTCAGTTGCAACTTCCAGTTATCTCGCTTGTAGAAAATCCCGGTATCGACGCGGAAGTAGCTGGGTAGCCTTAAACCGTCGTTGGGAAGGTTTGCTTCTCTGTCACCGCTAACGTAATAAAGACCTAAATTAAATCCCAACCCTTTGAGTGTTCCTCGTTGAATCTCGTAGGTATTAAACAGACCCAATTGATGTCTAGGAATCTGTGTTAAGCGATCGCCAACCAGCAGAGGATCGGTGTCCTTACTGACAAAGGCATCGGTATAGGCGTAGGAGGCAACAACATTCCAACCGTTTACTGGGCGACCGACTAGGTTAAATTCCATCCCCCGGCTTTTCTGTTCTCCAGTTTGAATGCTGAAATCAGGATCATTGGGGTCAGTCACCAGGACATTCTCTTTCCGAATTTGAAAAGCAGCCAGCGTCGCTGCCAGTCGCTTGGACAGCAAGTCTGCTTTGATGCCAACCTCAAACTGCTCCCCTTTTTCTGGCTCAAAGGCTTCCCCGGTAGCACTGGTTCCAAAGAGATTAGGATTGAATGAAGTAGCATAGCTGAAATAGAGAGAGACTGGCTCAATGGGTTGATAGACAATACCTGCACGGGGACTAAAGGCAAAATCGGTCGAGTCAGTCGGAACGCTATCATTCAGGAAATCACGGCGAATTGTTCGGATCAGATCGAATCGTCCTCCTACTAAAAGCTTAAGGTTACTCAACAGAGTAATCTGATCTTGAAAATAAATACCCAAGGCATCTGAAAGAGACTCCTCATCCGCCTCAAGGCTAAAGACCCCCGGTTCAGCTCCATAGACCGGGTTGAACAAATCAATGGGGGCAATTTCTGCTCCTGAAGACCGAATCGTATTTTTTTGGCGATAAAGCTCCACACCCAGTAACACCTGATGCGCGACAAATCCAGTTCGGAATTTACCTACCACCTCATTTTGCAGCGTCAGATTTTGCGAAGTGTTATTCTCTTTAACTGCTGCGCGGTCAATTGTGCGGCGGTCTTCCTGGAGGAAAAACGGTGTAATTTCAGATTTATCAAAATTGCTGATTACAGCAGCAAATCCATGTCGCAGTTTCCAATTCTCGCTGAACTGGTGTTCCAACACATAGCTAGCACGTCCAGTCTCAGCCGTAGCATCATTAAAATCGGGTTCGCCTAAGTTGCGGCTGATGGGAACCTGGAAGATTTCAGGCCCTGTCGGTGCAAACCCCCGGTCAAATGCGTAATTGAATTTTTGATACTCAGCAATGAAGGTTAGCTTCGTGTTTTTGCCAATTTGCCATGAGAGCGCTGGAGCAACAAAAATATTCTCTGAGTTAACAAAATCTCGGAAACTGCCTGCATTTTCGTAAGCCAGATTAAGCCGATATGCAACCGTTTTTTGAGAGTTCAGTGGCCCAGAAATATCGAGTGTAGGGCTGTAAAAGTCAAAGCTACCAATGGTCAGTGAGGGAGCATAATAAGGCTGTGTCAGGGGCTGCTTACTGACAATATTGACGATTCCTCCCGGCTCATTCTGGCCATAGAGCACGGAAGCCGGCCCCTTGAGAAACTCAATTCGCTCAATGCTGGCAACATTAAACAATCCCACATTAGCGTCACTCCGAAAGCCATCTCGATAGGTGGCGAGGAAACTATTGAAGCCCCGAATGAAAAACTCTGCGGCTGGCAGCCCCCCTTGGGTAACATCAACCTGCACTCCGGGTACATTATCAGCAGCTTGGTCTACCCGCCTGACCTGTCGGTCTTCTAGCAGTTGTCGGGGAATCACTTGAATTGAAGCTGGAATGTCCCGTAGGGGGGTGTCAGTTTTGGTGGCAGTTGTTGCATCGGTCACAAAGTAGCCGTCCTGTCCTGCCCCTGTTACGACGATTTCCTCCTCAGCCCCCTCTGGATCTGGGTTGAGGCTATAGGAAAATGCTCCGGTCTTCAGCACCACATCCGTGGTTGGTAAGGTGTTGTTCCCGACAACACTAATGCGGATGCTGGTTGGACTTTGTTGCTCAACGGTGATTTTGGTAATGTCTGAACTGGGGTTTTCAGCTTGAAAGGCTTGCCCGTCAGGAAGTGTCAGCACTGCATTGGGAATCTCTGCAATCAGAGTATTGCCTTCTGAGGTGAACTTGCTAGCATCAACTTCAAGCGCCCGACCGTCAGCCGTTTCTAGCACAATTTCTAGTTCTGTCGGTCTGGGGTTGAGCTTGACTCCAGTAATTTGGCTTGGAGCAGCAGTTTGGGCCAATTTGGACGGTTGGGCCACCAAATCAGCAGCGCGGATCGAAACGGGTGGGCGATCGCCGACCGATTCAATCTGCTCCATCTCTGCTCGTACAGGCAGTTCCAGCATCCCCAAACCAGCCACAGCTAGCCCCAAGCGAATGCTCCAAACCACAACAAATTTCATTTCTGTCCTCACACCAATTAAGTCTTTGAGATTAATTCTCAAATGAGAGCCGTGAAGATAATACAGAATTGCCTGACCGTAAATCTACTCCAATCAGCCCAGACGACTCCAAGCGGACTGGTGAAGTCACCCAATGCACTCGATCGCAAACTGCACAGGGATTAGAATTAAGCAAAGATCGAGTCCCAGTGGAACCAGCCTCTATGCTCTCCCCCGAACTCAAAGCCGCCTTACCAACGAGCGAAGAGCTGTCCTGTTCTGACGATACGCCTGTGGATAATGAACAGAACAAGAGCGACAAGCCCGCCTAGCCGCCGTATCTCGCTTGCAACAACTGAATCCGACGGTTGAACAGATTGCTGAGGCGCTAAGTTTGTCGGTTGCAGCAGTGCAAGCAGAACTGGACTCAAAGTAGCTTTTGCCCAGCTCGACAGGCGCTGGGAGTGATGCCATATTTGCGCTTAAAGGCGCTGGAAAATTTGGCGGCATTGGCATAGCCGACTGTATTTGCCACGTTTGCGATTGTGAGAGTGTTGTTTCGCAGCAAATCTACAGCCACTTGCATCCGATGCTCGAACATACAGCCAAAAACAGTAGTGCCAAATAGGGCCCGAAACCCCTGTTTGAGTCGATTGTGGTTCATTCCCACTTGCCGGGCCAGCTCCAAAATTGAAGGGGGGTTTTCAAGCTGGCTCAGTAACAGCTTGCGGGCCCGATGCAATTGTTCAATTTGAGTGGGACTGAGGTACGGTATGGGCAGGTCAGGGGCATCATCTTGAAACTGCTGGAGCCGGAGGGCAATTAGCTCTAGAACTTTTGCTTCTAGGTAAAGCCGCCGCACTGCACCCTCAAACGGACAGGTGAGAATTTGATGGACGATCGCCTGCATGGTTGCGGTTGTCTTGGCAATCTGCCAATATTGGTCAATCTGATTCGATTGCAGCACTCGTGCCAATTCAAGGGGGAGCTGGTCGTATTGGGCGTTGATCAGAGTGGCAAAAAACTCAAACTCCATGTGGATATCAAGCTTCAAGACGCGATCGCCCGCTTTCCAGGCAAAAAAACCTTCCGGTGTCTGATCGCAAATATAGGCTTGCAAAAAGTTTTGTCCCTGGGCCACGCCCTCAGTGCGGTTATCTCCCCAGACACTAAAACTCAACTCCAGACAGTTCTCTGGGGGAGTTGCCGCGTTCTCAACCACCAAATCCTGATCCAAAATATAGTCATCGATTTGGAGATCAAGCCCTGAGCAGAGGTCGATATATTGGCGGTAGCCTTGGCTGAGTTGCCTAGGATCGTTCAAATAGCCCGTCCATGTGTCTGAGTTGGGTTTGTCGGGTTGCTGCAAGAATTCCTGGTAGAGTTCGGTTTCAGACAAGAATAGGGTCATTGCAAGAGGTATAGAATTTATTGAAATATATTCTCATATTTATTGCTGCTGTTGTGGCTTTTATTTTCTGCTCATGGTTCTTCAGCGGCGATCAATTAGATGAACATTCGTCTTGATTTTGGAAGCCCATTTACTATCGTTGATTATCAATTGACAAATCGAGAGCTAAAACTGCACCGAAACTGTTCCTAAAACTGTAAATGGCGCACCAGGGTAAATCAGAGCGGTATTCTGAGAAGATTCAAAATACGGCGTACTAAAGAGATTTTTGAAATTGAGTCCAATGCGCCACCGATCACGTTTGTAGAAAATAGAAGCATCAGTCCGCACATAGGAAGGAAGGACGAAATCGTTGGGCAGTTCAGCTTGGCGATCGCCAGCGTAAAATATCCCTAAGCCAAACCCTAGACCTTTGGGCAAACCTTTTTGGAGTTCATAGGTTGTCCAGAAACTGACCCCGTGCTTAGGGGCATTAACCAGCGTATCGCCGACTGGCAGAGCATTGTCTTGAGTTACTTCTGTATTATTTAGAAAAGCAGAGGCAATGATATTCCAACCCGGTAAAATTTCACCAGTAATGTCAAACTCAAGTCCCCGACTGCGGGCTTCTCCAACCGGAATCGAGAAATCGGGGTTGTCGGGATCGGGGGTCAAAATATTAGTTTTGGTGATTTGATAAGCCGCTAGCGTGGCTGAAAACCTACCTAATTCAGCCTTTACCCCAACTTCATACTGTGTGCCTCGCGTTGGTTTAATTAGCTCACCCGTAGCCGTTGTGGAATTATTGGGTACAAAAGAAGTGCTAAAGCTGGCATAGAGCGAAATCGGCTCAATGGGCTGATAGACGATTCCCACACGGGGCGAAAATGCCTGGTTATTAAACTCATCATTGCCAACAAAAGGTGGATCTGGGGGGAACTCCTCATTAAAGCTGCTTTTGGCATTAGAAAAATCATAGCGCCCTCCCACAAGGAGTTTTAGATTAGGGAGTAGCGTAATCTGATCCTGTAGATACACCCCCACGGTGTTAGAAGTAGAGTCAGAGCTAAAAAAGCTAACTGATGGTGGAATTGGCGCTCCGTAAGTTGGATTGATCACATCAATAAAGAATCCTGTGTCTGAATCAGAATCATTCTGTTTAAACTGACTTTGTGCCAGTTCGACCCCAAATAGTAGCTGATGCTGGATCGGCCCGGTATTAAACTTAAAGACCAAATCCGTTTGCCAGGACAGGGTATCTTCAATAGAAGGCTGGTTGTCTACACGATAGAGTCGATCAATTTGATTCGTGGTTGGGTCGAAGTCAAAGAGCCGAACTGATTCCTGGCGAGTGCGCTTCAAAGAAGCTCCAAAAGCACTTTTGAGGCTAATATTCTCATTAAACTGATACTCAATCGCCGCATTAAGGTTATGAGTTGTACTGCGAATAAAGTTGTCAGGTTCCCCTAAAAAGCGACTCCTAGGGAGACGAAAAGTGATGGGGTCAATGGGTAAGCCATCATCAAAGGTTTGGTCGGAGGATAAAAACTCATAGCCGACGGTTAACTTTGTTGCTTCACTAAACTGATAGCTGAGGGTCGGTGCGACAGAAAACTGTTCTCCCTTCACAAAATCCCTAAAGCTGCCCGTGTTCTGATAAGCAGCCGTCAAGCGGTATAGCAAATTTTTATCTGCCGTGAGGGGGCCAGAGATATCAATAGACGGTTCATAGAAGCTGAAATTTCCGGCTGTGAATGATGCCGAATAGAAGGGGGTATCCAAGGGCTGCTTGGTGACAAAGTTAACAATCCCTCCTGGTTCAAACTGACCATAAAGCACTGAGGCAGGCCCCTTTAGCACCTCAATGCGTTCAATATTATTGGGTGCAATTTCTGAGGCTCCTACCCTGAAGCCATTTCTTAAGGTGGCAGACTCATTGCTAAAACCTCGGATGTTAAACCGGGTATCGGTATCATCGCTATAGTCCCGCTGCGGCGTAACGCCAGAGACATTTCGCAGCGCATCAGAAATCCGCGTCACCCCCTGATCTTGAATGACTTCTTTAGGAACCACCTGAATTGAAGCCGGAATATCGCGCAGAGGTGTATCGGTTTTAGTGGCCGTAGTCGCATCTGGCACAAAGTAGCCATCCTGTCCTTGCCCGGTGACAACAATTTCTTCTTCAGCCCCCTCTGACTCTGGGTTGAGGCTGTAGGAAAATGCGCCTGTTTTCAGTACAACAGGGATTTGGGGTAAGGCTTGACTACCAATAACGCTGATCCGAACACTGTTTGGGGTTTGTTGCTCAACCGTAATTTTGGCTATATCTGGAGTGGGGGTTTCGGCTTGAAATGTTTGGCTGTTGGGCAGTGCCAGCACCGCATTCGGAATATCGGCAATTAGAGCAGTCCCCTCGCTTCTAAATTGACTAGCGTCAATCTGGAGTGACTGACCTTCAGGTGTTTCTAGGACAATTTCCAGTTCTGTTGCAGTGCGGTTAAGTTTGACTCCAGTGACTGCGATCGCAGCGGCAGGGCTAGATTCTTGAGCCAATAAATCTGCTGCACTGGTCGAACTAGGTTCAATCTCATTCACCGCCGGAATTTGGGTGATCGGGGTGGCATTGGCTTGTTCAGCTACGGTATCCACACAAGTATTAGTTGTACCGTTGAGCGCTCTAGATCCCCCTAAATCCCCCTTAAAAAGGGGGACTTTGAATCCCTTGGGGTACATTCCCCGTCCGCAAGCGGCGGGGATATTCATTTCTAAAGCCCCCTTTTTAAGGGGGTTTGGGGGATCGAATGCTAGGTCTCCAGTGCTTCCAGAGATATGTGTATACGGTAGGACTTGTGCAGGAGATCTAACAGCTTGCTTTTTGGCTTCGGAATACGGGGAGATCAACTCTGCTCTAGCCGCTTCGGGGGTGATCGCCAGCACCATCACAGACAAAACAACCCAGCTACTCAAATTCCGATTTTTTCCCATCGTTCCTCACACGCAAACAAAGCCAGAGACTGGGTGTTAGTAGCTCCAGTCTCGACTAGAAAAATAATAAAAATTCTCAACTACTTTACCCTCATCCTGCTGGTTTAAACTGGCTGAATGTTCGCCAAAGGAACTTTTTTTGTTCTCCAGACAAACTTTCTAGACTCGATGACTGCGAGGATTGACCCCAAATTTCTTGCGAAAGGCGGTGTAAAATGCGCTACGACTGCTGTAGCCAACGGCTTCAGCCACTTCAGCAATTCTCAGCCGGCCTTCGATTAAAAGCTGTTTAGCCTGCTCCATTCGATAGTCAGATAAACAGCCAAATGCCGTTGTACCAAACACCTCGCGAAAACCCTGCATCAGTTTTCGCCGATTTAAACCGACTTGTCGCGCTAATTCCTGTAGGGACGGTGGATCGTCTGAATGACCCAACAGAATATGCTTGGCTTGGTGAATGCGATCGATGTCGTCAGGGCTAAGTCCTATATGGGGCAAACCCTTTTGCTGATCAGCCTGCCATTCAGACAGTTGCAGGGCCAACAACTCTAATGTTTTGGCTTCCAGATACATCCGCTTCACCATGCCCGTGAAGGGGCAGTGCAAAATTTGATGCAGAATTGACTGCATTGCCATCGTATTCGGCTCTAGAGACTGGTGAAAGCGTCGCAGATCAGTGCTATTAATTAAATTCTTGAGGGTGGGCGGCAATGAGTCAAAGTCAGTCCAAAAGGTGCTCAAATACTCCAGATCTATCTGAATACGAATCATCTGAAGTCGTTGCTCAGCAGGGTGAATTTCGACTTCGCGGATGTCGGGCAAGCAAAATAGATAGTTTTGTCCGGCTTGTTCTGTGTAGTCTGCTGCAATTTCCGGCACATTAGGTGTGATTACAGGTTGCAATCCAGACAGATAAAACTTGGAGGTGAGAAACATCGAATCATCGTGTTCACAGGGAGTTGCTACATCTTGATGAGGCTTTGTTGCATAATTCACTAAAGAAGAAAGGTTGGCTTATCGCAGGGTGTTGTTAGCAAGCGACGGGATAACTCTCCGGCTTCGCGATCTGAATCATTCGGTTGAGTGCAGCACATTTGATGAAT
>JAESGG010000113.1_pt1 | contig 22417 bp, 22 predicted proteins | sample 9266231 | NCBI WGS metagenome assembly JAESGG01 (sample SAMN14515337, study PRJNA621664) | algae metagenome | isolation source: Aphanocapsa sp. GSE-SYN-MK-11-07L and co-occurring heterotrophs from wet... | place: USA: Grand Staircase Escalante National Monument, Utah | collected 2006-04-16 | reverse complement strand
CCTTCAGCAGGCGGTCTTTGACGTGCTCAATGCGATCGCACAGGAAACCATTGCTTCGCTCACAGGCTATTCTTTTATTCTCAATGCTCTTTCTATTTAGTGCAAGATTAGTAAGAATTGGTATAAGATTCAAAATTGGAATTTTATCGCAACCTTGATTGGCAAAACCCTGAGAATGACTAATGAGTCAGCGAGATTGCTCTAGGGAGATGAAAAGTCACTCAGATTGTTGATAGCGGACTGAAATTTAAAGGAGCGATCGCTGATAATGGTGAGTCGATGCTCTAAATCAAGTTGAGAATTATCATGGGTCGCGCCAAGAAAGTTGTGCTGGCATATTCCGGTGGAGTGGATACCTCCGTTTGCATTCCTTACCTGAAGGAAGAGTGGGGGGTCGAAGAAGTAATTACCCTAGCGGCGGATTTGGGTCAGGGAGATGAACTGGAGCCAATCCGGGCCAAAGCGCTCGATTCAGGCGCTAGCGTTTCTCTGGTGGCTGATGCCAAAGCTGCCTTTATCAATGACTATGCCTTTCCTTCCATTCAGGCGAATGCCCTCTACGAAAATCGCTATCCGCTCTCGACAGCCCTGGCTCGGCCCCTAATTGCCAAACTGCTGGTCGATGCAGCCGCAGAATACGGAGCTGATGCCGTTGCCCACGGCTGTACAGGCAAGGGCAACGACCAAGTCCGGTTTGATGTTGCGATCGCCGCCTTAAACCCTGACTTAAAAGTGCTGGCTCCGGCTCGTGAATGGGGGATGAGCCGGGAACAAACGATCGCCTACGGGGAAAAATTTGGCATTCCGTCTCCAGTCAAAAAATCTTCGCCCTACAGTATTGACCGGAATCTGCTTGGGCGCAGCATTGAGGCTGGCCCGCTCGAAGACCCTTGGACAGAGCCGCTGGAAGAAATTTATTTAATGACCAAGCCGATCGCCGACACGCCCAACTCACCGGAATACGTAGAAATCGGCTTTGAGCAAGGAATCCCGATCACACTTGATGGTCAAACCTTAGGTTCGGTTGACCTGGTTGATCGGCTGAATCAGCGGGTGGGCAACCACGGAATTGGCCGGATTGACATGGTAGAAAATCGGCTGGTCGGCATCAAATCGCGGGAAATTTATGAGGCTCCTGCCTTATTAGTCTTAATTTATGCCCACCGCGACTTGGAAAGCTTGACGCTAACCGGCGATGTCAGCCAGTACAAGCGAGGGATTGAAGAAACCTACAGCAAGCTGGTTTACAACGGGCTTTGGTATAGCCCGCTCAAGCAGGCGCTGGATGCTTTTGTTCAACAAACTCAAGCGCGAGTCACAGGCACAGTCCGCGTCAAGCTCTTTAAGGGCAGTGCAACAATTGTCGGGCGCAAGTCGGCCAATTCTCTCTATACGCCTGACTTGGCCACTTACGGGGCTGAAGATCAGTTTGACCACAAAGCGGCCGAAGGCTTCATCTACGTCTGGGGTCTGCCTACGCGAGTGTGGTCGCAGCAGGTTAAATCCAGCACTTGAGTTGCTAAATTATCCAATCAAGGCGCGATCTGGGTAGAAGTTGGGCCTTGATTGCAACCCAGTGCGACAAGCGATGAAGGGGTGAGTTGGCTTTGGGGGGCTGGCAACATCTCACCCCGAAAGTCTAAAAGCTGCACCAAAATCAGGTATGCGAAACTGAGGAGGAGGGCGATCGCCCCCGTTAAAATCGCCACGACTTTAGAACGATCTAAATTTTTCATTGCCTGGGTCCTTGCACTCTCGCAGGGTCAAATAGGTTGGCTGGCGGCTGAGGCTGAGCGCTATTCTTGTTTTTGTCTGAAGCTTTAATTACCTGCATCTGTTTCTCTAAGTCTTTGCCGGATGAAACTAGCTTACTCAAACCATTCACCAGTCTGACTAAATTCGCCCTGAAAGTGGCATCCCCCGTCACCTGCTCAAGATCAGTCGTAATTTTTTGGGCATTCATAAACGTGACTCTGGCCGAATCGAGGGTTTGAGCTAAGCCAAACACCGTAATTGGGTTGTTGAGGGTGGCAGAAAAGTCACGCAGATTGGCTGAAGCTTTGGCCCCATTTTCAGCCAGCGCTTCTAGATTATTGAGCAGTTCACCTTTTTCCAGACGACTCATGAACGGACTCAGATTGTTGATTGCCAGCTTGAGTTCTTGACCGGCTTGATCCAAATTGTTGAGGGTAGATGTCACCGTGCCGCGATTGACCTTGATTAAGTCAGTCACTTCGTCGGCTGCTTTGGTGACAGAATTAGCCGCGACAGAAAAGCTGCCAATTTGCTTGCGGGCATCGGTCGTGAGCTGGTTCACCCCCTTGGCAGCGGTTGAAACATCTTTGAGGGTTTGGTTGGCATTGCCAACAATATTCGAGCCTTGCAGCAGTTCAGCCAACTGAGTTGTCGATTTGATTAACTGGTCTAAACCAGCCCCGGCTTTGCCTTGCACCCGATCGCCATCACACAAAATTAGCTTCGGCTGGCAGTCTGGCTGAAAGGGAGTCAGCCCTGCCGCTGTGATTCCCACCGGCAACGTCGCAGGCGGCCGAAAATCGAGAAACACCTGCCCAATAAAACCGGCTTGGGTTGTCTCAGCGATCGCATTTTTGGGAATCAGCAGCTCACCAGAATTGACGGTGGCCACCATCGTTACCCCTTTACTGGCGGTTTTAACCGCCGTCACATTCCCGACCCTCACGCCGCGATAGCGAACGGGACTGCCGACTTCCACCCCGCCCGCATCCGGTAGCTCGACTTCTAGGGTGTAAGGTCGAGCGCCCGGATTGATTCCTCTCAGCCAGAGAATTAAGCCGGCAAATAGCCCAACCCCAGCAATTACTAGTAGCCCAATAGATCCTTCTCGCAGTGTGCGCGATCGCATATCTCCTTACCCCATTACTGTTCAGAATCCATGCCCCAGGACTTCAATTGGCCCATCAACCTGTCCACTCAAAAATTGGCGCATATAGGGATCATCGGTCATCTGCATGTCGGTCAAAGTCCCTTGCCATCGTACCTTGCCCTGATACAGAAAGACTAGACGTTTGGCCGTCCGCCGGATTGTCGTGTCTTGATGGGTAACAACGGCATAGGTGCTACAGCCAGAGGTGCGCTGTAGCTCCCCAATCAGGTCTTCAATCACCGTCGAGGCGATCGGGTCTAGCCCCGCAGTCGGTTCATCGTAAAGCAAAATTTGCGGATTGTCGGCTTGGTCGTAGGGATTGTCTAAAATCGCTCTGGCAAAGCTGACCCGTTTTCGCATTCCGCCTGACAGTTCCGCTGGATAGAGGTCGCCAGTCCCCGGTAGACCGACCAACTCCAATTTTTCTGCGACTAATTCACGAATTTGCCGGCGCGGGAGCTTGGAGTTCTGATACAGAAAAAAGCCAACATTTTCTTCGACTGAAAGCGAGTCAAATAGCGCCGCCTGCTGAAAGACCATGCTCATCCGAATTGGATCACTGGCATCATCAATTAACCCTCGCCGTCGCTGCCCTTTGATGTAAACTTCGCCAGCGTCGGGGGCCAGCAAACCGGCAATAATTCGCAAAATGGTTGACTTACCTGTCCCGGACGGGCCAATGATTGCTAGGGCATCACCGGGGTAAATTGCCAGGTCAGCTCCCTCTAAAACCACCTTGCCGCCAAAAGACTTGTAGATGCCTCGCAGTTCAATCAATGGTTGGCTAAACTCGGCGGCGGAGAGGCTGGTTGAGTTCTCGGTCATAATATTTGGACTTAAGCTGAGGCAGGGGGGCGATGCTTGCTAGTGTATTAGATAGATATTTACGCGTTAGTCAGATTTAGTTCATCTTGATCCCTCGCCTGATTGCTCCGATATAGCTATTTGCCTTCTATAACTTGCCGACTGGCTCATTTATGACTTCTTTGCGCCAAGCGCTTTTAGCTCTGAAAGCTATTTCGGTGGGTCGCCTCTCTAATCGGGTGGGGCAGGGGGTTAAATGGCTAGCCCCGGGGCTGTTTGTCAAGCGCTGGCTGTTGATGAGCGTGATTGGAGTGCTGCTGGTCAGTTTAGGCTTGGCGATCTCAATTAGGCTGACCCCCATCTTTTTCCTCACCCAATCCATTTGGGCCCTGCTGCAAATTATCACCCGCGTCATACCCAACTATATCAGTGGGCCACTGGTGATTTTATTTGGGGCGCTGTTGGTCTGGTGGGGGCAAACCCGCACAATTGGCTCGATCACAGAAGTCTTAATGCCAGATGGCGATGAAGAACTGGTGGATCGGCTATTGGCCCATCGGCGCTTAAACCGGGGCCCCCGAATTGTGGCGATCGGCGGTGGAACCGGGCTCTCAACCTTGCTGCGGGGACTGAAAGAATACAGCGCTAATATTACTGCGATCGTGACTGTAGCGGATGATGGCGGTTCATCGGGGCGACTGCGACGCGAAATTGGCGTCTTGCCGCCGGGAGATGTCCGCAACTGCTTAGCTGCCCTAGCGGACGAAGAAAAACTGATTACAGAACTGTTTCAGTACCGCTTTCAGGCCGGAGACGGGCTGACCGGACACAGTTTTGGCAACTTGTTTTTGACCGCCATGAGCGAAGTCACGGGCGATTTAGAGCAGGCGATCGCTGCCAGTTCGCAAGTCTTGGCGGTGCGGGGTCAGGTCTTACCCGCTACCCTCAGCGATGTCCGGCTGTGGGCAGACCTAGCGGATGGCAGACGGATTGAGGGTGAATCAAAAATTACTGAAGCCGAGGGCAAAATTGTCAGAATTGGCTGCACTCCCGCTAGACCGCCTGCTCTACCCAGGGCCCTGAAGGCGATCAAAGAAGCCGACTATATTATTTTTGGCCCGGGCAGCTTGTACACCAGCATTATTCCGAATCTGCTGGTGCCAGAAATTGTGGCGGCGATCGCTCAGAAAGATGTCCCCCGTGTCTATGTCTGCAACGTAATGACCCAGCGGGGTGAAACCGATGGGTTTAGTGTCTCCGATCATGTGCGGGCGATCGATACGGTCTGTGGCGGGCAGCGGATTTTTGATACCGTGCTGGTTCAAAAAAAGCACCCGTCAGAAGAATCTCTGCAACACTATGCTGGCGGTAAGGCCTACCCTGTGCCAATTGATCGCGACGTACTGTCTCGAATGGGCTGCCGAGTTATTTTGGCCAACGTGATGGACGAAGATCCAGAAACTCACTTGGTTCGGCACAATTCTCAAAAGCTGGCCCGGATCTTGCTGCGCTGGTATGAGCGCGTACAAAACCTTTAGCTACCCGGCTCACATTTCGGCTTAAGATATTCACAGACGCGCCTGATCCCCAGCCCTCGGACAGGGCGATATTTACTGATTTTTAATGGCATTCACTATGACGACTGGCTATGTTGCTCTTGTCCTGCACGCTCACTTGCCCTTTGTGCGGCACCCAGAAAGTGACTATGTGCTGGAAGAGGAATGGTTATATGAAGCCATTACCGAAACCTATGTGCCGCTGATTCAGGTTTTTGAGGGGCTAAAGCGGGACGGGATTGACTTTAAGCTCACCATGAGCATGACGCCGCCCTTGGTGTCAATGCTGCAAGACCCCCTGCTGCAACAGCGCTACGACGATCACTTGGCTCAACTGGAAGAGCTAATTGAGCTGGAAGTCGATCGCAACATTCACAACGGGCATCTGCGCTATCTGGCGGAACACTACGCCAAAGAATTTAATGCCGTCCGGGAAGTTTGGGAGCGCTACGATCGCAATCTCGTGACTGCCTTTAAGCAGTTTTTAGACAGCAATAACCTAGAGATTATTACCTGCGGCGCCACCCACGGCTATTTGCCGCTGATGAAAACCTACCCGCAGGCCGTCTGGGCCCAAATTCAGGTGGCCTGTGAGCACTACGAGCAAACCTTTGGCCGCCCACCCAAAGGGATTTGGCTACCGGAGTGCGCTTACTACGAAGGATTAGAGCGGCTGCTGGCGGACGCTGGGCTGCGCTATTTTCTGACCGATGGGCATGGCATTCTCTACGCCCGCCCCCGCCCTCGATTTGGCAGCTATGCGCCTATTTTTACGGAAACAGGGGTGGCGGTCTTCGCTCGCGATCATGAATCGTCTCAGCAGGTCTGGTCATCTGAGGTGGGTTATCCCGGTGCGGCTGAGTATCGCGAGTTTTACAAAGACCTGGGTTGGGAAGCTGACTATGAGTACATTAAGCCCTACATTATGCCGAATGGGCAGCGCAAAAATACGGGCATCAAATACCACAAAATTACCGGGCGCGGTTTGGGGCTGTCAGACAAAGCTCTCTATGACCCTTACTGGGCCAAAGAAAAGGCAGCAGAGCACGCCAGCAACTTTATGTTCAATCGTGAACAGCAGGTGAATCACCTGAATGGGATTATGCAGCGCCCGCCCATTATTGTTTCACCCTACGATGCGGAGCTGTTTGGTCATTGGTGGTACGAAGGCCCGTGGTTCATCGACTACCTGTTCCGCAAGTCTTGGTACGACCAGCAAACCTTCGAGATGACCCACCTGGCCGATTACCTGCGATCGCACCCGACCCAACAGGTCTGCCGTCCCTCCCAGTCAAGCTGGGGCTTTAAGGGCTTTCATGAATACTGGCTCAACGATACCAATGCTTGGATCTATCCGCACTTGCACAAAGGGGCGGAACGGATGATTGAATTGGCCGCCAAAGAACCCTGGGATGGGTTGAGCTGGCGGGCATTAAATCAGGCAGCCCGTGAGCTATTGTTGGCTCAATCTTCTGACTGGGCGTTTATTATGCGAACCGGCACGATGGTGCCCTACGCAGTCCGGCGCACCCGATCGCACCTGATGCGCTTCCACAAGCTCTACGACGAAATTCATGCTGGTAAAATCGATGCCGGTTGGTTAGAAAAAGTTGGCGAGATCGATAATATCTTTCCTGAGATTAACTACCGCGTTTATCGTCCGCTTTAAAGCCTCTGCGGTCGTCTTACTTCGTCATGTTTTTGGGTCAGAGGGCGGCTTGACAGCAGCTTGTAAAATACTCAGTGAATTTTGTCTCTTCCCACCCAGTATGAAATTGTGAGTTGTCTTAGAATCATGAATTAAATAAGGCCGAGAATTATCATACTTGGGTCAAAGACTTCAACAGCGTCGTGTTGGGTATATACTCGTCCGTCCCGATACAGTTGCCCAATTAGTTCTCTTTTTTTGTGTCCATGCTTAACACCGGATTGCCCACGGCTTGATCGGTGGATTTCAGTTGGTCTATGTTTTCAAATTGCTCGTTGCGTTGTGGGTGCGCTCCGATCGCCAATCGCTTTTGCGCTTTCCGTTTGCGATAGTTGTGTTTTTCCAGCAGTTGGTCTACCACCGTCACACTCACGTTCATCCCTTCTGCATTTAACAACCTGGCAATCTCTTGCCGAGTCAGATTTGTCCACTTGTCAGTCTAACTTCTTTGCTTCTTTTCTCCGGCTTTATTTAATCCATGATCCTAAGCGAGTCATAATCCATTTAGGCGATCGCTAATCTGCTAATTTTTTTGCCGCAACAGGGGATTAATAAACTCATTTAAGCCTTCTCCGACCAGCGATAGACCGACCACCAGCAGCGTCATTGCAAAGCCAGGAAAGAAGGTTGTCCACCAAATACCCACTGATAAGCCATCTAAGGCCTGCCGCAGGTCTTGCCCCCATTCCGGCACAGATTCCGGTAAGCCCAAACCCAAAAACCCCAATCCAGCCAGGGTCAAAATCGCGTCAGCCGCATTGAGGGTAAACAGGACTGGCACACTCTGAATCACATTAAAAAACAGGTAGCGCGTCAGCACCCGCCAGGTTGATGCGCCTAACGCTTGAGCGGCTTCAATGAAGAGTTCGGTTTTAACGCTAACCGTGTGGTTGCGAACAACTCGGTAGTATTGGGGTATGTAAGCAATGCTAAGGGCGATCGCCGCATTAAACACCCCCCGACCGACCACAAAGGCCACCGTGACCGACAGCAACAGCCCTGGCAGCGTATAAATTGTGTCCATTAAAAACAGCAGCGCTTTGTCGAGTCGCCCACCCAAATAGCCGCTCACCATGCCCAGAGGCACCCCCAACAGTAAACTCAGCAAGGTTGCCACCACCACAACCTGAAGTGCTGCCTGAGTGCCAAACAAGGTGCGTGCGAACACATCATAACCAAGGCGGGTAGTGCCAAACCAATGCTGAGCGGAAGGGGGCTGATGAATCGGATTGGCCAGAAACTCAGTCGGATCTTGCACCCAGCCCCAAGTTTGCAAGAGTGGGGCCAGCCCTGCCGTCAAAATGTAAATCCCGGTCAGGAGAACTCCCAGCAGCATTAAAGTCGAAGATAAGTTGGCTAACTGGGGCAAGCGAAGCTTGAAAGTGGTCATGGTCAAAACAAATCCAGCAGCGAAATGAGACTAGATTATCAGGACTGGTCGCAAACATCGAACCATCAAGGGTTTGCTACTAGGGGCTAGAGATTATTCGCTAACTTTGCAATGCGTTCAGGACATTAAACTATTGCATAAAGCTCATGTCTAAGCGTTTTTTGTATTTTCAGTCACATTTTTTTCTGAATTGTCCCCTTAGCTTGTCGTTAGTCAATCGCCTTGATTAATTTTTTTAATGATTAATAATTCACTAAGAATAAGGTAATTTTCCTTTCTTTAAACTTAAGATAACTACTCTTTAACCATAGATTTACCGTCGTATCTATGTTTCAATGTTATCTGTGAATAGGTGTGTTCCGCTTGGCTGTATTCAATGTGACGCTTGCAGCGATGTAAGCCATGTCAATTAACCTGAGGAGTGAGTGAAGTGTCTCGAATATTTAGTCAATTTTTGCTGGTTAGCCCAGCCGCTTTTGTGGTGTCAGGGCTACTTGCCTCCGGCGCAATCGCTGGTGAAACCGCCCCCCAAACAATTCCCGTTCAAGCAAGCCCTCAACTGACAGTGCCGCAGGTGCAGCCCCTCAAGAGTGCGCCCTCAGTTTCGCAGCTAGAGGCAGATCCTCTCAGTGGAGCTCCAGCCCCGACCGCAAATCCATCAAAATCGATGGCGCAGGTGACTTCGGTCAGCCAGTTGTCAGATGTGCAGCCGACCGATTGGGCCTTTCAAGCCGTGCAGTCTCTGGTGGAAAAGTATGGCTGTATTGTCGGTTATCCTGACAGCACCTTCCGCGGCAATCGGGCAGCCACCCGCTATGAGTTAGCAGCAGCACTGAATGCCTGTTTAGATGTGATCAGCGATCGCTTCGCCACCAAAGAAGATTTGCAGGCGGTCAGAAAACTGATGGAAGAGTTCGCGGCTGAACTGGCCACCCTGCGCGGTCGGATTGATGGCTTAGAAGCCAGAACCGCTGAGCTAGAAGCAATTCAGTTCTCGACGACCACCAAATTACGCGGGGTCGCAGTCGTCTCCTTTTCAGATAGCTTGACAGGCAATAACGTTATTACGGGCGATTCAATTGACGACAATCCGATTGTCAGCTATCGGGTGCGGCTGAATTTGGACACCAGCTTCACCGGTAAGGACTTGTTGAGAACGCGTCTGCAAGCCGGGAACGTGCCCAACTATGGGGATGGCGCTATCACCGGCACCAATATGTCTCGTCTCGCCTACGATGTGCCCGGTAATCCTGGAGATACAGCGAACATAGTTTCCCTAGACAAGCTGTTCTATCGATTCCCAATCTTTGAAAAGGGCACCTTGCAGGTTGATGCCCTGCGGATGGAGTTTAACGACAACGTTTACAACTTTAACCCGCTGTTTGAATCTGGCGATCGCGGTGCTGTTTCTCGGTTCGGGCGATTTAACCCGATTTATCGGGTTGGGGGTGATGCTGGTGTCACCTTTAACTATCCGCTGCTTCAAAAAGACAAAAAAAATGTGCTGACCTTTAGCGCCGCCTACTCTGGCGGGGCCACCCAAACCCCCGGTCAAGTTTGCGATAGCGAAGCTTCTACCGGCAACGCTAGCTGTTTTAGTGCGGCTAATCCGATTGCTAACTTTCCTGGTGGCAGCGGACTTTTCAGCGGCCCCTACGCTGCCTTGGCTCAGTTAGAGTTTCAGCCAATCAAAGACCTGCGCTTGGGCTTAACCTACGTGCGCTCGTTTGGGCTGGATCCTTCCGGTTCGGTTGGAAGTAGATTGGCGGCCAATCCTTTTGGCAGTGGTGCGCTCAGCAGTTTTCGCAATGTCTCAGCCGATAACTTTGGCTTCCAATTTACCTATAAGCTAATTCCTCAATTTACGGTTTCAGGCTGGGCTGGCTATAGCAGCGTGGACGGTGTGCAAGGAACCGTAGACGGGCGGAATGCTAGCTTAATCAACTGGGGTTTAACTTTAGGCGCACCCGACCTGTGGCGCAAAGGCGACTTGGCTGGTTTAATTGTCGGCACACCGCCAACGGTGATTGGTAATAGCGCTGGCAATATCAGAACAGATGCCACACTGCCCTTCCTGGTGGAAGCGCAATATCGGTTTGCGGTCACTGACAACATCTCTGTCACGCCGGCTGTGATCACGATTATTAACCCCTTAAACAGTATTGGCGGCTCGGAGGACGCGATTGTCCTCGGTGTGGTTAGAACCACTTTCACCTTCTAAGCAGGACTAATTGTTAATCATTAGCTTACAGTTGCCAGAATCTTCGGGTTCTGGCAATTTTTTGTCTTCTCTGACAAGATTCATCAGGAAATTCAATTCCTGAATTTTAATCACGCATTTGAGAGGGCGATCGCGCTTTTTGGCTAGAATTAAAATCCGGTTACAACCAATCCAAAAATTATGAGCCAGGGGACACTGTTCGATAAAGTTTGGGATTTACATACGGTTGGCAGTCTCACGTCTGGACAAGCTCAGCTATTTATTGGGCTGCACCTGATCCATGAAGTTACGAGTCCCCAGGCTTTTTCGATGCTGGCCGATCGCAACCTGCCAGTCTTGTACCCAAACCGGACGATCGCCACTGTCGATCATATTGTCCCCACCGATAACCAAGCTCGCCCGTTTGCAGATGGGCTGGCAGAAGAAATGATGCAGGTACTGGAGCAAAGCTGCCAAAAACACGGGATTCGCTTTTTCAACATTGGTTGCGGTAGCCAGGGAATTGTGCATGTGATTGCGCCCGAACAGGGACTCACCCAGCCCGGCATGACGATCGCCTGCGGAGACAGTCATACTTCAACTCACGGCGCCTTCGGGGCGATCGCCTTCGGAATTGGCACCAGCCAAGTCCGGGATGTGTTGGCCTCCCAAACCCTGGCCCTATCTAAGCTAAAAGTCCGCAAAATTGAAGTTAATGGCGCGCTCAGACCCGGCGTTTACGCTAAAGACGTAATTTTGCACATCATTCGCAGCTTGGGCGTCAAGGGGGGAGTTGGCTATGCCTACGAGTATGCTGGCACAACCTTCGAGCAGATGAGGATGGAAGAACGGATGACCGTCTGCAATATGGCGATCGAAGGCGGGGCCCGCTGCGGCTACATTAACCCTGATCACGTCACCTTTGACTATTTAAAGGGGCGAGACTTTGCCCCCCAGGCTGCTGATTGGGAGCAAGCTGTCAACTGGTGGACTAGCCTTCGCAGTGACGCAGATGCCGTCTATGATGATGTAATTGTGTTTGATGCGGCAGAAATTGCCCCGACTGTCACCTGGGGAATCACGCCAGGGCAAGGGATTGCGATCGATCAAGTCGTACCCACTCCAGAGTCATTGCCGGACAGCGAACGGGCGATCGCCGAGGAAGCATACCAGTACATGGATTTAATCCCTGGTCAGAAGCTCCAGGGCACCAAAGTTGACGTTTGCTTTATTGGCAGTTGCACCAACGGGCGAATCAGCGACCTCCGAGAAGCTGCCAAATTTGCTCAAGGCAGACATGTCGCAGCCGGTATTAAAGCCTTTGTTGTACCGGGTTCGGAGCGAGTCAAACAGCAAGCCGAAGCTGAAGGTCTGGATCAAATTTTTCTAACCGCCGGATTTGAGTGGCGAGAACCGGGTTGCTCCATGTGTCTGGCCATGAATCCTGACAAACTGGCAGGGCGACAACTGAGTGCCTCTTCTTCTAACCGCAACTTCAAGGGACGGCAGGGGTCAGCCTCTGGGCGAACGCTGCTGATGAGTCCGGCGATGGTGGTGGCCGCCGCCGTGACTGGGCAGGTGACTGATGTGCGTGAGTTGTTAAATTAACGCCAAACCATCACCTATTTTTTAGTTTTTTTATCTGAGTAAACACGGCGATAAATCTGATGAACAGCGAAATTCAAACCATTTCAGGGCGGGGAATTCCTTTGATCGGCAATGATATTGATACCGATCGGATCATTCCAGCCCGGTTTCTGCGCTGCGTCACTTTTGACGGTTTAGGCGCTCAGGTGTTTGCCGACGATCGGACTGCCCTGAACGGGCAGCATCCTTTTGACTTGCCGCAATATCAGGGGGCAAACATTTTGGTTGTGAATGGTAACTTTGGCTGTGGTTCCAGCCGAGAACACGCGCCGCAGGCGATCGCCAAGTGGGGAATTCGCGCGATCGTGGGGGAAAGCTTTGCTGAAATCTTTTTTGGGAACTGTGTGGCGATCGGAATTCCTTGCCTGGCGGCCACGGCTGATGGGGTTGAACAGCTTCAATCTCGCTTGATCGCTGATCCTCAGTCTTCTGTCCAGATTAATCTGAAGACGATGCAAGTTGACTGCGGAGACTTTCTAGTTCCAATCAGAATGGAAGCAGGAATTCGGCAAATGATGCTGTCTGGTACGTGGGATGCCTGTGGGCAATTATTATCCAATAAGAAACAAATTCAAACGACGGTGGCTAAACTTCCTTACTTAGCTTGGGCAGTCTAGAGATATCGCTACAGTTTATGAATTGCTTGGCAATTAAAACCCTGCTGTTTCGAGTGTTCCAAAAAATTTTCAAGGCGAACAGAAAAAAGGGTTCCTTTTGGAAGAACCCTTTTTTGAGCCAAGTTAGACTGTAGATTGAACTTGAAATAGAGCAATAGCTTTCTGCTCTCAGATTTAAGCTTTAGTGATCATGAACAGCAGCCTAGACACTGCTATGGATTTAGTTGGAAGTTTGCTGATTGTTATGAGTTTTGAGCACCAAAACCCCTGCGCCATGAGCGCCGCCCGTCGCAGAAACTGGTTTTGCTGGTTTTGCTAGGCTAACCGAAGCGCTGAAGGCAACGATACAGAAGCTAGCTAAGATGCTATTGATGACAAGCTTGGAAGTAGTCATAAAATCCTCTCTCCAAAAACATGATCAGACTCTAAGTTGGCTGACTGAAGCTTGAGTGATGCAGACCTTAAATTCAGCTAAATATCTCAAAAGTAAAAATATTACTGAATCAAAGCCAACCTGAAAAATTTAGTCTTTTCAAGCAGACAAGCACTGAAAACCTTACTCAGTCAGAGATTTGTACTTTGGGGGATATTAGGTGTCCCTAAAAGTAGATCACAGCAACACCAACCACAATTATATTGTCGATCATTGCGCTGATCTTTCATCACACTTTTGACAGAAAATCTGCCATCGTCCCTATCCAGTGAATTCTGAATGGATGGGACACATTTATTGCTCCTCTTGAGTGGCAGAAGTTTTTTCTGCCCCTGCTGGGTTTGAACTCAGGCTTTGCTCAGTCAGCAAATTACCATTGGCTTCATTGCCAAACTGGACAAGCTGTTGGGGAGTTCCAACAGCGATGCCTCTATCCTGCATTGCCAGCACTAGCCGACGACGAAATTCGCGGGCGACGAGCCATTGCTGCAACGGTTGGGTTTTAAGCCAAATCCGAAATAACAATCCAGCATGATTGATATCATCAATTCCTAAAACCTGGGGCGGTTCGATCAATTTGGTCTGCCAGTCAGGATCCTGATACATTTCTTCAGACAACTCCTGTAAGACCTGAAGAGCCTGATCTGGCTTGGTTTCATAGGCGATCGATATGGCTAGATCAACTCGTGACCAGTCTTTAGAAAGGTTTTGGACAATTCTGATTTCACTATTCGGAACGGTAATCAGTCTGCCTTCACTATTCCGAATTTGAGTAATCCGCAGATTCATGTTTTCCACTAGACCAGAGACTCCTCCGACTTCAATCACATCCCCTAATGCATACTGATCCTCTGACAAAATCAAAAAGCCGTTGATCATGTCTTTAATCACACTCTGGGCGGCGAAGGAAATCGCTAACCCCACCACCCCAGCCCCAGCCAATAAGGGGAGAAGATTAACCCCCACTACTGACAGACCAATCAGCAATCCAACTGCAATCCAAAGCGCGGCTGAGACGCTTTTAAGCACTCGCGATAGGGTAGATACTCGTAAAGAGAGGCGCTGAGGAGTTTGGGCGATCGCCAATTCGTTTCTTTGAATAATCTCAAAAAAGCGATCAATCGCCAGATCACAGATCCGAATCAGCAGATAAATTCCTAAGCCAAGTCCGAGTAACCGGAGCGGGGCTGATAAAACCAGCGGGCGCAACCAGCGAATTTGCGGGAATAAACCCAGGATGAATACTAGCCCCCCGCCCCAAACTACAATTTGTCCCATCAGCAGCAGTCGCTGTTTGATGTCGCTTAAATTACGTTGCAGCCTCTTCTTGAGCTGTAAATGAACGTTTAAGACGGTGCTTGGACTGCTAGGGTCAGATTCTATATCTAGGCGTTGCACAGTTTCGGTCTCAAGCTGTTTACGCTGGCGTCGGAAATGTTTTTGGGCAGCCGCGATCGCAGCGCTAGTCAATCCCATCGCCACCAAAATTCCACCTGTCACTGCTGCCTGCTTGAGCAGAAATTCTGGCTGTCGTTCCTGTTGAGCTGTAATTAAAGCCGCTTTAATCATTTCTGTCAGTTGATTCGCCCAAATTTTTGGCTCTGTGGCTTGGAGCTGAGCATCTAGATTGGTGACTGTCATTAAGTATTGACCGTTGACTGTAACGATCGGTGAGTTACTGTCCGAGTCAATTACAGACATCACGCTTAAGGTGTTGGGGTTGAAATTACTGTTGGCAATTCGGCTCAGGGTTTTCTCAATCTGCTCCATCCGCTGCTCAACTGAACTGTTACTATTTGATTTGCCAGCGCTATCAGTCATCCGAGGAGCCGCGATCGCAAACAGGACGTTGCCGTCTAAACGCACTCTGCCGATTTCAATTTGGCCATTAAAGGCGTTCAAATAGCGCTCAAACTGCTGATTCAGGTTTAGAGCAGGCAGCGGTGGAGACTGGGCCCAAACCATTGTTGAGAGCGCTAAGGTCAGGATAAATGCGATCGCGCCCCTAAGACTAAAATTAAGCAGCGCTCTGATAACCGATCGATTAGGGCTGAAATGTTTTTGCCTGCTCATCTGGGCCCCGCGTATCGTGCAATCAAATGGTAGTGGTTTTAGGACGACCACTAAAATTCCTACCGAGATCAGCGACCGAGAAAGTCAGCGGTCTCTGAATCTGCCGATCGGAAGGTCTGGTCAAACCCAGGTGCGGCTCAATAAATTTCAGCCTGTCTTTGGATAGAACTTGCCAGCAGGAATTGTAATGCTTCTGATTGATGTTCATAACCGTTATTTTTGCTCAAATGGACAACGAACATCTTGAGTTGAAACCAATGCGAACAATCAATATTGGCTTAAATGACCAACAAAGACAAGGCGTGATTGAACTCCTGAATCGTGACTTAGCCGATGCTTATTTGCTCTTGGTCAAAACCAAAAAGTACCATTGGGATGTTGTTGGGCCTCAGTTTCGGACGCTGCATCAACTCTGGGAAGAGCAGTACACCAGTCTGACCGAGAACATTGATGCCTTGGCTGAAAGGGTTCGCTCTTTAGGTGGCTATCCAGTTGGCACAATGTCGGGTTTTCTCGAACTTGCGTCGCTGCAAGAGCATGCCGGGGACGTGCCAATGGCGACCGGCATGGTCGAGCGCCTGGTCACAGACCACGAGCAAATTATTCGTAATTTGCGGGAACACATTGATCTGTGTAGTGAAGATTTCCATGATGAAGGCACGGCTGATTTTCTAACCGGACTGATGGAGCAGCACGAGGAAATGGCTTGGATGCTGCGATCGTTTATTGAAGGAGAAGCGCTTGCCTCTGACAATGCTCAGCCTCAACTCTCAGCCAAGTCCAAAGTAGGCGTATAGGCTAGCCGCGCTTAGCCTAGCAATCGCTTTCACAAAACATTCGAGGATTCTAAACCATGTCTGATCAATATCAAGCCGAGCGAACAGTAACCGCTGTTTTTGAGCAAGAAAGCCAAGTTGATACTGCCATTCGCCGCCTGTTAGACCGGGGAGTGTCCAGAGACCATATCTCGGTGATGGGGCGCAACTTTCAGTCAGACACTCGAATTGCCGGATTTATCTCCAAGCGAGACGTGATTTTAGGTGGGCTGCGCAGTGGGGCTATTTTTGGCTCTTTGTTTGGTTCTTTCTTGAGCCTGCTGTCGGGAGTTGGGGTGCTGTTTATTCCCTTCGTTGGCCCGGTTGTCGCGGCTGGCCCAATTGGCGCAGTCTTGCTGGGTGCTGCAAGTGGCGCGATCGCTGGTAGTGCTGGGGCAGGCCTAGTCTCAGTTTTTATGGCAATGGGAATGCCGGAAGACCAGGCAACCCTCTACCAAACTCGACTTCAGGCAGGCGAATTTGTCGTCATGGTGGAAGTACCTGCCGATCGAACGGGTGAGTATCAACTCTTACTGGAAAGTGTTGGTGGCAAAGACATTCACACCGATGCTGCTGCTCTGCCCCACCCCTGCTCTGGAGAATGCAGCGGCCCAGAAGACCTTTCGCCCGAAATTCGGGCCCACCTTTCGCCAGAAGCTCAAACTGTGTTTATCAGCCGCTACAACGCAATCTTGACTGAAGTGAATGATCCTGCCAAAGCTGAGCAAGCCGCTTGGGAAACAATTCAGAAACAGTTTGATGAAGACGAAACTGGCGTCTGGTCAAAAGCCAAGGTAGTAGCATAGACGCCTTGACTCTCCCCAATTCGCGTTAAGCGGCTTATCTTATGTAAGGTAAGCCGCTTAAAAATGGAGCTAAAGAGCAGAAGATGTCGTTCAGCCAAACAGAAAGGCAGGCAATGCTAAGCCTAAAGGGCGTGGGTTCAACAGTCATTGATCGGCTAGATCAGATTGGTTTCTCCTCCCTTGCCGACTTGCAGGAGCAGGATGCCGCCAGGATTACGAAGCAAATTTCGGACATGATCGGTTCAACCTGTTGGCACAATAGCCCACAAGCCCGTTCAGCGATTCAAGCTGTGATTGAATTGGCCAATCGCCGACACAAATTTGAATCCCCGCGCCCTTGAACCAATCACAGTCATAATGGCAAAGATTTACTCTGCCTAGATTAGGGCAGTACCAATTAGGGCGGTTGGTTTGGTTATCTTAAATCCTGACTTAAAACCACTACGATTGCTTCAGACTGTTTGGAGGAATCGCCTAGAGGACTTGATGAGTGTAGGCGTGCTGCTTGACATTATCATCGGTGCTGACGATCCGCTCAGAGTTGAGCACCCGCTTCCGCTCGGTTGAATAGTTAAAATCTTTGCGGACTGAGCCTAAGGGAATATGGGTTTGAGCCACCGGGCGGGTAGCATAACTGCGGGCAGTGGCGATCGCCCGGTCGGCAAATTCATCGCAAAACTGAGTCACAGCCGGAAATTCCGGTGGCACCTTTAATTCATCTCCTTCCACTACCGCCCCAACTGTCGTGGCGATCGCCATTTCATAGGAGGTGGGAATCCCTTTAATAATTGCCTCTAAAGCCGCCGAAGGAATCGGTTCAATTAACTGGACAGGCTGCAACTTCCCTTCCTGCTTGACAAAACAAGTTGCTAAGCCCAAGACAATATAAGCCTCAGCAGTAATATCGTTGGCAGTTGAGAAAGCGGCGATCGTCATAGTTTTTTCCAGTTGATCAGACTTTTTAAAAGGCTTAGCCTGCTGTACCTCTCCATCTTAAACCTGGCTTGCGCCCAGCGATGGCAGGATTTAAGTCAAAATTTCTGAGCGAAGACGTACTCAGCCCCATAGGTTTCCGATTCCTAGGGAGTCTTAGCTTTTTGAGCCGGAGGGTTGGCTGGCTTGAGCCAGACAATTCGCCGCTGATTGGTGGCGATCAAATTGCCTTCTTCTTGAGCAATCCGCTGAAACTGTTTCGGATCAGCGTTGAGTTTATACGTGGCTTGTAAATCATGAACTCGCTGTTTTGTCTGTTTGACCTCGGTGTCCAGCGACTGAAGCTTGGCGTGGTCTGAAAGCGACTGCGGTACGAGTTGGGCTAAGCCCGCGATCGCCATTCCGCCCAGCAAAAAGTTCACCCCTAGCATGATCGTAGATTCAACCGCATGCGATCGATTGCTAGCTTGACGAGGGGTTTGAGCAGGATTAGACGGACGGCTACCGACAGACAACGGCTCAGCAACAGGACTAGTCATGACTTTGATTTACACTCAACGAACGAAAATAGTTTAGAGGAAGGGCTTTTAAAAAGCAAACTACCCAGAGATTAAACTACTTAGGCGATCGATTTATGCTTAAACTGTCACCAAAACTGGAGCAAAGTTCTAACGAAACGTCTGGACGGCAAGAGTTCAAGCTTGGATCTTGCCCACTTACTGCCCAGACAAATGGGCTTAAGACTTGTATAGTTCTGCGGATAGACGGAACGCCAAAATCCCAGGAATCAAAGCGATCACTAGGGCTACAAAGACTTGGGTGTCTGTTAAAGACATAGGGACGAAACTCCTGTTTGATGGGCTTATCGTTCACTAATGTCGGATAATTTTGTCCTTTGGGGAATGGTTTGTAACATGATGCAATATTTTCTGCGTAAATCTCCCACGACACTGGTGGAGTATCCGCCATCTATTTGGAAAGATTAGGCTCGACAACATTTGGGAAGCTGGCAAAATTGCGGCGTACCCAATCCATCCCAACTTCGTTGTTGAGTTTGATTTTCTGGGGCGAATCTGGGTAAATTTTGCCCAGAATATTGGCATCTTGTTCGACCACAACCTGGCCAAACTTGAGATAGGTGCCGCCCAACAGCTTAAACAGAGGATGCTTAGGCTGACCAAACAGCAGAATGTAAGTCCGGGTTCGATTCTCAGCCTCTGGGACAAAAATGTGGCACTGGGCAGCTTTGCCTAGAGGCATCTCACCATGAAAAATCACGATCGCTGGAAAGTGGTTTTCTAGGTGAGCTTTGATAGTTTTGGGCAGCAAGAGCAAATCTGGTTTTTTGAGCTTTTCGAGCCAACTGGAGGGGGCAGTCGGCATATCGTAAAAAGCATGGGACTGGTGCCCATGATCAATGAATTGGTGAAATTCTACATCGGTGATCTTAAACAAGTCTCGGTGGGTGCCGTTTTGATGGTTGTAGTCGTGCATATTCAGCAACATGCTGAGCAGATCCGTCTCGACGCTGGTGTCAGCGGTATGCCCAACTAAGTAGTAGCTATTGGCAATCTGATTCAGCCCATCTGGAATCGGGACTTTCGGTTTATAGCCGCCGTAAGACCAAATGAACTCTCCTTGCGTAATTAGCTCTAAGGGATTCAGTTGAGGCAAAGTTTTCTGGCCTGATCCTGGTAAAGTCGTGCAGCCTGATCGATCAAACTGCAAGGCGTGAAAAGGGCAAACCACAGTGCTGTCGCCATCACTGTTTGTCTCGCACCAGCCCTCTGAGAGCATTGCCCCCATGTGAGGGCAGGCGTTGGGCAGAGCGTGGACAGCTTCAGACTGATCTTTCCAGATCACATAATCCTTGCCATACAAAGAAATCTTCTGGGGTTGATTGACGCTCAGCATTGACTTGTGCGCCAATAGCCAAGGCGCACCGGGAAGCATAGGCTGCATGGCATTCTCCGCTAAAGATAAAATTGTGAAAAATCCGTCGTGTCTCTAAAATATGACAGAACATTCATGTTCGTCAAGCATCCAATCGGCAAATCCGCTCCGCCGTCAACCTAAACAGCAGCGGAGCAAGCAGCGAATTGAAAAAATTTTGGATGCGGCGGCGGCCGTGTTTGATCAAGTCGGCTACGAAGCGGCAACAACTCATTTGATTGCCGCTAAAGCAGAAACCGCGATCGGTTCGCTGTACCAGTTTTTTCCTGATAAAGCGGCGATTTTTAAGGCGATGGAGTTACGCCACCTTGAGCGGGTGAGAGCCTTCTGGACAACAGCAAACACGCCAGCCATTGTTCACTTGCCCCTCCAGCAAATGATTCACGCGATCGCCAGTGCCGTAGCAGAACTGTTTGAGCAACCCGTCTCGCGGGTGGTGTTTGTCCAGTTTTTTGTCTCGCGGCAAATTTTCCAGGCGATCGATGAAAGTCTGACCCAGGAAGCGATTAACTTTATGGCTAGTATTCTGAGGCAGCGCAACCCAGCCATCAGTAAAGCCCAAGCGAGTCTGCTCGCAGAGGTTTGTGTGCACAGCAGCAATGCTGTCATGTTGTCAGCCCTGCGCAGTCCAGACCTACAGCACCGTCAACGATTAAACCAACAGATTGAAGCCTTACTGATGTCATATTTAGAACCGCACGTCGGCGATCGTCTGGGGGCAGATGTAATGAAAGTAATGAAATGTCCCCATTGTCAATCGGACTTACTCTCTAAGAATGGGTATCGCCGGGGCAAACAGTGCTATCGCTGCAAGAACTGCGGCAAGCAATTTGTGGATAAGGCAAAGCCAGCTAACAGGTGATGCGGTTGATTGCTTAAATGCTAAGGCAGGATTTCGCACTCTTGTTATTATCGCTCCTACTCCTCAACTGCCTGCTTTGAGCAGCTACCCTCCAGGTATAATCCTGAACAGATATGCCTGAGCGGCCAATATTTTTTCATTTGCTTAACTCAAGCGATCAGGGTGAATCTAGGACAGACCAACATAGGAGCAAGGGATGAAAGCACAGGTGTTTCGTGGCGTTAATCAACTTAGCTACGAAGAGCTACCCATCCCAGAGATTGGGCAGGATGAGGTGTTGGTGCAGGTAAAAGTGGTCGGCCTTTGTCAGTCGGATATTAAAAAAATTCGCTATCCGCTCTATGAGCCACCCAGAATCTTCGGGCACGAAACGGCGGGCACGATCGCCGCTACTGGCAGCGAGGTCAAAGATTGGCAAGTTGGCGATCGCGTCGTGGTGCTGCATCACATCCCCTGTATGCACTGTGCCTACTGCCTAAACGAGAATTTTTCGATGTGCGATGTCTACAAAAACATCACGACCACGGCCGGGTTTACTCCCAGCGGCGGCGGCTTTTCTGAGTATGTTAAGGTGCCGGGTCACATTGTCCGCAATGGTGGCTTAATCAAAATTCCTGACGCAATTAGCTTTGAGCAAGCCAGCTTTGTCGAGCCGACCAATTGCTGTCTGAAGGCGGTCAAAAAAGCGGCGATCGCCCCTGGCCAGACGGTGCTGATTACCGGCGCCGGCCCGATTGGGCTGATGTTTATCATGCTGGTGAACTACTTTGGCGGCCGGGCGATCGCGACAGATTTGCTGCCGACTCGAATTGCTAAAGCCTTGCAGGTTGGCGCAGAAGCGGCCTTTGATGCCCGTGAGCCAGATTTAGCCCAGAAAATTCACGCCCTCAGCGGCGGCATGGGGGTGGATGTCAGTATCTTGGCAGTCCCCAGCGATCGGGCTTTTTTCCAAGCCCTAGACTGCACCCGTAAGGGAGGCAAAATCCTTTTCTTTGCCGAATTCCCGGACACCGTCGAAATTCCGATTAATCCGAATATTCTCTATCAGCGTGAGATTGATCTAATGGGTAGCTATAGCTCTTCCTATCGGGTTCAAGCCCTGGCAGCGGATATTGTCTTCAATCAGCGAATTGATGTTGATGCCTTGATTAGCGATCGCTATTCTCTGCAAGACCTCAGCGCCGCCGTCGAGCAAGCGATCGCTCCTGGCCCAGAAACCTACAAAATCCTAATTTATCCTGGAGCATAGCCGCAGGCTTTCAGATCAATCCTTCCTGGTCAAACCAGCAATTAAGTAACCATATTTATTTATGGGCAGACGTTGCCAGATAGGTGCACTAATTCGCCCGTCCGCAAAAACAGCCAGCTCATTCATGAAAGTACTGGCATACATGGCGGATTAGTCCTATCAAAGATCTGTCAGAGATCGCCCCTCAACTCCAATAGATGCGTTATGCCAAAACTTGATGAGCATGAATCATATAAATCTTTGTAAGACAAGCATTACAGGTATCTAATTCAGTGCAGTGCTGACGAGAACTGGTATTAGGGGGCGGACAAACCAGATTTTTCCTGAGCGGAGGGTTGTACTAGTAGAGCGAGTAATTAATTATGCAACATAATGTCTGCCCAGTTTTTGGTCTGCATCTTGACGAGTAAAGCTCCAGTCAATCAGGTTCTTTTGTCGATTTCTGCGTCTGTTCCAAGCCTTGACA
>JAESGG010000112.1_pt1 | contig 22501 bp, 29 predicted proteins | sample 9266231 | NCBI WGS metagenome assembly JAESGG01 (sample SAMN14515337, study PRJNA621664) | algae metagenome | isolation source: Aphanocapsa sp. GSE-SYN-MK-11-07L and co-occurring heterotrophs from wet... | place: USA: Grand Staircase Escalante National Monument, Utah | collected 2006-04-16 | reverse complement strand
TTCGACAATCAAGCCGTGGAGGTATTCATCAAATGTGCAGCCCTCAACCGAATGATCCAAATCGCTAAGCCTGAGAGTTACCCAGTCCCAGCTTAAAGAGTTCTCTATCTCAACTAACCTCTTCCTTTTTTGAATCATGCAACAAAGCCCTTCTCCACCCAAAGCATCAACGAGTAGTTGTGCACCAAGACAAACACCCATGTAAGGTAAACGAAGGGTTTGGACAGCCTTGCGGATCAAAGCTTTCTCTTCAACCAACCAGGGAAACTCCGCCTCATCATTGACGGGCCACCCATCACCCACAGCGCCGCGTAGCCGTCCAACTGGGGAAAGGAATCGCCTTTTTCAAGTTCTACGGTATCGACTGTAATCCCCGCATCACGACAAAACTGTTCAAAAACTCCGAGTCCTTCTACAACAACATGCTTGATCACTAAAAACTTCATTACCCTACCTCCATTAAATTTTGCCAGTTCAGCGAGTGACAAATCTCGATTACAGTTCACAAAATCAAGCTGCTCTATATCAATTACCTGCATAGTTCCTGGGTCACTCCGTTAAGCGTGCAAAGATGTTTTTCGATGCGCTCGATCACTGCTGCTTCAGGCGTATGCCCAAACCATCCATCTAGCAATTGCAGGTTTTGGTCAACCAGTAGAAAAGTTGGTGTTCCTGGTAGATGATTCAGGGTAAAGGTTGTTGATGTTTTGGTGTGCCGCTGCAAATAAGCGTTCACCTTTTGACGCAGTACTGCTTGCTCTGATTTGGGCAGCCGATCAAAATCAGGGATTGCTTCAATTAAAGTCTTAGTGTTTTCAGGTGTTGCGATCGCTGCACCTGTGGTAAGTTGATCGACTGCAACGGGAAAATCGATCGCTTGAGAGTAAACTTCTCCTAACGCTTGCCGAGTGGCTCCAATCAGTTTCCTTTCAGTCAAAAGCAACTGTGTATTGGCAGCAGTATTGTACTCAAAATCCTCGAAAGCCGTTGAAAGCCCCAGGACATTTAAGCCGGACTGACAATACTTCCGGTGCAGCTTGTTGACGAGGGGAAAACCGTAGATGAAGCAACCGGGACAATTAACTTGAAACACAAACAGAAGATTCAGCGCTTTGGGGTCAAAAGAACCTTGTAAGACGCGATCGATCTTGAGTTGGATTGCCATGATCCTGCTCCTAGGCAAATTGAGTAGAGTTGCCGTTGACAGAGATCAGGCGATCGAGCCGAATCTCAGTTCCGTCTTTGAGCTTCAAAAAATCGGCTTTGTTCGCAGCATACACATCCACAATCTGATCCTGAACTTCAACGATTTCTCCAGTTGCAGTGCAGTAGGAAATCTGACAAGTTTGCCGCAGCGTTGCCAGGGCTTCTAGCTGATCGTGAAAACCACAGTCCACTAAACAATAGTCATCCATGGTTGCCTCCCTATCTCGAATATTGCAAAACTCCTATGAATGTTAAAGATGCGCTTCCAGAAACCACAATCGCTTGTCGATCGCCCGTGAGATCTCGACAAAGAGATCGTTGGTGTCCATATCACCGAGTTGATCGGTTGCATCGATATTCTGGCGGAGGGATTTAGCATAAATTGCTAGGCGATCGGCGAGTGCAGCAACATGCTCCATGCCATCAACCGCATTGAAGGGATATTCAGGGAGTTCCGATCGCTCAGCCGCAATTCGAGCCGTTCCCAATGCTGCACCCCCTAATGTCGTAATCCGTTCAGCAAGCAGATCGATGAATTCTTCAACCTCAGCCGCAATTTCGTCAAATAGCTCATGCAGTTGATAAAAATTTTGACCTTTGACATTCCAATGTGAATACTTAATTTGGGTCTTCAAATCGATCGCAGTCGCCAAACTTTGATTCAGTAAAGTATTCACTTGTGATCGAACTTTTGTAGGAAGATCAATTCGAGTTGTGTAGGTCAATGATTGTGCAGTATTCTGCTGATGGGTTATTGCAGTCATAGTTTTCCTCCAATAGGTTATATTCCAGTAAGAAAGAAATTCATTCAATAGCTTTGAAGAATTACTTGCGCCAGTAATTATTTGCAGCGGCGATCGTGCCAAATTCTGTCGCGACAACCTGACCTACAGCAATCAACATCATGGCATCGTTACCATAAACTTCCCGTAGCTGTTTACGTTTCTCTTCATCAGGTTGGGTCAGCTTGATAATCAGCCGCGCCAGTTTCACGGCTAATTGCCGTCCTTCCTCAGGTGTTTCAGTGATCAACGAGTTGTTAGGAACCAATTCAATCGCATCCATTGTTTGTTCTCCTGTTGGTTGCCAAGGGCGATCGCCTGAAGTCACAAGCAATCTAATGAAAATAGGCGTGATGCCAAGACCAACAGAGCTGTAAGAAAAATAATCCCATCGCCAGTGCGACAATACTGAATACTAACAGGGCGAAAACTAGAAAAACACCAACAAATTCCATGAGTCCCTCCAGATTAGAAATATGCATCCTTGGCATAGGGAGCACACCAGAGCGTCACCTGTAGCGTGATTGATTTGAACCAGGCTTGATACATGTTTTCAACGTCTTCCGCGCTGTGTCCCTTGTTTGATAGAAACGGCTTGACGGTAGCTGTGATTGGGTAGATAAAGGCAATCATGTACCGCATCCCAATATGCGGAGCAGCTTCAACCCGATCAGTCTGGTTTTTCTTGGCGTAAGTGTGGCGCAAACCGATTTCCTGCTGATAGTTCAACCAGTCCTGGTCATAAGGTCGATTACAGGTGTCCAGAATCCATTGGTGAAAGCGTGTGCGAACCGCAGTAAGGTACTCTGAGTTCAGTTGATGGTCGGTGCTGCTGAAATAGTAGGCTAGATGTGAATGAGAACCCACAAAGGAATACCACACATCCAGAACCGCATCAATTTGGTCTGCTCACACTTCTCCAGCTAAGCGAAGATATTTTTCATCATCTTCCGTAAGTAAAACGGTTTGCTTGAGTAAGTTCAGATCTTCAAGCGTTAAGGGTGAACGGGCAATGTCAGTGGTTCCATAGGTGTAGCCAGCTACTTGAGTTGTCATCGTTGTGTCTCCGTTTAAGGTAAGGTTTGATGGGCTATAGCTCTAAAACTAGCGAAAATACTCGTCTCAGGAAAGCAGGTACAATTTGGTCAGGCACTTACTTTTTGGTTTGGATTATGGAAATTTCTGATCCCGAACAATTGCAAAGTTTTGTAAAGCCTGATCCGGTTGCTGGAATGGTAGAAAGCATCATTGGCTGCAAGTGGTCGCTGAGCGTTCTGCACCTGGTCAATCAGGGTATCAATCGACCCGGCGCAATGGAACGATCGATCGATGGTTTGACGACAAAAGTGTTGAACGAGCGATTAAGAAAACTGGTTAATTACGGAATTTTGCAACGAGATGCCTATCCTGAAATTCCTCCTCGTGTTGAGTACAAATTAACTATATTCGGTGAAAAGTTTGTGCATATTCTCAACGAAATCGAGAAGCTCAATCAAGAAATACAACCCGGTTTAGTTGAACACAGTCTAGAGGAGAACTAAGTTACATCCCGGCTGGGTGCAAGAACAGCCACCCGATTTCATCATATAAGTCCACCATTGATAACCAAAAGTTTTCTCGTGATGTAGCTGGCAGCATCAGAACGCAGCAAAACAACCCCTTGAGCAATTTCTGTTTCTCATTAGATCCGCTTTGCTTGAACTATCTGAAGTGTACTGAGTTCCAATGCTCAACGTCTTTCAGATTCTTACAACAATTTGTCAAATTCTTATGGAGTTTAGCGAACCTGTTTTGGAGTTACCCCAGTGAATCGCTTAAACTGTTGTGTTAAATGGCTTTGACTGGAGAAGCCCACCTGTAAGGCAATATCTGCGATCGCTAAATCCGTTTTCGATAACATCAACTTCGCCCGTTCCACCCGCTGTTGAATTACATACTGATGTGGCGTAATCCCCATTGCCTGTTTGAATAAACTCGCGAAGTAAGTGGCGCTAATATTGATGACTGCGGCAAGTTCAGCCAGTGACAAATCGCGATTGATGTGTGTGAATATAGTCGATCGCTTGCTGCAACCGAACACGAGTTAAGCGGCTGTTCTCAGACGTAATCTTTCGCGTGACGGTAGAGCTGGCAATTGATCCCGCTCAACGACGGTGACACAGTCAAAGCGATCGCTCACCACCCTCGCTGCCAGCAACCCGGCAATACTGCCGCCAATTACAATCGCATGGTTTTCAGCCGAACAAGTGATATTCATCCTGAGCCAGAACTGATATCAAATAATTCCAGCAGCCGTTCGTCTTGCTGAGCCATCACCCGATCGCGCAGTTGGGCATTCAGTTCGGGCAGGCGATCGCGCATCGCTAAGTACCAGTCTCGGCGCTGCCGAAAGTGCTGGGCCAGCAGCCGATGCTCTTTCACCCAAGCGTAAGCATTTTGGGCTAACCGCGATCGCAGGGGCGGATTTTTAATCAATTCGGTCAGCTTGGCCTCAAATTCTGCTGGGGAATGGTAGAGCAATCCAGTTTCAGCTTCAGCGATCGTTTGTCCGTAGACGACTGGACTGGCTAAAGCCACCACGCCATGCCCAGCGTGCTCTAAAAACTTGAGGTCAGACTTCATTCGATTGAAGTGAGTATCTTCTAGCGGCAGTAGCCCAATATCGCAACTGGCTAGAATTGCCTTGTACTGCTCGTAGGGGCAGAGCGGATAGAATTGCTTACTTTGGCTGGTTAGGGCTTCAAAAAACAGTTGGTCATGAATCACCTTCACTGCTACGTGCGGATGTTGAGCCAAAACCCGATTCAAAGCTGGCATAATTGGCTGCCAGTCTTGTTCTCGATTGAGGGCCCCAAAAAACAGCGTCACTGATGGACTGGCCCCATTCACCCGTGGCGGCGGCAGGTGGGCCAACTGATTTGGAAACACCTGAATATGCGGGTTCAACTGGGCTAGGTGTTGAGCCAGCGATTCGGTACTGGTTTGAACGCAGTGTGAACTCCAGAACACCAAGAACTTATTTTCAATGTTGATCTGCCAGAAATAAGGGTCATCATCAAATTCTGTCACGATCAAATAGCCCTGCTGCAGCAGCGCCTTTTGCTTTTGAATGTCTTCTGGGTACTTGAGCATGGCCCGCTGCCAGATAAACACTTTCTCTTCGGCGGCGTTGGCCAAATTGAGATTAATCTGCTGGGGAGCCGGAATGCTAAGGGCGCGGGTGTGGGGCAAGGTGGCAGTTAGGGCATCTGGTTGGAGCACGCGCACCGGCGCACAGCCGGTCGGAGCAGCAATGTAGGTTTGAATCAGCAGTTTGCGCTCAGCTAGGGGGTGCTTGGTTGCCCGCACCAAGTACTGGATCGCTTGGGTTTGCACCGCGAACGCCTGCAAATCAATGCCTAGCTGATTTAAGGCTGGAGCCAGCACCTGCTGGAACCGCTGAGCAGCCTGGTTGGCGACGCCGCGAGTCTGAATGTCGTGAATGATTAGCCCTGCTTTGGCAAACAGGTCTTGAATGCTACTGAGCGTAAAAAACCGCAGATGAGTGCGATCGAGCAGGCCTTCATCTTGATAGTCCCATTGCCCTTGCAACAAGTTGAGCAAAACGCTCCAGTGTTGAATGTTGGGAATGCAAGCCACGACTAATCCATCTGGCTTTAACCATTGGCGATGCTGCTGCAACACCTGCCAAGGATTGACTAAGTGCTCTAGCAGATCGCCGTAAACTAAGCAGTCTACCGACGCTTCAGCGATCGCAAAATCTAAAGCAGCTTCGACGCTGCCGATCGCCACCTGATCAAGCCGAGTCCGAGCCACCTGAGCTGCTTCTGGGTTGAGTTCAATCCCAATGTATTTGCAGTGCGGATTCACCTGCTTGTAGGCTTTACCCAGCGCCCCGGCGCCACAGCCCACTTCTACAATCAGCTTGGCATCGGCTGGGATTAACCGCAGCAGGTCGGGATTAATGCGATCGTAATAATCAGGAATAGTGCCCATAAGCAGTTCAGTCAGTGCGCAGCGATGCTCGATCACGTCTCCGACAGATCATGGTTAAGGGAACTTGCTCCGAAAGCTTGGCAAAAATAACGATGATTCTTCTAAGCATAGAGCGCGGTGGCGATTGCAGACTGCTCCTGTCTCTCAACCGATAATCTTATCTCAATTTAATCAGGAGTTTAGCTATGGCAGGGTTGGAGGCAAACGAGTGATCCGCTAAGGCAGTTTTGAGCAAGGTTGTCTGAATGGCTTGTTCGCAAACCGACGCATAATTGAGATCAGCCTAGATGAGGACGGCACAAATGATTCAGGCAACTCAACAACGCAAGAAACCTTTTTCTAACTTCACCTACAACAATACTCCGGACAGTTTTTAGAATAAACGCTGAAACCCGCATTTTACCGTTGGCATTTGGCTTTGTGAGAGAGGCTGGAATCCTCACTCTATCGTTAGCGATTTAAAACTGTCTGAACTATTGCTACAAAGAAGCCTTTAAGTATTTGGGCGTGTCGGATCTAGAGCGGTGGACAATTCAGGCTGAGCCAGTGCCGATTAGCGATTTTTTTAAGCAGCGTCTCCAGCGCCTGCAGCGGTTTGATCTAGAGAGTCTAGAGGTTTCTAAAACGCTACTGATTGATGCGATTTGCGAGGAAGGGCTAGAAGGATTTGACCGACTTAAGGTTTGGAAGGGGGCCTATCTGGAGGGAGAAACGGTTTGCGGCAATCCAGATTACCTGATTGCTGAGCGCCGAGCCTATTTAGAAGCTCCGTTTGTCTGTGTAATTGAGGCCAAAAAAGATGACTTTGAACAGGGGGCGGCTCAGTGTTTAGTGGAAATGCAAACCTGTCAATCGATCAGACAGCAGTTGGGTAAGGGGATCGCAATCTATGGCATTGTCACAAATGGCGAGGGTTGGAAGTTTTATCGGTTGACAGTGACTGGCCAGGTGGGCGAGTCCTTGCTCTATGGGATTGGCGAAATGTCAATCTTACTGGGGCTACTCCGATCGATTTTTCAGCAATGCGAACAAAATTTGACCTAGATTTGTATTGACCCTTCAGCCTCCAAGGTTTCTGCGATCGCATGTTAGGCTGTGGTCAACTGGTACGGTGCCAGTCCCGCTCTCTTCAGTCAAACTCATGAGCCAACCAACCACCAGTTCGAGAATTTTACTTGTTGAGCCAGATTTAACCCTGGCTGCCTCCGTGAGTACCGACTTAAAGGCCTTGGGGTACGACCCTGTTGTGACGACGACCGCCGAAAGCTGCCTTAGCCAAGTTGCCCAGCTCCAGCCCGCTTTAGTGGTGGTCGATCGCCTGCTGCAAGGCACCTCAGGCTTAGAGCTTTGTCAGCGGCTGCGGAATTTAGGGGCGCGGATGCCGCTGCTGCTAATGCTAGACCAAGACAAGTTGGCAGATCGGATTGAGTGCTTAGAATCTGGGGCCGATGACTATTTCCTCAAACCCTATCGCACCGATGCGTTTATGCGGTTTGTCAATCTTTACCTCAAGCCCTCCGATCAGCCCGGCGAGCAACTGCGGTTTGAGGGACTCACCCTTGATTTAGACACCCGGCGAGCGGAGCGAAATGGGCGAGTGATTGACCTGACAATGAAAGAATTTGAACTGCTGAAGTACTTGATGGAGCATCCGCGCCAGGTTTTAAACCGGGAGCAAATTTTAGAGAACGTTTGGGGCTACGATTTTCTGGGCGAGTCCAACGTGATTGAAGTCTACATCCGCTACCTCCGCCTTAAAGTAGAAGAAGATGCCGAAAAGCGTCTAATTCATACGGTGCGAGGAGTCGGTTATGTTTTACGGGAAACCTAGAAGCTGGATCAACCAGCCCTATCTCTGGCTGGGTCTTGTCGTCTTGCTGCTGAGCTGTAGCCTGGGTTGGCAGCCTGTCCAAAGTGAATCGCCGCCGGGTGGCCCAGCGATCGCTGGTCAGCCGCAAAGCTTGCCAATTGAAGCCGTAGCGACAATTGACACGACCCGGATTAACTTAGAAGTGGCTCGGACTCCAGACCAGCAAGAACTGGGTCTAATGCACCGGACTGCTTTGGCGGACGACCAAGGGATGCTGTTTCCGTTCCAGCCCCCCCGCCCGGTTGGGTTTTGGATGAAAAATTGCTTAATCTCCCTCGATATCGTGTTTATGCGGCTGGGCAAGGTGGTGGCGATCGCCGCCAATTCTCCGCCTTGCACCGAGGAACCTTGCCCGATTTACCCCTCTGGAGCGCCGATTGATCAAGTGATTGAACTCCGAGGCGGGCGGGCGGCTGAACTGGGCTTAAAAATTGGCGATCCGATTGGGATTGAGTTTCTTTGAGTCAATGAAGTCCATTAATCAAATAATCAAAGTAAGCACCAACTTCACTCGCATCTTCTCCAGACATGATCGTAGTCGTCGCAGTCTTCATCGCCCGGATGCTTTCGGCAACGGCATCAATGGGTGTGCCCAGGGAGTTATACATCTGGCGGACTCCAATCAACCCAATTTCCTGAATGGGTGTCGTTTCTCCAGCCGCCACGCTGTAAGTGATCAAACGCAGGTAGTAATCCATATCCCGGAGGCAAGTCGCGGTCATTTCTTTACCGTAAGCGTTGCCACCCGCAGAAACTAGGCTGGGTCGCTGTTGGAATAACTGGTTGGCAGCTTGCTTGACAATCCGATCGCGGCTGCTCGTTAAAGTTTTAACCAGGCCCAAGCGGCGATCGGCACTGATTGCAAAGCTTTTGACTTGCTCTAGTTCGCCGGGACTAAGATAGCGGCATTCAGCATCCGCATTCACAATTAGTTTCTTGATAATACTCATTCACAAGTTCCTTAAAGATTTGAATGAGGATTTAAGGCAATTGGCTTACCGAAGATTATCCTCACTCGTTGGCTCGTCTTACGCTCTAGACTTACCAATCACAATGACAGATCAGCGTTTGATTTCGTGATTGACTTGATTGACTACCGGATACAGGCTTTTGCTTGCAGGCTACACTGGTGATTAGATGCTACGTCGTCCGATAAATAAGTTGTAGACAATGCCATTCAACATAGTCTTCCTCTTCCATTCAGATAAAAGTAATGAGCCGAAAACCCTCGTTTTGCCCCCCTAAGTTTGAGCAAACGCAAAAATCTGGGCTGCCGTTAACTGAAATCCTGGTATCACTTTTGATTCAATCCGGCTTTCACCTACAAACAACTTGTCCTCGTACTGTCCCTCCACCCATTCACATACCGTAACCCGTTGTTCTTCCAAATCAATAATCCAGTATTCGGCAATGCCCCGGGCCGCGTATTCTGTGCGCTTATAGCGATAATCGCGACTCCGATTGGCAAAGCCAGGAGAAACCACCTCAATCACGAGGGCAGGCGGTGGCATATCTCGTGTGATCATCGAACGGCTGGCGCCAGATAATGCCGCTGCCGATTCCTCAGTATGAATTAGCAAATCAGGAATACGACAGGTTGCCCGTCGTCCTGAAACTTCAACTTCAGTATCTTTATGAGCAAGAAGCACTAGGGGAATGAGTTTAGCGAGTTCCAGGAATAGACCTCTGGCAATCCAATTATTTTCATTCGATTCCGTCGGCACTTCTACGAGTTCTCCATCTACTAATTCATAGCGTGTATCCGTGCCATCATCGTAGGCCAGGAATTCTGCAAACGTTAGCCGTTTTAAAGTCGTAGAAATGCTCTGGGTCATTGGTTTAGCCTCAGGTTGCTTCTCTTTAAGCTTGCTTTTCTCTATCATGCTCCCAAAATCACTTTCTTGCGATTAAAGGCAGTTGCAAAGTGTCCCAAAAGGCTATCGCCCAATTGATGCACCACCTCCCCGTCACTGCAATATTATTGTGGTCATAAACAACCCGTTAACAGGGGCCCAAACGATTGAGCAGCAGCACCATCTGGTCGATCGCCTGCCGCACTATAGGATTGGGTTGCCCAGACTGATTGACAATAAGGCTGAAGACCACTGGCTCGTACTGAGGTGGCTTGAGATAGCCAGATAGGGCAACCACACCGGTCAAAGAACCAGTTTTGACCTGTAGCGACAGATTGGGCAGTCGTCCGGCCAAGGTGCCATTTGTGCCAGCGATCGCCAGAGAATCCCGAAACACTTTGGCGGATGGGGTTTGCTGCATGGCTCGCAGAAGTTGAACTAGGCTGATCGGGCTGACTAAGTTGCGCCGTGATAGCCCCGACCCATCCGCTAGCTGGTAAAACTGGGGATTAATTCCTAGCGCTGAGAGCGTAGCGGCTAAAACGGTCAATCCGGCCGCAGTGGGTTGATCGCTGGGTTGGGCTGATGTCATTCCCAGCCGCTTCAGCAGGGCTTCGGCGTAGAGATTGTTGCTGTTTTGATTGATTTCCTTGAGAATTTCTGCCAGGGGTGGAGAGGCGATCGCCGCCAGTTCTGGCCCTGCAACTGGAGTTGGCTGAGTCTGAATCACGGTTTGACCGACTTGAATCTGCTGGGCACTCAAAGCTTGCCGGAAATGCTGGGCAAAGTTCTCAGCCGGGTTAACCACGGCGACACCGATTGTTTCTGGGGCTGCGCCTGTCTGTAATTGCCCACCAATTTTAATCAACGAGGCTTGACGCTCAATCGTAATTACTTCTGGCTGATCGGCGTTCACCGTCCGGGTAGTGTTTGCCAACTGCCACTGCTGCGACAGGCGCGGGTCAACGAACGCCAATTTGAGCGGTTGTCCGACGGTTTGCGGTCTGGCCAGAATTTCAAACTGATTTTGATCGACAATTAGGCTATTCACGGGTGCGCCATCGCCGGACTGGGTATCTTCCCATTCCCAAGTCGGGTTGATGCGATCGCCCTGGAAGTAGCTATCGTCGAGTACCAGGGTTTGGACTTGGCGAACACCCTGCTGGTGAAGCTGCTGGGCCAGAGCATTCAACTGAGCCTGACTCAAACTTGGATCGCCCTGCCCAGCAATCGTTAACCGACTCAGGCTGGGGGCGCTGCCTTGCCCATACACAGGAGTCCGCCAGCGAAAGTCTGCCCCCAACCGCTGTAAGCTAGCCGCCGTAGTCAACAATTTAGCGGTAGAAGCGGGCAGGAAGTATTTTTCGGCATCTTGGGCGTACAGGGTCGTGCCAGTGGCCAAAGTTTGAACCGCAATTCCCCAGCGGGCCGGCTGAAACTGGGGTTGGTTGGCGATCGCCTTTAGTCCATCCCCAACTTGAGCTGGGCAAACTCGCTCGGCAGGCTGGACTGCATCCTTTGCCAGGGCTAGGTTTTGACCAATTGCCAAGCTGAGGCATGAAATGAGGGCAATTTGGGCACAATAAGGCATACGCAAATTCTTGAGTTTGGGTAAGGCTGCTCTGGCTAGCCAAGCAGCTAGATTTAGACCTCCGTCTTGCCTTGGCGAGACAGTTCCCTGAAGCAAATCATCAAAGTCACTATGTCATCTCCGGCTGACCTCTTGCAAGCTGGGCTTGTTGCCCTCAGCGCCAAAAACTTTTCCGAAGCAATTAATCTACTCGTCAACTGCTGCCAAGCCTGTGAGCCAGACGCTCCAGAATACATGCAGGCGCAAATGGCTTTGGTGAAAGCGTACCGGGGAGATGGACAAATCCCCGCCGCGATCGCCCTGGCAGAAGAATTAGCCAAGCATCCCGACTTGCAAACCCAAGACTGGGCCAGGCAAGTGCTGAAAATTCTCGCTGCAGCCACGCCACCGACGACTAAACCGAGCCGGGCCAAACGGCTGTTGGCCGGCAGCGCAAAACTAACCCTGTCTGCGGCGGCTGGCAGTTTGGCCCTCGCCTCTGGGGTGACGATCGCCCTGCTGGTAGGCATGGTGCTGGTGTTAGTGCTGGCGCTGCTGCTGATTGTCAATTCTGACCAGCCTGGTTTAGGGTTGGCGATCGCGGTTGCAGTCACGCTGGTTTTTAACCTAGCAGTGTTTTTCATTTCGCCCTGGGTGATGGATTTGATCCAGGGGTGGCTCTACAGCACCCGCTGGGTCGAGCTGAGCGAGTTGGCCCGCCTCAGCCCAGAGTCAGCCCAAATCATTCAAAAAGTCTGCGCTGAGCGGAAGCTGAAGCAGCCCCGCTTGGGGATTATTGCCGATCAAAATCCAACCGCGTTTACCTATGGGTCTTTGCCCAACAGCGCTCGGATTGTGGTTAGCCAAGGTTTGTTCACCTACTTGGAAGACGAAGAAGCGGCCACGGTTTACGCCCACGAGCTAGGGCACATTGTCCACTGGGACTTTGCGGTGATGACTGTGGCCGCAACGCTGGTGCAGATTACCTTTTTGCTTTACATCTCGATGCGAGAGGCCGGCAAGCATTTCGATGACAATAGTAAAGCCGGATCAACCTTAGCCAGTGTGGCGACCACGGCTTACATCTTTTACTGGGTCGGGACTTACCTGGTGCTCTATCTCTCTCGCACCCGCGAGTATTTCGCCGATCACTTTGCGGCAGAAACGACAGGGAATCCAAACGCGCTCTCACGGGCGTTGGTCAAAATTGCCTACGGAATTTTGGAGCAGGGAGAACAATCAAAGGAGCAGAGCAAGCTGATCGAAGGCACCCGCACCCTTGGCATTTACGACCCAAAAGCCGCCTACACCACCGGCACAGCTTACCGACTAGCCAGCAAGTCCGAAAAAGTTGGTCGCGTCTTTCTGTGGGATATGTTTAACCCTTGGGCTGGGTGGATTGAATTGGGTTCCACCCATCCGCTGACGGGCAAGCGGGTGCGGGCCCTCAGCACCTACGCCGAGCAATTGGGTCTAGAAATTGAGTTTGATATGGCTAGGGTAATGGCGGAAGGCAAGCACCTCGATAAAAATCGGCTCTACGGCAATTTCTTTCTAGATCTGCTGCTCTACCTGGGCGAATTTTTAGGCTTGGCAACAGGATTGCTGATTGCCCTAGCGATATTTTTAATTTTGAAAGTGCAAACCTGGCAACTGTTTGCCACCTGTGGGCTAATGGGGTTGGGGTTTGGCATCCTTGCCAAGGCAATGGTGATATACCCTGCCCTCAGCCGGGCCCCCGCCACAGATGTGCTGACGATGATGTCTGACCCCTACGCCAGTCCGCTGCGGGGACAACCCGTCCGCCTCCAAGGTGAGTTAATTGGGCGTGGCGAAGCTGGCTATGCCTTTGGTTCTGACCTCCAACTCCAAGATGCAAGTGGGCTGATGTTCTTGCGCTATGTTTCTCGGTTTGGCAGCTTGGGCAACTTTTTGTTTGGGATGACCCAAGTTAAAAAACTGATTGGAGAGCGGGTTACTGTTGTTGGGTGGTTTCGGCGCAGCATTGCCCCTTGGGTCGATTTGGTCAACCTGCGCGGCACTAGCTCAGAAGTCGGCAGCTACCCGCGTTTTTGGACGCTAGTTTCAGGCTTGGGAGCGATCGCGATCGGGCTATTCATCCTCTCGATTCATTAGGCAGGATAGAGGGGGTTCCGCTGTTGGGGGTGGAGGTATCACTGATGTTATTGAGACAGGTTTTTAGAAAGCTGCTGCACAAAAGCTGCATGTTCAGGCGATTGCAGCCCTGCTTGCAGCACTGCTAGCACCTGCACCATTTGGCTACTCAACAACGGATTGACCGCTAGCCATAAGCCTGGAAACACCTGACTGCGTAGAATTCCCTCTCGATCGGGCATCATTGGCTGATACTCACCCCCTAGAAGTTGAAACCAATCCAGTCGATTCTCGAACGCTTGCCAGACGATATATTCTAAAACCCCGTTGCGACGATAGGCTTGCTTCTTGCTGCTCATGTCGATCGCCGCGCTGCTGGCAGCAATTTCAATGACTAACTCTGGGGTGCCCTCTAGGTAGCCATCTGCTGTTAACTTGGCTTGTCCCCCGACGGCTTGGTTCAGAATTAACACGATATCAGGCTGGGGTTCATTGTCAAAATCTAAGTGGACGGTTGGCTCAATCCCGGCTAGGGTTCCTGGCGTAAAGGCAGCGTAAGTGCCCAACCATGTCACCAAGCGACTATGGGGTTCTGCATGGGGAGTAAAACGTAAGGAAGATGCCACGTAAACGGCTCCTTCGATCAGTTCTGCCTTGCGGATCTGGGGGGCAGCTCGATAACGGCGCTCAAATTCAGCCCGACTCAAGCGATCGCCATTTTCAAGGGGCGGCAAGCGATCAAGGCCAGCTTGGGGCGGTAAATGAGTGGTCATGGCAGCTTGCCCAATCCTTCCATCTCAGCAACAAGGGCGATCGGCTCTATTTTAGCTGAACCAGAAAAGCCCTAGAGAGTTGCCCACAGGCGTTTTCCAAAGTAGCGGCCTTGTCGATCAGTCAGGATGGCCAAATGCAGGATTGGTGACAAATGACTGATCGGTCAAGCTCTGCAAAAATGCGAGTAAATCCTGTTTTTCTTGCTTACTGATCTCGAAGCCAGAAATGAAATGGCTTTTGTAGGGATTCAACCGCCCAACTCCAGCATAGGCTCCCGTCTGGAGGGTGCGTCCGCCGACCCGGTAGTGTTCAAGCGCAGCTTCTAGGGTTGCGATGCTGCCATCGTGCATGTAGGGAGCGGTCAGGGCGATGTTGCGGAGTGTGGGGGCTTTGAATCGCCCCATATCAGAAGCGCGCTCCGTAAATTCGTAGATGCCCTGATTGTCTGGTGGATACTTCCCTTTGCCATCAATGTTGTAAAGTCCGGTGTTGTGAAAGGCAATTTCGGTGAAGGCTGATCGTTCGTGTTTGATTGAGTCAGAAAAATTGAGGCCGCCATGACAGTGGAAACATTCCAACCGCTCACTGTGAAATAATCGTTCTCCGCGTTTGGCAGATGCCGAAATCGCAGTTTTGTCGCCGCCAAACCGATAGCGATCGTAGGGAGAATTAAAAGAGATTAAACTGCGCTCAAAGCAGGCCAGTGCCTTCGTCAAATTGCTGATCGTGATTGCCTTGTCATTCCCTTGAAAGGCGGCAGCAAACAACTGCCGATAGGTTTTATCCTCAGCTAGCACAGCCAAGATTTTGTCTTCTTGGCCTGCCATCCCCATCTCGATCGGGTGTTCACCAAACAGGGGCACCAGAGCTTGGGTTTCCAGGCGAGTCATGCCCGGATTGGCCCAGGTAAGGACAGAATTGTAAGCAATATTAGCCAGGCTCATGGAATTACGAGGGTGCAGTTCTCCAGTCGCGCCAACCCCAACCAGTTTGCCATCGCTAAACGCGCGTTTTGGCTCATGGCAGGAGGCGCAGGTATAGGCTCCTGTGACCGAGAGGCGCTTTTCGTAAAACAAATGCCGCCCTAATTCCACTTTTGCCGCTGTCATCAGGTTGTCAGCAGGGACAACAGGTTTCGGCAACCCGGCTGGTAGATGCCAGTCATAGGAAGACGAAGGAGGAGCCGCCAAGACTCGGCTGAGGGCGATTCCCAGAAAAAACACTAACGCGAGGGCGATCGCCCGTGCCCATCTGCCTTTTTTCTGGAAGAGTCTATTCAACACGGAAGAAGGTTTGGGATGAAGCAGGTTGATTCATGAAGGGTAATCCCAGCTTAGCCATGATGCCAAGACAATCTTGATCCTCTGGCTCTGACATACAGCCTGGAGCAGTTTTGGCTTGATTCTGAGTCAGGTCAGTGGCCGCAACTAGTCGCTCTAAATCGGCCACCACCAAGTTTTGATTGAGATTAAAACCCGTCAAGACGACCGTTGCTCGATTGGGGTGGTTGCAGCTTTTGGGCTGTTCGCTGCTGGTTTCGCTTTGGCAACCTGTGCTGCCCAAGTGAATCGGAAAGCCGGCCCCATGTCCCTGGTGCTGGCTAGCCATCGTCTGCATGGCTGGACTTTGCAAATCAATCCGGGCGAACTTATAGCCCAACTGCCAGTTCCACCACAGCCCGGTTAAATTAAGTGGCGATCGGGCCAGAGCAGCATCGCTATGGTTGAGAGCAAACGGAATTCCGAGCGTGAATTTTAGACCCCTGTAGTTGCCCTTCGGAACGCTGCCGGTCACGCGATCGCGGATTTCGGTTGTGCCATTTGCACAGGCTCCGGTCTTGTCTTCAAAGTCGAGCAGCGCAACGGTTTGATATTGCCACTTGCCATCCTGAGCTAGGGTGACGGGAATGGTCTTGCCCGCAGCATCAATCAGGGCCAGGTCAGAAACATAAAACCGAAAGTCCGATAGGGTCTGGGGGGTTGCCTGTTTGCCCAGCGGATAGTTTGAGCCACAGGCGAAGGGTTGATCGCCGACTTTGGCTGCAAATCGAATCGTCACGGCTTGGGTTGACTCCGCTCTGGCTGGGAAATTTAGCGCTAGCCCAGGGACAAGGGCAGCGAGACTAATCAGCGATCGCAGGGTAGCTTTTGTCGTCATAGGAATCAAATCAAGTTTGGTTAGAAAAGTCATGCTGCGGGTTAAGCTCAAAACGTCGATCGCACCTGCACTCCAAAGGTGCGGCGATTGCCATAGGAAGCCAAGTCAGCAAAAATGCCCGAAAAAGCAGTCGTGATATATTCCTTATCAAATATATTATTGACGAAAAAATAGATGCCGACCTGCTTCCATTCGTAGCCAATTCGGGTATTGACCAGCGCCAGCGGATTTTGCCTGAGAATGTTGGCATCGTCAAAAAAGTAGGTGCCAATCCCCTGCACATCCACCCGCCCAAAAAAGCCGCTTGGACTGCGGTACTGCACCCCCAGATTGAGCGTAAATTCCGGTGCGTAGGTGAGCCGGTTGCCGTTGAAGTTTTGGCCGCTGAGCGGGTTTGTATACTCGGTGAATCGGGCATCAGTGTAGCCAAACCCGGCCATTAGATCTAAGCCTTTTAGGGGTTTGGCGCTGAGTTCCAGCTCTAACCCCTTGGTGGTGACTCCGCCGTTGGCAATGAAACTGGAAAGACCTGTGGTATCGGTCAGCAGGACTTGATAATCATCAACATTGCTCCAGAACAAAGCCAAATTGGCAGTAATCCGATTGTTAAGCCAGGTGGATTTGAGCCCCACTTCATAGCTCCACAATTTTTCTGGACTCACAAACAGGTTGGCCAGCGTATCGGCGGAGAAATTTTGAGTGCCTGGTTTATAGCCACGGGCGGCGCTACCGTAAATAGCGAAGTTGGGATTAAAACGATATTGAATGGCCAAGCGCGGCAGAAGAATATTACCGCTGATGGTTGAGTCTTGCAGAGATAAGCCAGTCGGTGTGACACCTGAAACTGAATCCTTAAAAAAGCTGTTTCGGTCTAAGCTTTCCGTAAACCTTTCGTAGCGTAAGCCTGCCGTTAAAGTAAGCGCCTTAATCGGCTGAACTTCAACCTGCCCAAACACGGCATAGGTATATTGCTGAAACTGAGCATCAGTCGTGCTGATGCCAACTGGAAAACCCAAACTACTCACTAAAGGAGTGTACTCGGTGAAAAGAAATAGGTCAAACGATCTCGATTGATAGTAGCCGCCGACCAACCAGCGAAACCGCTCAGCGGTTTTGGGAGACTGCACCCGAATCTCTTGACTCCAAATCGTGGAAGGAATATCCGCCTGACTCCGCAATAAATCTTCCGGCGTATAGTCGGTATCTTGGCTGTAGGTCAACCCGGTTTGGTTGCGAGCGGTAATTGATGTGACGTTAACTTCCGCTCCTTCGTAAGCTATTTTGAGCGCCTGCGTATTGATCGAAACATCCAGAGAACCGGGAATGTTGCTGGCATTGCGGAACCGATCCGCCTGGGTAATCGGGACAAACGTGTTGTCCCCGTCTTGATTTCGCCCGCTGAAAGCATTAAAAGAAACGGTCAGATCCTGAGCTGGCGTCCACAAAATACTAGCCCGCCCAAATAGAGAGTCCTGCGGATTGGCATCTTCCCCCAGCAGCACATTTTCGGTAAATCCATCCTGGGCGCTATAGGCACCCCCAAATCGAAACGCCAGCTTATCCTCAATTAAGGCATCGCTGACCGATAATTGCACCTGGCGCTGATTGTAGTTTCCGTAACCTCCTCCAATCCTAATTTCGCGAAAATTGGTGGGTGGACGACTGATGATGTTGACGACTCCAGCCTGACTGCTGCGTCCATAGAGTGTACCCTGTGGCCCCCGCAGCACCTCAACTCGTTCGAGATCAAACAGTTCACCGGGTAACAACTGGTGAATATTTTCGTAGGGCACATCATCAATGTAAACACTAATTGCATCTCTGGAAAGATAGTTACTGTTTCCTAACCCTCGAATCGTCTGGAAATTGAACGAGCGATCGCCGACACTGGTAAAAAAGTTGGGCGTCAGCGCCGCCACATCCCGAATCGAGTTAACATCAGCATCTTGAAGTTGCTGCTGACCAAGCACGGTCAAACTAATCGGCACCTGCTGGGGATTTTCCGGTCGCTTCTCAGCCGTGACAATGATTTCTTCTTCAGCGTCTTCGGCTAAGGTCAGGCTGAGGGTTAAACCGCAGGCGCTACCCGGCGGACAGTCCCCCAATTTCACCGCTGCGGTCGGTGCGCCATCAACCCCAGTTACACTGACTCGCACAGTGGTTGAGTTCCGCTGCGTCAGACTCACGGCTGCCACCCCGTCGGTTGGATTTTCAACTTGGAATGCTTTTCCTTCCGGTAGGGCCAGCACTGCGTCGGCGATATCTGCGCTCACCGTCTGGGTATCGCTAGAGATGAGGGGCTGAACGACCAATCCGGCGGATGTGACCAAAATTACTTCTAGCCCATTCAGGGTTGGGTTTAAACGTACCCCTGTGACCTGAACTAAATCAGGCGGTGCGTCTTGGGCCAGCCATTCCTTGAGGCTGGTGGCTGGGTGAGCAACATCCTTGATCGTTGGCACCTGGGTAACAATTCCTGGCGCTTCTAAATCTGGCGGCACGTCTGCTTGAGCAGGCTGTCCGACCAGTAAAAACAGTGATCCGGTCGCCACCAGATCAATCAGCATTTTTAACTTTTGCATTCCTCACACCCAGTCCAGCGATCGCTCTGGCATACCAACCGATTAATCGCCTCCGGTTGAACAACTCCTCGCAATAGTCATCCCATAGGGCAACTGGGAATGTCAAACGACAGCCTGTCAAACTTCTCAGTCAGTCCAACAATTCAGTGGGCGATCGCATCACAGCACCCGTGTAGGGGTTAAAGGTAGCAGAAAGCCATTTACCTCTTCACACCGTTACCCCATGATTAATACGGTATTTGTAAAGGTCGTTCAGCTATAGTACACTTCCTCAAGATGATGAGGGAAAGTGGTATGCGACGTGACCATTGGAGATTCGGGTGATGTTAGGACTGGATTTAACCCAAGAGCCACGGGCGATTCGGGAAGCCAAGGAAGAAGGACGAGAAGAAGGAGAGCGATCGCTAATCCTTCGCCTATTAACCAAGAAGCTGGGAACTTTCGAGCAACTCTTGCGCGATCGCGTTTCGGCTTTATCGGTAGACCAACTCGAATCATTAGGGGAAGCATTACTTGATTTTTCCAATGTTGCAGATTTAGAAGCTTAGCTGACAGAACAAAATTAGAGGAGCAATCGCATTAAGTCATTGAGCGATCGACAGTTTGAGAAATGATAGAGCGATCACTACAACTTTCAATCAGAGAAGATCGTTAACATTAAAATATATCCAAGTCTTAATTCAAAAAGCCTATGCGAACTCTGCGCGAGATTCAAACTCAACTCAGCCAACTCAAACCTTTCCTCCAGAAGGCGTACCAGGTTGCTCAAATTGGCATATTTGGCTCCTATGTGCATGGTGAACAAACTGCTACCAGTGACCTGGATATTCTCGTCGAGTTTACTCCCGAAGCTCGCTTCGGTTTGGTCAAATTCTGCGAACTTGAAGACTATCTCAGTGAAAGCCTGAATCTCAAGGTCGATCTTGTGATGAAAGCTGGACTCAAACCTCGTATTGGCGATCGTATCCTCCGCGAGGTGATTTATCTGTGACTCAACGAGACATTCGGGACTACCTCCAAGATATCCTGGCTACGATCGATTTGGCTGAATCATTTGTGACAGGGATGACTTTTGGGGAGTTCCAAGCTGATGCCAAAACTTGCTTTGCTGTCATTCGCGCTCTCGAAGTCATTGGCGAAGCAACAAAAAATATTCCTGCATCTATCCGTGACCAATATCCAGCAATCCCGTGGAAAGGCTTTGCTGGAATGCGCGACAAACTGATTCATGCCTACTTCGGTGTCAACCTTGAGGTCGTTTGGGATACACTTCAGCAGGATTTGCCTCAACTCCGCCCCGTCATCTGTCAGATTTTGCAGGGACAAGGATAACAGATTGCTTGTTTGCGATCGCGCTAAACTCATCTGTAGAAATTTTAAGGGCAAAGTAGGGCGATCGCCCTAAATCATTAAGCGATCGACATCTTGAGGAATGATTGAGTGATCGCACAAACCATCGAGCGATCGCTCATCCTCCGCCTCTTCACCCGCCAAGTCGGAGAACTGCCAGAAGACGTGCGATTGCGTATCGAAACTCTGTCATTAGAACAGCTAGAAAATCTGGGGGAAGCGTTGCTGGAGTTTGCGGCGATCGCTGATTTGGAAGCCTGGTTTGGAGCGCTAGAGTAGCGATCGTGATCTCAACTAAGAGCCAAAACTGATTCAAGTGGGTCTGCAACAAATCGATGGATTTCTTCCTGAGATTTGTCTATTAAGGCTACCAATTCGGCGCGGGTGCAGTTACTAATCCTGAACCAAATCAGCTATTTAAGGCGTTGAACAAAAAATTACCAAGCTAGAGCGTCTGGTGGGACAGTTAATGATTCAATTTACTGTCCGAGGGGAACCTGCATAATTCCCCACACCTAAGTAGGTAGGCGAGATTAAGTTTAAGATAGAAAAGATTTGCTATTACAACGAAATGCCTGCCCCTGTCCGAGTTGTTTTGACCCCAGAAGAAGACCGTACTCTAAGAGAGTTGCGATTGGCAACTACCGTTGGGCAAAGGACGCGTGACCGTGCTCACATGGTGCGTCTGAACGCTCAGGGGTGGAATGCCCCTGCCCTAGCTGAGATCTTTGAGAGTTGTGAGCATACGGTTCGAGCCACCTTGAAGCGGTGGCAAACCCATGGGCTAGGTGGGTTGTGGGATGCCCCTAGTCGGGGAGACAAACCCCGTTGGCAGGAAGCAGACCTGGCCTACCTGGAGCAGTGCTTAGAGCAAGAGCCTCGGACGTATAACAGTCAGCAGTTAGCCCAGAAATTGAGGGAGGAGCGACAGGTAACGCTTAGTGCTGACCGAGTGCGACGGTTATTAAAAAAAAGGGCTTTCGCTGGAAGCGCACCCGTCACAGCCTCAAGAAAAAGCAAGACCCCGTCGCTAAACGTCTCAAGCAAGCCGACCTCGACACCCTAAAGTTAGCGGCACAAGAGGGGCTGATTGTGCTCAAATACCTGGATGAATCGGGGTTTTGTCTGTGGAGTCCTGTCAGTTATAGCTATAGCCGAGTGGGTGAGCAGAAGCGGCTAGAACAGACGCTACACCGATGGGGCAAGCGCATCAGCATCTTGGGGATCTGGCAACCGAATCAGCAGTTTGACTATGCCCTGGCGCAAGGCGGATTCAAGACTTCCAGTTACCTCAAAGTGATGGCAGCACAAGCACACAAGGCCGCTCAAACGTTGGCTCAGACCGGTCAGATTACGGTGATTGTGCAAGATAATAGTCCGGTTCACACTAGTCTTGCCGCTCAAGCCGAATGGCAGAACTGGCAGCAACAAGGACTTTTCTTGTTTATGCTCCCGAAATATTGCTCAGAGATGAATGACATTGAGACGGAGTGGCATCAACTCAAGACCCATGAAATTGCAGGACAAATGTTTGACAATGAATATGACTTAGCAATGGCTGTAATAGACGGCATGAGTGCTCGTAGTCAACAAGCAGGATACTCGTTGGAGCGTTTTAAGTTTAATTCCGCCTAGCTACTTATGTTCTAAAATTCCCAACTGATAGAGCCAGTAATTGTAAATGGCGCACCTCTTTGAATGAAGGTTCTACCGTAGGAGTAGCTGCCATAATCTAGGTCAAAAAGATTACGTACATTGATCGCTGCATTAAATCTACCTCGACGGTAATAAAGTGCTGCATCAGTACGCAACTAGATAACTTAAAAGAGTTTGCCAAATCTCCCTGTTTATCACCAATGTAGAACAGCCCTAGCCCAAAACCTAGACCTTTTAAGTTACCTGTTTGAATCTCATAAGTTGTCCAAAGGCTGGCTTGATTAAGCGGCACATTTGCGAATCGATTGCCAACGGGAGTAGCATTGTCTTTAGTGACTTCTGCATCAGTGTAGGCGTAGGAAGCAATAATTTTCCACCCTGGCAAAATTTCACCTGCAATAGGCGTTGTTGCATGAATAGGGGTTGCGGAGGGATGTGTCATGGTAAGTTTGAATCGCCAAAGGGCTTTGTTGCATGATTAGTGCAAAAAAACAGGTTGGGCTTCTTGCAGAGTGCTGTTAGCGAGCGATTGGATGACTCTCCGGCTTAGCGATCTGGATCATTCGATTAAGCGCTGCACATTTGATGAA
>JAESGG010000111.1_pt1 | contig 22535 bp, 26 predicted proteins | sample 9266231 | NCBI WGS metagenome assembly JAESGG01 (sample SAMN14515337, study PRJNA621664) | algae metagenome | isolation source: Aphanocapsa sp. GSE-SYN-MK-11-07L and co-occurring heterotrophs from wet... | place: USA: Grand Staircase Escalante National Monument, Utah | collected 2006-04-16 | reverse complement strand
AAATCCGACAAAAATGCTTTTCCTGCCGGGTTTTACAGGCTTTAGAAAAGGTTGAAATATCCATCTTAATCCCGGCATGATTCAGGCGATAAAATAGGTCTCTCATGCTGGTCAAACTTTGGTCTAATACCAGTTCTCGTCAGCACTGCACTGAATTAGATACCTGTAATGCTTGTCTTACAAAGATTTATATGATTCATGCTCATGAAGTTTTGGTATAACACGAATGTTAGCCAAATTTCAAAAAACAGTCGCGAGTTCAAAACAGGGTAGTCACTGGGAGAGAGTCGCTTGAGTAACGATTTGACAATGGTGGGAAAGGACGATATCATCAGATATTATTTTTGTATTTCTTGGGGACAGAATACTACATTCTGCCCCCATTTTTTCTGCGTTAAGCTATCTTTCAACACTTCTGGTAAAAAATATTCCAATAATTGTTAAGGTAATAAATTTTGACCAATTTATGCCAACTTCAACGCCTTTAAAGTTTGCTTCAGTTAGAACTGCTCTACTAAAGTCACATCCACGAATATTGCTATCACTAAAATTAGCTCCAGTGAGGTTCTGTCCCTTAAAGGAGCATTCTCTCAAATCCTTATTTAGATAGTCAAATGTAGTCTTGTTAGTCATGCTGGCTGATTTAATTTTTAGATAGGCTAATAAGTCTGTGTCTGTAATCTTAAACCTTGACTCCGTTGCCGGGATTAGGTTGCAGTTAGCCAACCATTATTGCTGTTAGTTCTTCCGTCAGCTAGTTTAAATCACCCAAGCTGATGTCGTTGATCCTGCAGGTGCTACAATTTTGAACGACCAGCCCGATCGCCCATGCACAAACAAAAGCCAAACAAATTAAAGCAATCACTTTCGGCACACCAACAGGGAATAGGAAAAATCACCCGTAATCTAGCACGAGTCCTAACAGTCAATTGGGATCAATCTTTCAGCGTCAGCAATCGCCTTCCACAAGGCAATCACCAACTTCTGGATCGGAGGTTGAGATAGATAGAGCGATCGCAACCCCTTAGATCGGGCAAGCTATTGTTTGTTCATTAGACCTGTTGCTTTATAAGCCACAAAAAGCCATGAAAACCAAGCAGGGCAATCATTCTAGACGATTTTCACGATCGATGGCTGTAAGTCAATAAAGATAAGGGTTCCAGCGATTTTTTACGTTATAAAGCAACAGGTCTATTAGATTTAAATCTTTTGCTTAACAGGGACTAGGGACTCGATGATGACGTACCACACAAGAATCAACGATGCTTAAGCAAACCGAAACGCGATCTTGAGCCAACATTGAGAACTGATCAACACTTCTTTTTGACAGTAGCAGAAGTCTCTAATCGGATGCAAGACTGATTACATCATTTTTACTTATTTAATTCTTTTATTAGATTCAAGAGCAAGCCCTGGCAGACGCTCAATCAACGTTTAGGAATGGTATTTAGGGCGATCGTCTGCGGTAAACAAGACCATTCCAAACAAACGGGAGCAATCCGCTAGGGCATGATCAATTCGCGGGCGAATGGGGAGCATGAGCTTGAACCCAAGCCCGAAGTTCCACATAGGCGCTGGTTTCACCTGCGGTTTGACACTGCTGAAGAAACTGGTAAAACAAATCGAGCGGCACCCAAGGAAAGGTCGGGCTAACTGGAACTTCCTGATAGTCTGTTTGTTGGAGTTGATATATTCTCAGCCCTTGACCATCGAAGCGCCAGAGTTCCGGTACTCCCATTTGGGCATAGAGCAAATTTTTGTCGATATCGGAATGCGAAATATCCACTTCAACCACCAAATCAGGCGGTGGGTCTTGATCAAGATTAACGGTGCGTCCTCTGACTACAGGTTCATGCTGGAGGTAATAACACTTGTCTGGTTCTGCACCTTTAAGCAGCGCCTTGCGACGCAGGGTTGTTGAGGCTAGCCCCTTGATGGTGAAGCCAGCTTCAAATGCCAGGGTGCGAATAAATACTCCAATCAAGTCACTGGGGCTTTCATGGGCTTCCAAGGGAACCATCAGCTCTAAGACTCCCCGGTCATAGTGAAAGTGAACGGCTCGATGCTCTCCAAAGGCGGCTAGCAATTGGTCATAGGTGTCCCAGGAGACATTGTGTAGGGTTAAACGCTGCTCAGCAGTTGCTGTCAAAGCTGGATTTGTAACTGGAATTTGAGTTTGCATGGTTGGCAATTCCCGATTTTGAATTCAATCTCTAACTGAACTCATCAACCCTGAATGAAAAGCGACATTCACAGATCTCATTCTAACCAGATCGATATTATATAAAGAATGTGTAGAACATAGCGATCGCTCCGATTAGTGATTCACTTACAACTTGATTTCTACTCTGACTCAGCAAAACTTGTAACAAGTTCAACCGTAAAAAATAGAAAGGATGCAGCAAACTTAGCTGAGCTAGGATTGTCATGTTTGAGGTTTAGCCTCAACCGACAGCCCCCAAAACATTCTCGGTCAAGTGTCTGTGATTTCTACAATTGCTACTCCTGCCAGTCAAGGCTTCTGGCAGCCCGCCGAATGGGAGCCGCATTGGGCTTGCTGGCTGGCCTTTCCCAGTCACGCTGATTTGTGGGGAGACCGTTTGGCAGGCACACGGGCTGAATTTGTTGATCTCTGTCGGGCGATCGCTGACCCCAATCCAGCCACAGGTCAACTTCAGGGTGAGCAGCTCGAAATTTTAGTCTTAGATCAAGCCGGTCTGGCCACGGCTGAACAAATGCTAGTCGGGCTAAACCCTCGCTTTCACATCATGCCGTTCGGTGATATTTGGCTGCGGGATACGGGGTCAATTTTTCTCAAACATGCTGAAGGGGCGATTGCCACCGTCCGCTTTCAGTTCAACGGCTGGGGTGGCAAGTACAATCTGCCTGGTGATGAACAGGTTGCCAGCCAAATTGCCCAAATCACCGGACTGCCAGAATTTGAGCTACCGTTTGTGCTGGAAGGCGGCGCGATCGAAACCGACGGGCAGGGCACCTGTTTGACCACTTCCCAGTGCTTGCTCAATCCTAACCGCAACCCTGGCTTGAGTCAGACCGAGATTGAACAAGCCCTGCAAGCGGGCTTAGGCGTCCAAAAAGTGCTCTGGCTGCAAGCGGGGTTGCTGAACGATCATACCGATGGTCACGTTGACACCTTGGCTCGGTTTGTTGCTCCTGGCGTGGTGATGTGTATGCAGCCCCAAGTCGATGATCCAAACGCCCCCGCCTTAAATCAAATTGCCGCTGATTTAGCCACGTTTAGCGATGCTCAAGGTCGTCCGCTCCAGGTTGTCGGTGTGCCCTCACCGGGGAAGGTGTTAGACCAAACCGGGGAAATTATGCCCGCGAGCTATATGAACTTCTACATTGGGAATCGAACCGTTGTGGTGCCGACCTACGGCTCTGAGTTTGACTCAGCCGCCGTTGCCAAAATTGCCGAATTCTTTCCGACTCGTCGTACCGTTGGGCTGTCTGCCAAGCAGATTCTGTTTGGTGGCGGCAGCTTTCACTGCATTACTCAACATCAACCTTGACCCCCGATGCCAAGATGAACATGATTACTGTTGCTGCGATTCAAACTGCCCTGGCTGACAATCCAGCCCTCAACATCAAACGAATTAGTGGTTGGGTGCGAGATGCGGCGGCTCAAGGCGCCCAGGTGATTTTGCCTTCAGAACTATTTGAGGGACATTACTTCTGCCGCGAACAGCGAGAGGAGTTTTTTGCCCTCGCTAGGTCAGCGATCGCCCACCCCACAATCACCCACTTTCAAGCCCTGGCGGAGGAACTGGCGGTGGTGATTCCCGTCTCGTTTTTTGAAAAAGCTGGGCCTGCTTACTACAACAGCGTGGCGATCGTCGATACCGATGGCTCAATTCTCGGCACCTACCGCAAGAGCCATATTCCAGACGGGCCAGGCTATGAAGAAAAGTTTTATTTTCGACCGGGCAACACTGGCTTTCAGGTTTGGGAAACCCATTTTGGCAAGCTAGGCGTTGGCATTTGCTGGGATCAGTGGTTTCCAGAGTCTGCCAGAGCGATGACCCTGATGGGGGCAGAAATTCTGTTTTATCCAACTGCGATCGGCAGTGAACCCCACGACCCTGACCTCGACACCAAAGACCCCTGGCAGCGAGCGATGATTGGTCATGCGGTTTCCAACGTGATTCCAGTCGTGGCGGCCAATCGAACCGGGACGGAAGGCGGACAGGTTTTTTACGGACACTCGTTTATTGCCGATCAGCGCGGTGACAAAGTGGCGGAGCTAGGGAGAGAGGAAGAAGGCTTGATTTTAGCCCGCTTTGACTTGGATCAAATTGAGCGCACCCGCGCTGCCTATGGCTTTTTTCGCGATCGCCGCCCCGACCTCTACTCAACGTTGCTGACAGGAGATGGCCAAAAGTAACAGCGCCGAGCAGAGGCGGCTGAATCAGTGATTGCCGCCAAGGTTAGGATAATGGCAGTCATGTGGTGAAATCATGAGTTTTCAGAAAATTCTCATTGCTGTTGATCACTCAGATTTGGCTCAGGCGGTGTTTGGGCGCGGCTTAGAACTAGCTCAAGTCTGTCAGGCGCAGATTTTTCTGCTGCATTGTCTGCGCAGCGAACTGGGGATTGACGCTGCTGTGTCCCCAGTTTCAGTTGGCATGTCGGACTTGGGGGCGTATCCCCGCCTGCTGAATAACTCAGTTTGGGAAGTGCAAACCCAACGCCAACAGGCGATCGCTCTGCTCCAAAACTATTGTCAAACCGCCAGCAGCTTGGGAATAGCGGTTGAATTCGACTACAAAACAGGCGAACCCGGACACTGTATTTGCCAAATCGCTCAAGATTGGCAGGCAGATTTAGTGATTGTCGGTCGGCGAGGCTTAAAAGGTTTAACGGAGGCTGTTTTGGGCAGCATTAGTAACCATGTTGTGCATCATGCCCCCTGCGCTGTGCTCGTCATCCAGTAGTTGGTTATTTTAATTAAAATCCTGACTAAAATACCACCGCTCAGTAGTCTAGAGTGGAGTTTAAGTGAGCATAATCCGTTGATTTAAGCATGAGTCAAAATTCTACTGATGATGAAGATTTTTTGGACTTGGCCGAAATAGCCCCAGAGCCTGAACCCGTGCAGATGGTTCAGGCTCGGCAGCAGGTGCTCAAAACTCTGATCATTGTCGAGACAGCTTTTTTGGCCAGCACGGCCACGCTAATTTGGCTGATTGCGATTTATTTGTATCTCAGTCCGCTGTTGCGCGTTTTCTTCCCAATTCCGGTGGCGCTGGCTTATTTGCGTTGGGGTAAACGCACGGCTTGGATGACGGCTCTAGTTGCTTTCTTGCTGTTATCAATCCTGATGGGCCCACCCCGCAGTTTGCAGTACTTAATTCCGCATGGGCTACTCGGCATCCTGTTTGGGGGCTGTTGGCGGCGGCGCAACAGTTGGCTCGTCTCGATTGGTTGGGGAACCCTAATTGCCACCGGTGGGCTGCTGTTTCAGCTCGTGCTGCTCTCTTTACTGGTGGGCGAAAACCTTTGGGTGTACGTTAATCAACAGGTAACAGGCGTTTTAGATTGGATCTTTTCACTGCTGGGACTCCTGGTGCAACCGGAGATAGCGGTGGTACAGGCGATCGCGCTGTTGATGATTGTGGCAGATGCTCTGATCTACGTATTCGTGGTTCATTTGGCCGCCTGGCTGCTGCTGGAGCGGTTAGGCAACGACATTCCCGACCCGCCAGAATGGGTGCAAGTAATGCTGGATTTTCGAGACATGTAAGGGGGAAAACAAATGTTTTTAGCCCTGCTCGGATCGACCCATTATTCCCTGAGAAAGATTGTAGCCAGTCCTCTAAGCAATGATTGGTATCATGCTGAGAGTCTTTCATAACCGTGTTTTGCTAAATCTTCTATCGCTTCGGATCAGGGCATCGGGGCCGCAGCCAAGTCAATTAAACCCAGTTTGCCATTGCCAATAGAGCCTAGCGCCGCCGTCGCTCCCGTGCCCAAGTTGATGGTATAGAGGGTTGAACCGGAGACGGCAAAAGCAGTATTCTCGCCCGGCTGACGCGAAAAAATGTCTAAGCCAACAGTGGGGCTGAAATTAACATTCAGGGCCCCAATGGTTTTCAGTCGCCCATCGTTGGGGGGATTTTGTTGAACCAAGATATTGAGAGCTGTATCTAGGTCAAACATTTGGGCTGTCCGAGTCGGTGGGGTGACGCCAGCCGGAGAGGGCGGCCCGATAAAAGCATTCGTATAGGCGATCGCCGTAATCGCTGGAGTCTTGCCTGCATTCGGGTCATCAGCCATGTAGCCCAAGGGCTGATCGGTGATCATTTCACCCGTGTCAACATTGACGCGGAAGTTACCTCCGTTTGAATCTACTAAACGCAGGCGGTCAGGAACAGGGTTAAAGTCAATGCTAACTTTGGCGTCGCTGCTCAGCGGTTTGGCTAGGCTGCTGACCAAGGTGGCTGCCCCGGTTTGGGGGTTAATCGTATAGAGCTGACTGCGGCTGGTTAAGCCATAGAGCAGACCGTTGGCCGGTCGGTGGTCAATCCCAATCAGTTTGCCATCAAGGCCTGTCACCTGAATGGTTTTAATTTGGGTCGGAGCTTTGGCCGAAAATGAGACTAAACCGTTGGCTGAAGTCAACCCAATCAGTTTAACGTCTGCACCAGTGGTTGATTTGGGAATAGTTGATTTGGCAATATTAGTGCTGGTAAACAGCGTCGCGATCGCCAAGCAAGAAATGGCAACTGCTTTCTGACAGCGTTTCATGAGTTTATTTCCTCCCAGTAAAAGGACTGCTTATCCACTTCTACGCTGGCAGTGTTGAGATGGATTTCTGCTGCGCTCTGATTGGGCTAATCAAACAGGTTGATCCGGGCGCTCCAAAGGCAACCCAACTTGCTTGCCCTCAAAAGTGTGAGAAGACGGTCAGGCAAGATTAGGATTAAATAGGAGCAAAGATTCCAGATTGTAGCTGTTTATGTCTAAGCGTTCATCCTCTCGGCGATCGCCGCGCCAGTCTGTCAGCCCCAAAGGGCAGCAAGATGAGCTATGGCAGCAGCGGGTGGAGCTGTTTTCAGAAGTTACCCTCAAGATTCGGCAGTCGTTGCAGCTAAAAGAGATTTTGCGAGCCACTGTGACAGAAGTGCAGCGGATCCTGCGGGCCGATCGCGTCCTGATTTACCAAGTCTTAGCCGATGGCACGGGCAAAGCGATCAGCGAAGCCGTCCTGCCCGCCTATCCGCCCATCTTGGATCGAGAATTTCCGGAAGAGGTGTTTCCACCGGAGTATCAGCAGCTTTACAGCGAGGGGCGAGTGCGGGCGATCGCTGATGTTCATGACCCGACCGCGGGTTTGACAGATTGTCTGATTGAATTTGTTGATCAATTTCAAATCAAAGCTAAGCTGATTGTGCCAATTCTGCAAAGCCTGAACGCGCATCAAAATGCCGCTCGCCCCCGCCAATTGCCGCAGCAGAATCAGCTTTGGGGCTTGCTAATTGCCCATCACTGCGATCGCTCCCACCCGTGGGTAGAGTTTGAACTGGAACTGATGCAGCAACTGGCCGACCAAATTAGCATTGCCCTAGCCCAAGCGGAACTGCTGGAAAACTTAGAAGAAATTGTCGAAAGTCGGACGGCTGAACTGAAAGAAGTCAACCGGAATCTGCAACAGGAAATCAACGATCGAATGCAGGCAGAAGACGCCCTCCGGCGCAGCGAGGAACAACTGCGGCTGATCACCAACGCCTTGCCCGTCTTAATTGCCTATGTGGACGATCGCCAACAGTATTGCTTCAATAATCAGGCTTATCAAAATTGGCTGGGTCAACCTCCAAGTGCAATTCAGGGTTGCCACCTCCAGCAGGTCTGGGGCACCGATTGCTACCAGCGGATGCAGACCCATGTTGAAGCGGCCCTGGCTGGGCAGGTTGTCACCTACGAGAATGAAATCACCCTCAAGGACGGCAGACTGCACTCGGTTAACATTACCTATATTCCGCACCGGGATGAGCAGAATAAAGTCAAGGGCTTTTTTGCCCTAACCAGCGATATCAGCGATCGCAAAGCAATTGAACGGATGAAAGATGAGTTCATCGCGGTGGTGAGCCACGAACTGCGGACGCCGCTCACCTCGTTGCACAGTGCGCTGAAAATTTTAGCCACCCGGCGGCTGGGCACCCTCTCGGCTGACGGGCAGCAAATGCTGGAAATCGCCGATGAAAATACAGAGCGCCTTGTCCGCTTGGTTAACAATGTGCTGGATTTGCAGCGGATTGAATCGGGCGAAGTCAAGATGGAGAAGCGAGCCTACAGCGCTGCTGATTTAATGGTGCAGGCGATCGAAGCAATGCAGCCAATGGCCCAACAGCACGAGGTTAGCTTGGAAACCCAGCCCGTCAACATTCAAATTTGGGTCGATTCTGACTACATTGTGCAAGCGCTGACCAATCTGCTCAGTAATGCAATCAAATTTTCACCCCCTGGCGGCACAGTCCGGTTGACCGCCCAGGTGGAAAAGGCACACGCCTTATTTAGCGTCCATGATCAAGGGCAGGGGATTCCGACCGACAAGCTGGAAAGCATCTTCGAGCGCTTTCAGCAGGTCGATTCGTCAGATTCGCGCAAAAAGGGGGGGACAGGTTTAGGGCTAGCCATCTGCCGCAAAATTATTGAGCAGCACGATGGCAAAATTTGGGTGGAAAGCGCGATCGGCAAAGGCAGTACCTTTGCCTTTACTTTGCCAACTTTGCAGGCTTGAGAGGCGCAGATGACGACCAAACGGGTTTTAATCATTGATGATGAAGAAAGCATTCAAACCGTCGTCCAATTTGGCATTCAGATGGCGGCGGGTTGGCATGTGCTAACTGCTGGTTCCGGTTCTCAGGGAATTCAAACTGCCCAAACAGAACAGCCAGATGTAATTTTGCTCGATGTAATGATGCCAGAAATGGATGGAATTGCCACTTTCAAACGCCTTCAATCTCATCCTCAAACAGAGCAAATTCCGGTCATTTTTCTAACAGCGAAAGCTCAAACTTCCGAAAAGCGCCAATTTAATGATTTAGGGGTAAGTGGCGTGATTACTAAACCGTTTAACTCTCTAGATTTGCCCGATCAAATTGTCAAAATTCTGCACTGGCAACAGCAATAAGACACCTCGAAAGATTCCTCTGAATCAGGGTTTAAGCCCCAAAACCTACTCAAAATCTGTCTGGAGTATTGTAACTTTGCGATTCGGGTTTGAGGCGATCGCTCTTCCTCATCAATTGCCTGAGAGGGCGATCGCCTCTCACCCCCAAAAGCCGTTCTCTCGTCGGGCGGTTTTTGAGTAAAGATCAACTGCTACAATTTCTCCATGTTCGACCCTACCTGTAAGTTCCTAGCAGAAACCTTTTCCAGCGATTTTGCCTCCTGGCTGCTCGGTGAACCCATTGCTCTCACCCAACTGAGCCCAACCGAACTCTCCCTGGAGCCAATCCGGGCCGATTCGCTAATTTTACTCGCTTCAGACGAAATTATTCTCCAGATTGAATTTCAGACTGACCCCGACCCCACCATGGCCTTCCGGATGGCAGATTATCGCTTGCGGGTGTATCGCCGCTTCCCAAATAAACAAATGCGCCAAGTCGTGATTTACTTGACCCCTTCAAGCAATGTACCTGTGTTACAATGGTGAGATTTTGCTGCTGGCTGAGGGGCTAACCGGAGATCAGATGACCAACACTTTGTTTGATGACGCGGCCCCTGACCCCATCGACTTAGGCTCAGCCCCCTACACTGGCAGTTTTCAGCCCCAGGGAACTGGATTTGGTCTCATCGAAACCCCGACCATTACCACGCTGGCAGGATTGAACGGTTTAGACCCGAATGGCACTTGGACATTACGCGTGTACGATACCTTACCAGATAGCCGTGTGGGTGCCCTTGAGTCAGCAACCCTAAACATTACGTCGGTACCCGTTCCCCCCCAAGTCTTAGGAACACTTCTGGTCGGGGTTATTGGTGCAGCCAAGCAGTGGCGCAAACAAAGAACAAAAACGTCCTAATTTCAATTTTTTTAACAAATCAGCCATCGGTTAAGAGCCTGCGTCGCAAGCAATCTAGAGCAGCGCAGGCACTTAGGCGTCGAATCCAGGCTCGGCCGCGGATGGCGCTAAACCGAGCTTGATGGCTAATCACGCCATCGGGCCCAGCCAAGCCAATGTAGACCAACCCGACGGGTTTTTCGGGGCTGCCGCCCTCCGGGCCAGCAATCCCGGTAACACTCAAGCTCCAAGTGGTGCCCAAGCGCGATCGCACCCCCGTTGCCATTTGCTCCGCCACCGCGCCACTGACCGCACCGTGCTGAGCTAGAACTTCCGGTTCAACCCCCAGCAGGGCTGTTTTGACCCGATTGTCGTAGGCGATCGCGCCGCCCCAAAAATAGCCAGAGCTGCCCGGCACTTGGGTAATCATTTCGCCCAGACCGCCACCCGTGCAGGATTCAGCTACGCTCAGGGTTTGATGACGGGCCTGCAAGAGTTGACCGACCACGCTAGCTAAGCTGTCATCGTCGCCACCATAGCAATCTAAGCCGGTAATTTGGCGAATCTCACGTTCAACCGGTTGAATCAGGGCATCCGCTTCTGGTTCAGACTTGGCTTTAACCGACAGCCGCAGGCGAGCTTCCCCGTTGCCAGCGTAGGGGGCAACGGTGGGGCTAGTTAAGTCAAACAGCGGTGCCACTTTTTCCGCTAGCTCAGACTCGGCAATCCCCCAAAACCGGAGGACGCGGCTGTAAATGCTTGCCTCGCCCCAGCCATGCGATCGCAGGTAGGGCACCGCTGTCTGCTGCCACATCTGTTTCATTTCTGAGGGCACACCCGGAAAGGTGAGCAAGGTTAAACCGGGGCGAGGCTGCCAAATCATGCCGGGGGCACTGCCAATCGGGTTAGGCAGAATCGCTGCTCCCTTGGGTAAGAAAGCCTGTTTGCGATTATTGGCAGCGAGAGTCCCACCGCGATGGGCCAACTTGCGCTGAATGTCCGCCAGAACTTCTGGATGCTCAACCAAGGGAAGATCAAAAAATTCCGCCAGGGTTTCTGTGGTCAAATCGTCAGGCGTTGGGCCCAGCCCACCGGTAAAAATTAGAATTTGGGCGCGGTTGCAGGCGATCGCGACGGCCTGCTGCAAGCGAGTCGGGTTATCGCCAACCACGGTTTGATAGTAATGGGGTATCCCCAACTCGGCCAATTGACCGGCTAAAAACTGAGCATTTGAGTTAAGCACCTCCCCCAGCAGGAGTTCCGTGCCAACACAAATAATTTCTGCACTCATGAATTACCGCGCGATATTTTCCAGGCATACCAACTGGCATAAGCCATCAGTGCCGTTGCCCCAATCGCATAGATACCTCCACCTGGCATGCCCGAAAAAGCCATCGCCAGGCTACCTACCCAAAGCGTAACTGCATAGATAAATAAAACGCTGGCCCGCTGCGACAGCCCCGCATTCAAAAGTCGATGGTGGAAATGGCGTTTGTCCGCCACAAACGGAGACTTGCCGCGCCGGAGGCGATCAAAAACCACTGTTGAAGTATCGAGAATCGGCACTGCCAAAATTAAAAACGGCAGCAAGACTGCAACCGTTGTGACGCTTTTAACTAAGCCAATCACCCCGATCCCGGCCAGGGTGAAGCCCAAAAAGTAAGCTCCGCCATCCCCCATGAAAATTTGGGCGGGGTTAAAGTTGTAACGCAGAAAGCCCAGCGCCCCACCCGCCAAGGCTGCTGCCAGCAGGGCTGCGCCCGGCTGATTCATAAACAGGCTGACCACCAGCATCACAACGGCGGCGATCCCGGATACTCCAGCGGCCAGACCATCCAACCCATCAATAAAATTAATTGCATTCGCCATGCCGACCAGCCAAACCGTTGTGAAGGGAAGACTGACCCAACCGAGGGCAAAGGTGCCGAGCCAGGGAATCGAAAACGTGTCAACCCTTACGCCTGCCCACCAAGCCAGCGTCGCGATTGCAAATTGCAGCCCCAACCGCAGCAACGGGGGCAGCGTAAACAGGTCATCGGCCAAGCCAATCAAGAAAAACAGCAGCCCGCCGATCGTTACGCCCCAAATTCCATACTCAACGGGCTGGGGTAAGACGCCGAAAGCACCCAAGTTCCAAACGATCAGCAGGGCTAACAAGTTGCCCAAAAAAATCGATACCCCCCCCAACCGCACCATCGGCCGCTTATGGACTTTGCGGGGATCGGGCAGATCGACGTAGCCGCTCTTGAGACCAATCGATTTAACGATCGGAGTCAGAATCAGAACGACCACGGCGGCTAGGACAAACGCAACCAGATGATAGGGGGGCATCTGTAGGTAATCTTAAAGAGGACGCAAAACAAACTATGCAGACTCTACCCTATATTTTGCCCAATTCTTAAGCCAAAACTGGCAAAGGAATCTGCAAATGCGGATAAAGCGGGAACCGATCGCACAAACTAGCCACCCGCTGGCGGCAGCTTTGAGCGATCGCTGCATCTTCCGGCTGAAGCAGGCGATCGGCAATAATATTGGCGATTTCCGTAAACTCAACTTCACCCATGCCGCGAGTCGTCATCGCGGCTGAGCCTAAGCGCAAACCGCTGGTCACAAAGGGCGAAGCCGGATCAAACGGAACCGTATTTTTGTTGGCGGTGATATTGATTTCACTCACTAACTGGTCAGCCAGTTTGCCCGTCATTTCAATGCAGCGCAAATCCACCAGCAGCAGGTGATTATCGGTGCCATTCGAGACAATCTTGAACCCGCGCTGCTGCAACTGTCCGGCTAGGGCTTGGGCATTTTGAATCACTTGCCCACAGTAGGTTTTAAACTCTGGGCGCAGGGCCTCCCCAAAGGCAACTCCCTTGGCGGCAATCACATGCTCCAGCGGGCCACCTTGGCTACCCGGAAACACGGCTTTATCAAATTTCTTGCCCAACTCTGGGTCACGGGTCAGAATTAACCCGCCTCTGGGGCCGCGCAGCGTCTTGTGGGTAGTCGTGGTGACGACATCGCAAACGGCCACAGGGTTGGGGTGGTGCCCCGTTGCCACTAGGCCAGCAATATGGGCAATATCCGCCATCAAATAGGCACCAATTTCGTCGGCGATCGCCCGAAACGGGTCAAACTGAATAATGCGTGGATAGGCAGAGTAGCCGCAAATCAGCAGTTTGGGGCGGTACTGAAGTGCCAAATGCCGAATCTGCTCGTAGTCAAGCTGTTCGGTGTCTGGGCTAACCCCGTAATGCACGACCTTAAACCACTTGCCAGAAACGTTGACCGGCGAACCGTGGGTCAAATGCCCGCCATGGGACAAGTCCATGCCCATGATCGTGTCGCCTGGTTCTAGCAGCGCCAGAAAGACAGCAAAGTTGGCCTGAGCACCAGAGTGGGGCTGGACGTTAGCATGAGCCGCCCCAAACAACTGCTTGGCCCGATCAATCGCCAGTTGTTCGACTTGGTCAACAAACTCGCAGCCGCCGTAGTAGCGCTTACCGGGTAGGCCTTCGGCATACTTGTTGGTAAGGGCTGAACCTTGGGCCGCCATCACTGCGGCAGAGGTAAAGTTTTCGCTTGCAATTAGCTCCAGGTGATCGCGCTGCCGCTGCAATTCTTGGTCAACAAATCCAGCCATCACAGGGTCACTTTCTGCCAGGAAATCTAGGTTGGTTCGATTCACAACGCTCATCCTTTAAAACTCACTCCCTAATTGTAGGGCTTCCTCTAGTTCTGCTAGTTTTCTAGAATTGAAATTGTTATTCGTTGCTAAAACTGTGATTACGCTGCATGTAAATGGAGAAGCAAAAACCTGTCCTCGCCAGGTTCTTTTGTCAGAGCTTTTAGAACAGTTAAGTCTCAACCCGCGCTTAATTGCAGTTGAGTACAACGGTGAGATTCTGCACCGCCAGTTTTGGGCCACAACTCAAATGCAAACAGGCGATCGTCTAGAAATTGTCACGATTGTCGGCGGCGGATAATTTAAGGCAGGTTGGGCGATCGTTTCGGTGATCCGTCCCTGGAACGACGGCTCGATTTTGCTAGGAACGGTAAGCTATAGGTACGTCGTATCATAACGAGTTAGCTGCAATGAGCAGAACACGTCAATACCTATTTACTAAATTTCAACCCCTGTTGCGGGTTGCTTTGATTGGAGCTTTAGCCTTTAGTCTCATCCTCGACAGTGGGGCTGCCTTGGCCGCCCGCAGCGGTGGTCGAATGGGCGGGAGTTCTTTCCGCTCTCGCCCAGCCCCAACTCGGCCCTATAGTTCTCCAAATCGGGGGTATGGCGGTGGGCCAGTCTACCCAGGCGGTGGCTTTGGCTTTCCGTTTCTGATTCCCTTCTTTGGGTTCGGGGGCGGCTTTGGCGGTCTATTTTCAATCCTGGTCTTTATTGCGATCGCTAACTTTTTGGTCAAGAGTTTTCGGGGAGCTGGCCGAAACGAGGATGGCGAATTGGGCGGCTACTCCGATCAGGGTTACGATAACCCAACCGTTTCGCTGAATTCGCTCAACATTGGCTTGCTGGCTGAAGCTCGTGACCTACAGCCAGAGCTAGACCAAATTGCCCGTACCGCCAATACCGGATCTCCAGAGGGTTTGAGCCTGATGCTGCAAGAAACCAGCCTAGCTTTAACTCGCCATCCTGAATATTGGGCTTATGCTAGCGCCGAGACGCAGCAAACTCGCTTACAGTCAGCCGAAGCTCAATTTAACCGCCTAACTCTGGCCGAGCGCAGTAAGTTGACGGCTGAAACCCTTTCTAATGTCAACCGTCAGCTCAAAGAAGCTCAAACCTTAACGGCTGACACGTCAACTCAAGCCTTAGTAACTCAAGACGCTCCCGGAGAGTATATTGTTGTCACCTTGATCGTGGCTTCCCAGGGCAAGCTAGCGCTACCCAAGGTTAATTCACCCCAAGATTTGCGTCAGGCCCTAAATCAATTGGGATCAGTGTCGAGCGATCGCCTCTTAGCTTTAGAAGTGCTGTGGCAACCCCAAGCTGCTGGCGACACGCTCACGTCAGAAGATCTTGTCGGTGCTTACCCGAACTTAAAGCTGTTGTAGTCGCAGACAATATTTATGCTCAAACCCGCTTCAGCGGGTTTTTTAATGGTGATTTTTGATCTAGCATCCCCTAGAACTGAGAGCGAATTTTAAAAAAATAATCTCCGCCGGGTTCAAGCTGATAATCTTGCCGCTCTAAAAATCTGCCCAGTGGCTCCTTAATTAGCGATCGCCCCCGGGAAGGAGAAACAAACAGCTCCCCGCGGCGAAAGCACCACTGAAACTGCCAAACATAACTGCTGGCGATTACCTCACCAGCAATTTCTCCCTGTTGCCAAGACTGATGGGTAATGCGGACGTGGGCGATGGTTTCGGGCAAACGCTTAGAACTCACGGTAATCGCAAACAGAGTCGACAATAGATTAGAGCCTAACATCTGTTGCCCGAGGTTGAAGCAACTTCGAATACGATTAAAAATTGCAATGTTGCAAGCATCAAAATGCCAGTCATGATTAGCATCCAGCATTAGCATTTAGCTTGGAAGCGTTCAGATTAGAGCCAATTTATAAATTTAAGACAGCCAAATTAGAAACTGGCAGGAGCGTGACTTGAAAGACTTCAGCAAAGGCGATCGCCAAGGTTTGCTGAACCTGAAGCAAGTTGATTTCTGGGATGAACTGAACCAGGCTGCCGACGGGGCGATCGCCAATCCCGCAGGGGACAATTTGCTCAAACCCGGTCATATCGGGGCAGACATTTAAGGCAAAGCCATGCATTGTGATCCAGCGACTGGCCTTAATCCCGATCGCTGCCACTTTGTAGCCCTCTACCCAAACCCCGGTTAGCCCAGCAATCCGATCGCCAACCAAACCATAAGCTGCCAAGGTTTGCATCATCACCTCTTCAAGCTGGCGCAAATACCAGTGCAAATCGGGCTGATAGAACCGCAGGTTCAGAATTGGGTAGCCAACCAGTTGACCCAGGCAGTGATAGGTAACTTCACCCCCGCGCTCAGTCCGATGCACCTCTCGATGGGTCGTCTCAGGATCAAACTTGAGAAATTCTAGACTGGCGGCTTGGCCAAGCGTATAAACAGGCGGATGCTCCAGCAGCATTAGCGTATCGGGAAGCTGAGGATTAGCCCTGCGATCGCTGACTAACTGCTGCTGCCAACCCCAAGCTTGCTGGTAGGGAATCACCCCTGGTTCGTAGATCCAACAGATTCGGCCAGCCTCGACCATTACGGATTGCAAAATAAATTAAAGACAAGATAAAGCCACCTGTTGTCCACATTACATCAGTGTTAGGGTGGGCTTAGGATTGAAGTACCAGGGGAGGAAACCCTATGAAAATTGTGATTCAAGGCAAAAACATTGAAATCACTAATGCAATTCGAGACTACGTGCACCAAAAAGTTGAAAAAGCGGCCAGTCACTTTCAAAGCCTGACCACCGAAATTGATGTTCACCTCTCCGTCGCCCGTAATCCTCGCATTAATACCAAGCAAACGGCCGAAGTGACTATTTATGCTAATGGTTCAGTGATTCGGGCGGAAGAAAGCAGTGAGAGCCTTTACGCCAGCATTGACTTAGTTGCCGATAAAATTGCCCGTCAGCTCCGCAAATACAAAGAAAAACGGCAAGACAAAAACCATCCCCGTAAAGATGAGCGGGTGGCAGATTTGTCCTCTGTGGTTGCGAATGATTTAACAGGCGATCGCAGTCCTGAACTCCCGGAAGAAGTTGTTCGCACCAAATACTTTGCGATGGCGCCGATGACAATTCGGGAAGCCTTAGAGCAGCTAGAACTGGTTGATCATGATTTTTATATGTTCCACAATGCCGAAACAGGTGAAATCAACGTTATTTACGAACGGAATCACGGCGGATACGGTGTGATTCAGCCTCGCCGGAATGGAGCCAACCTGAATGGCAGCAGCAAAGCTGTTTACCCCCACAAAGCTGCCATCTAGAATCTGGATTGCCGCTGGCGATCCTGTTACCTTAAGAGGCGCACTCGATTGGGGTGCGCCTCTTAAGGTAAATTCAACTAAATCCTACCGCTTGAAGTCACAGCCTGAATGATTGAGGGTGCGACTGTCTCACTCTCTTGAGGTGGACAGACCGGATCAGGCTGATCGCGATCGCCCTGATCAAGAACCTCCCGCTGGAGCCGATAGTTTGCTAGCTCTTGCTCAAGATCAAAGATTTGAATATCTCCTAAATTCTTGACCGCACTAAGGTTGAGCAAAGATAGAGATAAAGCGGTCTCTGGTGTAACTTCTGGGATTGAGTCTTCCGACGTGAGCGAACTCTTAGCCAGTGAGGCCAGGCTGATGCCATTGCCTGGAACCCGGTACACCACCAAAAAAGTTTCGCTGCCGACGTTAACCGTTTTACCCTGAGTGTAAAAGGTATGGTTAACCAGCACTTCCATCAGAGAGCCAAGAAACGGAATCAGGCTAGCGAGGTCAGATTGCTGCTCTCCCAGGGTCAGCCGTCGCCAGTCTGAGTTTAACTCTTTTAGCTTTAGGCTGAGCGGAAGGTTCGTCCCAGCCAGCGCTTGACTCAAATCGGCAGTAGGTTGAATTGCAGAGGGAACGCCAGCTTGGGCAGGCTTAATGGGTGAAAACAACACAGGGGTGGCGATCGCCAGCAACAGGGAAACAGTCGAACGGATTTTCATCGCAGGGTCAGCCTCATTGGCTATAACTTCTAACCTGAGCGTACCCAAACTGCTGGATCATCAGAGCAAACCAAGCTGAATCGCTCACCAGCACTGGTATTCAAAACCTTGCTCCGTTTAGGGTAAAATGCAGTATTTTGATCTGCATGGGCAATAACGATGGCAAACCGCTCGTCCCTCACCTCTAAACTGTTGATTGCTTTCTATCTCTCAACCGTAATCCCATGCTTGCTTTCGGAAGCAGCCAAGGCTGAACAAAGCAGAGCCGCAATGGTTGCCAGATGTAAAGGAGTTGAACATCGGATAATGGGAGAACTTTTATCTCAGTATCCAGAGGCAATTGCTCAGGCTATTTTAAGAATGAAGGCTAATTCTGGGCGAATTGCGGTTGGAAATGCTGTAGATCAAGTCATTGAGAGCAAAATTTTCAAGGATAACGGACTGGCAAGCAGTTTTTGGTATGGCAAGTACGAGAAATCTAACTGCCTTGGTGTGACAGCCTGCGAAGGGGGACAGTGCTGGATTACCAAAGATCCAGCAGACCCCTATCTTGTTAAAAAAATACCGACAAAATAAGGTTGTGGAGGCTAAAAATAAACGTGCTCTCCTAATCACTTTAGCTCTATCAACGTTTCACCAGGTTACTCAGGTTGTGCTTTAGTCCAGACATTACGCCAAATGATTGCAAATTAGGGCTACCAAGCGATCAAAGTTGAAAAGTAATTTGAAAATCATCAATAATAAGCCAAAAGATAGATGTGCCGATCGTCTTTTGAGCGGAAGCATTCTTTATCTGACTCTTTAGCTTGAGCGAATGAACTCTCAGGAAGCCCTCGACGTTATCAATCAAATCCTGAGTCCCCAGTCACTGAGTCATATTCAGGAGCTAGTATTTCATCATTCTTGGAATCAAAAAACCTATAAAGAAATTGCTGTCAATATTGGCTACGACAGTGACTATGTTAAGGAAATTGGCTCTGAGCTTTGGCAAATGTTGTCTCATGCCTTGGGCCGACGGGTGACCAAAAAAAATGTGCAAATTATTCTGGCAGAGCAGACCAGTGGCTTAGATACCCCTGCGATCGCCAACCCGCAGCCATTTCCCTTGCTGAGTTCGCCATTTCCGATCGTTGAGTTTGCGATCGGCTCATCCCTGCAAACTCCAGATTGGCATCATTTTGAGAATTACCTACATCAGGAATGGCAACAGTTGCTGGCAGATGCGGCAGTCTTGTCTGAGCTAATCCCAACGCTGACTTCTCTGTCGCTGATTTTGTGCGAAGTTGACCGCCTTCAAGTTGAGCCTAACGTTGCTCAAGCAGCAAGTCATGTTTTCGTGCAGCAAGTTGCTAATGTTCTTGAACAGCAGCTCAAGCGGCCTAAGGACTTGCTAGGCTATCATCCAACCGGCAAATTTGCGATTTTGCTCCCTCAAACCCAGGCTAGAGGGGCTGTGCATTTAGCTGAAACCATGCGAGTCGCGATTAAGCAGTTGAAGCTCTGCCAACCGGGCTTCGCCGAGCCAATCACCCTCAGTCTTGGCGTTGCGACAACTTCTCCGAACCCGCAGTCTACGCCCAACGATCTACTGATCGCAAGCAGTCAAACGCTCCAACAGGCTCAGCAGCAAGGCTGCGATCGAGTCATATACAAGCCGATTTAGCTTTTACTAAGCGATCGCCGAGCATTTAGATGAGGCAACCATTTAAGTTAAATGCTCAGCCGCGTTCGGTTCTACCGTCCCGGAAGGAATCGTCGCCTCCGCTTGCTGCGCTTAAATGCCCAACAGCAATTGCTCTCCTAAATTGCAATTGTCCACTGGTTAAGAAACATGGCGGTAGGATTTAGGGTTTAATGTCGAAAGACCCTCAAAGCTAATTTATGGGCGCACCGGAGTCGATTTTTCAGCTCACAAATCAAGAAATTTTTGTCGTCACAGCCGCCCATAACGGTCAGTTGGGTGGCCAAGTCGCAACTTGGGTCATGCTAGCAACATTAATTCCAGAGCGCCTGCGAGTCATTATTGCCATTTCCCCCTTTAATTACACCCAATCTTTGCTCCAGCAGAGTCAACGGTTTGTGCTCAACCTATTAGCTGCCGGGCAGGAAGATTGGCTAGTTTTGTTTGGGCTACACTCTGGCCGAGACATCAATAAATTTTCTGAGATCGACTTTACTCTGTCTCCGACTGGAATCCCAATTTTGCCCCAGACCTGCGGTTGGGCAGAATGCGTGATTGGGCAATCCGTTAATTTGGGCGATCGCATTCTCTACATTGCTGATGTGGTTGAGCATCGCGTCTATCCAGAGCGTACGCCAATGCGGGAAGTAGCAGCCTTTGCGACCTTACCTGAAGATGTTCGACAAGCCTTAGCCAGCAAACTAGAGGCTGATATTGAGCGATCGCGGGGGCTAATCAGATCTCTGTCAAGTTTCACTTAGCGTTGAACCCGATTGCCTGCGCTCAGGTTATGGCAGCCAAGATGCAGATTAAAAAAATTATTATTTCATTGATTGGTTTTTGTCTCGTGATTTTAAGTGGTTGGGCCTGGATCAGCCAATCGATTATCCCTTCAACTCAGTTCACGGCTGAAAATTTAGGCATAATTGTGAACGAGGCTGACCCCCTTAGCGTGCAAATTGGTGACTACTATCAACGTCAGCGTTCGGTTCCAGAAGCCAATGTGATTAAAATTTCTTTTCCGCCCCAGCAAGTTGAGTTAACAGCGGAAAAGTTCAAGGCATTAAAAGCGATCGTCGATCAAAAAACTCCCAGTAGAGTAGAGGGATATGTTCTGACCTGGACAGTTCCCTATCGGGTAAGTTGCATGTCAATCACGAGCGCCTTTGCCTTTGGTTTTAACCCCTCTTTTTGCGCTGACGGCTGCGGCGAAACCGCAGTTAACCCTTATTTTAATCAAAAGACAATTCATCCTTACAGAGACTTTAAAGTACGTCCAACCATGATGCTAGCCGCAACAACTTTTGCCCAGGCAAAGCAGTTGATTGACCGTGGAGTTAATTCTGATAATACATTTCCAAAGGGAACGGGCTATTTAATGGATACAACAGATGCCGATCGGAATGTGCGATCGCAATTTTATAAGTCGATTCAAACTTTGCTCAATCATCGTTTTTCAATTGATGTTGTTAAAGGGAATACGTTGGAAAATAAAACTGATGTAATGTTTTACTTTACAGGGTTAGCCAATGTTGACAAGTTAGACACGCTTCAATTCCGTCCCGGTGCCATTGCTGACCATTTAACCTCTTGGGGCGGACAATTGATTGATAGTAGCCAGATGAGTAGTTTGCGCTGGTTAGAAGCAGGCGCAACTGGCAGCTATGGGACTGTCGTAGAACCCTGTAACTATCTACAAAAATTTCCCTATCCGGGCATCGTGATCGAAAACTACCTCAACGGCAATACCCTCTTAGAAAGCTATTGGAGAAGTGTGCCTTGGCCAGGACAAGGCGTCTTTATTGGCGAACCCTTAGCTCGACCCTTTGGATTAACCCTATGGCAAGGACTTTAACTTTCAAATCCTTGGTTTTTTGCGTAGGATTTAAGCACTAACCTGGAGGGGTAGTTGATGACATTACCGATTAAATACCCGGTTGAGCAAAGCGACCCACCGCGATCGCCGAGAGAAACCTTGCCCACCATGTACGACCTACCCAGCGAAGATCCGCAGGAGCCAGGTTTGCCAGACGAATTTCATGATTATCAGCCGGAAGTGCTGCGGCTGACCTTCTGCCCGCCCAACTATTCGCCAGATCAAGTTTTTAGTGGTTCTGACCTCAACCTTTACTACGATATTCGTCACGCCAACTGGTATAAGCGCCCAGATTGGTTTGGGGTTGTCGGCGTGCCTCGACTATACGATGGTCAAGATCTCCGCCTGAGCTATGTAATTTGGCAAGAAGGAGTCAGCCCCAACCTGGTGGTTGAATTACTTTCACCGGGTACAGAGCGAGAAGACCTCGGACAAACCAGCCAAGAACCTGGAACCCCACCTAGCAAATGGCAGGTTTACGAGCAGATTTTGCGCGTCCCTTACTATGTCGTGTTTGACCGCTACACCGATCAGACTCGCTTTTTTCAATTAGTCGGCGATCGCTATGCTCAGCTAGGGTTAAGCCAACCTCGCCTGTGGTTGCCAAGTGTTGAATTAGGGTTAGGACTATGGCAGGGCACTTATCAGGGCATCACGCGCCAATGGCTACGCTGGTACGATGCTGAGGACAATTGGATTCCTCTGCCAGCCGAGAAGATTGAGCAAGCAGAACAGAGAGCGATTAGCGCTGAACAAAAGGCGAATCAGCTTGCCCAACGCCTGCGCGAACTTGGGATTGAACCCTAAGGGCGATCGCCTAGTTTTTCTTCCCAATTGGGATCACTTGGGTCAATCGTGATCATCCGTCCAGCCGCTTTTGAGCGATCAACATAAGCTTGAAATGCTTGGATGTCTTCTCGATGAGTCAACATGTAACGCCTTAGCTCATCCAAGTTCATAGCACCATAGTCCACAATCCTCATGGCGCGTATCCTCCTGATCGCTTAATCTCAAAGTCTAAATCGTCTCCTGAATAGAGGTATAGATTACCCGTGCGTTCATTAATCCGAATAAGTTCAATATTTTTGCATTGCCATCCTGGATAAATAACGTTAGTCAGGCGATAACAAAGGGGAGCATCTCAGTTTTGCGATGAGTAAATGTACTTAAGGCAAAAAAATCAAACCCATGGGACATTCAAGGAGTCATCGTTGGAGAGTGAAGCATGACCCCTGAAGAAGAACAAATCGTCAAAGCC
>JAESGG010000110.1_pt1 | contig 22607 bp, 20 predicted proteins | sample 9266231 | NCBI WGS metagenome assembly JAESGG01 (sample SAMN14515337, study PRJNA621664) | algae metagenome | isolation source: Aphanocapsa sp. GSE-SYN-MK-11-07L and co-occurring heterotrophs from wet... | place: USA: Grand Staircase Escalante National Monument, Utah | collected 2006-04-16 | reverse complement strand
AATGCTCACAACTTCCCGCTCGACTTGGCTGCTGGTGAAGCTGCCCCTGTCGCCCTGACCGCTCCTGCCATCAACGGTTAGTCTGCAATGACACAACTGCTGAAGCTCAGAAAGCTAGGTTGATAGAATAGTTTGGAATGAAAAAGCGCCCCCAACATGGAGGGCGCTTTTTCCTGCATTAAGCTGAGACAAAGACTGGCAGATTGCCCTAAATTAAGAAATCAAGTTTTATCCAAGTGATAAAAAAATAGGCTCACGAATCACATCTTGTCCTTTAAGCTGCTCTTCAACCAAGATACGATTAGCTTCCAAGACTAGCTCGATCGCCTCTTCAAGACTTTCTCTGGCTTCTTCTAGCGTATCTGCCTGAGTATTGGCTCCGGGTAGTTCCTCAACAAAGCCAATATAGCCTTCTGGAACTGCCTGAAAAACTTTGGTCAGTTTAAGTTGCACGAGCGAACTCCTGGGACTACAGCTTAAGTATAGGAACAATATGTCCTAGCTGAAAGTTGAGGGGCGGCTGACCTGGCCCGATTAGTAGGCAAAAGGGTTGGCTGGTTCGGCGATCGCCTCTAGTGAGTCAGCTTTAATGACCAGTTGCCGCTTGTTGTCTAGGGTTTCCGTGATCATCTGTCCCTTGACTTGATACCACTGATCTTGCTGATAGGCTTGCCGGCTTTGGCTCAGTTTGACGGGGAGTCCGATCGGGTAAGCATCGGCAGCGCAGCAGGTAATCACAAATCGGGTGAGAGTAAAATACTGGTCTGGCAAATTGGGGGTATACACCACAAATCCCTGCACGTTTACCTTCTGACCTGTATAGGCATCCGGTTCTGGATAAACATCCAATGTCCGCACCCAATCGATCAGCGTTCTAGTCTCCGGGCGCATCGTGGCTCGAAAGGACTGGGGACGGGAGCGAGTGACGGTGAATGCATCCGTTAAGCCGCGCTGAATTGCCGTATCGCTGTTAAAGGGGCGGGGGGTAATCACTAAACCCGCGATCGCGGCCACTAGCAGCACCCCACTCATCCAGCCGGGTGGAAATAGGGTAATGTGGCGCACGCCGGGCACATTTTCGGTAAACAGCAGCTTAACTGCCTGCAAGCCAGCAATCAGCAGCAAGGCGAACCCGGCCGCGATCGCCAGCCAAAAATAATTGGGGTGAATCAGCAAGCCCAAGCGTCCGCTCAGCCAATAGTGCAGCATCAGCACACCCCACGCCCCTAAAGCCAGCACGTCTAGCCAGTCAACATTCCAAACCAAGCGGGGCAAAGTACGAGAGGACATGGGACTCAACTCAAGCGCAGGTTAACAAACAGAGTCAGCAAAAACGTCATCTGAGCCACAATTGCCACAATGTAAATCATTGCTCTGGGGCGAAAAATCGTCAGCAGCAAACCGAGGCTTTTGAGGTCAAACATCGGCCCAAACACCAAAAAAGCCAGCAGCGACCCACTCGTAAAGGTAGACGCAAAGGCAAGCGCAAAAAACGAGTCCACCGTTGAGCAAATCGAAATAATCCCACCCAACAGCATCATCGTCAGAATCGAAATCACCGGCCCTTGCCCCAAGCCCAGCACCACTTCTCTGGGCACAGCAACCTGAATGACCGCCGCAATTAGACTGCCCAAAACCAGAATTCCCCCCAGTTCCCGCAGCTCTTGGACGGTATTTTCGAGCAGCAGTTTCAGGCGATCGCCGACAGGTTTGGCTTCTGGCATGATTTGCGGAAGCGAGGCATCTAGACGCAGAGGTTGCCCTGGCTTATCGAGCAGGTAGCTGCCAGACACCAGAAAACTCGATTCCACGACAGGGGGACGCGGCATCGCGGCGGCCACAGCCGGCTGTAGAAACGGTTTTAGGTCTGCTTGCGTGCCGAATATACAGCCGACCAGAGTGGCGATCGCTAGCGAAAACACGACCCGCAACACCACGATTTCTGGCTGATCGCGAAAAGCCGTCCACGTTACCCACATCACGACTGGATTGATCGTGGGAGCCGCCAACAAAAACCCAATTGCAACTGGAGCCGACACTCCCTGCATTAATAAACGGCGAGCCACCGGCACATTGCCACACTCACACACCGGGAACAAAAACCCCATCACGCTACCTGCCAATGCTCCCAGTAAAGGGTTGCGAGGCAGCAAAGCAATTAACTTGCGTTCATTCACAAACAGCAGCAGTAAGCCAGAAACGACTACACCCAACAGCAAAAACGGGATAGCTTCGACCAGCAAGCTCAAAAACAGCGTAAAGCCGCTACTGAATTGGTTAGATAGACTCATTTATTAGTGCTAGTACCATTGATCAACTATGGCTGCTGTTGACAAATTTCTAAGTTCTCCAGGACGTTAAAGTTAGTGATACGCTTCAATTTAAACCTTGGTCAGCCTCTGCATCTACTCCCAAATCATCAATTCCTGCTCAGTCTGTGGGCAACCTCTGTCTAATCAGTCTATCCTGAGCAAAGTTGAGTATTCGTTACTTGACCCTCCTCCTCACCCTTACAGTCAAATTAATACTTTTTTGCCTGTGAGATAATATTGCCTGATGCTCGGATGAAGGATTCTCAGATTGAACAATTACCGCAACTTTTTCTGACTGCCCGCTCAGCTCAGTCGGTTGATGCCCAAGGCCGGAGAAAAACAAGTAGCTCCACACCAGCCGAAATGGAGTTGGTGAGAGCGCTGCGGGGGATTTTAGACCAGCCGGTAGAACTGCCAGACTTGCCCAAAGAGAACCGTGTCTCTTACCTGCGGCAACTTTTAGAAGCATACTACTGCCTGTTTCCGCGCTGCCTGGCAGGCATTACAGAAGCTCACCTGCTGCAACAGTCCTTGGCTCAGACCGTCCAGCGCTTAGTCCAAATTCCTAGCCAAATTATTCAAGAAGAATACGATCGCCTGAATCGGAACAATTACAATCAGCCTCTCAAGCAACTGGTGCTGTCCTTCAGTCGCCCTGGTTTGGCTCAGCGGTCAAGCATTCCCCTTTTAAGCGAAGCCGAGTGCCTATTGGCTTTATTTGTGCAGTGTCTGCGCCAGCAGCTCGGAGCAGTTGTGCTGCTGGATGAGCGCTTTCGGACTGAATACAGAGACTTGCTGCGGAGTGTCTGTGTCGGGGCCCAAGACCCAGAACTCTGCCAGAGCAACGTGATTAGCTGGCTGTGGGAAGCGATGAAGTCCTTTGACCCCCTGAAGGCGTTTGGGGCGAGTGGGCATGGGCGGCCGACCTTTGAAGCTTGGGTACGCACCGTTGTTAACAACAAGTTGGCCGACGAAAAACGCAAGCTCCTTAAGCGGGAAGCCGACGAACTGCTGTTCTATGAACCGAAGGCAGTCCAGATGTTTCAAGAGCGCTATGCTGCCCTAGCCAGCAGCGTCCAAGCAGAGATGGACTTGGGGGATTGCATCAAGCTGATTCGGATTGTTCAAACCGAAATTACTGACCCGCGCATTCGAGCTTCGACCAGTCGTCTGCGCCAGCGGATGGCCCAATTGCTGAATTGGACAATTGTGCACACGCGGGAAATTCATCAGCAGGTGCGGCGGATTCTCGGTCGCTATGTCCAGTCCACGCGATCGCTGAATATTACCTCTACCGACAGCAACCAAGAGTGGATTGACAATTATCCTGATGCCCGCACGCTGACAAACCCTGCTCAGCAAGAGCTAGACTGCATTGTCGAGTTTTTACAAGATCAGCAAACTCCAGATTGGGTCAGAGATTGGTGTGAAAAGCGCCGCACCCAAGCTGAAATTGCCCGCGAGCTATTTGTCAGTCAGCCGACAATCTCTCGCTGTCTCGGCCGTGAATATCGGCTTTGGCTCTATCGTAAATTCTTTACAGATGCACAAACGCCTATATGGATGAAGCGATGGTATGACACCCAAGAAATAGCCAGCCCGCATCGACGGAGACAACTACGACGGGAAATCCATGCTGAGTATGCCCAAGGACATTATTCAGCCAAAGAGATTGACGAGCAAATTGAAAATCAATTAACTGCTTGGTGCAATCGCAACAGCATTTATTACTTGCCTTGAGGCCTAATCTGCTTGTCAGATGACAAGAAACCTATGACTTTCTTTTTAGCCCCCACGTTCCCCATTGGTCGAACCGAGCTAGAGGCAGCTTCTGAGGTGCTACGCTCTTGTACTCCACTTCGCCGGAAGCAAGCTTTGCCTTATCTGATTGCCCTTTACAGCTTTATCAACTGGTGGGAAAATCACGCTGAATTGGATTGTCTAGTTGACGACGCAGCGAATTCTGAAGTTCCTAATCCGGAAACTTTGCCCTGGGAGATGGGCCTATCGACTGCTTGGTGTGAGCGCCCAGAAATCGTTGAGTTAATTAACATTGCCGATCTGAGTCTGCAAGATGTCCGGTTGGGGATTTATCCAGCCAACGCTCAAGATCAACTCTTGATCCACTGCCCAACCCTACTAAGCATGATCCAAGCCGACCTATGCGTGGGCGTGTGCTTAAAAGCGGAAAAGCAGCAGGCAGCAATTCTCGGTTTTATCCTAATGGCGGACTTGGTTGACCTATGGCAGGTTCAGCCGCCTAATCCGCAAGGGTTTTACCATTTGGCCGCAAGCGCTCTTCAGCCTCCGCACCTGCTACCGCAGACGGTGTATCAAATTCAGTTGGGTCGTACGGCTTTGCCTCTGGAAACTCAAACCGTCAGCTCCCAGGGAGCAATGTCTGAACGCAAGAGCAATCGCAATTTCACCACTCCCACTCCGACGTTGACCTCCGAGAAAATGGTGCAAATCCTGCAAAAGTTAAGCGCAATTGGCGTTTCTCCATTTGCAATTCAAGATTGGGATCAGCAAACCGCGCTCAACATTCTCCAAGATCCAGAAATTTGCCAAAAGGTGCTGGACATTCATCACTTGATTAAAGGATTTCAGTCTTACGGTGAACAGGCAACTGAGCAGTCTTCTCCGGCCTTGGGCGATCGCTAGCTCCATATCCTGCTCTAATTTCTGAGCATCAAATCAGATCCGAAAAAGGGTTCCGCCAGAACCCTTTTTCGCATAAATATTGCGACTTCTAAGCTAATCCCAACTCCTAGCGGACTTGCACTAAAGGCTTGTGCCACCAGGACTGAGGGTTTGCCGACTGCGGATACTCCTCACCCAGCGATCGATCACCCGCAGGGTCGGGGCAATTCGTCCGTTCGCCTGCGCTTTAGCGATATCCCGATGATAGACAGCAATAATTTCCGTGTCTGGGTGGGCTTGAAAGGCGGGAATATGAACTTTTTGACCAAACCCTGTCCCGATAATCGCTACCCTAATCTTTGAGGCTGTGACAGACATGGGCCTAGGAATTGATCACTGCGCCATCAACACTGCCCTGATGCACCGTCTTTATCCACTTGAGGCGCTTTGGTCGGACAGAAATTCGGGCTGTGACGCTGGCGATCACGGGCAGCCAGTGCAGCATATACACCGTCCCCTGGAAAGCGTGAAGCAGGGTAATCAGGGGCAAAGTTTTACTGCCTTGGCGGGACTGATTTAGCCCCCGCACCATGCCAATAAACGACAGCACCACCGTCAGGCTGGTCACAGGCACTAACATCGGGGGGCGGCTGCGAGCGATCGCCATTAGGAAATCTGGAATTGCAGCAGCGGGTAGAAAATACTTGATTAGCCAAAACGTAAACAAATCAATGCTTTTGCGAGTTCCTAACTGATTGCGGACAATCAGTCGCCAGTAGTCAAGATAGCTTTGATAGCCACCTTCCGCCCAGCGATTGCGCTGATGCCAAAGCGCGATCGCCCGTGTTACTCCTTCTTCACCAACAGCGGGGTGCATCAGACACTCAATATCCCAATGGTCAAGCTGAAGGCGCAGGCTTAAATCTAAGTCATCGGTGATTGTTTGCTCATTCCAGCCCCCGCAGCGCTCTAAAGCGCGACGGCGGACAAACTGCCCATTACCGCGCAGTTCACCAATGCCCCCGATCGCCACTCGCTGCTGCTGGAAAAAGGCATCCAATGCCATTTCTGTCCGCTGTCCCTGAGTCCAAAAGTTGGCATCAGCATTAACAATCGATTTGCGGACTTGCACCGCCCCCACCTGGGGTTGTGCAAATAAGGGCAACACTTGGCGCAGCATTTGCTTGGGCACTTGGGCATCGGCATCAAAGACGCCAATAATCTCCCCTTTGGTTAGCGGCAGCACCTGATTCAGCGCTCCCGATTTACCGCCGCCCGCCCCTGGCAAGCGTGACAGCACCCGCAGTTGCCGATACTTCTTGCCCAAGCCTTCTAAAACAGTCAGCGTCCGATCGCTGCTATTGTCATCAATGATCCATAGCTCATAGCGATCAGCCGGGTAGTCGAGTTCACACAAAGCTTGCACCAAGCGGGCGACCACTGCCTCTTCGTTTTTGGCCGCAACCAATAGCGAAATAAACGGATAGGGCTGCTCTGAATTGTAGTCAGCTTGAGCTGCTGGGTCTGAGGCTTGCTCATCCGGCGCAAGCTGTCTTTTGGCTAGCAGTAACCGCACTGACTGCACCCCCAGCAGCGTTGTCAGGGCCCAGACAATCCACACCCCGACTGAAAACCAGTGGAGGGCGATCGTGCTCCCCCAGACCAGCGCCAAGGCAACAGCCGCCTTCTGACGCCGCCCAGATTGTCCTCGATCTAATTGATTCTGAAAGTATTCGACTTCCGGTGACTCAATCAAATCCGCTAGCAGAGAGTCGAATGACTCAAACTCGTTGTAAGAACTGTTTTCGGGCCAGGAATTCTCCGGCATAAGTCACCTGATTCAATAACCAATACTTGTCAATCCCCTTAAAGAAGCTGGGAATGAGGTAGCACCAAACCGTACAGCCTTCACACACCGACAGTTTCCCTTGCGACTGGCGATACTCTTCCACCACTTCTGATTCTCGGTACAGCTCGTAGAGGCGACCCTGAATCGGGACGCCGGTTTGGGCAAAATGGTAGCAGGGGAGCAGCAATTCATCATTCGGCGAAATCGCAATTACCGCATCGACGGCTTTACAGCGCGGATTTTGCGTGTCGTTGCCGCCCGCTTTAATAAAAGCCAGTGCCGCCTTATTGTAGCCAAGGTTGCGATACTTCTTGGCGCTGCTCTCAATCGCGTCAGCAATCTCGGCCGTCGGATTTTTCTTGTTGTTGTAGTTGCTGTGGGCCGTAAAGGCCGGATTCAGCCACACTCTGGCACCGAGCTTTTGACCCAGCTCTGCTACCTCGCCGATCCGCTGATAGTTTTGAGCCGTCACGGTGTGGTTCAGCACCGGATACTCGCCCAAATCGCGGGCAAGCTTGACTGACTCGACTAGGGTGTCAAAGATTTTGACCCCGCGCGACTGATCGTGAGTTTCTGCATCGGCCCCATCCAGGGAAAAATTGAGAAAATCTACCAGCCCTTGGATTTCTCGCGCTTTTTGCGGATAGAGAATCGTGTTGGTGGTCATGCTGGTTAAAAACCCCAGCGCCTTGGCTTCTTTGTAAATTTCTCCCACATCCGACCGGAGCAGCGGTTCACCGCCGGTGAAGTCTACGTAGTTAACGCCCAGCCGCTTCAGGTCTTTTAGGTTATGTTGAATCGTGGAAAAGTCTGCTTCTTTACCGGGTTCGATCGCCCAAATATCGCAGAAATGACAGCGAGAATTGCAGCGATAAGTCAGGTAGTAGTTTGCGACAAGCGGTGCCATGCTGCTGAACATCCTTGATTTTTTTCAGGCAGGGGCAATGCTGATCACTAGACTGGCGATGCTAACCGACAGGCTAGAATTTGCCCGATTGATTTAGTCATTCTATGACAAAGTTAACGAAATTTAGCACAAAAAATATTTGCCTCAACAAAGCAAGTTTGTTCTCTCTAGCCCTTAATCGGCATAGGTGAAGCAAGTGAATCGCAGTTGCCAATCCCTAAGTGCTTGGGGTCTAGATTAAGATTGGATCAGCCAATACTAGTGGGCGATCGCTGGTCAGCCAATCTGTGCGTTGGTGTCGTTGAACTCAAGCTGAGGAAATTGTGTGTATGGGTGTCTCTCTAGATCGAATCCAGCCTGCTCAACCGAAGGACGTAAACGTTTACTTGCCTTACTACAAAGATGTCCAAAAGCGAAACCTCCTGCCCTTAGCGATTTCTCTTTATCAGCAGGGGAACTTTGAGGGGACTCGCAGCATCGAAGGCAGCGAAAATATTCCCTTCATTGCGACCTGGAATATTTCTACCCTACCCGCCGATCTATCTCGCTGCGCGGTTCAGTTTGATAGCAATGCTGACCTCAGCTACGAAATTACGATTACCAATTTTGAATTTATCGGTTTTTTAATTGACGTGTTGACTAGCTATAAGCGGGCCGGCGTCGCTGACTTTTCTAAGCTGTTTTACCGCAAGCTGCTGCGATTAGATGACTAGAGGGGGGTTGATGGCGGGGGAATTGGGTCAGCTTCTGCTGAAATCAACAGCCCAATCTGAAAAATTACTTCATTAGAATGGGTGGGTATGCTACCGTAACTTAACCTCTGGGTTAAGTTGTGTAAGGAGTTGAGGGTGCAAAAGGCAATTAAGCATTTGCTGGTCGGATCGGTTGAGTCCTATAGCGGTAAGTCAGCCACTATCTTAGGGATGGCTCAGCAGCTTCAGCAGCGTAGATTTGATATTGCTTACGGCAAGCCTCTGGGCACCTGCCAAAGCGAATCTCCCACAGATGGGTTAGATGAAGATGTCCGATTTATTGCCCAAACGCTCAACTTGAACCAGCAGCACCTGCGCCCAACCCTGCTCTCGCTGGATTCAGCAACCATTTATCGGCGGATTACCGGCGAAGACAAAGCTGATTATTGTCACCAGCTCGCCCAGTATCATCAAATGCCAGGCAATGATTTAGTGGTCTTAGAAGGCCCAGGCTCTTTGGAAGAAGGGCGACTGTTTGATCTGGCATTGCTGCAAGTGGCAGAGATTTTAGATGCTCAAGTTTTACTGATTGCTCGCTACCATTCACCCTTGCTGGTCGGCAAGCTGCTGTTTGCCCAAGATCATTTGGGCGATCGCCTACTCGGCGTGATGATCAACGATATTCCGGTCGCGCAACTCCCGGAAATTCAAACTACGATAAGGCCCTATCTAGAAAAGCGGGGCATTCCAATTTTGGGCATGTTGCCCCGCAACCAGTTATTACGCAGCGTTAGCGTCCAAGAATTGGTGCATCAACTGAAGGCAGAAGTCCTCTGTCGCCCCGATCGGCTAGACTTGATGGTCGAAGAATTGACGATTGGGGCGATGAACGTTAACTCGGCTCTCAAGTATTTTCGCAAAGCCAACAACATGGCGGTAATCACCGGCGGCGATCGGACGGATATTCAACTGGCAGCCCTAGAAACGTCTACCCACTGCTTAATCCTGACCGGACAGATGGCGCCCAACGCCATGATCTTAAGTCGAGCCGAAGACTTAGAAATTCCTGTGCTTTCGGTTGATTTAGATACCCTAACCACGGTGGAAATTGTCGATCGTGCCTTTGGCCAGGTGCGGCTACACGAAACGGTAAAAGTCGAGTGTGTGCGCCAGATGATTGCCGAAAATTTTGACATTGATCGCCTGATTGATCGCCTGGGGCTAAAGTTGGCTGCCCCCTTACCCTAAAGGCGATGGCTGAACGTGGGTAAGCAAAAGTTTCCGCACTTAGTCGGTTCTAAGTGGACGGCTCAAGAAAAAACCTTCGGCTGGCGACATTTTCGAGTTGTCAACCGCCAAGCTGAAGGCAAGCTGATTTTTGCTGAATTGGTTGCGGCCTGTGACCCCAGCGCGAGATTTTGGGTCAGTGCCCAAACGCTACAAAATAAAAAACTTTGGCAACCCGGCTGGAAGTCGCTGGCTGAGCAAACGCTTTGATGTAGCCTTCAGATGAATGTGCTGATCTAATCTTCAGGGGTCAGTTTCAGCATTAAGTAGCCCAGACTCAGCCCCACCAAGACTAGGGTGAAGGACAAAATCGCTGCGTTAAAAATTTCACTCATGTTTTTAGGTTCTCAAACTGACTCCCAGCCATCATTGTAATCCTGAAAGGGGACTGGAAAAAAACAGGATCGCTAGTTCTAGCCCAGCGGCGGGAAATATTTCCTAATCAAGGAACATCGGAAAGGGAGACAGTTTCTCGGATCGGGGGAGCGAAGTCAGAAGCGGGCGAGGCTGGCATCAGGGGAGAATGAGGCGCTGATTCATCCGGTAGCCAGTGTAGTAACGGTAAGGGCAACAGCGTACTCAGGTTGGTGATAATCACTAAAATCCAGAGGCTGGCAAATTGGCGATCGCTAATGCCCAAACTATGCATCAGCAGCGCCCCGGTTTCGTGGGACAGCAGACCCGCTAGATTGCTGACGGACATCAGCAGCGCGAATAGGGTGGCTTCAATCCCTGGTGGGCAGAGCCGAGCCGCTAGCACCAGCACCGGCATGTAAGCAATTTGACCCATCACGGTCAGAATCAGGCTATCGCCGAGGCTAAACCAGTGGTCATCAATCCCCAAACTGCGATTGGCATGGGTGACTAAAATCAGCGTCGTCATGCCTAACCCCGCCGAAATCAGCGTACTCCAAAGGAAAATTTGCCGGACGGGAATTGCTTTTAAAAATCGCTGAAAAATCCAAATCCCCAACAGAGCCGCCAGATTTGTCACCAGGCGCACCCGCCCCAAAAATTCTGGTTCAAACCCTAAGTCATTGGTGGTGAAAAAGAAAAAAGCAGAGTCTGAACTGGGTGTAGCTTGCCACAAAAACAAAAAGGCAACGGGCAACCAAATTTGCTTTTGAGACAGCGCCTGCCGAACTTGGCGAATTTGCTGCCAAGTTGCATTTAGGCTGGGCTGCTCTAGGACTCTCACCTCGCTAATTAAAATTGCCACGGCTGAAACAATCAGCGGAAACGTGGCCGTGATCGCGAAAATTGTCCGGGTCGTGAAATGCTCTAGCAGTAAACCGCTCAGGTAAGCTGTAATCACCCCTCCGACAGCGGTTGCTCCCCAGCAAAGGGCTTGCAGAGAGCCAGCATCACTCTGAGATTCTTGACGGGCCCGCTCGACCACCAACGAATCAACAATCACATCGCTGACGGCGATCGCTAACGAACCCAGGGCGATCGCAGCCGTTGCCTGCCAAGCCCGGTGCACCACCGTGGCCAGCAGCAGCCAAGAAACCGCTCCCAGTAAACCAGAAATAATCAAATAAGACCGCCGCCGATAGCCAAACAGCGGCAGGCTATCAGACAGAAAGCCAAACAGCGGCTTAATCACCCACGGAATCGCCACAATCCCCATTAGAGCCGCGACTTGGGCTGGCGATAGCCCTAATTCATCCTTAAAGAAAAAGCTGACGGCCAGGCGAGCTAGACCCAGTACCCCTTGCACAAAGTAAACTAGCAAGATCGCAAGCAGCTCTAAGCTGGGTTCTTGGTCAAACAAAACTGTTTGTTGAAGCCAGCGCTTCCAAGTCGTTTCAGTCGTGACTTCTGGGTTCATCAACAATTGTTAAGAATTATCAATGTCTCCATGATAGGCCGATTACTTGAGGCTGTCCGTTGAGATGAGCGATCGCAGGGCTAAGCTGCTGGCACTCTAGAGCTAAATCAATCATGACACAGCCGTAATCCCCGTATTTTTACGATTGTCGGCAGAGCTAAACGTTTGCCATGCTTGAGGCAACTTCTCACGGTTGGAATATTACTTATGGTTTCTTCGCTGCTGCTCTTGTCCAGCCAGATGATTTTGACTGCCATCTTGCTGAGCCAATCCGTTCAGCCAAAGCAAGTTCGACTTTGCCGCGTCACCGTCGAAACCAAGCGCTAATCGTTTATGATTGCAGGCTAAATAGTTCAGAAACGGTCTTAAACTGATAGCCTTTGGCCCGCAGGCGCTGAATGATGGTTTCGGCTGCGGCAACCGTTTTTGAGCGATCGCCCCCACCGTCGTGCATCAAGACAATCGAGCCAGGTTGGACGTGGTTAACCACATTGTCAATAATGAACTGAGCATTCGGGGCACCGTAGTCTACGGAGTCAACATCGTAGATTACCAATCGTTCGCCCCGCTGGTGCAAAAGGTAGGGCAGCATCAATAGCCGTCGCCCCCACGGCGGGCGAAAAGAAGGGGGACTGCTCATTCCAGCTTGCCTCAGCAGGCGATTCGTGGAATCAATTTCCGTGGCTAGAAACTCCGGCGATCGCAGCCACATGCTCTGATGAGAGTAAGAATGGTTGCCTAACTCGTGCCCAGCCGCTAGCACTTGCCGACTTAGTTCAGGGTGCTCCTGAATCCGTTTGCCAATTTGGTAGAACGTCGCTTTGACGCGATTGCGCTCCAAAATTGCCAAAAGCTCCTGAGTGTAGGGCGGATAGGGGCCGTCATCGTAGGTGAGCGCTACCACTTTGGCCTGAGTATTAACCCGACTAACGCCAAAAAAAGCCTGCACCGGCGGCAGACTGGCCACAATAATCACCAGTGCGACCAGACTACTAATGCCGATCAGCCAGACTTTTCTGGTAATGCGAATCTTCATGTGGGTGCTGCCTCAGATTAAGCTTGCCAAGGATGAAATATTGCCTAGACCACAACGCTTTCACAAAGAATATTACAGGTTAATTTACAGGCAATCTAAATAGCTGGCTAGACAATCGGCGATCGCTCTTGATCCACCTGATTTACCCATCCGCTCCATCCCATTTTGTCGGCAGAGTTGGAGGTAGCTAGCATCGGCTAGCGTTGCTCGGACTCGCTGAGCGGCTTGCTGGATAATTTCAGCATCGGCAGGGCGATCGCCAATCACCTGAATCGATCGGCCAAGCAGCCGCATCTGCGCTTCCGCAAACCGATAGGTAAAGGCGGGCCCGACTCCAGGCAGAGTAATGACGGGTTTACCCAAACCAACCGCCTGCTCGATCGCCGTTCCGGTCATCCCAATCACCAAACTTGCCTGTTGGAGAATATCGGCAAAGGCATCGGTGGCAAAGTTAATGACCACAGTGCCAATCTCCAAGGGATAGACCAATCGATTCGCTTTGACTTTCCAGCCCTTCACCTCTGCAATTGCCGCTAGCTCTGTCATTAAATCGGGCACCAGAGCCGCCCAGAATTGAACTGGCTCTGCTTGCGCAATCGCGATCACCAGTTGCAGCATTAAGTCCAGGTTATGTCGCGCCTCTGGCAGCCGCGAGCCGGGCAGGAGGGCAATCATCGGCAGTTTTGGATTGAGCGATAAGTCTTTGCCTTGGGGCAGCACTGCATCCATGACTGGCGTGCCAACAAACTGCGCCTTGGTCAATCCCTGCTGATTTAAATCGGTAGCAGTGCGCTGATCTCTGGTAAAAACAGCCAGGCACCGATTAGAACTGAGGCAGCGCCACAGCAGCCAGCCCAGCTTGACTTCACCTTCGTAGTAGCTGGAATGAGCGCATAGCATCACCAGGTAGGGGCGACCTGTGAGCTGAGCGATCGCCACCACAACAATATCGCCCGTCACTAGCAGCCCATCACAATCGCGGGAATACTGCCAAACGGCCCGCAACTGCTGCCAAGTTAAACTCACCAAGCCTGACCACAAATCCCGCAGCAGCATCAAGGGGTTCATGTAAAATACGCCGCCAGAAGGCATGGTTTGCGTTGGGCCAATGATTGGCACTCCCAATTGTTGATAGACAGCGCCGCTGCCCACAATTGGCATCACCGCCATCTTGATCTGAGGATGATTCTGATCGATTGCTCGAATGATCTGACCCGCGATCAGGTCTTCACCGTGACCATTACTGAGGCAAAGGATTTTCTTGCTAGAGCCAGACAAGCCGAAATTAACTCCGCTTTGAAAATGCGCGATCGCCAATTAGAACAATGTCAGTTCTAATTACCACAGTTCTAATCACCACAATCCTAGCTCAACCCCTGAATACATTGATATAGGCTTGAATCAAATCTGGTTTCCGATCGACCGTTCTGGATTGAGATTGGTTCTAGAATTTTGCATACTTTTACTCTCCAACTGATATGTAAGATTGTGAGCGGACAGCAGGGGTTGTAACCTTCTGCCTGTGCCACCTGTGGGACGAATGGATCGCTGGCAGCGTTTGACAGAATTGCCTCCAACCCGCAAACTTTGGAGGATAAATCTATTGGCGTTTTGCGACGATCAATTTTCTCAGCAACTCCTACAATTCAAGAGTTGCTGCTATGATTACCCGTGTAAATTTGAGGTGTGACGTGTGAAAAAGCTGCGACAGATAGTGCTCAACCCTGTAGATCTCAGTGGTAGACCCGTCCACTTTATTGGGATGGGTGGGATTGGGATGTCTGCCCTCGCCTATGTGCTGGCAAAGCAAAATTTGCCAGTTTCCGGCTCTGATTTGCGCTCCACCAATATTACTCAGCATCTAGAGAGCTTGGGAGTGCGGTTTTTTTCACAGCAAGTTGCCAGCAATTTAGGGGATTGGATCGCTCCAGAAAGCAACGGGCATCTGGTTGCAGTCAAGCACCGAGAGTTGCCGCAAGTAATTTGCTCAACCGCAATTCATGCTGACAATTTAGAGTACCGAGCAGCCGTAGAGTTAGGCTGCCCAATTTTTCACCGCTCGGATGTGTTGGCGGCTCTGATTCAACAATATCAAAGCATTGCTGTTGCAGGCACCCACGGCAAAACGACCACGAGTAGCTTAATTGGCTATTTATTGTTAAAAGCTGGTTTAGATCCAACCATTATTATTGGGGGTGAAGTTGCGGCTTGGCAGGGCAATGCCAGAGTTGGCAACAGCCCTTATTTGGTCGCAGAAGCAGATGAGTCGGATGGCTCTTTAGTCAAGCTAGCTTCCCAGATTGGTGTGGTAACAAATATTGAGCTTGATCACCCCGATCACTACAGCACTCTAGATGAAGTGGTTAGCATTTTCGAGACGTTCACCAATCAGTGTCAGCAAGTCGTGGCCAGTTGGGATTGTCCAACCATTCGCGATCGCCTGTTTCCAGCCATCAATCATCCCAAACTAGTTAGCTATAGCCTGGATGTCAGGGTGCAGGCAACTTACACCGTTGATCAAATCACCTACAGCGCCACCGGCACCACCGCCAGAGTCTGGGAACGGGGAGAAGTATTGGGGCAGATCCACCTCAGCCTATTGGGTGAGCATAATCTGAGTAATGCCCTAGCGGCGATCGCCGTCGGACGGCTGTTGCAGCTCGACTTTGCCACGATTGCTGAAGCAATGACCACGTTCACAGGGGCTAACCGCCGGTTTGAAGTCCGCGGTGAAGCCAACGGGATTCGGTTTGTCGATGACTATGCCCACCATCCGAGTGAAATTAAGGCCACCCTGGCGGCGGCGCGGCTGCAAGTCCAAGCCGGCTCAGACCGCAAGCGTTTGGTGGCAGTGTTTCAGCCCCATCGCTACAGCCGCACCAAGACCTTTTTGAGTGAATTTAGCCAAGGCTTTAGTGACGCTGACTTGGTTGTGCTGACGGATATTTACTCTGCCGGAGAGCCTGATCGCGGCTTAATTAAGGCCCAAAACTTGGTTGATAGCACCAGAGAGCATCATGATCAGGTGGTTTATCAACCCTCACTGCTCCAGGTGACGGACTATCTGAAGCAGTCCCTGCGGCCCGGAGATTTAGTCATGTTCTTGGGAGCGGGCAATCTTAACCAAACGATTCCAGACTTGCTGGCTCATTATCAAAAACTAGAAGCAGCCCAGATGCCGGAGGTCGTCGCTCGATTATGTTGAGTTGTGAGCCGATCGCCGATCAAGCTTCGTTTTATTTGCCTGGAACAGACTGTGAAATTTTGCCCTCGGTGTCTCTGGCAGACTTGACTAGCTTTCGGGTGGGTGGCCCAGCCGAATGGTTTGCCACTCCCCGCACGGTTGCAGAGTTCCAGACCGGTGTCCAGTGGGCCAAAGCTCAGGGTTTACCCGTGATGGGTTTGGGCGGTGGCTCAAACCTACTGATTAGCGATCGCGGCTTGCCTGGGCTGACCCTTTTGACTAAGCACCTCCGCTATCTCAAGTTTGAGCCTGAAACCGGACTCATGACGGCTGGAGCCGGTCGGCTGCTGCCCCAAATTGCTGGACAAGCCGCCAAGCGAGGGCTGGCTGGCTTTGAGTGGGCCGTCGGCATTCCGGGCACGATTGGCGGGGCGGTGGTGATGAATGCTGGCGCTCATGGCGGCTGCACGGCCGATTCCCTCGTTTCTGCCCAAGTTCTAGAACCCGATGGCAGCATCAGCCAACTGTCTCTAGCCGATTTGCACTACAGCTATCGCAGCTCAATTCTCCAGGGCAGTCAGCGCTTAGTCTTACAAGCAACCTTTCATCTCCAGCCAGGGGTAGATCCAGAAGTCGTCAAGGCACTAACCCAACAGCACTTACATCACCGCTTAGATACCCAGCCTTACCATTTGCCCAGTTGTGGCAGCGTTTTTCGCAATCCGAGTCCGCAGAGCGCCGGCTGGCTGATTGAGAACGCTGGCCTGAAGGGCTACCGGATTGGGCAAGCCCAAGTCGCAGAGCGCCACGCCAATTTTATTTTGAACTGCGGCGGCGCTACAGCCAGCGATATTTTTCGACTGATTCGCTATGTTCAGGCCCGGGTTAGCGATCGCTGGTCAGTTCAACTCAAACCAGAAGTCAAAATTTTGGGCGACTTCACTGCTGTCGAATAGTTTCAAGATCGCAAGTTAGCTACTTCGGTTGGTTATTGCGGACAAACTCGATCCGCGATAGGGCGCTGGTGGCAGTTTCGCGCACATAGGGGTCAGCCGCTTCATCCTCAATTAGAGCGGCTAAGACTTCACCGCTGCGGCGATCGCCACGGCAGCAGCATTGTCAAACTGACTGTTCCTAAACGGTTCCTGGGGCAACTGTATAGGTAACTTATTCTTAGATCGCCTAGTCGAATCTGACCTGCAATCTAGCCTCAATTGCTTTCGTGACTGAGCCTTTGTAGCCCAGTCCGATCATCCGAGCATCAAAGCGAGTGACAGGGATAAACTTTTCTTCCTAACCCACATTAAGTTAATGGAGTGACCCCGTAGATTCAGACAGAAATTCAACCTAGGGATCTGTGGCACTTAACCGGTCGTTTTAGTCGCAAATTATTGGCTCATGTCGATCGCCTTGGGCTCAATCGCCGGAGTCTAAACCGATAAGATTCAATACTTTGGTAGCAAAATATTAGGTCGCACAGCCCATAGAGGTAGTTTTCATGTAGTAGTCTTTAATACAGATACCTCTAAAGGTATACAGCGGTTTGCAGATTCATGAGGTACAAGAACGGCAGTGAGCAAACCAGTTGTGTAAATGCTTAGGATCGATTAAATCCATCGCTGTGGCAATGAGGGTATCGACCATTTTCGAGGTCGTCGGCGAGAACTGCCCTAGGAAAGCCTTGACCTGTGACCACAAATGCTCAATGGGGTGTAATTCTGGAGAGTAAGGAAACAGGTATAGAATCCTCGCTCCAACTGCTCTCAGTAGTTGAACACGGTCACTTGTGGCTTGGCTGGCGCGAAGTGTTTTTTTTGCGGGGTAAATTGAGTTTTTGGAAGGTGCGGCACATCGTGCTTTGGCTCACCCATAGCCCCGTTGCATCGGCGAGTAATTCACAGTATTCTGCCAAGGTCGCGTCAGGATGTTTCTTATAAATCGCCATCAACTGAGCGGTATATTCCTTCACGGAACTGACTGAACCACCCTGCTTGCGCGGGGCTAAATGGCCGTCTGTCCGTTTCTGGGCAACCAATTTCTGGACACAGCTTTTACTCACAGAGAAACGTTGGGCTGTTTTTCTGAAAGAGCTTTCGCCTGTCTCGATAGCGTTGACTATTCTCTCTCGAAGGTCTACCGAATATGGCTTCATTTCAACTCACTTTTGCATTGCTTTACTGTATTTTATATGGTTGAAAACGGCTGTATCTATGACAAATCGATTCCATGATGCTTTACCTCTGTAGATAGATTGATCTTATTGTTATGGAAGATACAGTTGATGTCAGGTAGCTTACCACAGAGGTAGACTACAAGACCAAGAAAAACTTTAGTTTCAAAAAGAGGCAAAAATAATGTTACTAGACACGTTAGTAGACACCCTTGAATCCAACCAAAACTTGTTTATTGAACTAAATGATGGGCAACAAGAAATCGTATCAGGTGGTGGCCAGCTTATAGATTTTGATGAGGGTGTGTTTACTGAGTACCTAGCTAGCGAGACTGGGTATGCATCAAAGCAAAGCGCTGGTCCTGACGGAGCTACGAATGTGCAAATGTTGGATAACGAATTCATCAATACGTATGTAGACAAAGCCTTCAGTGCCTCCTTTGATTAGGGACTGAAATCTTGCTTAGAAATCATTGCATTGGAGAGCAACAATGTTCATCCAAACGGATAGGTATGGGAAAATTACATAAAACCTTATAAGCATATTTCTCTGAACCTTACCCCTTTGGATATATACATCTAATTGTCATCGAAGATGTAGTTGACATCAGATCAACTACCAAATCGATAAACAACAGAACGAAGGTTTAGTTCTAAAAAGAGGTAAAACCAATGAAACTCGACACAAACGAAAACTTGTTTACTGAACTGAATGATGGACAACAGGAAATTGTCTCAGGCGGTGGCCAGCTTATAGATTTTGATGAGGGTGTGTTTATTGAGTACCTGGCTAGTGAGACTGGGTATGCATCAATGCAAAGCTCTGGTCCTAACGGATCTACGAATGTGCAAATGTTGGATAACGAATACCTCAACACGTATGTAGACAAAGCCTTCACTGCCTCCTTTAGTTAGGAACTGAAGTCTTGCTAAGAAATCATTGAATCATTTCGACACAGTTCTCGTACTGTCCTAGCTATAGTTATAGACTGTCTTCAATCTTGGCTAATAGTCTAGTTGGTTCTTGATTTAAATGTTTAATCTATGACTAGAGATTCCGAATCTCTGGTCATAGATTTAATTGCGTAGCAAGTGGATATATGGTTCAGATTTTTTCTGCCTTCGCTCTTCGCTTTGTAGCGAAAATAGCATTTTTTGAGGTGGGCTTAAATATAAGTTTTGTTGTTGGATAGCGAATCTTTTCATTAACTATATTACTTTGTAAGTATGCTGGTATGATCAACACGCCATCAGTAATTCAATCTAGCCTCTAGCTATTAACCGTAGAGTCTAGAAGAGATAATCTAAATAAAATTTAGCCAGACTATTTCCTAAGCATTAGCCAGCATATCTACTAAGTAGGGATTAATCGCAAAAATAGTCTAAGTTGATTTGTTTACTTAATTAGGTTTGGCAAGGTTCTATGTTTGGTTATGTCTGCCTATTGATGAGGATATTTGTCTATGAAAGACCAAATCCCAGAAGAGTTGCACTTTCTTGAATCTGATGAACTGCTGCCTGATATTAGGCGTTGGATTGTGATTGGCGGCGGAGTACTAATTTGTGTCTTAGGTATCTCTGTGATTTTGGCTGCGATTCTCAAATTTAAGGTAGCGGTCAAAACACCTGCAACAATTCGCCCAGTTGGGGAATTGCGTCTCGTCCAGGCAGCAATGGAAGGTACAGTTGTTGGCATTGATGTGAAGGAAAACCAGTTATTAAAGCAGGGGCAAGTGATTGCTCGATTTGATGCATCTCGGATCCAAACCAAAGGTGACCAACTCAAGGAAGATATTGCAAAAAAGCAAGTTCAACTCTCTGCAAATGCAGCTCAAATTCATGCTTTAGATTCACAGCTTGTGGCTGAATCTAACCTAGCTAGTCGGAATCTGGTGGCTGCTCAAGCGAATTTACAAATGCATCAAAGGGCTTTTCGACGAGAGCAACTTTCTACTCAGGCTGACTTGCAGGAGGCCACAGCAGGATTCAATTTAGCAAAGGAGGAGCTTGCCCGCTTTCGTCAGCTGAGGCGAACCAGGGCGATCGCCGAACTACAGTTTCGGGAGAAAGCTGCTAGCGCCCAAGTGGCGTTGGCCCGGTTAAACAAGGTGAGATCAACACTTAATCCATCCGATGCTCAGGTGATGATTGCCGCGGCTCAAATTGCTCAGGAACAGGCTAAAGGACAGGTTGCCGTTGCCAATATCCGGCGAGAACGGGAGCAGTTGTTGCAGGCACAAGCAGAGCTTCAGAGTCAGATTCAGGCGGCTCAGAAAGAACGCAATCAGCTCCAAACAGATCTAGCACGAGGAGAAGTACGGGCTCCTGCCAGTGGAACCTTGATGCAACTCAACCTCCGCAACCCAGGGCAGGTAGTTCAGTCTGGTCAGGCGATCGCCTATATTGCTCCCCAGGATGCTCCTTTTATTATCAAAGCTGAAGTTAATGCTCAAGATATCACCAAGATTAGTCCCGGCCAAAAAGTTGAGATGCAGGTTTCGGCCTGTCCTTATCCTGACTACGGCACTCTCAAAGGCACGGTTCAAACTGTTGCTCCTGATGCGCTGCCTGAAAATTCTGGATCTCAAAATTCAGTCGGTTTAAGTAGTCCTGGTTCAACCCCATCCCTCTATGGAGTCACCATTCGCCCCCAAACTTCATCAGTTGGTTACGGCAAACGCCAGTGTCGACTCCAAGCGGGAATGGAAGGTCGGGCAGACATCATTTCCCACGAAGAGACGGTCATGCAATTCATCCTCAAAAAAGCCAGACTCGTGACCAACTTATAGGGTATTTCCCTTTCCCAATTATCACTTTTAACCATGCTAAAGTTGCTTCCCCCACGCCAACAGTCCCCCTGTGTTAGGCAAGCAAGTGAAGAAGACTGTGGTGCAGCCTGTCTGGCAACCGTTTGCAAATTCTACGGGCGGCCGATCAGCTTGACTCGCTGTCGGGAAGCTGTTGGGACTGGGCAGTTGGGAACAACTCTCTTAGGCATGAAGCGAGGGGCGGAAGGCTTGGGATTTAATGCTCGCTCAGTCAAGGCAAATGATCAAATTATCAATCAGTTGCATAAAGTTCCTTTACCGGCAATCATTCACTGGCAGGGTCGGCACTGGGTTGTTTTGTATGGCAAATTGGCTAAAAACTATGTTGTTGCTGATCCAGCGTTTGGGCATCGTCGGATTAGTAGACAGGAATTGATGTCTGGCTGGAATGGAATTATGCTCCTTCTAGAGCCAGATCCAGAGAGATTTGCTCAGGAACTTCCAGATGAAAAACCCCAGGGCTTTAGCCGTTTTTTAAATCGAATCCAACCCTACAGGACGCTATTAGCTGAAGCACTGATTATTAACATTGCCTTGGGAGTACTTTCCCTAACTAGCCCGTTTCTAATTCAAATTTTGACTGACGATGTTTTAGTGCGGGGCGACACCCAACTCCTGACCATCGTTGTGATTGGTGTGATCTTGATGGGCTTGTTTAATGGTTGTCTGCAATTCGTCCAGTCAATCATGATTGCCCATTTTGGACAACGGTTACATTTGGGACTAGTGCTAGAGTTTGGCCGCAAAATCCTGCACCTGCCGCTGCCTTACTACGAGTCCCGTCGCAGTGGCGAAATAGTGAGCAGATTGCAGGACATTAATGAAATCAACCAATTAGTTGCTCAAATTGTTGCTCGTCTACCGAGTCAATTTTTTGTTGCGTTCATTTCCTTGGGCTTTATGTTGTTCTATAGCTGGAAGCTGACAGGGCTGTCGCTATTAGTAGCATCGATAATGACTTTGGTTACCCTGCCAGTGATGCCAATATTACAGCGCCGGAATCGAAGTCTCTTGATCTTAGGAGCCGAAAATCAGGGAGTATTGGTTGAAACCTTTAAAGGGGCCCTAGAGGTTAAAGCCACGACCGCTGCTGGTCAATTTTGGGAAGAATTTCAAACCAGGTTTGGTCGTCTAGCCAATCTCAGTCTCAGCATGGTTAAACTAAGCCTTGTAATCACTACCCTGACTCAGTTTATTGCCACGATTGGCGGAGTCGTTCTATTGGCTTTTGGTAGTCTTTTAGTGATCAACAAGGAACTGAGCATTGGGCAACTGCTAGCCTTTAATGCCATGCAGTCCAACGTTTTAGGATTAATCAGCGCGGTGGTTAATCTACTAGATGAATACTTCCGTAGTCAAACAGCAGTAAGTCGACTACTAGAAGTAATCGATGCTGCACCAGAGACAAAGGGAGAGTCAAACAAGCCTGTAGCTGAAATATCCGGGAACGCAAATATCCGTTGCAGTAATCTTTACTTTCATCACACGGGTCGGGTTGATTTATTAGAGGATTTTTCAATCACTTTGCCTGGGGGTACAGTGATTGCCCTCATTGGTAAATCTGGTTGTGGCAAAAGCACACTCGCTAAATTGATTGCCGGGTTATATCAACCCCAATCTGGCAACATTCGGATTGGGATATATAATTTAGCGGATTTACCGTTAGATTGCCTGCGGCAGCAGTTAGTTTATGTCCCCCAGGATGCTCATTTTTGGAGTCGCTCAATTTTAGAGAACTTTCGATGCTGAAAGACAGAACTTCGGCACCTTGAGTCAGAACTTCGGCACCCTCTTAAAAGCAACCCCTGGCAGGGGAGAAAATCGACAGGAAATGGGGGGTTAAATCCAGGCGCTCTCGGATGAACTAA
>JAESGG010000109.1_pt1 | contig 22700 bp, 17 predicted proteins | sample 9266231 | NCBI WGS metagenome assembly JAESGG01 (sample SAMN14515337, study PRJNA621664) | algae metagenome | isolation source: Aphanocapsa sp. GSE-SYN-MK-11-07L and co-occurring heterotrophs from wet... | place: USA: Grand Staircase Escalante National Monument, Utah | collected 2006-04-16 | reverse complement strand
CGCTGGCAAAAATCATCCACGGAGCAGAAAAGTTCTTCTAAACTGAACATAGGGTGAGCCTGTAATGCTTTTGTGTGATGACTTATAGCTTACTTGCTCGCCCCTCCCTTATCCCGAACTCAGGTTAACAAAGCATCCTGATCCAGCCGATGCTGAGGACTTTATGGGGCAGTATCCGCTGCTAATCGGGCAAGGCTACTGGCGCACGATTGGCCTGCGTCCAGGTCTGCAACTGACGATTGGTAATCTGCGAATGCATGATCGCCTGATGATGATGGGGCAATATGATTTGATCCAAGACGGCATTATTTATCACTTTCACCTATCGGGGGAACATGACGATGGAACTTTCCCAATGGGGGCGGGAGAGTATGGGGTGTACGGCAGTGGGGTAGAGCTAAAGCACCCGTTGGATTGTCTAGCAGAAGAGCCTTTTTTAGAGCTGGTGGTCTGGATGGAAGCTGGGCTGTTTCGTTCCTTTGTCGGGGATGAAGCAGGACAACTGCCAGTGGCGCTTCAACCCTTGATTCGGCCGATGGAGCAGGGGCAATATGCCCGGCTGAGTAAGGCCACCCCCCAGATGCAGACGGTGGCGCGACAAATTTTGCAGTGCCCTTACCACGGTGCGGCTAAACGGATGTATCTAGAGGGAAAGACGCTAGAGCTGATGAGCATGATGGTGGCAGCGGAGATGGAGCTGAATCAGCCAGCGCAGCGCCCCAAGCCAGATTTGGTGGAGCGGGTGCATTTTGCCAGGGATATTTTGCTGCAACGGCTGGCAACTCCCCCCTCGCTGGCAGAGTTGGCGCGGCTGTCGGGGTTGAATGAGTACAGCCTCAAACGCGGCTTTCGGCAGGTGTTTGGGATGACGGTGTTTGGCTATCTGCATCGGCACAGCATGGAACAGGCGCGGCAGCTATTGCAAACGGACACTTGGATGGTGGAGGAGGTGGCGCGGATGGTAGGCTATAGCGATTTGAGCGCCTTTGGGCGGGCGTTTCGGAAACAGTTTGGCTGTTGTCCCAGGGACTGTCTGGCTAAAAAATCCGTTTGAGCAGAAAAGTTACTCCGTTTGGGCAGAATAGCGATCGCCTCAGCAGCCTAATTTTGGTTTAAGCTACTTGAGAAAATTTTGTATCAAGTGGGCGAGTGATGATTAGACAAGGCTTGTGGCGATTAGCTGTGCTGGTAGGTGCGTTGACAATGACGGCAATGCCAACAGCAGCGGCAGAGCCTGTTGAGACGATACAAGACCTAGGGCGTTCGGCTACCAACGTCTCGGAATGGTTAGCCCAGATAGCGGCAGATCGGGTACAGGTGACAGGAGTCAAGCTAAACCCGACGGAACTACAAGCTGGAATTTGAAGCTGGAAATTACGGCTATTATCAGCCGATTGTTGATTTTTCAGGCCCGCTTGATCCAAACAAGGCTGTCCTCTACCGATTTATTGCGGGCTATCAAGGCTCTGGCACCGATCAGCCCTTTGTGGATCAACAATTAACGACGGTTGCTCCTTCGCTCACCCTCAATTTAAGCGATCGCACTCAACTGAATTTGTACTACGAGTATGTTAATTTCTTCTCCGACCCACTTCAGACAAGTGCTTTGCGTCTCAGCGATGGCAGTCTTACCCCTAGGGACTTCTATGCTGGCTATCCTAATTTGAATTCGTATAACTTCACGAATCACAGATTTGGCTACAACTTGACCCATGAGTTGAGCGACACTTGGCAGTTGCGGAATACGATTGCAGTTGTCTTGGGCACTTACAAAGATGAGCGAAATTATGCAATTGGGCTATTGGACGATCGCTTTGCTCAGATCGAGTCCTTCGATTATGACTACTTTAGAAACAATTTTTTTGGAAACATTGACTTGCTTGGCAAGTTTAAAACTGGCGCGATCGCTCATCAGCTTCTGGTCGGATTTGATGCTAACCGCTACAACCAGAGCACGAACATATTTCAAAATACCAACCTGCCTGACTTTGATCTGCTCAATCCAAACTACGACGTGGTCAGTACTGAGAAAATTCCAGCTTTTAAGAATGAAATTACGATTCAATCCTACGGAATCTACCTGCAAGATCAAATTGCGATTGGAGATCAGTTCAAACTCCTGATTGGAGGGCGCTACGACTGGATTGCCTATGAAGAGGAAATCGGCAATTTTGGAATCTTTGGCGATACAATCGATAACCCAGTGCAGGACAGTGGGGGTTTCAGTCCCCGCATTGGCTTGGTGTATCAACCGACCAAGACCGTTTCGCTCTATGCCAGCTATAGCCAATCATTTGTGCAGACCACCGGATTTAACCCCGACGGGAGAACATTTAAACCAACTAAGGGAACGCAGTACGAAGTCGGCGTTAAAACTGATTTCTTGGAGGGGCGACTTTTTGCCACCTTGGCTGCTTATCAAATTACGAAAACCAACGTCACAACTCCTGATCCAGTCAACCCTTCCTTCTCAATTCAGGTTGGAGAGCAACGCAGCCGGGGCATTGAGCTAGATATTACTGGCGAAATTATGCCGGGTTGGAAAATTATTGCCTCCTACGCCTACACCAACGCGATAGTCACCGCAGATAACACAACTCCTGTGGGCAACCGCATCGACGGTGTGCCGGAAAATCAAGCCAGTCTTTGGACAACCTATGAGATCCAGAAGGGCAGATTAAAAGGATTTGGACTAGGGCTGGGATTATTCTACGTTGGGGAACGACAGGCAGATTTGGCAAACACCTTTCAATTTGGCAGTTACTTGCGGACAGATGCAGCCCTCTTCTACCGGAAAGATCGCTTTAAATCAGCCATTAATATTCGTAACTTGTTCAATCAAGACTACGTTTTGGGCGGTTTCACATTCCGTGCCGACAGAGGCTCTCCGTTCACAATCACGGGTTCTGTGAGTTGGGAGTTTTAGCTTGGAGCTTGGTTAGGAGTTCTACCTAACTCAAGTGCAATTGCCTAAGCCACTCTTGCCAGCCGTCCAAAGTTAGAGCATCGCCCTAACTCTTTTCTGCTAACCAGGCTTCCAAATCATTCACACTAGCAAAATCGAGCAAGGCTTCACCCAGAGATTCGATTTGTTCAAAAGATAGGGTAGAGACGCGATCATGGATTGATTGATCCAATCCGCCAATCTTTCTGATCAGTTGTCGAAGGATTAGCGATCGTTCTCCTTCCTCTCGCCCTTCTTCTCGTCCTTCCTCTCGTCCTTCCTCTTTCGCTTCCCGAATCGCCCGCGGCTCTTGAGTTAAATCTAGTCCTAACATCGCTCTGATCTCCGATCTGCTTAAATTAGAAAGCTTATAAACCATTATAGAGGTCACAATATCAATGAGGTTTGCTCTTTCCCACTCAGTGAATTCCTCCTGCTTGGTTCTTGCTAGCAAAGTCTGGGCTACCTCTGGGGCTTCATCCTCATTCAAGATTGTCAACACTGTCGCTGCCACGGTAACAGGCAATAGCCGCGCATCCCCCAACTCATCCAGATAGATCCGATGCACTTGTTCACTATTGAGTAAGGCTCGGTAGGGAAACAGCTTGCTCTGTTCTGCACTACGGTTTGGATAAATCACCACCGCTTGCCAATCTGAAAATCGCTCACTGTTTCGGTAAAAATATAGCAATGACTCGCCAAACAATCGCTCGTAAAGCTTCTCGTCTTTTTGGAACTGCACTTCACAGAAATAAACCGTTCCTGGTTTAGATTCTGGGGGCAGAAATACCCCATCAATCTCAAACTTTGGCTCCTTCACTGCGACCGAATCAAACCGATAGTCTGCCGCGTTATCGGGGCGATCACCAATCAAGTCGAACAGCAACTGGGGTGAACGCTGGAACATTTGGTAAAAAATCGGATCACGTCGCATCCCGATTGCACTCCATTGGCGGAAAATGAGCGATCGCTATTCCAACTTGCTCAACCAGGCTTCCAGGTCTGCGATCGCCTCAAACTCCAACAATGCCTCTCCCAGTTCTTCCAGGTGTTCCACAGACAGAGCACGTACGCGATCGCGCATCAATTCATCCAATCCGCCAATCTTTCTAATCAGTTGTCGAAGGATTAGCGATCGTTCTCGTTGCAGCGCCAGCACCCTTTCTTCCTGTCGCCCTTCTTCCCGTCCTTCTTCTCGCCCCTCTTGCTTGGCTTCCTGAATGGCACGGGGCTCTTTGGTTAAATCTAGTCCCAGCATCGCTTTAATCTCCGAACGACTAAGGTTAGCAAACTTGTAAACCATTATAGAGGTCACAATATCCACCATGTCCTTCTGTTCTTTGGCTGAAAACTCCTGTTGGGTACGTGCCAGCAAGTCCCGTGCGACTGCTGGTGCTTCTGCTGGATCAATAATCGTTAACACTGTCGCGGCGACGGGAACGGGTAATGATTGCACATCACCCAGCTCATCCAGGTAAACCCGATGTACCTGTTCGCCATTGAGCAACGAGCGATGGGGATACACCTTACTTTGCTCGATAGTACGCGATGGATAAATGACTACGGCTTGCCAATCTGAAAATTTAGCACTATTGCGGTAAAAGTACAGCAATGATTCACCAAACAGTCGCTCATACAGTTCTTCGTCTTTTTGAAACTGCACCTCGCAGAAATAGACGACCCCCTGCTGCAATTCTGGCGGCAGAAATACCCCATCAATCTCAAACTTCGGCTCCTTAACCGCCACGGCATCAAAACGATAGTCGCTTGCGTTATCCGGGCGGGTGCCGATTAAGTCAAACAGCAATTCTGGCGATCGCTGAAACATGCGATAAAAAATTGGGTCACGCCGCATTTGCCGAACTCAAAGTCAATTGTTCAACCGTACTCTCTAGAGTCTATTTCTGGCAATCCAATCATTTCTTGATTTTTATGCTCAAATTTAGGACTGAGCGAGAGAATTGCAGGGTTTTGTGCGCTGCTCCGCCAAATGTATGCTCCGTAATGTCCGTTTCGGGATCTTTTGCCGTTTTATGGATAGACATTGCCCCCAGAGATTCTTAGACTTGCTTTGCTGACCAAAAGATCAAATTTACGCAATCGACCTGTGCATCCTCTTTTACGACTCTTTCGCTACGCCAAAAACTATCGCACTCAAATCTGGTTTGCGGCCATTTGCACCGTGCTTAACCAACTCTGTGACTTGGCTCCGGCCTATTTAATTGGGGTGGCAGTGGATATCGTTGTGGCCCAAAAAGGTTCATTTATGGCCCGTTTAGGCGTGATCAATCCTGTGCATCAACTTGCAGTTTTGTCTCTGCTGACATTGCTGGTTTGGGGATTGGAGTCTTTATTTGAGTTCTTGTACGATCGCCAGTGGCGCAACTTGGCCCAAACCCTCCAGCACGATTTGCGCCTAGAGGCCTACAGCCACTTGCAAGAATTGGAGTTGAGCTATTTTGAGGAGCGCAGTACAGGGCTGCTGCTGTCAATTTTGAATGACGATATTAACCAACTGGAGCGGTTTTTTAATTTTGGCACTGCCGATATTCTGCGATTTATGACCGTTGTCTTGGCGGTCGGAGGATCATTTATTGCGATCGCGCCCAGAGTGGCGGCCCTAGCAATGCTGCCAATTCCGATTATTCTGTGGGGCACCATGGCCTTTCAAAAGCGGCTTGCGCCTCGCTATGCCGATGTGCGGGAAAAAAGCGGGCTGATTGGTACGCGCTTGACCAATAACCTGACGGGGATTGCCACCATTAAGAGCTTCACGGCGGAAGCCTACGAACGCGATCGGGTATGGAGCGAAAGTGAAGCCTATCGCCGCAGTAACCGAAAAGCGATCGCCTTGTCGGCAGCATTTTTGCCCGTGATTCGGTTTGGGGTCGTAGCTGGGTTTATTGCCACCTTGTTTTTGGGTGGGGTTGCCGTTCTCAATCGTCAGCTCACGGTCGGTACCTACGGCTTTTTGGTGTTCATTGTCCAGTTGTTACTGTGGCCCTTTGCTAGCCTGAGTGAAATTATGGATGAGTATCAGCGGGCAATGGCTTCAATTAACCGCGTCATGGGTTTACTGGATACGCCAATTGCCATTCCGACCGGCGACCTGACGCTGCCTAATCAGACCGTGCGGGGGGAAGTGCGCTTTGAGCGTGTCAGCTTTAGCTACCCTGATCGCCAACCGATTTTCACCAATTTGTCGCTGCATATTCCGGCTGGAAAAACGATCGCGATCGTCGGCGCAACTGGCTCCGGCAAAAGCACTTTAGTCAGACTCTTACTCCGCTTCTATGAAGTTCAAAGTGGCTGCATTAGCATTGACGGGATTGATATTCGAGAGTTGAGACTCTACGATTTGCGGCAGTGCCTTGGCTGGGTGAGTCAGGATGTGTTTTTATTTCATGGCACAGCCGCTGAGAATATTGCCTACGGTAGTTTCAACGCCAGTTTTGATCAAATCATCCAGGCGGCTAAATTAGCCGAAGCCGATGGGTTTATTCAACACCTGCCGCAAGGCTACGACACAATTGTCGGAGAACGCGGTCAAAAGCTTTCTGGAGGGCAACGGCAGCGCCTAGCGATCGCCCGCGCCATTCTCAAAAATCCCCCAATTTTAATTTTGGATGAGGCGACTTCCGCCGTGGACAACGAAACGGAGGCTGCCATTCAGCGATCGCTGGCCCAAATTACCCAAAATCGGACGACAATTGCGATCGCCCATCGGCTTTCCACGATTCGCCATGCAGACTGCATCTATGTGATGGAGCGGGGGCAATTTTTAGAATCGGGAACCCATGAGAGGCTGCTAGCCCAAAACGGCATCTATGCCAATCTTTGGCGGGTGCAGTCTGGAATTGGAGCATTGAGAGGTTAGGGTTCAGGGCTTGAGCGATAATGATCCTATCTCTTCGACTCGCCAGAGGTTAATCATGGTATTGCAGCGGCCTACCCACTCCATAGCCATTCCAGGATTGGAAAGTGGAGATCGCCTGACTCGGGCTGAATTCGAGCGGCGCTATCAGTCAACCCCAGAGAAATTCAAAGCAGAACCGATTGAAGGAGTGGTTTACGTGGCATCCCCAGTACGCGCTTTTCATGGTAACCCCATGCAGCTTTTGTACAGAAATTGTCAAGGCGATCATAGAGCGCTCTTGCTGAACTACCATCGCCTCTTTTGGCTTTAGCAGTTCTTTATAATTTTTTCCTACTGTATTAACTTATCAACTGCTGCGGCAGTTGAACTAATTTTGACAGGTAGATTGGCAACCCCCTCTGGGTGTTAATTACCGTCGCTGGTGGCTCGTTCAAGAGCCGCTTGTTCTCTGCGTTCGGTTTTATTTGCAATTATTCAATCAGTCACAACGCTATGAACACACTGATTCAACAAGGCAAGATAGTGCCCCAATGGGAGCGCTTCTGTAGTTGGGTCACAAGTACCGAAAATCGACTCTATGTCGGTTGGTTTGGTGTACTAATGATCCCGCTACTATTGGTTTCCCTCAGCGTCTTCGCGATCGCCTTTATCGCCGCTCCTCCGGTTGATATTGACGGGATTCGGGAGCCAGTCTGCGGCTCGCTGCTCTGCGGTAACAACATTATTACGGGGGCGGTTGTTCCGTCTTCCAATGCGATCGGCTTGCACTTTTATCCAATTTGGGATGCTGCCAGCATTGATGAATGGCTCTACAACGGTGGGCCCTATCAAATGATTGGTGCTCACTATATTCCTGCCTTAGCTTGCTACATGGGACGGCAGTGGGAACTCAGCTATCGCTTGGGAATGCGCCCTTGGATTTGCGTTGCCTACAGTGCGCCGCTGATCTCGACTACCTCTGTGTTTTGGATTTATCCGATTGGGCAAGGCAGCTTCTCGGATGGGCTACCGATGGGCATCAGCGGCACCTTTAACTTCATGTTTGTGTTCCAGGCAGAGCACAACATCCTCATGCATCCTTTCCACATGCTGGGGGTGATTGGGGTGTTTGGCGGGTCGCTGTTCTGCGCCATGCACGGCAGTTTGGTTACTTCCAGCCTCGTGCGGGAAACGACTGAAAATGAGTCGGCCAACCTCGGCTACAAGTTCGGTCAGCAAAACGAAACCTACAACATTGTGGCGGCGCATGGCTACTTTGGTCGGCTGATTTTTCAATATGCCAGCTTCAATAACAGTCGATCGCTGCACTTCTTTCTAGGAGCGTTCCCGGTCGTCTGCATCTGGTGTACGGCTCTGGGCATCTGCACGATGGGGTTCAATCTGAATGGGTTTAACTTCAATCATTCCGTGCTAGACAGTCAGGGAACGGTGATTAACACTTGGGCAGATGTGCTAAACCGAGCCAATCTGGGCTTTGAGGTGATGCACGAGCGCAATGCTCACAACTTCCCGCTCGATCTGGCGGGAGCCGAAGCCGTTCCAGTTGCCCTAAGTGCGCCTGCGATTCCTAGTCAATCGTTAGCATCACTCTGACAACGGATTCTGACTAACTCTTAAAGTTTGCAAGGTTGAGATGTACTGCGAATGAAGGCGATTTCCAATTCAGGAATCGCCTTTTTTTCTTGCAATGAGCTGCCTAAAGCATGACGTAATTGACCTATCCTACAGCCCAACTAAATCCTAATCTCTAGGCAGAAAGAGGATTAGGCCTGCTTCTGCGGCGTGATTTAGGCATGTCATTTTGTGAAGCCTTTGGTCGTCTTTAGCAGATCTTTATTTTGTTTCTCTATTCTCGTGTTTTATGCCCTAGACCTCTTCCGTCCCTGGTCGAGAGGTAGTTGGGGCTTAAGCTGTACCCCGAATAAGGAGAGTCTAAATGACGATCAGTCCTCCAGAACGGGGACAAAAGGTAAGGGTGACAACCGATCAAGACCCAGTGCCTACCTCACTTGAGAAATGGGCACAGCCAGGACACTTCGATCGCAACCTTGCCAAAGGTCCCAAAACCACGACTTGGATCTGGAATCTGCATGCAAATGCTCACGATTTCGATACCCATACCAGCGATTTACAGGACATTTCGCGCAAAATTTTTGCTGCCCACTTTGGGCATCTTGCCGTTGTGTTTATTTGGCTCAGCGGCATGTATTTTCACGGGGCTAAGTTTTCCAACTTTGAAGCTTGGATGACTAACCCGACGGGCATGAAACCGAGTGCTCAAGTTGTCTGGCCGATTTTTGGTCAGGAAATCCTGAATGCGGATGTGGGGGGTGGCTTCCACGGCATTCAAATTACCTCTGGTTTGTTCCAAATGTGGCGAGCCAGCGGGATTACCAACTCCTACCAGCTTTACTGCACAGCGATCGGTGGTTTGGTCATGGCCGCCCTGATGCTGTTTGCAGGTTGGTTTCACTACCATAAACGCGCTCCCAAACTGGAATGGTTCCTGAACTGGGAAGCAATGATGAACCACCACCTAGCCGGATTGCTTGGGCTGGGCTGCTTGGGTTGGGCTGGGCATCAAATCCACGTTGCGCTGCCGATCAACAAGCTAATGGATGCTGGGGTAGCAATTAAAGATATTCCCCTCCCCCATGAGTTCATCCTCAACCCGACCTTGATGACAGAGCTATACCCCAAGGTGGACTGGGGCTATGTGAAGGGCGTGATTCCCTTTTTTACCTTTAATTGGGGAGCCTACTCGGACTTCCTCACTTTTAATGGTGGACTCAACCCGGTCACGGGTGGACTGTGGCTGTCTGATACTGCCCATCACCATCTAGCACTGGCAGTCTTGTTCATTATTGCCGGACATTTCTACCGCACGAATTGGGGCATTGGTCATACGTTTAGAGAACTTCTAGACGATGCCCGCACTCCCAGAATGCTGCCGCTGTTTAGCTTCATTGGGCCGGTTGGACATAAGGGGCTTGATCGGATCTTTGAGACGTCTTGGCACGCTAATTTATCAATTCACTTAGTGCAGTTTGGCACCGCTAGTCTGTTAGCAGCGCATCATATGTATGCGATGCCGCCCTATCCCTACTTGGCAACAGACTATGCGACGGTAACTTCTTTGTTCACCCACCACATGTGGATTGCCGGTTTCTGCATTGTCGGTGGAGCGGCTCACGCTGCCATCTTTATGGTGCGAGATTATAACCCGGCGGATCACGTCAACAACGTGTTAGATCGGGTGCTGCGACACCGGGATGCGATTATTTCCCACTTAGCCTGGGTCTGCCAGTTCTTGGGCTTCCATAGCTTTGCCATGTACTGTCATAACGACACGATGCGGGCATTTGGACGACCTCAAGATATGTTCTCCGATACCGGGATTCAGCTCCAGCCCGTGTTCGCGCAGTGGATTCAGCATATCCACACGGCAGCCGTCGGAGCAGCACAAGCCGCTCAGCCTTTAGGCGATGTATTCGGTGGTTTGCACAATATTCAGCTCTCAGGCTTAGGCACAACGGCTCCTCACATCATGGGGCCAGTTAGCTATGCCTGGGGCGGCGGAGTCGTGGCGGTAGCTGGCAAGGTGGCGATGATGCCCATCCCGCTTGGCACAGCCGATTTCATGATTCATCACATCCATGCCTTCACGATTCATGTCACCGCCTTGGTGTTGCTGAAGGGCGTGCTGTTTGCCCGCAATTCCCGCCTGATTCCTGATAAAGCCAGTCTGGGCTTCCGCTTCCCCTGCGATGGGCCAGGTCGAGGGGGGACGTGCCAGGTGTCTGCCTGGGATCACGTCTTCCTGGGGCTGTTCTGGATGTATAACTCCTTTTCGATGATCATTTTCCACTTTTTCTGGAAGATGCAGTCGGATGTCTGGGGAACGGTGAGTGCAGATGGCACGATCTCGCATATCACAGGCGGCAATTTCGCTGTTTCGTCATTGACTAACAATGGCTGGCTGCGGGACTTCCTCTGGGCCCAAGCTAGTCAGGTGATTACTTCGTACAATTCAGCTCTTTCTGCCTACGGACTGCTGTTTTTAGGCGGACACTTTGTGTTTGGCTTTAGCCTCATGTTCCTGTTTAGTGGCCGCGGCTATTGGCAAGAACTGATTGAATCCATCGTTTGGGCCCACAACAAGCTCAAAGTGGCCCCAGTGATCCAACCCCGTGCCCTCAGTATCACCCACGGTCGGGCGGTCGGAGTGGCTCACTATCTGCTGGGAGGAATTGTCACAACCTGGGCATTTTTCCTGGCACGGATGGCAGCGCTCGGGTAAGTCTTGCTTCCCCGAAGCTGAATCGTTCAACATCTCAAACCCAAAACCTAAACATCAGCTATGGCGACTAAATTTCCTAAATTCAGTCAAGATTTGGCTCAAGATCCGACGACTCGGCGTATTTTTTACGCGATCGCCACTGCCCACGACTTTGAGACCCACGATGGGATGACTGAGGAGAATCTTTACCAAAAGATCTTTTCTTCCCATTTTGGTCATCTAGCGATTATCTTTTTGTGGGCATCCGGCACCCTGTTCCACGTCGCGTGGCAGGGCAACTTCGAGCTGTGGATTAAAGACCCCTTGACGGTAAGCCCGATCGCCCATGCGATCTGGGATGCCCAATTTGGCCCAGCCACAATTGAGGCTTACACCCAAGCCGGGGCGCACAACCCGGTCGATATTTGCTACTCCGGCGTCTATCACTGGTGGTACACAATTGGGATGCGCACCAACAATGACCTGTTTGTTGGTTCTCTATTCCTGATTCTGCTGGCATCCTTCATGCTGTTTGCCGGTTGGCTACACCTGCAACCCAAATTCCGCCCAGCTCTGAGTTGGTTCAAAAATGCCGAATCTCGGCTCAACCATCACTTAGCCGGGTTGTTTGGGGTCAGCTCCCTAGCTTGGACTGGGCATCTGGTACACGTGGCGATTCCTGAATCCCGCGGTCAGCACGTCGGCTGGGACAACCTCCTATCTGCGGCTCCCCATCCGGGCGGACTGTTGCCCTTTTTTACCGGCAACTGGACAGCCTATGCTCAAAACCCTGATACTGCCGAGCATTTGTTTGGCACCTCAACCGGGGCAGGCACGGCAATTCTCACCTTCTTGGGGGGCTTCCATCCCCAAACCGAGTCCCTCTGGCTGACGGATATGGCGCATCACCATTTGGCGATCGCCGTTCTGTTCATCGTTGCCGGACACATGTATCGGACGAACTGGGGAATTGGCCACAATATCAAGGAAATGCTAGAAGCACTGCAAGGCCCAGGCCCGAAAGGCTTCTTCATTGCCCCCAATACCGGACGCGGCCACCAAGGTATCTATGATACCTACAACGAGTCGCTGCACTTCCAGTTAGGCTGGCACCTGGCTTGTTTGGGTGTGATAACCTCGCTGGTGGCGCAGCACATGTACTCAATGCCGCCCTATGCCTTCATTGCCAAAGATTTCACCACGATGTCGGCCCTCTATACCCATCACCAGTACATTGCTGGCTTCTTGATGGTGGGGGCATTTTCTCACGGGGCGATTTTTCTGGTGCGGGACTATGACCCGGAATTGAATAAGGACAATGTGCTGGCGCGGGTGCTGGCCCACAAGGAAGCGATTATCTCTCATCTGAGTTGGGTATCGATGTTCTTGGGCTTCCATACGTTGGGTCTATACGTTCATAACGATGTTGAAGTAGCCTTTGGCGCCGCAGATAAGCAAATTCTGATTGAACCGGTGTTTGCTCAGTTCATTCAGTCTGCCAATGGCAAGGTGCTCTACGGCATGAACACCCTGCTGTCGAATCCTGACAGTATTGCTTCGACGGCGTGGCCAAACTACGGTAACGTTTGGTTGCCGGGCTGGCTGGAAGCCATTAACAACGGCACCAATTCCTTGTTTCTAACCATTGGCCCCGGTGACTTTCTAGTGCATCATGCGATCGCGCTGGGCCTTCACGTCACAACGCTGATTCTGGTCAAAGGCGCACTGGATGCCCGTGGCTCTAGACTGATGCCCGATAAAAAGGACTTCGGCTACGCCTTTCCCTGCGATGGGCCGGGTCGAGGTGGCACCTGTGATATTTCCGCCTGGGATTCCTCCTACCTGTCGGTGTTTTGGATGCTGAATACAATGGGTTGGGTCACGTTTTACTGGCACTGGAAGCATTTAGCGATCTGGTCAGGTACGCTGGCTCAATTCAACGAAAGCTCAACTTACCTAATGGGCTGGTTTCGAGATTACCTCTGGCTATATTCCGGCCCACTGGTAAATGGCTACAATCCTTTTGGAACAAGCAATTTAGCGGTTTGGGCCTGGATGTTCCTATTCGGACACTTGGCCTGGGCAGTTAGCTTCATGTTCCTGATCACCTGGCGTGGTTATTGGCAAGAGCTAATTGAAACCCTGCTCTGGGCCCACGAGAATACTCCGCTCTCGTTTGGCTATCCTAAAGACAAGCCGGTTGCGCTTTCAATTGTGCAGGCTCGACTGGTCGGTTTAACTCACTTTACCGTTGGCTATATTGCAACCTATGGAGCCTTTTTAATTGGCGCTACAGCCAGTTTATACGGCTAAAAGGTTGAGCTTACAGGTTGATTTTTCCTGTGCTTAGCACAGGAAAAATCAACTCAGCCAGCTTTCAATATTTTTTTGCAGAGTTTTGAGAGCGATCGGTTTTGAACTGTGCATGAATTGGCAGGCTGACTGCTAGGGTTTAAGACTGATTGCTCAACAAGTTTGGCTAGCAAATATCGAGACTCTCCTCTCTAAACGGCTAGCTTTAGTCCTGGTTCATCGCCAGGACTTTTCTGTGTTCTTGACAAGCAGCTTTAGCTATTCTTGGGCTTGCGATCGCAAATGTAGTTTATTAAATTTAAGATACGCATCATTGGAAAGCTGATGATTTATGCAAATAAAAGGCGTTTATTTTTGGAGGAAAATTAAGTTATTTGATGAACTTTTTTGGCATTTTTTAAACCAGAAATCTACTTATGATTTAATATGATTTAATCGGTTTATAATTCGGTCTAAAAGGAGGCTTAAGGTGTCTGATCAAAGCGTGCTTTATCCAACCGATACAGGGATTGTTCAACCCTATAAAAACGACCCATTTAGAGGCAATTTATCAACACCCATTAATGACTCTTCTCTAGCAAAGGCTTTCATCAGAAACCTGCCTGCCTATCGGCCTGGTCTATCTCCTTTTATGCGGGGGCTAGAAATTGGCATGGCTCATGGCTACTTTCTAGTTGGCCCAGAAATTGTCGTCGGGCCGCTGCGCGAAACTGCTCATGGGGCAAATTTGAGTGGATTAATTACAGCCATTTACATTACTGCCTCAGCCTGTTTGGGGATTTCTCTATTTGCGATGACCACCTTTCAGGGCAATCCTAAAGGAGCCTATAACTCAAACTGCAAGGATGAGTTAAGGCCGCTTAAAGCAAAGGAAGAATGGTTTCAACTCAACGGCGGTGTTTTCTTGGGGGCAATGGGTGGAGCGATTTTTGCCTATTTGCTGCTGGAAAACTTTGTTGATCTTGATGCCATCCTCCGCGGTGCGGTGAATATCAACTAATTGCCTCATAGCAATCAATCGAAGCGAGGATTTTTGACTATGGTAGATTTGACGCAGTTGACTGGGGACTATGCAGCTTCTTGGCTGCCCTGGATTATGATTCCATTGATTTTCTATATCTTGCCGTTTCCGGTGGTGGCAATTGTGTTTCTTTGGATTGAGCAAGAAACCACTGAAGAAGAAGTCTAGTGGGTGGGCGATCGCGCATTGATGACAATTTCATCGCAACAGATTTTGACCCAGCCTGACCAATTGAAGCTTACGCAATCACTTGAAACATTCAGGGAAATAAATTATGCAAGACCGAGTAGAAAGTCTGGTCAAAAACTACGATCTGACGGCCCGTTTTATCGATAATGCCGCGATCGCCTCTCTAGCCACCTATCTAGATACAGGGCGTCTGCGGACGCAAGTTGTCGGCGTCATCAACGCCAACGCTCCCGAAATCGTCCGAGAAGCGGCCAGACAACTGTTTGAGGAACTACCCGATTTAATTTTGCCGGGGGGGAACGCCTATACAACTCGTCGCCATGCCATGTACCTGCGAGACATGGACTACTTTTTGCGATACAGCACCTATGCTTTACTGACGGGCAATAACAGTGTACTCGATGAGCGCCTTTTAGCGGGTCTGCGCGACACCTTTAATTCGCTGGGGATTCCGTTTGGACCAACGGCTCGCAGTATTCAAATCATGAAGAATATGGCGAAGGAAAAAGTGGTGGCAGCCGGGATCAATCAGGCTGACTTTGTGGATGAGCCGTTTGACTACATCATCCGGGAATTAAGCGAGACAGACGTTTGATTAAGTTTGATTAAAAAATGTTTGCGCTGATGTCGCAATCTTAAATTGTTTTGAAAGGCGCGCCCGGAAGGGCGCGCCTTTCAAAATTTCAACCCGGCATTAAATGGACTCCGACGTTAATTGCGGCATGGATTGAGGTTTTCTCCAACCGACAAGGATGGAGCAGTCAGGTTTTTGTAAAAAACCTTATTGCAATATTGCAAAACCTATATTTGCGCTTACCTCTGTAAACCTGTAGACATTATCCGGGTTCGCTTGGGCAATCTAGGTCATAGCCGTTCCCACTACCTGAGCCTCTTCCGAAATGAAAAATCAAAAGTCTGTTTTGTCGTCTATCGTCCTAGAGCAACTCTTATCGAATGCAACTTGCCTTGAAGAGAGTCTAATTAGCAAGACACAGCAATTACAGGTCTCGGCTCAGCGGGCTGAACTCTTAGCAACGACTGCTCTGCGGATCCGGCGATCGCTTGACCCCATCACAGTCATGCAAGCAACTGCCCTTGAAGTCCGAACCCTGTTTAATGCTGAGCGGGTGATCTTGTATCGCTTCAGTCCTGACTGGAGTGGGGTGATTATTGCTGAATCCGCAAGCTCCGGTATTCCATCCCTGTTGGGCAAACAAATCAGCGATGCCTGTTTCGCTAGGGATTGGGTCGAAGCCTATCAAAGAGGACGGGTGCAGACGGTTCATGACATCTACGACGACCATCTCAGCGCCTGCCATCGCGATTTGTTGGCCAATATGGGAGTCTGGGCACACATCCTCGTCCCGATTTTGCAAGATAGCCCCTATTCGCTGAGCGATGAGCCAATCAGGGCTAGCCAGTCCTCACCCCATTTACCCAAACTTTGGGGATTTCTGGCCGTCCATGAATGTTCTGGGCCTCGGTTTTGGCATCCAGATGAAACCGATTTTCTGCAAAAACTATCGGTGCAAATTGCGATTGCGCTTCAGCAAGCCCAACTCCACCAAACCACTCAGAATGCCCTCAAGCAAAAGCAGGAAGCTGAACAAGAGCTAAAAGCCCTGAATGCCAAGTTAGAGCATCGGGTCTATGAACGAACCACCCAGCTCGAAAGCGCGATCGCTTCCCTCCAGTCTGAAATTCAACGGCGGAGACATGTTGAACACATTCTGATTCAAAAGAATCAGTTGGCCAAAGTTACCCTTGATGCGATTGGGGACGGGGTCGTGACGACAGATGTCCATGGCAATGTGCTGTCTCTGAATCCGGTCGCTCAAGAACTGACGGGCTGGTCTCAAAAAGAAGCGATCGGACAGCCCGCCTGTAAGGTTCTAAAAATGGTGAATGATGACACCCAAGAACCGGTTGCCAACCCGCTGCTGCAAGCGCTGGCCTTAGAGCAAACAGTGCTCCTGGCAGACAACACCACATTAATCAGTCGAACGGGGCAGAAATATGCGATTACCGACTCTGCTTCGCCGATCCGCAATCATGAGGGTGTCCTGCAGGGGGCTGTGATGGTTTTTCATGATTGCACCCCAACCCGCAAACTAACCCAGGAGCTTTCCTGGCAAGCCACCCACGATGCCCTGACCGGACTGGCCAATCGACGAGAATTCGAGAAGCAGCTTTCGGAACTGATCCAGCAGGCTCATTCAGGCGACGATGGTCAACATGCACTCTGTTTTTTAGATTTGGATCAATTTAAGATTGTCAACGACACCTGTGGGCACAAGGCTGGCGATGCGCTGCTGAAACTGGTCGCCGACATTTTGCAGATTAGAGTTCGCTCGACAGATACCCTAGCCCGTCTCGGCGGCGATGAATTTGGTCTGCTGCTCAAAAATTGCAGTTTGGAAAAAGCCACTCAGATTGCTGAATTACTCTGTGAGCAAATTCAGGCAATTCAGTTTAGCTGGCAAAAAAATGTCTATCGGATTGGGGTCAGCATTGGGATTACGGTCGTTGACTCGCGCCATCACAATATGACCAGCCTTCTAAGTGCGGCTGATTCTGCCTGTTATGCCGCCAAAGCAAAAGGGCGGAACTGTATTCAGGTTTATCGCTCAGATGATGCAGCCCTCTTGCAGCAACGAGGCGATCGCCAATGGAAAAATCGAATTCAGCAGGGATTAGAAGACGGTCGCTTTCTCTTATTTACCCAACCGATCAACCCAGTCTCAACCAATAACCCCAAGCAATTATCAGAAGTGCTGCTGCGGCTGACGGGGGAGCAGAATCAGTTAATTCTGCCGGCAGCATTTATCCCCGCTGCCGAACGATATGACCTGATGCCTGTTTTGGATCGGTGGGTGATCAAATCGTTTCTCAGCCAGTACCAGGCTTACTTGAAAACGAGTCGAGCGAGTGCGGCAGAAATTGAGAATCAAATCTATACCCTCAATTTGTCTGGTGCTAGCTTAAGTCAGGGAGACCTGCTGCCATTTCTGAGGCATCAGCTCGAAGAGCATCATATTCCACCCCAAACCATTTGCTTTGAAATCACCGAAACCTCGGCAATCACGAATCTGCTGCAAGCTTCCCAGTTGATCGCAGAGCTGAAATCGATCGGCTGTTATTTTGCCCTGGATGATTTTTGGAGCGGGATGTGCTCAATGAATTATCTCAAAAACCTACCCGTAGATTTCCTCAAAATTGATGGTAGCTTTGTCCAGCAGTTGACTCATAACACTACAGACTTCGCGATCGTAGAGTGCTTCAACCATTTCAGCCACAACTTAGGCATTCAGACAGTTGCGGAATGGGTTGAAGATCACGAAACACTGTGTCAATTAGGCCAGATTGGGGTTGATTATGTGCAGGGGTTTTGGATTGCTAAACCTGCTCTGCTGAATTTTAATCGCAGATAAATTCCCCCGCTTTTGTCACTTTCGCCAGCAAGCATCGAAACCGCCCAAGTCACGATTTTTTGGGCTGCAACTTTTCTTGGTCTAAAGTGATAGAACAGGGATATCTATGGCTAACCTACTGATTGTCGAATCCCCTGGCAAAATCAAAAAGCTAAAGTCTATCCTGGGCCCGAACTGGGATGTCAAAGCCTCTGTGGGTCACATCCGCCAACTTGCCAACGATGGAGAGGGGGCACTGGGGTTTGAGATCGAGCCCGATCGGATCGACTGTCGCTATGTGGCGCGAGACGACCGAGCCAAGCAGACGATTGCCGGACTCAAAACCGCTGCCAGGCAAGCGGATCAAGTCTACATTGCTTCTGACCCCGATCGGGAAGGGGAAACGATTGGTTGGCATATCGCCGTTGTGCTCGGACTCAAACAGCCCCAGCGGATCGTTTATCAAGAAATTACCGAAACAGCCGTCAGAGCTGCCTTATCCTCTCCGAGATCGCTGGATATGAACCTGGTCGAAGCCGGCCGCTGTCGGGATTGCCTCGATAAACTGGTCGGATATAAAGGTTCGCCTCTGGTCTGGAGACTGAACAACGGGGCCAAGAGCGTTGGCCGAGTCCAATCAGCCACCCTGCACCTGGTCTGTCAACGGGAACGAGAAATCCAAGCCTTCAATCCCGTCGATTATTGGTCAGTTTTTGTTGACTACGCTGAAGGATTCCGAGCCTTCTACTCCGGCAGCGCTCAGGTCGAAACCCAACCAGAAGCGGAAGCCAGCGATGATGCGGGTGCCCAGGCACCCGTAACTGAATCCACGCGCGTTTTGAGTCAAGCCGAAGCACAGCGATGGGTGGCGATCGCCCAAACCCACCCCCATGCCGTGAAACAAATTGAGGGGAAACAAACCCCGAAAAAGCCCCCAGCCCCGTTTACCACCTCATCACTTCAGCAGGCCGCAGGCTCAAGACTTAAGTTCAGCCCTGAACAGACGATGCAGGTTGCCCAGAAACTCTACGAAGCCGGGCTGATTACCTACATGCGAACCGACTCCGTCCAGCTCAGCCCCGAATTTTCGGCCGCCGCCCGCAACTGGCTACAAGCCCATGACCCCGACAATGTCCCTGCCACAGTCTCCAAACAACGCAGTGCCAAGGATGCTCAAGATGCCCATGAAGCGATTCGTCCGTCGAATGTCAACATCTCCTCTGCCGAACTGAAACCGCAGCTCTCGGAACCAGAATTCAACCTGTATGTGCTGATCTGGTTAAGGGCGATCGCCTCTCAGTCCAAACCCGCCCTCCTGCGTAAGACCCGGATTATCACCGAATCCGGTGTCGTGCAGTGGCAGGCCAACGGTCAAGTGGTGGAATTTGCCGGCTACGGCAAATACTGGAAAGACTTGAGCGCCGATATCGAACTGCCTCGCCTGCACCTGGGGCAATCCCTCACCTTAGACCAGGCCGGTCATGAACAAAAACAAACGCAACCCCCGCCCCGCTATACCGAACCGAAGTTAGTCCAGTTGATGGAGCGGCGGGGGATTGGCCGCCCCTCCACCTATGCCCCCACGATCGCCACCCTCAAGCAGCGTCAGTATGTTGAACTGCTGAAAGCGAAACTCCAACCGACAACCCTGGGTCTAGAAGTCGATGCGTTTCTAGGCCAAGCCCTGCCTGACCTGCTGGAAGCAGAGTTCACCGCTCAGATGGAATCGGCCCTAGATGCGATCGCTGACGGCAAACAGGAATGGCAGCGATACCTAATCGACTGGAACCGAGACTACTTCGAGCCAGCCCTGCGTCAAGCCGGGCAAGGATTGCCAGAGCAGCCCAGAGCCGCCAGTTACAGCAAGCAGCTAGAAAAATCACGAACCCGCTGCCCCAGTTGCACAAAGCCGATGTCTAAAGTCCCAACCAAAAAGACGAAAAAAGGCTATTTCCTGAAATGCGAAAACGGGTGTCAAGGCACCGATGACAAAGATTTGGTCATGTTCTGGTCGGAGCGTGGGAAACAATGGCTGCTCCCGCAGCCAAAAGCCGTCCAGGCGGCTAAACCAAAACTGACGGATTATCGCTGTCCAGTCTGCCGTCAGCCCTTGGAGGAGTACTCTTACCGCAAAGAGGGACAGGCGAAGACACTGCTGAGATGCTCGAACACCAAGGACAGGAACGACAAGCAGCATCAGGATGTGGCCTATTTCCAGACCAAAGTCGGGACATGGTGGAGTCCAAAACTGGGTGATTTGAGCGCGGCTACCCCAAAACCTGAATGAGCGATCGCATAAAATTGAAATAAGTTGAAGCGGCAAAGGATTGTCCGTGACCCCAACGGCGTATCGTATCAATCTAACCTTCGTGTCGGAGAGGGCGCATTTCCAAACTTACATAGAGCTAGCTATCCTATCAAGCCAGATCGCCGCGTCTGACAGATCTAGCGTAGCTTTAATCCTCGCTTCACAGAATTTTACCCAAATGGGTATCAATCACTCACGTTTTCTCACTTTTTCTCACAGAAAAGTGAATTGGGTTTGATGTATTTTGGGCATGGTCGAGTGAGCATAAAACTGCTGAGGACGGGGGAACGTATTCAATTGCATGGTGCAACTGGACTAGTCTTGGGAGATTTTACGAATGATGGTAGCTGAGAGTCCGATCTGCGATAGCCTAAGTAATCAGTTAGAAATTTGTATTCAGACAAAATTTACGGGCAGGCTGGATGTACAGGCCGTGAATGGGCAGTCCTGGAGCCTTTACCTCTGCATGGGGCGTTTGCTTTGGAGCTGTGGCGGTAGCGATGGGCTAGTGCGGTGGCGACGTTTACTGTTGAAGCACTGTCGCCAGATGCAGCAACTCAGTCTTTTGGCTGAGGTGCAATCCAGTCAGGGGCAAGGCTATGCTCTTCTCTTACAGTGGGTTAAGCAGCAGCAAATCACAGGAGCGCAGGCAGCAGATCTGATTCGCAGCACGATCGCAGAAGTTTTATTCGATATCCTACAGCAGGAAAAAACTGGGCAACTCAGCTATGCCACTGACTCTCAAGATACTTTAAATGCGTCATTAACCTTGGTTCATCCCCGGCAGGCGCTAACGCAGGCCCAGCAAGCGTGGGTGGCCTGGAAACATGCCGGACTCGATCATTTATCTCCCAACTTTGCCCCGGTGCTGCGATCGTTAGACCCTTTAGAGCAGCCAACTTCCCTCCAGATTAACCCAGCCCTGGCCAAAGTGATTGATGGCAAACGAACCCTGCGGGACTTGTCTTTAATCCTTGATCAAGATTTGCTGCTTTTGACGCGGATTTTGATTGCCTACGTCCGCAAAGGATTTCTGGCATGGGTAGAGATGCCTGCTTTGCTGCCGCCTGCGCCTGATGCTTTTGCTTCTGAACAGAGAAGTGCTTCAGAGCAAATAACACAGCAAATAACCTATCCACTCGAACAACCCCGCTTGCAAAGCATCCTGGAAGAACCTGATGAGTTTGTCGATCGAATTGAAAAGCAAGTCCTCAATTTACCTGCCAGTCAACAGGAGGACTTTTGCAATCATCTCAAGGTATTGTTAACTCGTCTCCAAACTGGAGTTGCTCCGACCCCAACCCTTAAACACAGCCCAGAAACTCCACTTGAGCCAGCATTTATAGCGCTCTGCCAGCGAAAACTGACGTACTGCATTGGCCCGATTGCCAGTTATTTAATCAAGACATCTCTGATTGAGCAACCAGAGATGTCTGCACAACAACTGATTGATGCTCTAGCGGCTAAGATTGATAATCTTCAGGAGGCTCAAGCGTTTCGCGACTATTTACAGGTTGAGCTGAAGTCAGATCTTAAACCCGCTGATCAGTCGGGTCAATCCGCTAAAGAAGGGCTGCAATCTCGTCAATATAAACCCGGCTAAACGGTTCATCATCAGCTTTTCAGAGTTGGTTACTCCTGATCGACACGGCTATAATGAGAATCAGAAGGGGTCGCAATGATCGGGTTCCCTCATAAACACTCTCATCTTGCGAATGGAAAGCACTGTCACACTCAATCACCTTTGCACTTCCTTGGAGGTAGACAAGGAGTTTCTGGAGATGCTGGTTCCCTATCTAGAGCAGTTGTTGGCCATTGGAGTTGACTTCAGCCTCCTCTCCTTACAGGCGGCGATCGAGGGACATCCCTATCATTTAGAATCAGCCTGCCAAGCAGTGATTGGCTATGCTGGCTGGTTAGCAGAACAAGGTGAATGTTTCACGGACCGCACCAAGGCCAGCTCTTGCTTGATCAGGGCCTTGGCAGAGCAGTGGCAACCTCATCCTCGTTGGCAACACTATGCCCAGATTGCGGCTGAGGCAAAGTATGTCAGTCCCTATGAGAAAGCCTTAAGACTGATCTACGCGCAGAATCGGCAGATTCAACAGCAAGTGTGGCGACCAGAAATGCTGGACTCCCTTTCTGATCAAGATATTGAAGCTATTCTGCCGGAGTTAGAGCGGCAGTGCTTCGATTCCGAAGGAGACGATTCCAAATAACTTCAATACCCAACGGCGTTGTTGCATGAATAGGGGTTGCGGAGGGATGTGTCATGGTAAGTTTGAATCGCCAAAGACAAACTAAGCCCCATGAAGCAGCAATACCGCATCCGCAACGGCTCGACTGAGCTTCGCCGAAC
>JAESGG010000107.1_pt1 | contig 23036 bp, 27 predicted proteins | sample 9266231 | NCBI WGS metagenome assembly JAESGG01 (sample SAMN14515337, study PRJNA621664) | algae metagenome | isolation source: Aphanocapsa sp. GSE-SYN-MK-11-07L and co-occurring heterotrophs from wet... | place: USA: Grand Staircase Escalante National Monument, Utah | collected 2006-04-16 | reverse complement strand
CCGGGCGAAAAGTGACGGAGGAATTTAAGCAAACAATGGCGATTGTCTTTGATCAAGAATTGCCGCAATGGAACTACACTGCCAAGCCACAATAAAATTGCATCTTATTCAATTCATGATCCTAAGTACATGATTTTTAATGATCGCTACTTAACGATCGAGTTTTACAACCCTACTCATGAGATGACTTGGGTTATTCCCCGTGAGATTGCAGACCAAAATCAATGGACACTGGATTCACTGTGGGGAAGGTTAATGATGGTCTACGGTCGGCTTGAGCGCTTAGATGAACTGAATCCTTATTTACCAGAGGAATATCAGAAAGAGCACCGCTGGCAAGTCAAGGTTGACCACTGGGGGCAAGTAGCTCTCATTTCCCCAAAAAATGCCACGATTATCTTAGAAAGGCTTCAGGAGAACTGGCAATATTGTCCTGAGCCTGATGAGGTGAATGTAGGCACAGAATGGGGACAAGCTAATGATGAGTGGGGAAGAGAGCCAGAGTCTAGAGAACATGCTGGCAGCATTGACAATTCGGCTATCAACTCTGGAACAGCGGATAACGGAACTAACCAGCCAGATAGCGGCTCTAGAAACAATAGCGGCGAAACGCAATCAACTGGGGATGAAATTTACCAGTTCTCAAACCGATCTACTGAAGAACTCTCAGCAAGCGCAAGAATGCTTGACGAATCTATCCAACGTCTCAAATCAAATATGCAATTGCTTGAATCAAATCGCAGAGTGCTTGCCCAAAGTATTGAAGAATACGAAGCAAGTTGATGCCACTACGATGAGTGCATTGCAAAATACGGAGCAGATAATTATCAAAATGACTGAGAGCAAGAATCAACTTCAGGAGAGCCTAGAAATTCTTCATAACCGCACGAACTCTAACACATTGCTGAAGATTTACGAAACAGCTCTCGATCAAAAATTTGAAATACAAGATCAGCGTCTCACAAAAAAAGTCCTCATTATTATAGCTATCCAAGCGGTTTTGTTGATACCATTAATTGGAGTTTGTACTTGGGTAACTTTGCATATCTCTAAGCCTTTCACTGAGACGAAACCCCAACTGGATACACCTAGTATACGCAGAAATTAAGAGTTTTTAATTCACAGTAACGGTGTTTATAAGACAGCATAGAGCTAAATTGCTAATTGTTCTCTGAGACTTTTCTGATAATCAAAAGTTCTGTAGTTCAATCAATCCACTTTCTAACATGAATGACCGTGAAGTAGAATCGATCAATTTTTGGCATCTTGTTCTAGGTTTTGGGATACTCCTGCTGGTGATCAAGGTCTATCTCGCAGTTTGGCGGCGCTCCAAGCTGGCGGCAATCTTGATGATCACGGTTGGCCCATACCTGTTGATTGGGCTGCACCAGATTGAGAAGCCAATTAACTACCATGTGTTCTGCAATCTCAAGCCGGATCAAGAGTCTTGTGTGAAGTGGCGAAAGACTGGGAAGATGCAGTGATTTGCTAATCCGGCTCAAAGTCAGATTCCCTCGATTTTCTGATGTCAATTCCTTGTTGTTGATTGGCTTGAATACTTTCGATCGCCTTCTCAAAAGTTTGACAGTCTTCAATCGTCATTGAACCCTTAAAAATACCATCTTTCATCTCCAAGATTGTGCCACGTTCATTTGCCACTTCAATTTTGAAATCTTTCCCTCGTTGCGTCATGACGAGCCGATCGCTTAGGGAGTAAATTCTGCCGCCCTCTGGAGCATCCTTTCCAACACGCTCAACGATAACTCTTGCTGCTTTTAGACCTCTGAAGTTCATTGCCTGCTGAGTAGGTGCTTTATGAGTTTGTAATTCAATTGCCTCCATTGCGCGACCATACACCAACGCTTTATAGTTTTCTCCCTTCGCTAAACTACTTCGCGTCGCCTGACGGCATTGCGGATCATGATTTAGCATCTCATAGACTGCTTCTTGGTTGTTGCCTGCGCGTATCGCCTTTAAAGTAACCTGCTTACTAAATTCAACTGCATTGTTTTCATGGATTCCTTTGCCAAACCTATCCCACATCTGTTTTGGTTCGATTTGTTCAATTTCGTTTCCCTTAAATCGATGGAGTTCGGGAACGTCTGTAAGATTTAACGCTTTCGTTTGACTTCTTGAATTTACAAAGGCAAAAAGTTCAGTTAGTAAATACTCATGGCTTGGCAATTTTTGTCGCTCATCACTCAGAGTCAGGACAAGGTGCCGATCAATCCCCAACTGCTTTCTGACAGAGGGTAAATTCTGATTCTGATTGTAGCCTAGTGGGTCATCCTTCTCTGGCTTACCCCTTACTCTATCTAACTTTTCCTTTTCTTTACCTGGGTTAATCGTGACATCAATCGCAATTCGATTGATGGTTTGATGGTTGTCTCGCAGCTCTACGATGAGATCAGTAGCAACTACTTTGTCTATCAAGTAATCAGACAGATCACGCCGATTATTGTCGCCAATCGATTCAATGGTTTTTCCGCTTAAAACATTGTCAATCCAGTCATTTCCCTCTGGAATATCTTTATACATAAATAACCGCCCATTTCTGAAGCGGTGAGGTAATTTGGACTCTAGCAAATGCACAAATTTTTCAAGCGGATACTGATTCGCAACCAGAATAAACGTTCGTTTTGCAAATTCCTTGACCCACTCCTCAGCTTCTTGTCCAGTTAAACGACCTCGTGATTTCATTGTAAATTTAGGAAATAATTTGCTCTAGCTCCCAGGAGAGCAAGAATGATACTAATCACTTAAGTCTAAAATCCAGCAATCAGGTTTCTCTGATGACAAAAGGAAGCGACCAGCGGATTGAATTAGATCGTCATCGTCATATCCCCAGAAGTCAGGGCGAATCTTAATGATCCATTGATAGTCAATCTTTAAGGCTGCCCGAATCTTACAGTATGTCTCTTGGTTGTAAATTTCTCGCTGACGGTTGGCCGCTTCATCGTTATCCGCAACAGACCAGGAAATTCTAAGGTCTGGCCCAATTTGGACGATCACAGCAATTCCTACCGGGTCTAAGAATTCGGGTAGATATGTTGCTTGTTCAACCAAGTCTGGAAAATACGGCTGCACCGCAGCGATTGCTTCTGGGGCTGTGGGTCGATAAATGACGACTGGCATCCCCTCAGCAAACTCTCGTAGTTCCTGATTGAGAGTGCTTTGATTCGCTGCGGTCGTTGTTAGCATAGGTCAAATCCCTTTGATAGTTCTACTTTAGAAGATCATTGCGTTTGTTGGCTTCGAGATCACTACAACTCCAACTCACTCTCTTTACGACGCGACCCCCTCTCATTCTCCAGTTGTGATTGTTTGAGTACCTTTGCACATGCTTCAAGCTTACTCACATCACTGTCAATTAATGACCCTTGCAGCCTTCGATCCTTGAATTCTAGAATATTTCCGCGCCCCCCGGTTTCCGTGATGGCTAAATCCTCCCCTTTTTGCTTCAATTCCCAACCATTACTGGCTGCAAACACTCTTTTCCCCTCTGATGTCTGATTCCCAACCCTCGATAGAATATACTCCGCCGCCCATAACCCTTTGAGATTCATGGCTTGCTGGGCGCGATCTGGACTTTGCGCCATACAGAGCCGATTAATTGTTTGCCGCTCCATTACATTGTGAATCAGGACTGGTTTGGGCTGGGGTGTGAACTTGGCTAACACGGCTTCAAATCGTTTCACATCTTTAGCATCAACACATCCGGTCAGTTGCTCATCGCGCATTTCTAAAATAACCCCCCTTTCGCTGCACCTGACTTGGAATCGCTCTTTGTCCAAATCAACGGTATAGGTGCCTGCCTGCCAGACGGTGTTGCCAGACGGCTGAATACTCTGATGGCGGAACCGGATCAATAAATCTTGACTGGCTTTCAATACCCGCCGATTGAGTTCTGCTTGTTCTGCTTGAAGTGACGGGGCCAGGTCATTCTGAATGGGACTAGAAGCACTCGACTGAGCAGCGACTTCATCGTTTGTGATGGGTTCATTTGCAGACGGTGTTGTTTGCTCAACTTCTGCGATGTCCCACTGTTGCTTCAACGCGATCGCCTGAATCTGATTGATGTATGCTCTAACTTCAGCGGGGTCTTTGAGGGATCGCGCTTGGTCACTCTGGCTGAGGACGCGATCGCCGTCCTTGGCATCCCCTTTGCTGAGCGCTCTCATGTAGATTTCGCCCTCCAGGGATTGCGCCGATAGCCCTGGCAGTTCTGCTTTGACCTGACGGGCGATCGCGTTATATTCCGTGCGGTAATGGAGGCGCTTTTCCCGATCCGCAGGTTGTGCCCTGGCGATCTCGGCTGTGTAGGCGCGTGGCCCGTGATTAGCAATTAGGTCATCTAAACCCTTCCCTTGTTGGGGTTGCCATTGGGTAACTTTACAGACACAACTTCTCGCTTCCAGCAGCTCCACCCCTCGCACCAGATCCCGCCGGACGTTGCGGATGGTCGAACCCTTTGAATCCTGGTCATAGGCAAAGCGGAATTCTCGCCCTGGCGTGGCAAAAACTTCTAACTCAGGATTAATCTGCCGCCGGGAGAGAGGATAACCCTCGTTATCCTTGGCCCGGTACACGCCATTCACCCCAGAAACGCCAACGGTAATTTCACCCTGGCTCAAACTGGCCCAGGTTTTCTTGACTCCTTCTGTCACTGTGATGGGTAAGTTGTAGCGTTTCACAATGAACCAGAAGCCGCTCTGTTTCTCGGTTTCATTTGGCTTAATCCCATGTTTTTCATAGATCCGCTCTGCCAGAGAGTCAGGCATGATGGCCAGGTAAAGGCTCCGGGGGATGCCTAGCGGGTTCTCGTATTTCTTGTACTCGACTTCGCCCTTGCGATCGCTTTTATCATGATCAATCCGGGGCTGATCCGGTTTGAAACATCCCCAAGTGCTGAGGGTGGGTTGCTCTCCGGGTTGAAGCCCAATCAGCGATCGCGCATCCACCCCAGCCTTCCCCCACCAGCCCCCTTCGGCGACCTGTTCATATTGCGCCATCAAACGGGCCATGGGGACGGTGACATACTGCCCACTGCCCAATGTGGCTAGTTTCTCGGAAAGTAATCGATCGTAGACCGCCTGACCCGACACACTCTCGGCATTGAGGGCAATCAGGTCGGGATGGATGGCACTGCGCTTAAATTCCTCCCAGTGTTGCAGCTCAATATTGTCAGGCGGCTCAGCAAGATATTCTGGTGTCCAGAACGGCACTACCGGCTTAGGTTTTGGCGTGGGGTTGAGGTTCATTGCCCGCAATTGTTCTGCGAGCTGCCCAAGATGCTCATGGGAGGTTTCAGGCATTGGCTCATTTCTGAGCGATCGTACAACTTCAGCGACGTGCTGTAGGGTGGGGTGATTCTCTATGGCAAAACTCAGCCGCTCTGTTGCTTGGGTAAAGTCTTCTAAGTAAGAGGTGATCACTTCCTCTGCCCGTCGCTGGTGGATGACCTCGGCTAGTTCCACCACATCATTGAAGTGATATTGAGTCGGCTGATCGGCAAAGGCTTGCAGTTTTTCTGCTAGCTCAGACATCTGGACATCCAGCCCACTGGCCACAAAAGCTTGATGGTTGATCAAAGATTGACCGACTTCAGCTAATTCAGCCATGCCTTCGTACTGATGGTTCAGAATCGTCTGAGCGATCGCTTGTTCAGATCGCCATTGTTCAATCCCGCTGGCGATCGCGTCTACCCGCTGCCGCTGGATCGTCTGGTCAAGCACCTGGTCAAGCTGGCTCAGAGATTGGCTAATCTGCTGTAGATTGCTGGCGAGGTCTACCTGGGACTGATGGCTAGAGAGCGTTGAAGCTAATTCAGCCATCCCCGTGAACTGATAGTGGGGTTGAAGTTTGGCATCAAAGGCTTGCAGCTTTTCACCCAAGCTGGAGATTTGGACATCTAACCCACTCTCAACGAATCGTTGCTCATCATTGACGCTCTGCAAGACCTGTGCCAACTGTGCCATCTCAGCCTGGACATTAACCGATGGCTCTACGTGATCTAGGAGATGTTGCAGTTGCTCCAGACTTTCACCTAGCTTTTCTTCCGTCTGACGTTGGGTAAGGGTCTGGGCCAATTCATCCATGCCAGCAAACGGATAGGGCTGACGCTCGGCGGTCAGTTCGTCAATCTGCTGGGTGAGTGCCACCAGTTTTTGGGCTAATCCACTCTCAACCAGGACTTTTTCAGCTTGGTTGGATTGAACCACTCGTGCTAACTCGGCGATCGCGCTGATTAGCTCTGGGCGGCTTGACCATTCTTGGAGGGCTTCGGAGAGGGCGTTTTCCCACTCAGGGCTAATTCCCGCTTGAAGGCCCTGATCTCCTCTGCTGCTGCCAATGCTTGATCCATCACCTCGGCTTGAATCAACCCAGAGTCGTTGATCCGCTGAGAGAGATTGTCCATCGATTTCACCAACTGGGCGATCGATTCCGCCATCTTCTCTGATTTGTTCGATTCCATCGCCTCCTTGAACTGGAGGATGAAGTCGCTCAATACCATCTGGACTTCTCGCGGGATCATATTCACCCTCTCCCGCATATAGCTCTGAAGCGTTTTGTTCTCCTGCTGTAGCGCCATCACCAAGTTCAGGATCTGCTGGTTCTGGACTTTGGTTTCCTGCACGCTCTGAGTCAGGGCGGCGATCGCTTCTGCTAGGGCTGAAATTTCGGTGCTTTCCATCTTGTTCTCCTAATAGTAATTCGAGGGGATTGCGCTGAACGCTGGACTCGGCAACGCGACGGGATAACCCCTCATAGTCTTCTGTCCAGACCTTCAGCTCCTTGATTTGGCGTGAAATTGAAACACAAAACGGCTCTTGGTTTGAGGTCGGGTCATTCGTGGCAGAAACGAACACTCTGGGGCGATCGCTGCCCTGAGTTCGGCGACTGGTCGTTGTCAGGGTGTAATCAATGGCTAGCGCATGGTCGAGGTTGATTTGAATCAACCCCTTTTCGCTCAGCGCTGTTGCCATCTGCCCCTCAATCGCCATGATCTTGATGGTTCTGCCATTGATATACCCTTGTTTAGGATTACTGCTTGTCCAGCGCAGCGAGTCCCCTACCGCCACATCCATTTCTTGACTTGAAAAAACTTGCTTGTCTTGATAGTGCTGGGGGTTGAATCGGTACAGCCGTCCGCCAGGGGATGCCACCACCAGTTCTGCTTCCGACCTGCCAACAACTTGATAAGGCGTATGCTTCCGCAGTGGGGTGCTCTTAAAGTCGCGGGAGAGGGTGACATAATCGCCCACTCGGTAATACAGCACTTCTTTGGCTTCTTCTGGCGTTAATCCTCGATCTCGAAGTTGGACAATTGAGCGTGACGCTCCTAATCCTCCCCTCTCTTTTAGACCCGCCCGAATTTGAGCGACGATCGCATCTTTTTCGGCATGGGTTCCCGCCACGACCAGCGTATTGGCTTGCTCTTGGGGAGAAAGACTTAAGAATTCGGTGGCGATTGCCTCGACCCGCTGCTGTGGATCTGCAATCGGGTTGATGTATCCATGCTCATTTAACAACGTCAAAGCATCTAGACCGTGCCCCCGCTCAATCAATTCGACAGCCTGTTTTTGAATCATGTTCTGCTGCCGGAGAATTTCACAGAGATGATGAGTTTCTGCCCCATAATTCATCAAAGAGCGGAGGGGTGAACCCGCTTCAATGGCTTGGTTTTGGCCAGCGTCTCCAACTAACAAGACCCGCGCTCCTGCCGCGTTCGCTTTTTGCAGCACCACATCGAGCATTTTGGCTGATACCATCCCGGCCTCATCCAGGATCAACAGTTGCCCTGGCTTCAGTTCAAAGCGGTTGCTCTTTACCAGCTTTTGCACCGTGTACGTTTCAATTCCTAGTTCTCCAGACAATTTTTGGGCAGCATCGATGCTCGGTGCAAATCCGAGGATGTCTACCCCCTGGTGATCGCACAGTCCTTTCAGGTGGCGCAGGGCGGTTGTCTTCCCCACCCCTGCCAGTCCATGAATAATTTGATGCTGATGGCGAGAAGCCAAAACACCGATGATGGCTGCTCGCTGTCCACTCTTTAACTCAATCCCTTCGAGCGCCTGAGATGAGTGTTCTCTGTCCAAAATGGGGGTGGCTTGATTCTGTCCTTGCATCCACGCCTTCAGGGTGCGGATCTCCCGCTCCACCGCTGCAACCGTTGTAAAGTGCCCATGCAGCATCTCATTGTCGGTGATTCGTCCATAGTCAACGAGGGTGGGATGGCGGGTGATCGCGTGATCTAAGTCGGCGATCGTAAAGGTTCGGTTGAGCTTGAAAGCATACTCCCGGATTTGGTCACGGGTGAAGTGGACGGAGCAATGGCTATAGTGTCGAATGGCGCTTTCGAGCACTTTTTCTGCGCTGAGCGCGAGTCCCGGCTTTGGGGAGATCGGGTAATTTTTTGGAATCATCGCTTCGATGCCGTGGGAGTGAGCTTCATTGGCCCACCGCGCCTGCATTTCCTCAAGCGTTTCATCAATGTCCTTCGCTTTGCGCGTCACCATCATGGCATTGTCGCGGCTATACCCTTGAGCAACTAGCTCCTTAAACTTGGCGTTCTCGGAACGCTTGCTGAACACCTTGATTTGCTCGTCGGAATAGCCCGCCAGTTCCCAAGCCGGATGCCCAGATTCGCTCACGGTTTCCCGCAGGTCGTAACCGATGGCTTGCAATCTGACGGCTAATCGAGCCTCAAAGTAGTCCCCCATATAGTAGGCATGACCAAAGCCCCGATCAAGCAACGACCGCCACTTCCCATCGGCACAATACGTCCCATTGGCGATCAGTAGGTGGGTGTGAACCCCCATATCTTGCTCACGAGTGGTATGGTGCGGGATCTTCAGGGCAAGGATGCCCTCAGTTTGAACAATCCGCCGCTGGCCCTGCACCTGAATCCTGGCCCAGGCATAGTCCTTCTCAATCAGTTCAGCAATTTCGTTGACCGCCGCCTGATATTCCTGGTACACCCGTTCATCTTTGCCCAAGTGAATTTGCATGGAGACTGATTTCGGACAGGTCAGCACCACGTCATAGAGGCAATTTTCTTGGTGGTCTTCTCTAGGTTTGTCGCCCCGGATGCGCTCTTGAGTGCCGGGGATAGTGCCGTCATAGATTTGTTCAAAGTCGGATACAAGCGCATGACCTTTGAGATGTAGCCGCGCTGCCGCTTTGCCAAACCAGACCGCTTGGGTCATCTCCTCAGACTCTGATTGCGTTTCAGCTTCGCTGTAATAGGACTTCTGATCTTCATCTTGTTTCAGGCTCTCATCCTTGGTGTAGTAGTCTTTTTTTGCCTGATCGCCGGACTTAATCGTGTGGATACTTCTCATTCCAAACCTCCCCACCTAGCTTGCTTGACAGCTTGGGTCATCAAGTTCCAGTTAATGAGTGATCGGGTTAGCTTTCTGAGCATGTCAACGCTTGGATAAAACTGAGATGAAAAACGAAATGGAGCTTTCAAAAAATCTCAGATCGAAATTGTTTTGACACAACTTGATCGACTTTATATAACTTCACAAAAAAGCAATTTCTGACCATTTTGGGAGTTATCCCGTGCCGCCACGCGAGTGGCAGGTTGCGTGGAACTTCTTTCTGTCTTTTTCCAGCTCCATTATATATAGCTAAAATCCCTGTAAATCAAGGGTTTAGAGCAACAAAAATTGGGTTGGATAGAGATGGCAAATGTTGCCAAAAGAGTGCAAATTTATGGACAAATTAACAACCAAAATTTTGATTAATTTGGCAAATCAGATCCAATTTTGGGCAAAACCAACTCAGTGGTCTAAAACTCAGAAAATCCCCTAAATGTGAATTTATGTAAATCTTTTTGAGTAAAGCGTTCGGTTTTGAAAACTGGTGGCCTATCTCAGACGTGACCTAACTGGGAGGGCTTATGTCTGTGATTGTTGCGTTTGATGTTGGCACTAGTGGAAGTAAGGTTATTGCTTCGTTTCCGTGCCCGGAATTTCCCTTTGAGACAGTGGAGCGGCATTTTCTGGTGCCGCCTGCGGTGCGGGAATTAACCCAATCGACCTATGAGGACAGCCTAGAGGAGCGCTATGGCAAGAGTCAGTTCAGTTCCAGCTTTGTGTCCTATGTCGATCCAACGTCCGGCGATCGCGTCTATTGGGAAGTGGGAGAGACGGCCACCCGTCCCGGTCTGCTGCCGGTGGGCGATCGCAAATTTGAAAAATGCTTGGCGAAGGTGCTGAGCTTTTTGGGCTATCTCGTTCAGGTTGAGATGGAGACAAATGATCGGGTTCCCCTGTGTCTGGGATTGTTGCTTCCCTTTGATGAAATTGGCGATCGCCAGTTGCTAGCTCGCTGGCTCAGGGAAACCGTGGGGCAGTTCGAGTTTAATGGGACGGCGATTCAGAATATTGAGCTAGAGTCGATTGACTGCAAGCCAGAGGGCTACGGCATCCATAAAGCCTATGATGCTGAGCGAGTGCTGATTGTGGGTCATTCTGACTCAAGCTGGCTCTGTTTCAATAGGGGGGCGCTCAATACCAAGCTCTCCTGTACATTGCCAGAGACGGGAATGCATGACTTTATCCAAACGCTCAATTTTCCGATCACCTATGAATTGAGAGCGGCTGAGCTACTGAGCCTGGCTGGGCCAAAACTGAATCCCAAATATCTGTTTGAGCTGACCCAGACCCGAAGTAGTGCTGAAATCGAGCGGCTTCGGGAAGCGATTCAGCAAGCGAAACGGCAATACTGGATTGATCGGCGCTCCGAGTTTAGTTCTCTCAATGTTTCAGGGGTGGAACGGGTTCCGGTTTCCGGTGGGGCGGCCAACTATTTCACCACGGAACTCAATCAGATGTTTCTGGAGCTGTTTGGCATCAAGCTGCACTGGTGTAAGGATTTGATGCTGGAATTCTTGGAGCGGTTTGAGATTCAGCAAAAAACTGATCTCCTGCATCGCTTTGCGGACTGCTATGGCTATTTCCGGGACATGCCTGGGGTCGAAGGCTATGAAGCCAAAGCGGTTGAAGTGGTAGGAGGAGCCGCCCATGCCTAGACACATTCGGCTGATTCTACACCCTGACCAGCCGCCCTCCTCCAAGACAGACTATGCCTCCCGTTACCTCTGCTCAGGAGAAGTTAGCCCGCCCGCCGGGATTGAGATGGCGATCGCCTGCCTGTTTGGCCCGCTGGGGACAGCGGTGACAAGTGGTTCAAGGGTCGAGGTGGAACAAGCCATTGCCATTTCTCGCACTCAGTTTGAAACCTACATGAATCTGGCGCTGATCCGGTGCCCCCTCCGTTCTATTTCAGACCCGAGTGTTCAACCTGTTTCAAATGCCAATGGGGGGCATCAGTTGCCCCGTGTCTCTCCGGTCAAACCCAATGGCCACCGAGAAAGTGAATTTGACCCTGATGAAAACCTAGATCTAGACAATGAGGTGCTGTAATGACGAACAATACACTTAAGGAAACGGCTCAACGCTTTGGGATTCCGGAAGAAAAAATTCCCGAAATCCTGCAAGCAATGAAGATTAAGGATGCCAAAAATTTCACTGACGCTCAAGTGCAGGGGTTTGAAAAGATTTGCTCCTTAATGAAGGGGGGCATGGAGATGGCGATGGCCGTGCAGACCGCGCAGGAGGAGGTTCGGACTTCTAAAACCAGTAAAGCGGCTGAAGCAAATGGGAGTAGCCCAGCCGATGGAAGCGCTGCTGCCATTGTTCAAAAAGAAAGTACCAGTTTGCTACTGATGGATAATCAGGCGGCTCAAGAGGCGATCGCTAAACTCCCGCATGATTTTCAAACGGCCCTGCGGGGACTGGTGCGTCAACTCGCGCAGAAGGTTGCCAAAGAGATTCCCCGGAGTACGACGGAGGATATTCATCGCTATGAACAGCAACTGTTGACAGCGATTGGGCCAGCAGCCGTTGCCATGCTCAATCAAGAAGTGATCCAAATTGTCAAAACAGAGGAGTTTTGGACTTACTTCCAGGAATACGTAGAAGCAAACGTACAACCTTGAAACAATAACCATCGCTCTCCCCTGGTCAGACAGGGGGGCGGGCAACCCTTATGGAGCTATACCAATGACATCCCCAAATTTTTCAAGCGAGCTATCGATCAATCCCCCAGCCGATGAAATCGCAGAACTCGTCGTGCCGCTGCCGGATGAAATACGCGAACGGCTGGGCACAATTGTCCATCAGCAGGCTCAGCGGCTCTGCCGAGACATGCCGGTTGTCACCACCCATCAACTCAATCAATTTAAGTCCCAGTTCTGGCAGCAGTTGAATGAGGCTCTGAGCGCAATGCTCTCTCAGAAAATTACTCAACAGATGCAGACCCCTGAGTTTGAAAAGGCGATGGCCGCAGCAATTCGGTCGGGCAGAATGCCTTTGCTCTACAGCCAGCAGCTTGGACTTGCCGGGGAAATTGTCGATCAGCGTCTGGAGTTATTTTTCACCAAATATAAACAGGATTTGGCGACCATCTGCAAGCTGAACGCCCAAGAGAGAGCTAAAGCGCAGGAGGAGCGTCAACAGTCGATTCGAGCGGCCAAAATCGCCAGCTTTGAGTGGGGCATCGCCTTTTCCCAGTGGTGGCGATTGCTGATTGCTGGGGCGGTCGGTTTTGTCATTGCTTCCCCAATTTGGATGAATCATCCGGCGCTAGTGGGCTGTGATAAGTCCGATGTGATTTGCACCTTTCTGCGAGTGAAGCAACCCAAGTGGGTTCGCTAGCGATCGCGCACTATTCACAAAAAAACCTACCTCATGGAGTTTGCTCATGATCATCACTCGCAAAAACACTGATCGCAGCTTCTTGATGATCAAAATTATTGTTGTTGCTGTTGTCCAACTATCCGTTGTTGGATTTCTGGATGAAATTGCTAGTAAAACGCAAGTGCAGCAGCCATTCCGGGGCATAGCAATTCTTGCGATCGCGATGGCCACCGCTTACCCGTTCACGCTGATGGTCGATGCCGCCAAACGCAAGGTGCAATCTGGGTTAGAGGAGTTTGACGATTTTGAAGAATTAGAACTAACCCCAGCAAGCAAGGCAGATGCCCACTTGCAAATGGCAACTCCAGCACAGAAAGAGCGATCGCTGGGCGGTGTAATTGGCAAGTCAACAACCCACCGCTAATCAGAGTACCGACTCTAGCGGTGGTATCTCGGAGGAATGCAGGTGAACGGCGATCGCTTTTGCTCGACTATGGATCAATCGCCTGCGCTGGTGGGCTGCGACAGGTCGAATTTGGTTTGTACCCTGCTTCTCTGCACTTTGATCAGATCAATTCCCCATCATGATTTTATTCACTTCTTCTTGGTTCTCAGCCTGCCCTAAGCGTTGAGCAGCCTCCTCCATCAACCACGCGCACCACTCTCCTTTGGTCTTCGATGGGTCATGTTCTGCCATCATCTCGGAAGCGATGTTAAGAGCAGCGATCGTCACAACCTGTGTCATTAACAATTCTTCATCGGGGATCGTGTTGGACACCCCAAACCCACGAGCTGGTTTTAGACTTTTTTTACGATTTCCCATGAGTTCATATCTAGAATTCTTCAGCCTATCATCTCGCTCAGAAAGATTGAAAGATTGAATGAATGGATGGATGGCGATCGCATTCTTCTGTAAAGCGTAAACGTCTGGATTAAGAAGTTCCTATGTGCCAGCACCATTGGAAGAAACCTGCTCTCGCCAATCAAAAATTTTGTCCAACTGCTGGAGCGTGATCAGCCCATACTGCCAAAGCATAATCGGGAGCTGGGCACTCGCGGGCTGATGTCGGCGCAGGGCAATCGCTTCGGGAGCGATGGACAATTCTTGTTGCAGAAAGTCGATCAGTTTGGGGTCATGCTTGGCGTTCATAGGTTCACGAATAGTTCAGGGAGACTACCTCAGCGAAGTATAGCGGTGCGCTGGTTCAGACTTTGTGTGCATCATCCTACCGCATGGATGATCTTCATCACCACCCGCTAGGCGATCGCAAACCCACAGACAAGCGATCGCTGCTAGGGCATCTCTTGGGGTCTGGGGATGTCTAACTTCTAAGGCGAAATCTTAAATTCTCCCCGCCCGATTTTCTCCAGCAATTCTGAGATTGATAAATTCATCTCCTTTGCAATGGCTTGAACGCCCTGCCAGCCAGTTTCCGTAACGGTTAGGTTACGTTTCTTTTTTCCTTCCCCCCAATTCTGCGGTCGCCCGTCGTGGGTCAGGTTGGCCAGGGAGTTTGGGTGTTTGCCCCGGTGATCTAAATCCATAAAACTCTCCTGCTTTCTATTTAATCCTACACGCATTAGAAATTCTTATCAAAAAAAGGGCTTAAAAGCATTGATACAGCTTGACTTTTCTATTATATAAGCCTATTATAGAGATATGAAAACGCAATAAGCCCGCTGGATGAGGAGCAGCAAGGAAAACGACTGATACCTAGAGTCGCCCCAGGTGAGAGCCTGCGTCCAACAAAAGACGGAAAAAACTGAAAATGACCAAAAACTTTCAATGCAAAAGCGGAAGAGAATCACTTGGAACCTGGCTCTCTTCCGCTGGCCTTTCAAGACCTATGGAGGATTGTACATGAAACGATTCAAACCGAGTGCTGAAGCTGCCGAGAAAAAACAGCAAGAAGCGCTTGAGCTGCTAGAGCAAGGAATTCAGCAACTCACTGAAACCGACAACTGGCAGCAATATCTTAGAGTTCAAAGCTGCTTTCACCGCTACAGTTTTAAGAATGTTGTGATGATTCTGTTTCAGTGCCCTGAAGCAACCCGTGTTGCAGGCTACCGGGCTTGGCAAGGGATGGGGCGACAGGTGCGCCAAGGAGAAAAGGCGATCGCCATTCTCGCCCCCATCATGCGCCAAGTCGATGATGTTGAAACAGGCGAAAAAGCGAGACGACTAGCGGGTTTCAAATGCAGTTCAGTCTTTGATGTTTCGCAGACAGAAGGGGATGAGCTACCGGAAATCTACACCTCCCTGCAAGGAGATGACGCGGGATTGCTCAAGCAGTTAGAGGATTTTGCAACTGGCCTCAATATTCGGGTGCGGTTTGAAGGCTGTCTCGGTGCCAGCGGGCGCTGCATGTGGTTTGCCGATGGACACATTGAAATCGCAGTTGATTCCCTTTTGCCCAAGTTGCATCAGTGCAAGACCTTCGCCCATGAACTTGGCCATGCCCTGATGCATTCAGAGCAGGACTACCGACAACACACCAGCAAGAGCCAGCTAGAGCTAGAGGCTGAGTCTGTCGCTTTCATGGTGCTCAATCACTTCGGACTCGATTCAGGGGGCTATAGCTTTGCCTATGTCGCGCACTGGAGCGGCGGGGCAGAAGCGGCGATCGCCCAGATCCAAGAATCAGGGCGACGGATACAAGCGGCAGCACACCAAATCATTGACTGGATCGAAACCCAACAAAGCCCAGCGATGGAGCTTGGGCTAGTAGCGGCATAGAGCAAAAGAAGGGGGTGCAAGTTCACCCCCGTTGCTCAAACAAAAGAAATTAATGGGGAGATCAACGCGATGAGAGTTAGCAAGACAGGCATTAAAGAGATTTTGGAGTTGGCAATCGAAGCGATCGAGGAAGGGGCCAATATGGGGTTCTGCATTCAGTGCGGGGCAGAACATTACTACATCGAACCCGATGCCCAGGACTATGAATGCGAGGATTGCGGTAAAAAGGCGGTCTATGGTGCAGAAGAAATCTTGATTCGATTTGGATTTTAATCTGAGGGCAATCCTTGACCCGTAATGATTCATGGCTGAGTGCGGAAGGGAAGCGTTTTATACCCCGTTACCCTTCCGCTGGCCCACTTACAGACCTAATGAGGATTCTATATGACACCAGGCGCGATCGCTGTTACGCGGGGCTGTGGCACCCGCAAGCAAGGCGGCATCTATTTTGAGACGGGTTTATCTCCCTACGGGCAAACCCTGGAATATTTCATTGCAGACCCGCCCATTCTGGTGGATAACTGGAATTTAAGTGCAGTCGGCGTACAGTTGATTGAACGTCAAGGCGTGACCCACATCGTAGACTGGGTAGGATCGAAGCATTACCCAAATGTGGCCGACTATCTGGAAGAAGTGCGCCGGTTCGGCCTCTCTCGCAGACTGGCTAAAACGCTTGATTTCAGTCGCCTGACGAAACAAACGAGAATATTGCTGGTTCATGCCCGTGCTTGGGTTGAGAACTTTACGGAGTATAGAGCATGGACTTGCCCGAAAGACTTGGCGCATCATCTTCCTGACGTGTTGCGACAAGAGCCGGAAGCCGACAAGCGGATGTGTGCCGGGGTGTGGTGGCAAGACATTGAGGGAGGGATCTCCCAAACGGGTGATCCGCTACAGGTCAAACGTGAGATGCCCTCCTTCAGCTACTCTGGCCGCTGTCGCCCGGAAGGAGTGAAGCCGCAGTATCGCCCCGCCATCTTTGCCTCGTTTCCCTGCTCCCGGCTCGTGGTCGTCAAAGGGCAGGGCTTTGAAGAGAGTTATCAGCGGGCCAGCCGTGCCCAAGTCGAAATCACGGAGGTCGATCAATGACAGAACAACTGAGCTTAATTCCTGAAAAGCTAGCGACTCCCAAACAGCGTAAGGTCGTGTTGACGGAGTTGCCAGACAATGAAGAACTGTTGGGAGATGACCCCAACCCCGCCTTTATCGACTCGATTCGTCAGTTCGGCTTTTTGCATCCGATTGGGTTAGTGGAAAGTGACACGGGCTATCAAGTGGCCTTTGGTCGTCGCCGGATCAAGGCAGCGAGACTTCTAGAGCTGATCTCCATCCCGGCCTCGATCTTTCCGCAGGGTTGGACTCCAGTATCGGTATTGACGCTGATCGAAAATAAGCATCGCAGCGATAATTTAGGAGCAAAGTTGGACGCGATCGATGCCCTCCGAAAAAGGGCCACGCCGGAAGAGATTTGTGCGGCAGTCGGGATTACTCAACCGCAACTGAGCAAAGCGATCACCCTTCTGGATCAGTTAACACCACAGCTTCAAATGGCGGTCAAAGAAGGACGGATGACAACCAGTACCGCTAAGAAAGCTGCGAAATTACCAGAGGATCAACAGCAAGAACTCGCCCACCAGGACAAAATCACGGCGAAAGCGGTTGATCAGTACCTGAAAGTGCAGGCGATGGAACAAGCCGATAACTTGCCAGCCGAACTGTTTGAAGGGGTGCCAGAAAAAACGTGGCAAGCGCAGGCTCAGCCTTTGATCGAGCAGTTGCTAACGCTGATTCCCCAGGATGAGGAGCTGCGGCTGCATATTGAGCAATTAGCCGAGGGGCTGAAAGCAAAGCACTAAACAATCTGCGATCGCCCTTTCAGTTAGAGTAGGAATCCTTTATCGCTAAAAGCTTCCTGCTCACCTGAAACCGAAGCCCCAGCTCTCAAGGAGGGATCAATGCCCCAACAATCAAGAATTCAATGGCTAGAGAGTCTAGCGATCGAGGGATTTGAGTTCAAGCATGGAGATAATGGCGTCCAGCAATTTTATGAAATTGAAGACAGGGGAATCCGCTGGTGTGTTTTTCGCTGCCACGGTGCCCGCAATTGGGTTGCAATATGTGATCGAAATAACTCGCTTCGTAACCTCAACTGTTGCGTAATTCGCTTCGATGGTCAGCGAACGGAAGATCCACTCTATCAAGTTGATGCGACTGGGAGAACTCCGGTTGTCCTCCTAAAAGCATTGGTTAATTTCATTCAGAGTGTTGAAGATCCTTTCAGAATGGCTTGAGGTCGTTCTGAAAGGATGATTGCTAACTCCCCCTAACTCCCTCATCCCGCAGGAGTAAAAACGATGCTGTCCCCCTGCCAAGACTGCAAATATTTTCACCCTGTGAAATGACAATTATATTGGCGGCTCAACAATTACAAATTCTGTCCTTTGCAATATGCGATCGCGTCGAGACAATTATGCAGACAACTAATCTAAAGCCTCCCCTCTGTCTATCTTTCAGTCAGTAGTGTAATTGACGCGACCCCGACAACTAAGAGCGGGGGGACAGAATTTGTAATTGACGCGACCCGCCAATGTAATTGACACCTTACAGGGGAAGTCGCTATCAATATTTTGATGTTCCTGAAGGTGTGTATCAGGATTTTCTAGAGGCTGAATCGAAAGGGCGATTTTTGAACGAGGTTTTCAAAGTCGAATGGAATTTCCGCTATGAGCAAGTTTATTAATGGTGCAAGGGCTAGAAAGATTAACTAGCTTGATCTTGATTCAGTCTCTTCCTAGCGCGAAAACTCATGAAGATAGGGGAAATGGGATTTCTCAATCAGGGATGTATTCAATTAACTCTGAAAGACTACAAGGAATTCCGCTTAGAGCAGTAATGGCATCACACAATTTGGCAAGCGTGTCGCCACCAATTTCAGGCAAACTATCGGCATTTTTAAGCTTAGAGATACTGACAGGATTCATCGCCACTGCCTCAGCGAGAGCTTTATTGGTGATTTTCCGATCAGCCATGACTAATCTGAGTTTCCAGCGAACTTTGCTCACTCTTGGTGCGGATAAAACAGCACTCATAAGTATCTCCTAAAGCCAAATTATATGTAAGTTTAGCTTATAAAGCTATGAATGAAGCTATATAAGCTAAGAATGAATTTCAAGATGCATGTAAAAAGAAATATTTATAGCTTATAAAGCTAATTATATAGCTTTATAAGCTATAATAGAAACATGGAAACGGGAACGAGACAGCCCCCACCCGAACGGAATCAAGAGTCTCAATCGATCTTTTACCGAACCTTACAACTGAATAACCCCTCCGAGTCGGGAAACTAGCGTGGCTGGTGAAGAACCGTTGAACGAAGAGCAACCACCGGAGGTTAAACAAACCTTTTGTAACCACAGCAAAAGGGAGCGGTTCCCGACTACCAATCTAGAATCCGCTCTCTTTGCTAACTCAATCAGATGAGGTGAGTTCATTATGTCCTACTACGATTTGATTTGTGAACAAGATCAGACCCATCGTGAAGTGCAAGGGCAGATTGCCGAGGAATGGCGAGAGTGGGGAGCTTCGGATGGAATCAGTGGAGATGCCCCCGTCTTTCCTGAGTGTTCGGATTACATGGCCGGGTTTGAGCCAGCAAACAGGGAGTATTTGAAACGGTTAGAGGCAGGACAAACTTATGGCCCTGGTCGCTTGTGCGGCTGTGGGTTGAAGACCGTCCAAGATTGTCACTGCCATGACGAAATCTTTTGAACATTGATGATCGCCAACAGGAGACATTATTATGGCAACTGCATCAGAGCTACGAGAAGAACTCTACGAAATCGAGTTGATGATTGCACCCCATCATTTGCTCAAGTATTTAAAAACTGATCTAGACATCCTTCTTGTCGGGGCTAAAGACCCCGATTCCAGGATTGGACAAGAAGTGAGCCGGAAAACTACCGAGCCTCACTATCAAGGAACTGGAGTCATTGTGAAGATCGAAGGCGATCGCGCTCAAGTGCAATGGGATGAGAACAAGACGTGGTATGCGCTCAGCAAGCTAATTCCTGCATAGTGCGATAACCGCAAGCATTGAATCCCCGACCAGGGCTAGAGAATGCCTCTAGCCCTGGTCATCTTGTGAAAGCCATTGTTAAAAGGAGGTAGAGATGGACTGCCCCAGATGCCAGGATCGGGTTTGTCTTAGTCCCGATGGCTGGATGTGCCTAAGCTGTCGTAATCGAGAGCATTTTCCAGATCGCGATGGTCAACGACGGCTGGCACAATTAGCTGTTGAGAAAGGCTACTTGCTGGAGATGCAGCTAAAGGATCAAGGATATTTTCATGTGTATGATCAGGGCGATCGGCACTGCATTGGCAACTTTGCATCCGCAGCACAACTCATCGCCTTTTTGGATTAAGTTCTAGCCTCCTGATTTCCTTCGGGCTGGAAGAGTCTTTCGTGCAACGCTCCCACTGGGGAATCGCCCCACCAATCACTTCATCGGGGGGAACAACCCACCAGCATTTAATGCCCCCAGAGATGTAGCAGAGAAACAATGGAGGAAATGATGGTCGAAGTTTTTCATAATCTGAACCCTTTTGCAATGTTGGGGGATTCAAATCCTTTTGGTAATGTGGATCAACTTGTCAAGGTTGCCGAAGTAGATACTGATGATCTTGAGATGGCTTTTAGGTTAACCAATCACACCGAATCGTCTTGGATACTCAACCCCCAAGTAACTCCTGAGCCTGGCAATCATCGAAGTACCTCTGTCGGAGATGTGTTGGGACTTGAAGGTAAACGTTACGGAGTTGATGCATTCGGATTCACTCAGCGCAAATAATTGCCAAGTCGGTCAACACCCACCAGCCCCCCAATATTCAGGGGATACCAAATATGACCAATCCACTGATGACCAGACGAGTGCTGACCTTACCGCACAGTTCTGACTATTGATACTGATCCGCTAGAGCTTGAGAACACCTTTAGTCCTGACCCCAAGAGAAAGGAGAGAACCACCATGTTCCAGAAGGCAACGAAAACCCAATCACGGTTACGGCTGGCATTGTGCGGGCCATCAGGGGCAGGCAAGACATTTAGCGCCCTCAATATTGCCCAGCACCTCGGCACGACGATCGCCGTCATTGATACTGAGCATGGTAGTGCTAGCAAATACGCTGATCGATTTGATTTTGATGTCTGCGAATTAAGCGATCATCATCCTGCCAAATATATCGAGGCGATCAAAGCAGCAGCGCAATCTGAGTATGAAGTCATCGTGATTGATTCACTGAGCCATGCTTGGTTTAAGGAATTAGAGCTAGCTGGCAAGGGGTTTGATGGGTGGAAGGAGGTTCGCCCCCTAGAACGTGCCTTGATTGATGCAATGCTCTCCAGTCCAAGCCATATCATTGCGACAATGCGAACCAAGACTGAATATGTGCTTGAAGAGTATACCAACAAGCAGGGTAAAAGCTGTGTCGCCCCTAAAAAGGTAGGCACTGCACCCATTCAGTCATCAGGAATTGAGTATGAATTTGATTTAGCCGGAGAACTGAATCTAGAGCATCTGTTGACCATTTCAAAGTCTCGCTGCCCTGAACTGAGCAATCAGACCTTTCTGAATCCTGGTCAGGAATTAGCGGAAATGCTAACGGCATGGCTGACCGATGGGGCACCGATGCCAGAGTCCAGTCAAAGTAAATGCGATCGCGTCAAGGCAGCGAGAGAGGAAGTAGGACTCGATAGCCAATCGGTCAAAGCCTTACTTCAGAGCCAGTTCAACCGCACCACGCCCAGCCAGCTCTCCCCTGAGCAGGTCGATGAGTTGATTCGGTTAATTCAGACCGTTCAATCCAGCGAACAAACCAACCAGGGTAGAAAGACAAAAACCAGCCCAGCATAGGAAAAACTATTGTGCGGAGGAACAATCATGAACACCGTTGCTTTGATCGGAAGACTCACCGCTGATCCTGAAGTACGATATTTGGATTCAGGAAAAGCGATCGCCAAATTCAGTCTGGCCATCAGCCGGACAAAGGAAGAAACCGACTATTTTGAGGTCGAGGCTTGGGAGAAGACCGCAGAAATCATTGCGGACTATTGTAAGAAAGGTTCACAGATTGGCGTTACCGGCTCTCTCCTTCAGCAGCGGTGGAAGGATACAACCACAGGCGCAAACCGCTCCAAGGTGGTGATTCGAGCCGCCAGAGTGGAATTATTGAGTGTCAAGCAGGAGGAACAAGCATTAGATGGGCAGAAAGTAGCCTGATCTCTCAATCAAAGGAGCTAGATCATGACAACCAAAATAGTCTGCCCAGAATGCAACGGCAACGGCTTTATTCGTATCCCCGGCGAACCTGACCCGTGGGAAACCAGCCAGAATCCATTTGCCAATGAGCAAGAAATCAACTCCCCTTCACCTCGGCAGGTCGGGCAGTTGATTGATAGACATAGCAAAGCTGCCGATCTCCTGAAGTTCGCTGGCATCTGGCAAGGTGATGATCTTGAGGAATGCTTGCAAGCCGTCTACGAAAATCGGTCTGAAGCAGAGTTTTAGTCAATTCGAGGCAGTTTTTTACCGTAACCCTTTGCGATCTCGGAAAGCTGGAAGCATTATCCTGCTTTTCCAATTTCTCATGCAAAATTGAATTTGAGGTAAATCGTGAATAACGATGATACCTGGGCGAGGATAAAAGATCTTCGCACCAGGTTGCACGGCTATAAGCCGCGAAAGCTTGACCCTGACCTACAACGCGACCTGAAACATGGCTGGTTGCTGCCCTACCTGCTAACCATTGATGACTACACCTGGGGACGCTGGGACTACTGGTTTCGTACAGTAGAAGCTGGCACACTGCTTGATGCCCCTATCCCGCCCATCACCTTTGAGAGCGGCGGCAATCACGCAGAAGGTCTAGATTCTAGAACCGGGAAACACCTCCAAAAATGTCTTGATTTGCTAACCGATTATGGCTCGTGGCAAGGCTGGGGGAGCTGGCAGTATTTTGATTATTTGATGGACTGGCTGCTGTACGGATTTGGCTATCCAGGTCAGCCCAACCTCCCCAAAGAACCCTCGCCAGGGGCATCCATGCGGCTTTATCAAACCCTTGACCTACACTGGCTGTTGCTCTATCCCTACGACTACTGGGGCGGCATCCTCGCAGTCAATGCCCACGGTCGGCACCTGGGCTTTTACCCCACTCCCCATCTGGTGGTTGAGATGATGTGCCGGATGAGTTTTTCAGACGGTGATAGTCGGATGCAGACGGTCTGTGATCCGTGCGTGGGTACGGGGCGAATGCTGCTCCATGCCAGCAATTATTCACTCAGGCTCTACGGGCAAGACATCAACGAGACAGTGATCAAAGCCAGCTTAGTGAATGGCTACCTGTATGTTCCCTGGCTCGTCAAGCCGATACCTTGGCTGGATGCCGAACAGTATCAACCTGAAATGTCATACCAGTTCGCGTCTTAAAACGTAACTCTCATGTGAGGAAAATTGGTCATAGACCGTAGCTTATTTGGTAAATCCATTAGCTCTTTCAATCCCTTGCATACAGTTTCTAATACGGCATCAAGA
>JAESGG010000106.1_pt1 | contig 23145 bp, 17 predicted proteins | sample 9266231 | NCBI WGS metagenome assembly JAESGG01 (sample SAMN14515337, study PRJNA621664) | algae metagenome | isolation source: Aphanocapsa sp. GSE-SYN-MK-11-07L and co-occurring heterotrophs from wet... | place: USA: Grand Staircase Escalante National Monument, Utah | collected 2006-04-16 | reverse complement strand
TTACCTGCCGAAGTTTCTCAAAAATGACCCGCCGAGGTTGCTGTCATTTGGGTGCCGAAGTTAGTGTCTTTAGGCCGCCGAAGTTAGTGTCTTTGGGCTGCCGAGGTTAGTGTCTTTAAGCACTTTCTTCATCCTGCCCTTGCAGCAACCAGTCCATTGCCTTGGTGATCTGCTCAGCAGTATGAAACTGAGATTTAGATGTCGGTAGAACTGAACTGTTTTTGGGCACTCCTAAACAAAGGCGAATTTCTTCTGATGTGCATCCGGCATGACACTTGTAAGCCCCACTCTCCAGAACCGCCAGGCTTTTCTGAGAAGGTCTTCGCCCTTTGTTCTGTTCGCAATTGGGACAGTACGCCCGCCCATTCCGGTCAAATGGTATAAAGTCTCGAATATTAAACAGTTTTTCCTGCGAGTTGTTTGTTTGCATCCTCCATCCCCTACGCCTCATGGCTTTCATCCCTAATGTTGTCCATTCGGACAACTTTTAATAGACTTGACGAGTCTTCTAAAAATCTAGCAGAATTCTAGGAATAAGTTCAAATAGTTTCTGTAGTCAATTTTTTAATTGTCCGTTTGGACACTTTCATGGATGGAGGCAAGCTATGACGAGCAGTGCAAGCACCACGACAAGACGGTCACGGGCAAAAGCAGAGCCGAAGGCTCCGTTGTCGAAGGGCATTGGTCAGCGGATTGAGCAGGTTCGAGGGCGGTTGACACAACAGGTTTTTGCAAAAAGCATTGGCATCAGTAAAAGCAGCTTGATTCGCTACGAGAAGGAGGATCGGCTGCCGGATGCAGAAATCATTGCCCGTGTTTGTGAGGGGTATAACGCTGACCTGACTTGGCTGATCACGGGCAAGGGCGATCCCTTTGTGCCTGAACCCCAGGAAGAAGAATGTATTCAAATCCCGAAGTATGACATTGGAGTATCGGCGGGGCCAGGAGCATTTGTGGATGCTGGGAGTGAACCGGAGTTAATTTCGGTGGATCTGCAATGGCTCCGACAGGAACTGCATGTCTGTCCATCGGAGGTCAGCATGATTTATGTGCGGGGAGATTCAATGCAACCGACGATTATGGATGGAGATATGCTGCTGGTCAGCTCCCAGGTGGAGCAGATTCGGGATGGAATCTATGTCTCTCGCTATGATGGGCCGCTTCAGGTGAAGCGCTTGCAGCGCCAGCCCAAAGGGGTGATTCGAGTAACTTCAGATAACCCGGCCTATGACCCTTTCTCGGTAAATTTGCAGGATGAGGGAACGGATTTTGCGATCGTGGGTCGCGTGGTTTGGGTCGGTCGCAAGTTGGGATTTTAAGAGTGGTTAGATTTGATGTCGGCTTGCACATTAATGGTGGTTGGAAGTCTAGATTAGACTAGGGCTGTTAGCATCGCCAGAGGAAGGAGTTGGGAAATGAACGCCTACAAAATCGAGACGATCTTGTCCGAGGATGGAGCTTTGGTCTTGAAAGACCTACCGTTTCATGTAGGCGATGCGGTAGAGGTGATTATTTTGGAGCGTTCACGTAGTGTCTCTGAAAGAGAATCGCCCAGTGTCTCCCAAAAAGATTTGCCGAGTCAAGCACACAAGGCTGTCGCGGATCAACCAGAACAAAACCTCTACCCCCTGCGAGGCAAAGTTCTTTACTATGAGAATCCGTTTGAGCCTGCTGTCCCCATTGAAGACTGGGAAGTCTTGAAATGATTCTTTTAGACACCCACATCTGGATTTGGTGGGTTGACGATAATCAAGAACGACTGACCCCAAAGCATCGCGAATTAATTCAGCAATACCAGCCTGAAGGGATTGGTGTCAGCGTTATTTCCTGTTGGGAAGTTGCAAAGGCAGTTGAAAAGCAAAGGCTTGGCTTATCTTGCGAGGTTCATGAATGGTTGAACTTGGCATTAGCTTATCCTGGAGTCCAACTGCTCGACTTAACAGTGCCCATTGTGGTTGAGTCTACAAAACTGGTTGGTTTTCATCGAGATCCAGGAGATCAGATTATTGTGGCAACGGCGCGAGTATTGAAGTGTCCACTCCTGACGGCGGATCAAAAGATTTTAGAGTATCCGGGTGTTCAGACACTTGAATAGGGGGAGATATCATTCAATATATTTCTGTTGTCTCGACAGTGTTGAGACAATTGCTTCATCTACAAAGGCCTCAGCAAAACGAATCATGTGAAGCAGGCTTTCATACAGTAACAGCACTAAAGATTTGCAGAGTTGACGGGTGAATGGGTTGCCCTAGAAGGCGATTGGGGTTTAGCAATTGGTACAAGTTTAACCTTCTAGCAATATGCACTTGAATCCTCAGCAATCCAGTACCCGCCGACGGCGAGGTCAACAGTCCCGCGATCGCATCCTCCAGTCCCTGCAACACCAGCCCGACCAAAGCCGCGAACAGCTCATGCAATCCGCCAGCCTGACCTATGACCAAGTGCGTGACCAAACTCGGAACCTTTGTGTTGAAGGGTTAATTCTGTCCGATGTCGGTTCTAGAGGAGAGCGCCGCTATTCCTTACGGCGGACTTGTCTAAGATCGCTCCATAAAACTTCAGCCTAGCCCTTGATTTTTGCGTCGATTGGGCATTAGCAATGCTCTCATCGCATTTTGGTACCACCAATCATGGAAGCTGATACCTGGAAACATATTACCTTGGGTGACCTCTATCAAACCGGGATCACTAAATTCCGCCAAGCCCGACGGTCTTTCAAGCATTACAGCCCGCTCAAATTTGACCTGACTGCCGCCCGAAATCTCTGGGGTACAATTTCGCCGTTGATCATGGCTCCTATCCTCCTCGTCCTGGAAGGCTTTAGAGCAGATCGGCTATTGCCTCCCGTGGTGGACATCACTGCGGACGACTTGACACAAACGGCACTGGCACCAAGCCTCCCCCATAAACCCTGGTATCACCGAACCGAACTGGTTCATCAAACCCTGATCAAAGCCTGGGAGCTAGGCTATCGCACTTATGCCCAATTGATTGAACAGGTCAGATTGTGGACTGGCAAAGGGTGCTCCAAACGTGCCGTGTCTCGCTTCATCAAAGAACTTCGTGTCCTGAAATGACCCGCCTGGAAAGACATACCCGCACTCTAAAGGATGGCACCCGAAGGGTCTACCGCTACGCCGTTGGCGTAGATGGAGAACGGCGATCGCTCAATGAAAGTACCGTTTCAACCACCTGCTATAGAAGCGCAGAAAAACATCGGATTGTGGCAGCGCTTCAGGCCAACTCCAGTTTGCTGGTTGTCGGTGAGGCTGGTGGCGGTAAAACTGCCTTGAGCGAGTTTGTTGCAGAGGAACTGGAACTGTTGGGATTTACCGTTGTGACCGTCAAACCCTCAACCGCTAAGCAAATGCTGGTGGCGATCGCCCTTCAGCTAGGCGTAGATTCTGAGTCTTTAGAAGGAAGGCAGCTCACAGCAATGCGATTGATGCAGGAGATCGCAGACTACTTGCAGGACAACCTAGCGTTTCTAATTTGCGACGATGCCCATCGACTTCAGGTGCAGGTTCGCTGCTGGCTGGAACGACTGCATGAACTGGGTCAGCCGTTGCTATTGCTGGCCACCCATCCTCCAGCGCGAGATATTTTTCTGAAGCTACCCCGGATTGAGTTGGAACCCCTGAGTGATCGCACCATCCGTCAAATCATGCGTGAAGCCGCTGCTGAGTTAGAACTGGAGCTATCGACGGCTCAATTGGCTCACCTGCAACAACGAGCCGGTGGAAATCCCATGCTGGCCGCACGGGTAATTCGAGAGGAGTATTTGGGACTGGACGACCCTAGCCCCGACCATCGGCAATGGATTGACGGCACGCCGCTACTGATTGCTGGGCTAATGACCTTCACGATCCTGCGGTTCATTGGGTTGGGGCTGAACAGCACCAGCCTTTATCTGTTTGGTGGCATTCTGGCAGTAGCCGTGGGCATTTTTCGGCTAATTCTCTACAGCTTGCCCCGTAAGTCTAGGAGGTTGGGGCAATGATGAACTCGACTCAGGCGGTCTTCAGTGTGGCGTTGATATCCCTGGCGATGGGGACGGCTGACCCAGTGTTACTGGGCACGGCAGCGATCGCCTCCCAATTCCCCGACTTGGACACGAGCAAAAGTTGGATTGGTCGATTGCCCCCGTTGACCTTTGTTTCGCGTTGGATTGAGAAGCGGTACTCCCATCGCACCCTCACCCACAGCTTTTTGTTCTCTTTGGGTCTGGCAGTGGCCACGGTTCCGATCGCCCTCTGGAATCAGTCACTCTGGATTGCTCTAAATCTGGGCTACTTCCTGGGCTGGTACGCTGACAACTTCACCAAGCAAGGGGTTTGTGCCTTTTTCCCGCATCCGGGACGATTGGTGACTCCGGGCAATCCTCGACTCAGGTTAAGTACAGGGAGTTCTGCGGAGTATTTTCTGTTAGTGCTGCTGGTGTGTGGGGCGATCGCCATTATCAACCTGAATACCAGTGGCGGCATCCTCAAAGCCTTCAACCAGACGCTAGGGCTTTCGAGCGGGGCAGTAGAGATTGTTGCCGCTGAGCAAAACCAATATTTGCTGATGGCTCAAATTCGTGGTCGCAATACACTGACTCAACAGGCGGTTCAAGGTCAATTTGAAGTGGTACAACCTCTGACCCAAACCGATTTGTTGGTGAAAGATAGCCAAGGCAAGCTCTATCGGGCGGGTGAAACTCAGGAATCTCAGATTTTAATCACTCAGGTACAGATTCAAAGGCAGGGCATTGTGAAACAGTCTGTTCAAGAAATTCGGTTAGAAGACGAGCCAATTGCAGAGGTGCTGTCTTAACTTCCCCAGAGCAGTCGGATTTATATTTCTGGTTTGTTGACGGTTGAGGATGCTGAGGATTTGGTACCGCCCAATTACCCGGATCGCTTCAATTCGATTCGGGTACAGCCGGGAAGTGGCATCGCCAGTGTGCATCTGGAAGCTGCCAGTCCTGCGGATGTGGTTCGAGTGTTAGGAGATTATTCTGCCAGCGGCAGTTTGATTGTGAGGTCGATCCATGTTCAGCCGTAAAGAAAAGCCTCTACCTGTTGCTGTTCTGAAGCCTGGTGAAAAAATCCAAGCCGAGAATGACGCTGCCAGCCAGGGAATTTTACTGGGACAGGGGGTGTACTGGACTCCTGAACGGTTGCCCAATGGTCATGTTGTGGCGATCGGAGCCAGCGGATCAGGCAAAACGCAGACTCTCAAGGCGATCGCTTACGAACTCCACAGAACCTACCCGGCAATGCAGTTGGTGATCATCGACTTTCACGGCGACCAGAATCTTCAAGGCGAGGTCTGCTATCCACTGCACATGAGTAGCGCTTATGGAGTAAACCCGCTCTATATCAATCTTGACCCGGAAGGGGGCGGGCCAAATTTGCAGGCGATCGCAGTCGCGGCCACACTCAAGAAAGCCTTGCAGATGGGGCCTGTTCAGGAAGGGTTGCTTTTGGAGGTTCTGGGGGATTGCTATCGACACAAGGGCATCACTCAGAGTGACGAGAGTACCTGGACAAAAGCACCACCCAACTTTGCCGACCTTCAGGCAGAGATTGAACAGCGGGTGAAGGAGGGTTGTAAGGACAGTGCCAAACTGAAGCTGAAACTGAATGCCACGTTTGCCTACGGGATTTTCAATCGTCCAGCATTCTTATTGAAACATCGACTGGTGCGGGTAGATTTGTGCAAGTTGCCACCGGAATTGGGGGCGATCGCCGCTGAGTCCCTAGCCAAATACTTGATGGACACCCATTGGCTTCAGGGTGAGGTTGAAAGCAAAATCCCTAGAACCTATCTTTTCATTGATGAGGCCAAGGAGATGGCGAAGTCTCCGGCGTTGGATCGGATCATTGCTGATGGACGCAAGTATGGACTGAATCTGGTGCTGGCCTCTCAGAGTGAGCGGCATCTATCTGCCGATGTGTTAGGGAATGCGGCGACCAAGATTGTGCTGCCGGTAGATCAGGTGGAGGTGAAGAAGGTCGCGGCCAAGTTCCGGTTTGCAGAACAAAAGGTGGCAGCGTTGCTGCCGTTGACGGCGCTGTGTCGATTTGGCAAGCAGGCGGAACAGGTTGAGATTTTACCTTATTACCAGCGGGTGGCTGAAGGAGGAGATGATGCGTAGGTTTGTCGTGGCGTTGGACTCCGGCCTGCCTTTGGCGATCGCTGTTTGCTTGACAGGCTGCAATTCGATGATGAAGCCTCAAGTGCCCTTATCAACGCCTGTCCCAGTAGTTGAACCTGCTCCGGTTCTCAACCGCAGAGCAAATCTGGTACCTCGCGAGTTGAAATTGAAGCTGACGCTGGATGACCCGGCAGATTTGAAGGTAAAGCCGGGGGATTCGGTGAGCAAGGGGCAGGTAATCAGCGATCGCACCTCTGCCCGAAAACAACTGGAGCAACAACGTCAGGCCATTCATCTCAAATTAGAGCATTTGAACCCTGCATCAACTGCTTCAGTAAGTCATGCGGTGGAACAGGCGAGGGTTCGTCAGGCTCAGATGCGGGTGAAGCAGGCGAGGGAAGTGATTGCCCAGTTCAAGTCCCATTCGCCTTGGACAAATTATGCTTGGGCAAGTTTACCGCTCTCCAAGGAGTCGGCTCAGGTTTCACAGCTTGAAGCGAAGGTTCTGGAGGCTGAAGCGGAGTTGGGTTTGGCGGTGGCTCAGCTTCAGGCGGTTAGGGAAAAGCAGCCACTCGGTCAAGATACATCGCTACAGCAGGTGTTGTTGATGTCGCAGTTGAGGGATATGGAGGAGAAGCTGGCTAAGGTAGGGGTGGTGAGATCGCCCTACGATGGCACAGTCAAATCCATCAAATGGTTGGGACAACAGCAGCAAGCCTTAGAAGTGGAGCTAAAGCTTGCAGTTAACTTAAACAGTGTTTGATCAGAGGGACTGATCGGTGCTCAGCAGTGTGGTTCAGCATTTCTCTCGTCACTCGCCCGCAGTCGTTGAGCAGATCGAAGAATTTTAACCCGGTAGGGGTTAGCATCTCTGCGCCAAACCACCCGATGGCCTCTCAGTTCAGCACAGTTTTCAGCTAATCGGCGTTGCCATCCCTTGTAGGTGGCAATTGCCCGTGGCTCGTCCAACAGACCCCAAATCTGCTCTTGGTGGGTCAACTTGGCAAACTTCTCCCGGTGGGGATAATTGGCTGAGACATAGGCTTCCTTCCAGTGCAGAATCGGGCAGTCCTGATCTGCCTCATAATCCCGATAGCTGACCTGTAAATCCCGCAGGTCAATTTGCATACTGGTGTGCAGGCGGGGGTGAGGATCAATATCAAAGTCGGGGTAGAACAGGTAAGAAATTTTAGGTTTTTGGCTGTGGAACTTGATCACGGTGGCTTCTGCCATTCGCCCGATCGTCCGGCTGGCACAGCCTTCGTAAAGTCTCAACAGTGGGTCAAGTTCTTCTAAAGCGGAGATGTGAACCGATAAGCCACTGGACGTTAACCGACCAATGGCGCTCCGTTGACAGCAGGCAGCTATAAACCCAGGCTCTCCCAAACTGGTCAGCATCAAGTCAGCCGCAACACAGGCTTGCTGATAGGAACCGAATAGCCCCTTAACATCGTTCTGAATCGGTTCTGGCAGCTCTCTATATCGGGGACGGCGACCAAAATGGCTGAGGGCCAGGTAAACCAGAAGGTCTTGGCGGCGTTTGTCGGCGATCGCATCCCATTCCTGAACATCAGTGACTTGCAGAATCACTTGAAAGGCCCGCTTCAAAGTCCCAAATTGTCTAATCAGTTCAGACTCAGACTCCGTGGGCAACTCATCCTTAACGGGTAGGCGACCCTGTTGAGCGAAAAATGCCATCAACGGCGACAGCAGCTCTTTATATTCTTCAAACCGTCGCACCCCAACCCGCATTCTGGGAGTCGTGACACGGGAACGGAAGCGGGAGGCTCGAAAACTCTGGGCCTGCCCTTGATCCCGAAAAACTAAGTAAATGCCCAAGGCAACGGGAATCGCATCCACCCCTAGCACCTGGTCAATGTAGGTCTTCAGTTCTTCCTGGTCAAAGTATTTCTGGAACGTGTTGCGGCGGGTCAGGATGCCATCGCTGTAGGCAACCTGACCCATGCCAGGATTGTCGATCAGCACTTGGGCGGCAACAATTAGCACGGACTGGGTTAATGCCCAGGCTTTCAGCAGCGCTTCCCGGCGCTCAGCCGGGTCTTCAATCACGTTGATCACATAGCCAAGATTGACAATATCCGCTGCTTGGGGTGTGGTGTCAGCGCGGTAGTAGGGGTCCCAGCCAGAACTCTCATAGCCCAACTTGGTAAGCCGCTCAATATCTCCTCCCTGCCCACAGCCATAGTCAAAGAATGTAGTGCCCTGATTCAGCAATCCTGCTTCCAGCGCAAGACGAACAGGTTTAGAGTAATCACTCCGGCTGATCGCTGCCTTATGGCGATCGATTTTGGGCGAGTGGGTCGAGGTTAACTGAACAACTCGGTGATTCTGAATTTCGACCCGATAGGCTTGCAGCCGCGATCGCCATCCCGCAAGCGTACCAATCTGGCGCGGGTCATCTAGTAAACCCAGGGCTTCTTCTTGCTGGGTCAGGATCGCAAATTTTTGGTAGTGGGGATAGTCAGGGGTGACAAACGTTTCTTTCCTGTGGAGGATAAAGGGGTTCTCGGCGGCGGAGTAGTCCCGCTGGGTCACTTGCCCAGAGGTACAATTAACCTGGATGCTGCGGTGCAGTGCCGGATGGGGATCGGTATCAAAGCTGGGGTAGAACAGGTAGGACAGCTTGGGTTCTAAGCAGCCGAATTTAACCAGTGTCGGAGCTTGAAAATTTTCAACAGCTATTCGTAACTCAGCCTCATACTCCTGTAGCAGCGGATCAAGACTGGATAATGCCCCCATGTGAACGTAAAGAGCATCGGGGAGTCGCTTACCCACAGAGCTACCTTTGCAGGCCATAGCGATCGCAGCCAGACGTTCCGTCCAGGGAATCTCTACTGCATCAAACTGATTTATCAGATTGCTTAAGCCCACGGCAACTCAGGAGATGTTCTTCATCTAAAGTAAACTGCTAGATTTAGTGTCTGTCCACGAGCGAGTCTGGGTTGTCCAGGAATTAGAGATTTAGCTTTACGTGAGGTTCGCTCTACAGGTAGTGTTGTGATATTTGACCTACAAGGATGATAGATAGATGGGTTCAAAAGGGCAATGGTAAGACAAATTGACCTTAAGCTAGACAACTTACCGAGTGTCAAAGCAGATATTTTTGCTCGGCATGAGACCTTTCATCCCCGGTTTGGTTGGTTAAAGAAGGGTTTTGATCGCGCCTCTGTCGATCCAAGCGTGTTTCTGAGAGATGATGCCCCCGTTCGATTAGGCGTGGGGAAAAACATGGTGCGGTCGATTCGATACTGGTGTTCTGCTTTTAAGCTCTTGAAAGACGACCAGCCTACAGAGTTTGGCGCTCAACTCCTGAGCCAAGGGGGGTGGGACCCTTATCTAGAAGATCCCACTTCTCTTTGGCTGCTGCACTGGAAGCTTTTAGAGCCACCTAACCTAGCAACTGCTTGGGATTTTACCTTTAATTATTTTCGCCAGGCGGATTTCACAAGTGAGGATTTGTTCTATCAACTTTGCGAGTACCGCGATCGCGAAGCCTCACGCATTTCAGATTCCTCGCTTAAGAAGGACGTGAGTTGCGTTTTGCGGATGTATGTGGTGCAACCCAACAAGTCTCAAGTTAGTGAAGATTCATTAGACTGTCCCTTCACAGAGCTGGGATTAATTCATACCGCAGGGGACTCACGGCACTATATGTTTCGTGTTGGGCAAAAGCAAAACCTAGCGCCAGAAATTGTCGTCTATGCCTGCCTACAGCACCATGCTCGAACGGCCAGTGCTGCTAGAACAATCCCAATTGCAAGTTTGCTCTATGACATCGGTAGCCCCGGACTGGTGTTTAAGTTGACCGAGAGTGCGATTTGTGAGGCGATCGAAACTCTAGCCCGACGGTGGGAGCAGATTAGTCTTTCTGATGCAGCCGGAAAACTGCAATTTTCCTTTGAAGATGAGCCGCTCAAGCTGGCAGCGGATATATTAGACAGCTACTATCGGCTGGAGAGGTGAGCAACATGACTAACACGCCTATGGCGACGCTCCGCGAACGGGCTTTATCAAATTATTTTGAGCTACACCGCCGCTATTATCGATCAGTCAATTTAGAAAGAGACTTAGATAAACCGGACGCTGTCCAAGGCTACGTCCCGACTGAGAAATCGGCGGTTGCTTTACAGCGAATCCTCTCAGCAGTAGGCGATCCCAATGCTCATCGAGCTTGGACTTTAACTGGTGTCTATGGAACAGGCAAGTCAGCGTTTGCTCACTATCTGGCTGCTTTGTCTGCGCCAAAAGACAGTCGGGTTAATCAGGAGGCTTGGGCGATCGCTAACCATGCTTTTGCCGCCGACAGCCTTGAAATTGCAGCTATTAAAGCCATTCCTCAACCCGGTTTTTTAAGAGCTGTGGCCACGGCTCAACGTGAACCCTTAAGTTGGACGATCGCACGTGCCTTATCACGCGGGGTTGATTTGTTTTGGAAGCAGAAGAAGCGGAAGCCAAGTTTTTGGATGGATCTAAATGAATGGCGCTTTCAAGCTGAAGCAGGAAACTGCCAGGTTACGGATCAACAAATTCTCAAACTACTCCGAGAAGTTGTGCAAGTGGCTAAGACAGATGTTTTATTAGTCATTGATGAACTGGGTAAAAACCTGGAGTTTGCGGCTCATCACCAGGGCATTCAAGACCTTTACCTGCTCCAGCAAATCGCTGAGTTAGAGCTGGAGGGCGACCATCAAGTTCATCTACTGGGGATTCTCCACCAATCGTTTGCGGGCTATAGCGATCGCCTCTCCACAGCAGAGCAGAGCGAGTGGACAAAAATCCACGGACGATTTACCGATATTGTCTTGACTGAATCGCCCAGCCAAATGACTCGCTTGATTGGGCAAGCCATTAATCGCTCCAATGCTGACCCGGTGCTTCACGGCATCCACCAGCAGGCAGAAGGCTGGTTTGAGGCATTGCAAGACGTACTCTCGGAATATGAGATTTCAGCGAAGGTGCTAGCAGAGGCTTACCCGCTGCATCCACTCACGGCCCTAGTCCTGCCGATGCTTTGTGTCCGATATGCCCAAAACGATCGCTCTCTGTTCACCTTTCTTACCAGCGATGAGCCTTATGCCTTCACTCAATTCCTCAACTCTGCCACAATTCAGGCAGACCAGATCCCTACACTGAAGCTATATCAGCTTTATGACTACTTTGTTGAAGCAGTGACTGGACTCGCTTCAAGGCTTAACTTGCAGCGGTGGGTTGAAGTACAAGGATTGATTCAAGATGCGAGAGATCAAAGCCAAGATGTTCTCAAGGTACTGAAGACAATTGGGGTTTTGAATCTAGTTACATCAACAGGGAAGTTCCGCGCGACTCCTGAGCTAGTTGCACTAGCCCTGTGTGACTCGCCTATAGATGAAAAGGGGCGAAAGCACTGGCAGAAGATTATTCATAACCTGGAACAGAAAAACCTAATTACTTATCGCCAGACGCTGGACGAACTGCGAATCTGGCAAGGCTCAGATTTTGATGTTGAAGCCGCAATTCAGGAGCAAATTGAGCAATCTTATGCTCCTTTGGCTGAACTGCTGACGGAGATTTACCCGCTGAAACCTCTGGTCGCTCAGCGCCACTACACAACTACAGGCACCCTCCGTTATTTTGAACAGTGCTATGTAGATGGGCGAACTGACCTATTGGCGTTGACTTGTACTACCCGAAATAGTGATGGGCTGATTGCCTATTGGTTGGATACGGTTTCTCCTCAATCAGTTCCACCCCTCACAGCAGCGGGTAAGCCATTGATTATTGTTGCCGCTGCCAACCTCGAACTATTGCGGACACGGGGGCAGGAGTTTCAAGCCTTAAAAAAAATCTGGAAAGATGCGCCTGAATTGCAAACCGATGGGGTAGCAAAACGCGAGGTCAGGCAGCGGCTTGTAGAAGCAGAACGGCTTCTGAATGAAACAGTGGCTCTAGCATTCGACTGGTCAACGAAACAAAACGCTTGCTGGATAGCAGGAAAACCTGTTCATATTGAATCCTCTAGAAGGTTTCAAGCCGCACTCTCTGACCTGTGCGATCGCGCCTACCACCAAGGCTTAGTCCTAGATAATGAACTAATTAATCGGCGAGAACTCACTTCCCAAGGGGCAAAAGCGCGGCGAGAATTGATTGAGGCAATGCTTGAACACTCTAGCCAAGAACGTTTGGGGCTAGAAGGCTATGGCCCTGAAGTAGCCATGTATGGTTCGGTATTAGGAGCCACCAGTATCCACCGCCAAGCGGAAGGGGTATGGGGCTTTTATCCCCCTGCTCAAGATTCAGGAGTAGCAACGATTTGGCAAGCGATCGAACAATTTTGTCAGTCAGCAAGCAAAGAGCAGCGATCGCTCAACCTCTTATATGAACAGCTAGAGCAGCCTCCCTATGGAGTAAAGCCTGGGGCAATACCCATTTTGCTGGCGGCTCACTTGTTGTATCACATCGATGATGTTGGCATTTATAAGGACGGAACCTTTATCCCTGTGCTGGGATCGGAGCATTTTGAACTACTGGTCAAAGACCCATCACGTTTCTCAGTGAAATATTTTGAGATGGTAGGGCTGCGATCGCAGGTCTTTAGAGAACTTGAAGCTGCTCTCAGGTCTTCTAATGCCAAGGCACCCGCCGGAGTGCGAAATGCCTCATTGTTGGCGATCGCCAAGCCACTGTTCGGGTTTGTCCGGCAATTACCAGAATTTACGCGCTCCACAAAGCGGCTAAGTCAGGAAACACTGAGGGTTTTACAAGCTTTGTAGACCGCACAAGAACCAGACGAACTACTGTTTATTTCCCTACCGGAAGGTTTAACCCGATGACTGCTAGTGAGGAAGAAAATGAGCAAGCAGCAAAAGTGTTTGTAACTATGTAATCAAGAAGGTTTCGCCCTATGATACTAAGTTCTTCAAAAGCCCAGCCTAAGAGATTCACAGTCCATGAGTACCACCGATTAGTGGAGATGGGTTTCCTGAGTGAGGATGATCACGTTGAACTGATTCGGGGAGAACTAATTCAAATGGCAGCAAAGGGAACAGCCCATGAGACTTGTATAAGACGCTTGCTACGCCAGCTTCCATTGTTACTGCAAAATCGTGCAACTTTGCAATGTCAGGCTCCTATTTCCTTATCTTTTGATGGTGAACCAGAGCCGGATTTTGCGATCGTACGCAATCGCGCTGATGATTATGCTACTGAGCATCCAACTCCCGAAGATACATTGCTAGTCATTGAGGTTGCTGACTCTTCCCTAGATTATGACCGGGAAATAAAATTGCCGCTTTACGCGGAAGCAAAAATTAGTGACTATTGGTTGTTTAACCTACCCGATCATTATCTAGAAGCTTACAGTGAGCCTTATCAAATTGCTCTAGGTCAATTTGGATATCTAAATCGGCGAATTGTTCCAACCAATGGAGTAATAACACTTCCACCGTTTCCTGAACAAGTTCTTGAGCTTACCTCTGTTTTTCTAGATGCTTGAAACCCACGATTTACCCGCTTCTGAAAGTCTAGACGTTTCAACATTCTCTAGATTGCTTGATGACACTACGAATTCCTATAAATTTGTATTCTTTCTGTCGATATTAGATCTTTTAAGTAGCCGATTTTTTAACGTATCATCACCTATTAGCCTACATGAATTGGCTGTTGAGATGCTAGTCAATGCCTGGTATCCGCACTCAGTTTTCCGCCTTTCTTTCGGATTGCAGGATATGGTAACTAAAAACCTGGATTCTTTGGGATTGCAAATGGATCAGTCTTATTTGAAAATCACAGAGGGAAACAAAAGCATTCTACGCGAAGCTATAAAAGCTAAAAGTGTTAATTATGAACTAGTAAGATACGTTCCATTCCGATTAATTAGACCTTTTTTCAAAGAGTTAGGAGGACTGAAGGATCAGCAAGTTAACGGTCAAGTCAAGCTGCTGTCAGAACAAGTATTTGAAACTCGTAAACCTTTATATAAGTTTGATCAGAATGCTACAGCTATTATTATTCATCCTGATTGGGCTTCGTATATCCAGACTAACTATCGTATTATTCGAGGCTGGGTTGCATGGGGATGGCTACAATACATGCAAAGAAATAATCCCAATACTCCTGCGCTTGTTAGTAAGCTTTTTCCGCCTAGAGAAAGAGAATCACTACAGAGCCAAACTCTATACTGGAAAACAATTATAGAAAATTATAGTGATCTTAAATGTATTTACTCAAATCGAAACTTGACTTTGGAAGATATATCGCTTGATCATTACCTACCTTGGACATTCGTAGCTCATAATCGACTTTGGAATTTAATTCCAACCTCTAAAAGTGTTAACTCTTCAAAATCAGATAAAATTCCTAGCAATGCTTATTTTGAGAAATTTATTAGAATGCAGCATTTAGGTTTAAACATCTTCCAAAATCATAGTTCCGAAAAGAAGTGGAATAACTACATTGAATCTTACATTGTTGATTTGGGTTTTTCTAGCAAAGACGATTTGCTAAGTTTTGAACAAATTAGACAACAGTATGAAGTGAAATTTCAACCTTTAATTGCCCTGGCAATTAGTCAAGGATTTGAAAACGATTGGAGCTACAATTCAAATCAATTTCTTTAATGAGAGACAGTCGTAGATAGCAAGAACTCTTTCTCAATTGCCTTACTGTCCAAGCAGGTTGCCACTGTCTGCCAAACCATTCTGAAAGACTCCGAAATTGCCGCGCTGATCAAAATTCAAGTTCCAAGGGATCTAGTGGGTAATTTTGGATTACCCGATGAGATTTTGACTGATGAACGCACTGTTCACTTGCGTCACTCAGATTGTGATCGCCCCGCGCTTCTGCTTGCCAATATCAGCGATGATCAAGCCCAATCTCTAAATGACATTGCCTCAGTTGGTGCCCAAGAACTCAAGGGACAGATTGAGTGCTGGATCAATCTGGCTGCAAAAGACCTGGCAATTCCCGTCGATCAGATTGAGTACTGGCGTAAAGCTTTGAATGGGCTGCAAAAAGTTGGGACACCCAGCTTAGAAAATTTCGCGGAATACATTGTCCAAACGCGATCGCGCATTCTTGAAGAAAGCCTTCCCGTCATCGATGCTCTTGGGTGGGCACTACCTGCTTTGCGTCTTCCCCGCGACTCTGGCTACTTTCGTGCCATCCCTGAAACCCAGTTGGGACAAACTCAACGCTGGGAAAAGCTATTTCAACAAGCCTTTACTAAACGCGCCTGCTTACTGCTCAAGCAAACGCCCAACCGCAAACCAATTGACGAACAGGATCTCCAAACTGCTTTTGACAAGGTAAAGGATGATATTCCTGCGACTGCTCACCCTACTATTCAATCATTTATCGCCAGTTCCGCAGGTTGGACTTCTGAAGCTGAAGCACTCGTCAAGTTTGAGTGGGAATTAGAAAATATCAACACGCTATTTTCTGGGTTACAGGCACAAAAAACAGATATTGCCTCCCTCACCCTGGATTTTTTTAACGATGAGTACCCTGATAGCCTGACAGAATCGGAGTCTCAGTACATCAATGCACTGAAGAAACGCAATAAACGCGAGGCGCTGGACGAAGACCGGGAATTTTATGACGCGCACCGCCAGGAGCTGGAGGGTGATCGCAAACTTAAAGCAAAGTGGGATAAGTTTGTCTACGGACAGCCGATCGAATGCACGGATTTCCTGATTGGCTTGCTGCAAGCCTTTGAGCGGCTTTTTGACCAGGCAGAAAATGTTGATAGCGTTAAGTCGCTCAAAATTGAGACACAGAAGAAAGCTGCTAAAAGTAAATGGCTGGAACTCAATGCTGATGTAGCCCGATATTTTTGCACCCGCTACCGGGGGATTGAACAGTTGACCGCCCCCCATATTGAGTGGGAAACGCATTGGCTGTTCAAGTACGAAACCCTACTGGAAGAGACCCAGAAAAAACTGAAAGCAAAATATCGCGAGAACACTTCTACGGCAAAAGCGGCGATAGAAATCAAATTCTACGTAGAGATGCGGGATAGTGCTCAGGCTTTGATCGCCAAGACTCAACTGGTTTGGCGCTCTAATCCAAACGCGATCGGGATGGAATTGAGTAGTGACTTTGAACGATTGCTCAAAGATTCCCCCTTCCAGCTCTCCCAAGTATCGCGGGAGTTAGTCAGCAAAAAAGGGCGGTTGCAGGGCATTGCCCTTTCTGATGTTGGCACTTTGATGGCGGCATATCGCCAAGATCGTGGTTCCCTAGTGAGTAAGTACGATCGCAAAAGTGACCTAGAGAAGACCCTTCCCACAAAACTCAAACAAGCTGTTGTAGAGGGTCGCCTCTCGCAAGAAGGTGCTGAGGCAATCACCGTTGCCTGGAAAACTTTTGCAGAACGATACAGAGCAGCGATCGCCAGCTTTACGAGTGCTGAAGGACAAGGCATCGCCAATCCAGAATTACTGCATCAATGCGAAGCTTACGAAACCTTACTCAAAACCGTCTTGACCCATATCAAAGGCGACCTCAACCGTATCGACTTCTATCAACCCATTTTGCGCTTGGGTTGCATTCGAGTTGAACGCGGCAAACCTGCTGCTATCGTTGCTCCCTGGCATCCGTTGAGGCTGGCTTCCATAGCAGTCAAAGCTCGTCAACTGGCAGGCTTACTCCGATACATTGTCTCCACAGCAGAGGTAAATTTTGGGGATTCCCGCTTATTCTTTGCCGATTTACGCAACGAACTTGACCATCCTTACTACCCTGAAGTCTGTGTCGGCTACCAGGGTCAACAGCCCGAACTTCTATCCGTCTCTGATACCGTCAACGACTACAGCTTGATGGAACGCCCAACAAGGGATGAAAGCGATCGCACCACCAACGAAAACCCGGCTGAAGCAGTCGATCGGCTGATAGGAATCATCCGTCGCTATGTAGAACTATTGCCCCATGAGAAGACCAATCTAAGCGTAGTTCTGTACCAAACTGATTCAATTAAGCTTCCCCAGGCGATCGTCAACAAGCTGAGTGAAGAACTACAAGACGATCGAGAAGAAGTCCGCTGTCAGGTTATTTTGCGCCACAGAAATGGGCAAAAACTTGCCCAACTTTATGAGCAGATGTTAGAAAGCTCCGACGCTGATCCAGATGCTTTCATTGCTAGTGAAGTCTCCCAAGACTTTATGGCAAGACTGCGGATTTCAGTCATGTCTAATGATGTTCCTGCCATAAATCCTAGAGAAGGTAAATTTGCCGACATCGTGTTTCTGCAAGATGCAATCTCGCGGCAGGCAAAAGTTGTTTGGCAATCCTCACCTTTTGACAGCGAGACATCTGCCCTTTTGACCCACTCACCTGCTCGTTGGGCGCGCAAACGCCCATCCGCCAAAGACGAACTCAAATCTACGGTCTATCTCACCTGTCCTAAACAGCCAGTAGTCGGGCAAACCTACCTCGATATGGTTTACAGCATTGTTGTAGGCGAAGACTGCTCTCTTGACCAACATTTCCTACCCGCCCGTCAAATCTCCTTTCAAGAGGAGACGATAAAGACAACCTTTGATGAAAGCCACCGTTTAGGGGAATGGGTAGTCAACTACGATGACTTACTAGAGCGGCGGCAACTAGTCAACCAAGGCGTGAAGGTCATTCGCTATCAGCAAAACCGGACTGACGAACGTAATTTCTTGGTGTCTTCCGATGCATCGTTGAATGTACTCAAGGTGCTGGTCAGAAAGCGATTGGAAGCTCTCAATTTGGGGCTGGAGAGCGATCGCATCGCCAAACTGGTAGAACATCTCATCAACGAGGCAAATGCGGTTTCCGGTGACATCGTGCTACGAGCCGCTAAATGTGGCAGATTTGCTAGCGAACTAATGGGAGTCGTCCTCAGTAAAGCCCTGATCACCGCAGAAATGGGAGCACAAAATCCAATCGGCTGGTACTTCCTAGACGACTATGCCTCCTGGTTAGGACAGAAGGAAGGCCAGATTGCTGACATCATGGCAATTTCGCCCCAGTATGTTGATGATGAACCTGTCCTGAAAGTTATTATTTCAGAGGCTAAGTACGTTGACGTAGCTGGCTTGGCCGATGCTAAAAAGACTTCGCAAAATCAACTCAGGCAAACTGTTGATCGCATCGCCGATGCTCTTTTCATCAGTCCTGGTCGCCTTGATCGTGACCTCTGGCTGTCTCGCCTCAGCGATCTTTTGCTCGATGGCATTGAATTTAATTCCGACAACAAACTGAATATTGAGCAATGGCGCGAACAGATCCGCTCAGGCGAACTCCGCATTGATTTGTCTGGCTACTCCCAAGTTTTTGTATCAGGCACCAATGACAACAACGTGGAAGGAGAGCGATCGCCCATCCCCAAAGTCGAGCGCTGCTTCCAAGAGGTCTTTGATCGAGAATCAGTTCGCAAACTAGTCCTGGCTTATGAAGCAGGTCAGTCACTATTCCCAATACGAGAGCAAATTGGTGATGACAAGCCGTGGACTGTGGCTCAAGCCTTGCAACCTGCGGATCGAGTTACCTGGGTGCTAGAAATCGAGAAAGTTGAAGCAGCCATTCCTGCGGTAACACCCGCCCTAGATAACCAGCCAGAAAACCTTGATCATCAATTTCAGCTAAGCCTTCCTGATCAGCAATTTGAACCTGAAATCATTAATTCTCTAGTTGTCTCAACTGTTGAGGAACTTGACAGTTGGGCGAGTCCAGCGCTTGCTTCGTGGTCGCAGCAGGGACAAACGCAGAATAGCCAAGGCGATTCAGCAGCAGAAAAATGGCTAGAAGAAACGGCTGGGAAATTGCGGATGGCACTGATGGGGTATAACCTGCAAGCCAAGATTGAAGGTAAGCGCCTGACTCCAAACGCAGCGATCGTCCGATTCAAAGGCTCAGACAATCTGAAGCTAGACGACATTGAGAAGAAGCGATCGCAACTCCTAACCACCCATTCCTTGAATGTGATCAGCCTCTATGGGCAGCCTGGGGAAATCGTCGTTTCTGTTGCCCGCCCTCAACGTCAAACGATTTCTCTACAAGAGGTATGGGCAAAACGAAAAATCAATCGCTCACCCTCTGGCATCAATCTCAGCTTTGTCATTGGGATTAAAGAAATTGATGGTGAACTGCTTTACCTCAATCTAGGCAGTAGTTTCGAGAATTTAGAGCAACACGCTCCTCATACGTTGATCGCTGGAGCCACGGGCAGTGGTAAATCTGTTCTGCTGCAAAACCTCCTGCTTGATATTTGCGCCACCAACTCTCCCAAGCTGGCAAACATTTATCTCATTGACCCCAAAGCAGGCGTAGACTACTCCAATATTGAGGAATTGCCGCATCTGATAGAAGGAATCATTGTTGAGCAAGACCCTGCAACTGAAATTCTAGAGTCTTTAGTTGAAGAAATGGATTCTCGATATCGCAAGTTCAGGCAGCACAAGGTTAAGGATTTACAGAGTTACAACAGCAAAGTGCCTGAAAGCGAAAGGTTGCCCGTCCTTTGGCTAGTCCATGACGAATTTGCTGAATGGATGTTGATCGACTCCTATAAAGATGCTGTTTCTTCTGCTGTCCAGCGTTTAGGCGTAAAAGCTAGAGCCGCAGGCATTTACCTTATTTTTGCTGCTCAACGGCCCGATGCAACTGTTCTCCCAGTTCAACTTCGAGATAATTTAGGAAATCGGCTGATTCTCAGGGTTGAAAGCGTTGGTACGTCGGAGATTGCGCTTGGGCAGAAAGGAGCAGAAAACCTCTTAGGCAAGGGACACCTAGCTGCTCGATTAACCAACCAATCTGATCTCATCTATGCTCAAGTACCGTTTCTAGCTGATGAAGAAATGGCAGCGATCGCAGAAATTATTAAGCAATAAAATCCCTTTTAAGAATCTATAATAATGCTTCATTACCTAAAATTTGCTAGGGTATTGTACTTAATTAGACAAGCATTTCTCAACAAACGAATTCATAAGATCTAAGGCTTTTTCACCAAGTCTGATTTTTATTCGGTTTTTGATCCTATATAGCTATGCATTTTCACGAGAGCTAGTCCAAAGGGAACCTCCATTGATCTTCTGTGAAACTCATAATATTTGTTTAGATATAGTAATGAAACAAAAGCTACTATCAAAAACCAGACAAGATCCATTGTTGCAAAATTTCTAGTAATAGCTTTAAGTAAAATCCGCGAAAAGTCTATAATTAATAAAGCTGTGGCAACTCCAAGATTAAGTAGAGAAATGAATGTAAATCGATAGACTAAGGCGTTATTTTCCTGTGTAATTGCTAGTGCCAAACTTCTCCAAAGACCAAATTCTTGCTCCATGCCACTCTCCGGGAAATTATAAAATTTACCGATCTGATTAATTGCCAGTTTATAGTCAATACGGTTTTTAGCATCTTCTTTTATCTGATCTCTAGTCTTCCAGGCTTTAAAACCTAGCTGCTTTAGAATGCGTAGAAAAAACTCGATAAATGGCAAGATTAAAATCTCTCCAACACTCAATACACCATAACCAAACACATAGGATGCAATGATCAGGAATATCCAACTTGAAGTATCTTTGGGAGGAATAATAGATATGTTATGAATCGTATATGGTTGATTTAAGATGAGCCAGAAGCCTAAAATCAAGATCATGCCTGGAATAATATTTCCAATAATATCAAGGAAGAACTTGTTAAGTGCCTCAAAAACATCATTCGATTTCATAGTATGTGTCTTTATCCGTTAACTTAAATTAACTGGGAAATATGAAGAGAACCAGAAGCTCATGTTACCGTGAGATTGCTAAATGCCGAAAGATATCCTACATCAACAACTTATCTATTTTGATTACCACGCGACAACACCCGTTGATCATCGAGTAGCTGATTGTGTCTATCAGTATATGGTCACAGAATTTGGTAACGCTAGCAGTGTAGACCATGAATGGGGCGATCGCGCCGAAGCTGCTGTTCAAAAAGCCGCTAAACACGTCGCTGATTTGCTTGGAGCTTCATCTAGAGAAATTATTTGGACTTCTGGCGCAACTGAAAGCATCAACCTGGCAATTCAAGGCAGCCTCCTCAAAAATCCTGAAAAGCTGCACCGAATCGCCCTGATACCCCTCGAACACAAAGCCGTTCTCGACACCTGCTATGCCCTAGAAAAGCAAGGTCAAGCAGAGCTGATCTTTCTCAAGGTAGATAGCAAAGGTCAGCTTGACTTTGATCACTTAGAGCAAGTCTGTAATCAAGGGCTGTCTTTGCTTTGTGTGATGGCGGCAAATAATGAGATTGGTAATATCTACCCAATCCAAGCAATTGGGCAAATAGCTCAACGTTACAACATCCCTTTTCTTTGCGATGGCTCCCAGGCAGTCGGCAAAATTCCCATTCTGTTTGCAGAATGGGGCATTACCTATCTGGCGATTTCTGCTCACAAGCTCTACGGCCCGAAGGGGACTGGAGCCTTAGTCGTTCGCAAAGGCTATCATCTCAAACCTTTGCTATTTGGAGGTGGGCATCAACAAGGGATGCGATCTGGCACGCTCAACGTTCCGGGAATTGTGGGGCTGGGGGAAGCCTGTCGGTTGAGATCGCTGGAGATGGAAGGAGATGAGAGGGCGATCACCCAGAAGCGCGATCGCTTGCAGCAATTATTACTCGACAACATTTCTGGCTTGATGATCAATGGTGACATCGGGAATCGGCTTGCCGGAAATCTGCACCTCTCAATCCCCGATGTACCAAACAGTGCTGTAATTGCCAGAGTCAGATCTAAGCTAGCAATCTCTACTGGGTCAGCCTGTTCTTCTGGAGTTGAAACCCCGTCTCATGTTTTAAGAGGGATCAACTTACCTGAAAATTTGATTGAAGGAGCATTACGCATTGGGATAGGGAAATTTACAACTGATCAAGAGATAGAGCAAGCTGCAAAAATTCTGGTTACTACTATTTCCCAAGTCCGCGAAAAGCTCTTAACCTAAACCAAACTCAGGTGCTCTATTGTACTGCTGTGTTGGTTGGGTCAAGGGCGTTCCGGTTCTCCTTCGTTTCGCTCCGCTATTCAGAGGATGGGTAGGATGCGATTGCTAAACCAGCTCCGCTCCACTCCGTCCGAGCCTCCAGCAAGTCGCGGGGGATAATCGATATTATTTTTTACTAGGGATACCCGCGCCCCTTGACCTGAGACACTCTCCGGTTATTTCAAAACAGCAGGCAGTAGCCAAATCCTGTTGAGTTTGGTTACTTATCATGCCTACTTCCATTTTGCTTAGTTGGTCTCGTTGTCACCTCGTCATTCGTGGCGCTGGCTGGTTCCATCTCGTTGGTGTGCCTACGCAGTCCTCGCAGGCAGCGGCAGCACGGCTCATTCAGCTAGGCGCTAGCTCAGCGTCAGTCATCGAGCCAGGTGTTGTCCAGTTTCGCACTGCCAAAAGCATCCATTATCAACTGGCATTGGTGTTTCCTACCTGTCCGCTGAGCTAGCTCCCTTTGAGGGGTTTCGGCCCCTCTTTTTTTATGGCTTGGAATCGTGTTCAGCCGCTTCGTTCCTCAGCCGCTTCACGGTTTATTCATAGGGCACCGCCTCCACTCCGTTCCAGCAGTGCAACTCGGAGAAACGTGTCGGGATGTAATCTCACTTTCTCAGCCGTTGTGCTGTCGCACATTTGTTTCCCTGCCTCCGGTGCTCATGCCTCCGCTCCTCAGCAGGCGGTGCTCCGTTTCGCACAAAAAGGTCGGCAGCATAGCGCGGCTTTGGTGAGGGCGCAAGCCTACGTTCTGCCAAAAAGCCGCAAATTGCGGATGCGCCTTTTGTTTGTTTTTTCTGGAAGTTGGCGCATTTAATATCAGCGGCTGTTTGGGGCTTGCCATCCAACCCTGGCGATAACTCAAGGGCCGCGCTTCATCCTTGCAAAATGACGCAAACTTCGGCAGGTGATTCTCACCCAACTTCGGCACCCTAATCACAGTAAGTTCGGCACCCAATTCTCAATTAACTTCGGCAGGTAATTCTCACCAAGTTCGGCACCCCCATC
>JAESGG010000105.1_pt1 | contig 23572 bp, 19 predicted proteins | sample 9266231 | NCBI WGS metagenome assembly JAESGG01 (sample SAMN14515337, study PRJNA621664) | algae metagenome | isolation source: Aphanocapsa sp. GSE-SYN-MK-11-07L and co-occurring heterotrophs from wet... | place: USA: Grand Staircase Escalante National Monument, Utah | collected 2006-04-16 | reverse complement strand
AGAATCGCCGCATTTGTCGTTCAACTTCTAGGGAATAGGGTCGCATCGATTTTGCAAGAATTTCACGTTACTGTCAGCCTATCACTCTTGCCTGATTGCCGGATCTTATTTAATCTGTGTTCCTAAGGACGATCGCAACTTTCTACCTGCACTTTTGAAAATGGCTAAGGTGCCTATTCAGTAATCGCTTTGTATGGGCGGGGAGAGACTCGAACTCTCACGGCCGAAGCCGCCACATTTTGAGTGTGGTGCGTCTACCAATTCCGCCATCCGCCCTTGGATTTGGCTTCCTCATTATAGGGCATTGCATGCTTTTGCAGTAGGGATTGATACTCTTGGGTGCTAGCCCAGCGATCGATTTCCTTGGCCCGCAAAACAGGCAGCGGATGCGTTAACTGGGAGATTTGCATTTGCTTGAGGGCATTCGCCCAGTCTCCCTCGGTTTGATCATAGGCGCGGGCTTGGGCCAGAAAAGCTTCAACGTTGAGTTTGCTAGCCAGACTAGGAGAACCCCCGGCCAGCTTCATTAGCAATGAGGCGATCACCTTTGGGTCTTGGTTGACCAGCAGGGCGGCGCGATCGCAGGTAAACTCAGCGCATCTAACCCAGTTCAGCATTTGTGACTGTAAGCCTTGGGCCACCCAACCGCCCCAGTCGGGCACCTGCCCTAGAGCCAAAATCAGCAAATTGGCCAAGGTCAAATACACGCCATGTTCGCACTTGAGATGCCCCAACTCGTGAGCTAATACGGCTTGAATTTCTTCTGGTTCCAGTAATTCCAGCAAAGAGGTATGCACAACTACAAAAGGCTGCTTGCCCCGCATGGCCAAAGTATAGGCATTAGGAGCAGGGTGCTGACGCACATACAATTGAGGGGGGTCTAGGTCTAAAATCTTGCTTGCTTGCAGCAGCAGGTGATGCAACTCTGGCAACTGCTGCTCTCCGACCAAAACGCTAGAGCTAATGTTGTCGAGATAGAAAAATTGCTCTGCCATTGGCCCGAGCAGACTTCGCACCAGCACATCTAAGCCTGGCATTTGCTTGAGAGCAGCCGTTGCCTCAAAGTCTAAGGGGTGGCGAAATTGATCTGCTTTTAAGCCAATCAGAGGAATACTAGAGGCAATCATAGTCAAGCCAATTGGAAGGAATTTTAGCGCTCAAACCAACTTTACTCACTCTAGCTTTTAAGCTAGCGAATTCTGGCCTAGAATGCTGTCGCCGTTTAGAGAAGACTCCCTTACAATTAAGGGGCGATTTGGATTTCTTAATTACTAAGCGTTAATCTTTAAGTGGCACTATGGCTCAACCTTCCCTGCTTTCCTTGGCGGTTCCGACCCCTGCAATTAAGTTTGGCACGGATGGCTGGCGAGGAGTGATTGCGGCTGAATTTACCTTTGAGCGGCTGGTTCAGGTCGCGCCGATCGCCGCCCAAGTGCTAGCCGAAACCTATCAGGCTTCTACGGATAGTCAAACCATTATTGTCGGTTACGATCGCCGCTTTTTGTCCGAGGAATTTGCCCAAGCGACGGCTGAGGCAGTCAGCGCAGCGGGGTTTGAGGTTCTGCTGTCAGAAGACTATGCGCCAACTCCAGCCTTTAGCTGGGCCGCTAAGCAGCACAATGCCTTGGGCGCACTGGTGATTACCGCTAGCCACAACCCCGGTAGCTACTCTGGTTTGAAGGTGAAAGGAGCCTTTGGCGGTTCAGTTCCGCCAGCGATTACTCAGCAGATTGAGGCTCGGTTGGCTGATCCCGCACCCGTGGCGGCAACTCCTGGCAGCATAAGTCGGTTTGACCCCTGGCCCGATTACTGCCGAGTTTTAGGCAGCAAAGTTGACTTGCCGCAAATTCAGCAGGCGATCGCCACGGGTAAGCTTTTAGTGTTTGTAGACGTGATGCATGGGGCTGCGGCGGGTGGGCTAGCTAGAATTCTAGGGCAACCAGTGCAAGAGCTAAATGGCGATCGCGACCCCCTATTTGGTGGCGGAGCGCCTGAGCCAATCGCCCGCTATCTGCAAACCACCTGTGCGACTATTCGCCAAGCCGCCAGCGCATCCCCGGCAGGCACGCTCACGGTGGGCTTAGTGTTCGATGGCGACGGTGATCGGATTGCGGCGATCGATGGACAGGGCAACTATCAGAGCGCCCAAATCCTAATTCCAATTTTGGTTGACCATTTAGCGACTCGGCGTGGCTTTCAAGGTGAAGTGATTAAATCGATCAGCAGCTCTGATCTAATTCCGCAGGTGGCGGCAATGCACGGCTTGTCCGTCTACGAAACCCCAATTGGATTTAAATACACGGCCGATCGAATGCTGGAGAGCGCTCAAGTGCTGCTCGGTGGCGAAGAATCCGGTGGGATTGGCTTTGGCAGTCACATTCCTGAGCGAGATGGACTGCTGTCTGGGCTGTATCTGCTGGAAGCAGTAGCCGCATCCGGTCAAGACTTAACGACTCTTTATCAATCTTTGCAAACTCAGGTTAACTATGCTTCTTGCTACGATCGGATTGATTTGCCTTTGGCTAGCTTAGAGGTGAAAAATCGCTTGCAGACTCAGCTTGAAACCCATCCGCCCCAATCCATTCTGGGCATTCCGGTCTTAAAGTGCCAAACCGTGGATGGATTTAAGTTCCACTTAGCCAACCAAAGCTGGCTGCTAATTCGGTTTAGCGGCACTGAACCGCTGCTGCGACTCTACTGTGAGGCCCTGACTCCAGAGGAAGTGCAAAAAACGTTGAACTGGGCTAACCAGTGGGCTTTAACGATTTAACCTCTAGTTTCGAAGTGCCTGTAAGTTCTGATCCAGAAATCGCTCATACAATGGCATCTGAGTTCTGCTAAATCTATGTCTGAATCAGACAGAGGGGGACAACCGTGGAAAATGAACCAGATAACAGCAAAGAGGAGTTTTTATTTCCAACTGCCAAGTATCGCGGTGAATTTACGCCGGGTAATTTAGCCTTTAATGCCAATCTACAAGAGTTCGCTCAGCGGGTTGGCTACATTTGTGCTCTGGAGTCTGGAGGTAAAATTAGTTCTAAAGATGCTTACAATGACATCAAAAACCTCTGGTCAGAGCTGAAAAAATCTAAAAAATTTTTGCTAGATCAGTCAGCCGATCAGGATCAAGCTCCGCCGTCGAGTTGAGGTCTATTTCGCATCGCTAACGAATGCGCTAACATCATGCAAACGTCACCCTCATTTGTTTCTAAGCAAGCGATGCCTGCTTCCTCCTGTGATCAGATTAATGTGCTAACGAGCTTCAGTGTGGCTCCGCTCTTGGTTGCGCTGGTGGGTGGGCGATTGGCGATCCAAGCAGTTCAACAGCTAGGAGCTGCCAGCGAAGAAATCTTTCGCGGGGAGTTGTTACCCTCGCTGCGTTTTCCGGAACCGACTCAACATAATATGATCGAGTAAGCCTGCTGGGCAAAGCCTCTATGACTTCTATTCTCAATATTGCTGATCAGGAACAGAGTGTCGCCATCGAACGCCAGCAATCGTTGCGCGATCGCCTGCAAGTGGTCGAAGACCTCCTGGAGCTGGTTCTCCAATCTGAGTGTGGGCAACCCCTAGTGGATTTGCTGCGGCAACTGCGGGCGATGTGCTCTCCAGAGGGGCAAGCTCCTAAAATCCCAGAGGCAGAGGTGCTTAAGATTGTCGAGAAGCTGGACTTAAACGAGGCGATTCGGGCGGCGCGGGCCTTTGCTCTCTATTTTCAGTTAATTAATATTGTTGAGCAGCACTACGAACAGCAAGAGAGCTTGCACCGCACCCAGGCAGAGTCTGGGGCGGTTAGTCATGTCCTAGAAGCAGACTATGGCTCTAGAATTAGCGGCGAAAGCTTTCCGCTGCAAACAAGTTCTGCCGATGTCCGCAGTGGGCCAACCGAGCGCCTAGAAAATAGCCTTTACGATCTGGCCTCGCCAGAGCCTCACCAGGGTACTTTTTCGTGGCTATTCCCGCGCCTGCGATCGCTGAATGTGCCGCCCCAGCATATCCAGAGCCTGATTGATCAGCTAGATGTCAAGCTTGTCTTTACCGCTCATCCGACCGAGATTGTCCGCCAAACCATCCGCGACAAGCAGCGGCGAATTGCCAAAGTGCTCGAACAGCTTGATCGGGTCGAGTCTGCTCTGGGTAGCCGCAGCAGTTGGGACATTCAAAATCTGCAAGAGCAACTGACAGAAGAAATTCGGCTCTGGTGGCGCACCGATGAGCTACATCAGTTTAAGCCCGCGGTTTTAGATGAAGTTGAGTATAGCCTGCACTACTTTAAGGAAGTTGTGTTCGATGCGGTTCCCCTGCTGTATCGACGCTTCTTGCAGTCATTGAAGCAGACCTTTCCTAATCTGCGCCCCCCCCGCTATAACTTTTGTCAGTTTGGCTCTTGGGTCGGGTCGGATCGAGATGGCAACCCCTCTGTGACGCCGGAAGTGACCTGGCAGACCGCCTGCTATCAGCGGAATTTGGTGCTAGAAAAGTATCTCGGTTCAGTCGAAAGGTTAACTAACCTACTCAGCCTGTCGCTACACTGGTGCGATGTCTTGCCCGACCTGCTGGACTCCCTAGAGCAAGACCAGCAGCAGTTACCCGACATCTATGAGCAGTTTTCGGTGCGGTTTCGGCAAGAACCCTATCGGCTGAAGCTGTCCTATATTTTGTATCGGCTGCAAATGACTCGCGATCGCAATTTGCAATTGCAAAACGGCTGGTATCCGGTTTCTGACCTGGATGGTGTCAGCGATAACGAAGCCAATATTTACCGCTCTGGCGACGATTTTCTAGCAGAGCTGATGTTGATTCAGCAAAATCTGCAAGCCACAGGGCTGGGCTGCCGCGACCTAGAGCATTTGATTTGTCAGGTGGAAATTTTTGGCTTTAACCTAACTCAATTGGACATTCGCCAGGAAAGCACTGTCCACTCTGATGCTTTTACGGAAATTGCTGAGTATCTCTGCGTCCTGCCTCGGCGCTACAATGACCTGTCTGAGTCGGAGCGATCGCTGTGGCTGAGCACCGAACTGCAAACCCGTCGTCCCCTAATTCCGACTGAATTGCCGTTTGGCGATCGCACCAGAGAGACAATTGAAACCTTTCGGATGGTGCGGCGGCTGCAACAGGAGTTCGGCCCCGATATTTGCCGCACCTACGTGATTAGCATGAGTCACGATGCCAGCGATTTGCTGGAAGTGCTGCTATTAGCCAAAGAAGCTGGCCTCTACGACCCTGTGACCGGCACCGGCACCCTTGATGTCGTGCCGCTGTTTGAAACCGTCGAAGACCTCAAAAAAGCGCCAATGGTGCTGACGGAACTGTTCGAGTTGCCAACCTACCGAAATTATTTAGCCAATAGTCAGGCCCTGCCCACCAGCCCGGATGCTGCTGCCAACCACCCTCAAAAGTCTCTCCAAGAGGTGATGCTGGGCTATTCCGACAGCAATAAAGACTCTGGCTTTTTAAGCAGCAACTGGGAGATTTATAAGGCCCAACAAGCTCTCCAAAAAACCGCCGAGCGCTATGATGTGGTGCTACGGATTTTCCACGGGCGGGGCGGCTCCGTCGGGCGAGGCGGCGGGCCTGCCTATGCGGCGATTTTGGCTCAACCCGGTCAAACCATCAAAGGACGGATCAAAATTACTGAGCAGGGGGAAGTGCTGGCCTCTAAATATGCCCTGGCCGAACTAGCGCTTTATAACCTGGAAACAATCACTACCGCTGTAATTCAAGCCAGCTTACTGCGAACCAGCATTGACGAAATTGAGCCGTGGCACGAAATTATGGAGGAGCTATCGGCCCGATCGCGGGAGCGCTACCGCAACTTGATCTACGAGCAGCCCGATTTGGTTGACTTTTTTCATCAAGTTACTCCGATCGAAGAAATTAGCCAACTCCAAATTAGCTCTCGCCCCACCCGTCGGGGCGGCAAGAAAACCCTGGCCAGCCTGCGGGCAATTCCCTGGGTATTTAGCTGGACGCAAAGCCGGTTTTTGCTGCCGGCTTGGTACGGTGTAGGCACGGCTCTGCAAGACTTTTTAAACGAGAAACCCGCCGAACATCTGTCGCTGCTGCGCTATTTCTACTTCAAGTGGCCGTTTTTCAAGATGGCAATCTCTAAGGTAGAAATGACCCTCGCCAAGGTGGATTTGCAAATTGCCAATCACTATATGCAGGAGTTAACCCAGCCGGAAGACCGGGAGCGGTTCGCCCCCTTGTTTGAGCAAATTGCTCAAGAATATTACCTTACCTGTGACTTAGTGCTGACGATTACTGGGCATCAGCGCCTGCTCGATGGTGATCCTGACTTGCAGCGATCAGTGCAGCTCCGCAATGGCACAATTGTCCCGCTCGGCTTTTTACAGGTGTCGCTGCTGAAACGACTGCGTCAGCATCAAAGCCAGTCTACCTCTGGAGCAATCTTGCGATCGCGCTACAGCCGAGGTGAGCTACTGCGAGGGGCACTGCTGACCATCAACGGCATTGCGGCCGGGATGCGGAATACGGGTTGAGGATCACTTAACCTCTGAACCAGCAAACGGAATCTTAGTTGTGGCCACGTCTAACAGCGGGCCAAGTTCGTAGACGTTTGTATAGCCGTAAGATTTGAGCGAGGTATAGGTAGCTAAATTCAACGAAGCGCTGGGGGCTTTGCTAGCGAAAGCGATCGGGCTGCCCTCAAAATTGTTGTTGCAGTAGATTAAAATCTTCGTGTCTTTTGAGGGGATGATTTTGGCTAAAGCAGCTTCTGTAAAATCGGTAAACGGCAGATTCACGGCTCCTTTGACATGACGCATAGCATATCTAGAATCACTGCGGGCATCTAGCAAAATGACATTGCCTTTAGCCAGCATGTTTAAAAAAGCAGCCTCTGTTAGTCGTCTAGGTTCTCGTTCCTGCCCCGATTCAACCACAATTTTTTGGAAGGCTTCGTAGTCAATCAAGCGATTGGAAATTGGTTCGTTCGCTAGGCTGGGAGCAGCGATCGCAGCCAGCAGACCAACCAGGAGGATAGATTTCATGACGGTGCCTCAAAGTCAGAATCATCAAGGGTAGACAGACTCCAAAGATAACTCTAAAACAGGATCACAATGGGATTTACTGTGCCAGTTTAGGAGGTTTGAATGTTTGCGGCAGGGCGGTCTGAGCGTCTCCAACCCAATTCAAATTGATATAATTTCATCCAGGATCAGCCAATTTCGCTACAAGGCTGACAGGCACTAATTTATGCGATTCAGATTCTCAGGACTGCAAGGATTGACGGCTCTGGCTGCGGCTTTGGCGGGTTCGGCAGGGGCGCTGCTAGTTGCACCGTCCGGTAATTCACTGCTGCAAGCTAGCTTGGCTCAGTTGCCTGCCCCGATCCCAAATAACGATGTCAACTTTATCGCGGCAGCGGTCGAGAGAGTTGGCCCGGCCGTAGTGCGGATTGACTCTGCCCGCACGGTGACAACGCGGGCGCCAGCGATCATGAATGACCCCTTTTTTCGAGAGTTTTTTGGATCGGTCAGACCTCCCGCTTCCAGGGTTGAACGGGGCACTGGCTCTGGGTTTATCATCAGCAGCGATGGGATTATTCTGACCAATGCCCACGTGATTAGTGGCGCTGACCAGGTGACAGTGGCCCTAAAAGATGGGCGTAGCTTTCAGGGCAAAGTCTTAGGCCAAGATGAGATTACCGATGTCGCCGTCGTAAAAATTGAAGCCACGAATTTACCCACGGTGCAAATCGGCAATTCAGATCAACTCCGCCCAGGGGACTGGGCGATCGCGATCGGTAATCCTTTAGGGTTAGACAACACTGTGACAGCGGGCATTATCAGTGCGACTGGGCGCACGAGTGGAGATGTCGGTGTCCCCGACAAGCGAGTTGGGTTTATTCAAACCGATGCTGCGATTAACCTCGGCAATTCTGGTGGGCCATTGCTCAACCAGCGAGGACAAGTCATTGGCATGAATACGGCAATTATTGGCAGAGCGCAGGGACTGGGCTTTGCGATTCCGATTAACACCGCTCAAAAGATTGCCCACCAACTGATTGCCAACGGCAAAGTTGATCATTTGTTCTTAGGGATTCGAATGGCTAGCCTGAATCCAGAATTGAGACAAAAAATTAATAGTAGCCCCAGGGTGGGTTTTCAGGTGCAAGCCGACACAGGTGTCCTGGTTTTTGCCGTGATTCCAAATTCACCGGCCGCTTTAGCGGGTTTACGCCCTGGTGATGTGATTAATAAGATTAATGGGCAAGCGGTGACAAAATCCGATCAAGTCCAGCAGGCAGTCGAAAACAGCACTGCCGCGCAGGCGCTCCAGTTGGAGTTGAGTCGCCAAGGGCAGAACTTGACGATCGCCGTCCAACCAGGGAAGCTACCCACCCAGGTTAGCCAGGATCCCTGAACTGAGATGAAAATCAAACACCTCAAAAGGATGCTCGGTCTTTCTACCGGTGTGATGTTGGTTGCGATCGCCCTGCATCGACCCCCCGATCGCAAAGCTGCAAACACGCCCGAAATCCGAGGCGTCTGGATGACCAATATTGCCCTGTCTGGGCTTTACCATACGACTTTTTTAGACGAAGTTCTGCACGATATTGCCGCGCACCAGATCAATACCCTCTATCCAGGCGTCTGGAGTCAGGGTAAAACCTTTTATCCCAGTCGAGTCGCCCCCCAAAGCTTGAGCGTCGGGGATATTTTGCAGGCAACGGTTCAAACCGGGCAGCGCCAAGGGCTGCGGGTAATTCCCTGGTTTGAATATGGACTGAAGGTAACCGATGATTCCCAAATTGCTCAACAGCACCCAGATTGGTTGACTCGAAATGCCGCTGGCAGCGTTTATATTAATCCTCAACCCAAGCCGCAAAGCTTACCCCTCCTGAGTGGGTTCAGCCGTAGCTTATCGGGGGCCAACCATGTCGTGATGAATCCTGCTCATCCCCAAGTGCAGGAATTTATGGTCAATCTGCTGACCGATGTTGTGGAGCGTTATGACATTGACGGGATTCAGTTGGATGACCACTTTGCCCTGCCGATTGCCTTTGGTTATGACCCCTACACAAAAAAACTATTTCAGCAGGAAAACGGCTATCCACCGCCTACCGATCCCAACCACCCTGAGTGGATGCGCTGGCGGGCTGACAAGCTGACCCAACTGATGGCTAAAATTTCTCGGTCAATTAAACAAAAAAAGCCAGACTTAATCATCTCGATCGCGCCGAATTCGCCAGCATTTGCCTATCAAGAATCGCTGCAAGACTGGCCAACCTGGGTGCGTCGGGGCTATGTCGATGAAGTGGTGGTGCAAGCCTATCGCCCGACCGTGGCTGAGGTGAATACCGTCTTGGCTGATCCAGAGATTGAGACTCTGCGGCAGTTTGTGCCCATCCGGGTCGGGCTGTACACCGGCCCAGGCTGGCAAGCCCAAACATCAGCAGCGATCGCCGCTCAAATTCAAGTTGGCCGGAACAAAAAGTACAATGGGTTCGTGCTCTTCCCGTGGGAATTTTCCCTCGGCCCTATGCGCCGGGGTGATCTGAGTTCTCTGATCAAAGTTATTCAAAACCAGCCTTAAAGGTGTTCTTGCTCAAGTAAGCCTCCGCGATCGCAATCTCCTAAAGAGCATTTTTCACGACTAGTTCAGATCTGGAGTAAGCCTGTGCCGCAGCCCCTTGTCACGATTCCGATCGCAGCTTACAAAACTCGACCCGATCATCTGACAACTGCAATTAAGAGCGCTTTAGGTCAAACCTGGCAAAACATTGAAGTTATTGTTTCAGATGATTCTCCCAATCCATCGCTGCGAGCGGTGGTTGAACAGTTTTTAGACCCAAGACTCAGATATCGCCATAATTTTCCTGGATTGGGAGTTGCGCGTAATCATCTGCTCTGTTTTCGAGAAGCGGAGGGCGAGTATATTGCGGTCTTAAATCACGATGATTTTTTTGCCCCAACTTTTATCGAACGGCTGGTTGAGCCTCTGATTGAGCATCCCGCCCTATCCCTGGCATTTTGTGACCATTGGGTGGTAGATGCAGACGGGCAGAGGCTGGTTCCTGAAACAGAGCAGACAACTAAGGATTGGGGGCGTTTAGCCTTGATGGAGGGCATTCATCGGCCATTTTTTGACTTGCTGGCGGCTCAAACCATTCCGATGGCAATGGGGGCAGTTTTTCGGCAGAGCTTGTTGCCTTCGCTATTGCCGGCAAAAGCTGGCCCAGCCTATGATCTTTGGCTGACTTATCTGCTCTGCCAGGAAAGCTACGGTGCCTACTACGTGCGCGATCGACTCAGCAGTTGGCGATCGCACCCAGAAAATATAACCAGTCGAGGCGGCTTAGATTGGTCCTATGGGGCGGCCGAGTGTTGGCGCACCGTTGCAAACGATGCTCGCCTGGCCTCGATTCGACCTATCGCTAGGCGAAAGGCTGCCAGTGCCTTCTGCTGCTGCGCTGTGAGTTCGTGGCGGGCGGGTCAACGAGGCCGCTGCTTTTCTTTCGGATGGAGATCGCTGCGGATGTCACCCACCATCAAAGGCTTTGCAACGCTTTGCCTACCCGTCGTCCCCAGGGCTTTTCCTTTTAAAGCTTTTGGCTCAACCCGCCCCTAGATTGCTAAAGTATCTGCTCGTAAATCGCCATGCTCCGCTTGGCCATAGTGATATGGTCAAATTCCTGGGCCCGAATTCGCCCAGCCTCAGCCAACCGATCGCGCAGACCTGGTTCATTCAGTAAGCGCCAAGCCGCTTGGGCGAGGGCGATCGGATCATTGAGGGGAATTGTCAAGGCTTCTTGTTCATGGCGGCTAACCCAGGTGACACCGCTACAGGGAATGGCAGCATTAATGACTGGACACCCACTGGCCATGGCTTCAACTTGCACCAAACCAAACCCTTCACTGCGGGCATTGGAGGGAAACCAAAGCGCTGTCGCAGCGTGGTAAGCTCCCACTAGCTCGTCCTGGCTGGCTTGCCCATGCCAAATAATTCGATCGCTTAAGCCGAGCGCCTGAGCTTGGCGTTTGAGGTCTTGCTCTAGGGGGCCATTCCCAATCACGTAAAGTTTGCCGGGAACATTGACCAAGGCTGCAATGCCCACCTGGAGAGCCTTATAGTAAACCAACCTGCCAACGGTCAACCAAATTGGCTCGTTGTAAGTCTGACGCAGGCTGTTCGCAAATGCCAGAGCAGCAGACGATGGCTGACCAAATGCAGAACTGTCTAGACCTAAGGGCAAAGAAGCCAGATTATCTTCATACAGCTTTAAAAACTTTGAGCCTGCAATGTAGTGATCGCTCGTGGTGACAATCCGGGTTGCCCGGCGGTAAACGCAGTGCTCAACCGGTCGCAGTGCATACTTAAGAAAGCGCTGCTTAACAATATCACTGTGATGGGTAACGACAAGCGGAACAGTTGGGCGTAAAGTCATTAACGCCATCAGCATCGTCGGATTCGGCGTATGCAAATGAAAAATTGTGTCTGGTGCCCCCTGAAGCTGACGCAGGGTTCTAAATAACTCAGGACAGACATCAAATCTGGCTAAGGTAAAATCGCGACCAATTCGCGTCACTCGCACATCTCCATCCATTTCTTCAACCGTTGCGGTTTTTGCCAGTGACGTTGTGGAGTGGGTTGAGCCATTTATGCAAATCACATGCACTTCGGCCCCCAAAGCTGCCTGCGCCCTCGCCAAGGTCTGAACGTGAGTTTCAATCCCACCCGGTGTTGGTGGGTAATATTTGGCAAAATGATAAATTCGATCGGGGCGGCGTACCCGCAATTTCTCAGCCCTCATCCAACTGTCTGACCGAGTTGGTCGAGTTGCAGTATTTGTAGAAATACTTCCAAGCTGCTTGCTGCCAGCATTAAATTCTTGATAGCTGGAGGTGACAATTCCTTTCATACACTGCCTATACCTTAACTAGCGTGAGCTGAAGATTTGGCCGTGCATTGACTAGTCAAAGTATAAATAACCATTGGACAATCCCCCAAACAATAAGCAACAATTTGGATTTGGCTCAACTCTGGGAAACTCTGCTTTAAGGCTCCCCAATGAGTAAGTTTAGAGATCACACAACTGGCATTATCAAGCAAAACTTGTGATTTGCGGTCACTTAATTCGACGTGACGGTTGCTATGACGAAGAAGAGAGATGATTTGTTTCTGCTTCTTCGACGACCCGATCGCCATAATAGCGAGCGTAGTAGCGCTTGCTAAACCCATTTTCATCGGAGGTGTATTGCTTCATTGAGTTGGCAACCAGTCCTAGCACCGTGGTGCCAGAAACCTTGAGATGCTCCAACGCTTCCAAAAGGGCGGATCGCTCAGTATGCCCCAAACCAACCACCATCAAGCAACCATCCGTACTGCCAGCGAGCATCATGCTGTCGGCAAAGCCAACTAAGGGCGGCGAATCGTAAACAATCAAGTCATAGTGTGCCTCCAGGTCTTTCATGAGTTGCTGCATCTTGGTGGAGGCTAACAAGCGAGTTGGGTCAGGCGGAACCTGCCCAGCCGTTAAGATGTCGAGATTCTCCTCGATCGTAGACTTCTGAATCACCTGGTCAAATGGAACGTTGGCGGTCAGAACATTTGTTACTCCCCGCAAATTAGAAACATCACAGTTTTGGTGCACTGTCGGTCGGCGTAAGTCAGCATCAACTAATAGCACCCGTTTGCCCATGGCCGCCGCCGCTAAAGCCAGGTTACAAGCAACCGTTGATTTTCCATCGGCGGGTAAGGCGGAGGTAATCACAACAGAGCGGATCGGGGTTCCTGCCGACAGTAATCTGATGTTGCTGTAGACACTGCGGAAAGCTTCGACAAAATCGGGTGAGGCAGCAAGGTCTTCTGCCAGCCGTTGACCCTCAAGCTGGGAAGCAGTCTGTAACTCTCGTCTAAAGGGCACAATGCCCAGCAGAGGCAGCATGACATCTCGCCGCAGATCGTTAGCAGAATGAAAGACATCGTGCAGTTTCTCAGCCAAAAAGGCAGCGGCTGTCCCCAAGAGCAAAGCGCCAATAAACCCAAGCGAAAGATTACGGGGGACATTTGGCGAGACAGGCAAGTTTGGCACCAGCGGACGCGATAAGACCTGCCAGGGCTGAGATTTCTGAGCCGACTCAATTTCTAGGTTTTCTCTGGTTTCCAAAAACCGCTCTAAGCTTTCAGTGGCAATTTTGAGCTGTCGCTGGAGGTCTGTGTGCTGGCGAGCCAGAGCAGGGTAAAGCTTAAAGTCTTGTTGTAGGCGGGCTTGAGCGGCATCAAGCGCCCGCGATCGCGCCTTTAACATCTGCAAGTCATTGGCCGTTTGCACCATTTTGGCATTCAGCTCTTCAGCAATGCCGGTCACGTTGCCTTGGCTTCGGGGCATTGATTTATTCCCCAGCAGCTTTTTTGCTTCTTGCTGGAGAACCGGCAGCAAGCTCTGCCGAGTTTCCAGGAGCGTTTGCATCTGCGGGCTATTGGGTTGATAGGTGACTGAGGCTTGGGCAATTTGGGTTTCTACTTCTTGCAGCTTATCGAGCAGGGCTTGATAACGCTTTGATGTGCTTAAGGAAGAAGCTGCGATCGCCTCTGTGGGAGAGTAGTTGCCTAACTGTTTTCTTAAATTAGCGTAGGTATCCTGCGTCTCATCCAGGGCAGCCTTGGTTTCATCCTGCTTCTGCTCAATGCTGCTGATGTATTCTGCGAGAGACACCCCCCGCGCATCTGGGTCAATCAGGGAATAGCGCTGGCGAAATTTTTCTAACTTGGCTTGCAGTTGACTGACCCGGCCTTGCAGGGACGGTAGCTGCTTCTCGACAAACTCAATTCCCTGCGTCAGGCTCGACTTGCGAAGAGAATCGCCATAGTCAACGTAGGATTTAGCCAGTTGGGTAGCGACGGTAAAAGCCTTGGCCGGATCGGTATCGCTATAGCTAACGCCAATAAAATCAGTGTCTTTTTTCTGGGCAATATTGAGGTTGGCCGCAATCTCAAAAGCATCAATGCCAGGATAGTTTTTCTGTAAAGCCTTGACCGCAGGAGCTAAGATGACTTGAGTTTGCAGAACCTGCACCAAGGTTCTGTGGTCGCCTGCTCCAAAGGAGCCTGTATAGTCAGGGCTAGCCTCATCAGCCCCTTTACCCTGCTTTAACTCTGGGTTGGTTTGAATCGGAGTCACCAACATTTCAAAGCCAGTCGCATAGATTGGCTTGCGGGTGAACGTGTAGATACAGGTGGCAGCGAACACAACCCCGGCTACACCCGCAATTAAAACTGCCCGCCGGCGGATCAATGCCAGAATTTCTTTTAGCCCGACCGTGCCGCGATCGTAGGCCCTGTAATTGCCGACTGGCATCACCGAATGAAATTCTGTCTCGGCGGTTGGAGAGGAATGTGAAAACTCGCTGGGTAACTCAGAACTCATTGGTGAATATCAGTTCAATTTGCTAAGTCGTACTTCGATACAAAAATTAAAAGAATGGCTGACCTGAGATACCATTTGCCTAATGAGGTTACCATAAAGTCCTAAATTCTATATAGGTTTGGTAGGTTCACCTCATGCATTTAGACGCTGAAATCTAGGGAATATAGTGTAAACGGGCCGGCTCAGTAGTTTTGAAATACCGGTTGTGCCAGGTAGGACTCTTCGTGTGCAAGCGCTGATTAAAAAGATTAAGCAGTTTTTACAGAGAATAATTGCGGTTGGGCAACCGATCGTGAGGATGGTCGGAAATCGCTCTCGTCATCATTCTGGGCCTGATCGATCAACGTCTCGTCGCTCCTCCGGGCTACCAACTAAGCTGGATTGGGTCATCCCTGGCAAGGTGGCGGTAGGAGGACTACCGAAGGCAAAGCAGATTAACCTTTTTACCCAATCTAAAATCCAGGTTATCCTCTCGTTGTGCGCTCCTAGCGAAGGAGACTTACCCCCAGAAATCAAGCAAAGCTTTAATTGCGTTCGGCTAATTTTACCGGACAGTCGATATAGTGCCCAGCTAACGGCTGAGCGCTTAGTCAAAGCGGTTGATGTGCTGCAGGAATGTGATCGGCGGGGGATGCCGATTTATGTTCACTGTTTAGCCGGAATTGAGCGATCGCCAACGGTCTGCATTGCCTATCTGTGCTGTGTGCATCAGCTTGAACTCTGGGAGGCGTTTCAACTGGTCAAACGAGCGCGACCATTGGCAGCACCGAGTCACCACCAAATTCAGGTGATTCGCAAGCTGATGCAAATGACTCAAAGCCAGACCCAGTAGCAATGCTGCGACAGATTGCTGTGGTTTTTGAGTCTGGCTGGCGGATTTGGCTGTGCCTAGCGCTGCTGTTGGTAAGCTGCGGGCGATCGCTCCCTGATTCGAATCAATTGACCCTGATGGCAGTCAGCGATCGGCTGTCCGGTCTCAAATATTCTGGCTTGCCCTCCCGGGGGCTGTGGAACATTGCCGAATTAATGCTGGAGAAGTCTCAAAATCGTTGAACAATCCGCCATCTGAAGCACTAAACTAATATTCTGTTAGCCTGCTTTTTTAGGCATGAAGCAATGCCAGCTTGGAACCTGTCGCAATTGAATCAATGGGTGAGTCAGTCTTCACTGCAAGGCTTAGCAGATGCTTACCAGGCGGCTCAGACCCTTAAAAGCATTGAAGAAAAGCATTTCCAAGGTGAGCGGATTGCCTTTCAGCCCAATCAGGGCAAAACGGTCAGCGACTATTTTGGCAGCCAGCGCGATCAGCAGTTGCTGCGAATTCGGCTCGGGTTGGCTCGCTTTCGAATGATTGGATTTTTGCGCAATCGGTCAATTGCCAGCCAAGCTGAAGCCTCTGAGCCAAACCAGACAAATCAGGCAGAGAAAACACAGCCTGAAAGTCCAGAAGCGGTGATTCTCTCTAAGCTGGCGTTTATTGAATCTGTGGTTTGTCGCTACCGAGAAGATGAGCTAGATTTGATTCGCCAAGCGATCGCTCAAGACCCACCTGTAGCGACAAGTTCGGCTGATTTACCCCAATCGGGGACAATGGCTTCGCCGCCCAATCTCAATCCAACCCAACCCCCTCGCCGCCCAAATCGAAAATCACCCTCTTTTCTAGGTAGCTTTGGGCAATTTAGCAAAGAACTCAACCCTGAATACGAGCAAGAAGTCGTGCAGGAACTCAGACTACGGCGAAAACAAAATAAAATTGCTGTCCGCTGGCTAATTATTTTGCTGCTGATTCCGGTATTGGTGCAAGTGACAACCCGCAATTTGATCTTTGAACCGCTTCTGAATGCCTATGGTGAAAGCCATTACCGGCAAGTCAAAATTACGAATGAAGTGGCAGAGGACTATATTGCCAATTTTTCTCGCCTGAAAGAAACCCTAGAAATTAAGCAGCTTTTAGGCTTGATTCCAGAAATGACTGCGGCTGAGAAAAAAGCCAAAATTAAAGAGTCGGCCACAGAACTAGCCCGCGAAGCCCTATCTGAAACTCTAAATGGAGTCAAGAATATGCTGGCTGATGGAGTCTCTCTGGTGGTTTTCGCAGTTTTAGTTTTCCTCGGTCGAGATCAGCTAAGTGTGCTGAGAAGTTTTTCTAATCGGGCCTTTTTGAGCTTGAGTGATCCACTGAAAGTGTTTTTATTTATTTTGATCACAGATATGTTTGTTGGGTTTCACTCTCCAGAGGGATGGGAGGTAATTCTAGAAGGAGTTTCAGAGCATTTTGGCTTCCCGCCAAGCAAGGTCTTTGTTAATCTATTCATTGCGACAGTGCCCGTCATTATGGACACTTTTATTAAGTTTTGGATCTTTAATTATTTGACTCGCTACTCTCCCTCAACTTCAGCAATTTACGAGCGAATGAATACCTAAAAATTTACAGGAGTTGCCATGAACCACCTTCAAAGTCTTGTTATTCTTTGAGCATGAACGTCAGGTTAAAATTTTATGATTAAAATTAACCTAGCAAGATTCGCAGAAAATAAATACAACCAACTGCTCCTAGCCATGATGTTGGCTTTCCTGGGTGGGCCATTGACCGAAAATGCATCCTTGGCAAGCTTCATTATTTTTCTGATTCCATTGCTGTTGCTGGTGCGGGTAATTCGAGCCTTACAGCCTGATCGCAAAACGTTTCGGATTTATCTTGGATTAGCAAGCTGGACCCTGATGTTGATGTTTCTCAGCACATTACAGATCGTCCCATCGGAGCCATCAATGCAGATGATTGCTTTAAGTCGATTTGTGATTTTAGTTTTTTTGGGAGTGCCTGTTTACTTAATTACGCTGGAAATATTTCAGTCTGAACGAGTAACGGTTGACACGATCAAGGGGGGAATCTGCGTTTATTTTTTAATTGGTATGTTTTGGGCAAACCTATACGCAATTACTGAAATTCTTGTTCCGAAATCATTTAATACGTCATCAAATCTGGGCAAAATTGATGGGTTGAGTGATTTAATCTATTTCAGCTTTACAACATTGACGACAACTGGCTATGGTGACATTGCACCGGGGACAGCTTTTGCTAAAGTTTTGGCCAACTTTGAGTCAATCATTGGAGTAATGTACCCAACTATCTTTATTGCTAGGCTAATAGGACTGTATGGCAAACAGAAAGGCTAACTGCCAACGCAGCCCTAGTCTTTCTGTAGCTGTCCTAGATCATCGATCGCAAAACGTTTCGGATTTATCTTGGATCGGCAAAACTCCTCGACCAACCGCATCCGTTTATCGCTGTTGGAATTCCCTTCTTATCGAGCATCTACCAGAGAACCGGAAAGATGAGTGTTGTGATTCTGATGAAACCCTACCTTCATCACTTTTTCAAGCTTTTTGTCCTGTACTGAGGACTGAATCATGCTTTAGTCAGAGGGTGGCGTAATGGCGATCGCCATCATCCCTTCAGCCACCGTAGAGCCGTGCAGGATAAAATGTAGGTCATTGCTATCATTTTTGAGATTCACTTTCACCTCGTCTTCAGGCTCAGAGTTGATTGGGCGAGAGTCTTTGGTCACATTGATTCCATGCTGAGCACCAAGACTACGACAGCTACAGATGCGGTATTCGGCACTAAAGGGGCCAAGTAAGCTCAGATTGGGCATTGTCACCTTAAAACCTAATCCTTCAGTCACGGATTCTCCAGGCCTCAGCATGAGCCATCTGCCGACAAAATTGACCTCTGGGTTTTGTTCGGCGGCCGCTTGCTCTGCTTGCTGAATTAACGCAATGATTTCACGTTCAATCTCGTCTAATTGATTGAGGGGATAGTTACGCTTCACGGAGTACGAAGCGATCTGTTTGCCATTGACAAATACCAATCCCGGAGTCTTGAATTGATCGCCATACCAAAGCGAGTCTTGCAGCGCAGATTCTAGCCTTTCTAGACTCCACTGGTGTCGAATACACAGCTTAACATTGGCAGCAATATCTCCTGGCTGTATGGCTTTGGGTCTAAAGCCTGGTTCTATTTCAATAAACTCTGGTTGGAATAAATTTTTATCTAATGGGAATGTTAGATCTTTAGTCTCTGTAAGCATAGATTCAGTCATTACATCAACCCCTAAGCTAGAACACATAAGAAACCTTGAGGATCGCCGTCCTCGCTAACCAGCTTGACTGCTAGTTAGACCTTTAGATGAATATTCGTAAACGATTTAGCCGCAGAAATACAACAGTATTACTAGCGAATAGAGAGTTAGGTATAGTAATAAACTTATGCTGACCTTAACTATATCAGTTTTTAAATTAATTTTCTCTAGGACAGAGAGTATCGAATCTTACATTTTGCCGTCGGAACAACTCTTTGAAGTGAAGCTAATTTATCACTCGTAAAGATCTCAAATACTTGACATAGAGGGCTTAATCGGAATTACTAAGCTGCTATATTTCCTCACTTTCTAAATCAGGATCAATCTCATCCAAAGCAACTGCGCCAGAGTCCAGCGATCGAAGGTTTATCTTGAGCTGAAACGGCCCGCATCAATCCCGTTAGATTACAGGCACAGGTTGTACAGTCTGTCTGATCGCGCAAGACGCATTTGCCAACAATATTGCCATCAAACCCAATGCTGTCTACTCTTCTGGCAACGGTACACTGAGCGGGGTTAGTAATCACGTACTCTGGATCAAACAGGTAGGAATTGACTAGGGGTTGATTAAAAGGGAAAAGTTGCCAGCCGTACCGATCAGCCGCGTCCTTAATCATCTGTTTAATCAATTGCTTATCCTCAATTTCTAGGGCTTGAGAGCGATCGCTGCTGGTGGTCGCGGCTCCACTTACCATAATTCCCCGCAGTTTCGTCAGATCAGTCACTAGCCAGTCAACCGTTGCCGGGAATTGGGATAAAGACTGCTGAGTTAAAGTGATATGGACAAATGCTCCCCGCTCCGATTCATTAATGTTTCTGGCGATCGCGGCTGACATGCCAGTTAAGTAACCGTATTGCTGTTTAGCAAAGAATCCGCTGGGATCGCGGGTTCGGTTATGCAAATCTGGCGGCCCATCGATTGAAACACTCATGACAACCGAGCGCGGCAAATTAACTGGATGTTTGGCGGCCCCATTGGTTACTACCCAAACGACTGGAAACAATTTTGCCGCTTTATAAATAATTTTCGAGGCTAAAAGGGGTTCGCCGCCAATCAGCGTGACGTGAACAATGCCCTGTCGATGCAATCTAGCCAGGGTTGCAAAAACCTGTTTTTCTTGCTCTCGATGCTCATGAGTGGAAAGGTTTAAATAGCCTGCCATTCGTTGGGTCTGAGTCCACTCAGACGGATAGACATAGCAATAATTGCAGCCGGCATTGCAGCGATCGGTAATCTCAATCGAAGCTCCAAAAGCAGCGTGGGGTAGCCTGTGAATTCTGGATTTTAGAATCACCTTTAAGGCTCCAGTCACCGTTCGCGAGATCGCATAGTAACGCTCTAAACGCTCACCCAAACGGTAAACAGGTTGATAGACCGTAAATTTGTGCGGTCGGCTTGTTACTTCAGATATCATCTCTGCCCCACCCCCGATTAATTCTGCCAAATTACTGCTGCTAAACCAAACCTCCTCTCTTTGCCAATATATAGCCCCTGCCGCTTTGATCCTGTGCTGCCAGTCAAACCTAGACTGTGACCAAGCTAACCGCCTAGACTAGAGATCTAGCCAACCGTTAGGGCAACCTGCCCGATCGCAGCAACGCTTCTCAGCTCAGTCACTGCACCCGCTAGCCGCTTCCCAATCCGCTGTCCGCATGAAAACATCAGTCGAATCTCGCACCAATCTTGATCGCAAACTGTCGCAGCGGTTTATTGCCCTTGACCCTGGCGGCTATTTTTTAATCTATCTAGATCGGCAGGCAGAGCTGATTTGCGCCAAGCATTTTACCAACACGATCAATGAAAAGGGATTGGCGATCGACCCCGATACCGGCAAACCGATCCCAACCCGCGGCAAAGCCCAGCGCCCCCATGCGGCTCTGTTTGAGGGGCGAACGGCTAAGGAATTGTGCATCAAAATCTTTGAGGAGCCGGCAACCTGCCTGGTGACTAAGTTTGATCACGCCGCCTATTTGGGCCGAGAATTTCAGCGAGCGGAATTTTGCCTCGATACTGGGGAAGACTATATACAAGACTGAGCAAACCGCTCTGAAAAACGATGGCAAGGGTGCGATCGCAGCATCAAGTGGGAGTGACTCAACTTTGTTGATAGCGATGGTGTGAATTGCAACAGTGAATCCAATGCATAAGATGACGGCAGTCAAGTTGCCACTCCGGTGGGTGCTGGTGGTGCCTTTTTTGCTGCAAATTTTTGCAGTGGTGGGGCTGACGGGTTTTTTAGCCTACAAAAATGGGCAGCGGACGGTCGGTGAATTGGTGCAAAAGCTGGGCAATGAAGCCGGCGAGCATACCCAACAAAAATTAATCAACTATCTCAATACGGCTCAGTTGGTGAATCGGATCAACGCCGATGTGATCAGCTTAGATAGCCTTAAGCTAACCAATCGCCCCCGCCTAGAGCGCTATCTCTGGCAGCAGATGCGGCAATTTAAGCAAGTGTCTGAGATCAATCTGGGCACAACTGAAGGCGATTTCTTGGGCGCAGAATCGCTCTCTAATGGTTCAATTGCGCTAAATATTGCGAATCAGAATACCAACGGTAGTATCAGAACCTACGCCACGAATGTGAAGGGAGAACGGACGAAGCTGTTGCGATCGCTGCCCAACTTTGACCCCCGCAACCGCCCTTGGTATCAGCAAGCGGTGCAAGCCCGTCGCCCGGTCTGGAGCCAAATTTACCCTTCTTTTCTCAACCATCGTCTAGAAATCGCTGCCAGTCGCCCCCTGTATGACGCGGAGGGAACTCTACGCGGGGTTGCCAGTGCTACCCTCAGCCTGGAGCGAATGAGTCAATTTTTGCAGGAACTCAACATTAGCCCGAATGGCCAGACCTGGGTGATTTCTCCGACTGGGCTACTGGTGGCCACCTCTACCCCAAAGGCAACTGCCGATGCGACTCAAACCCCTAGCCTGCTGCAAGCGGCTGCCAGTCCAAACCCGCTCACCCGCGCCAGCGCCGAAGCTCTGACCGAGCAAGTCCCTGATCTAAAGGCTGTGACGGCGCCACGTTACCTTGAATTTGACTTTCAAGGCCAACGGCAGTTTCTAATTGTGCTGCCGTTTGAAACTGACCCCGATTTAGATTGGCTAATTGCGGTTGTGGTGCCAGAGCGAGACTTTATGGCCCAGGTGCAAGACAATACCCGCAACACGCTGCTGCTCTGTTTAGGGGCGCTGGCCCTGGCAACGGCGTTAGGAGTCTACACCTCTCGCTGGATTAGCCGCCCGATTTTGAAATTGAGTGAAGCCTCTAGCGCGATCGCCCAAGGCGCTAACTCCGCCCACGATCGAGCAATTCTCCAGCACAGCATTGATCGACAGAACATCTTTGAAATTGATGTATTAGCCCAGTCCTTTAACCAGATGGCCAAGCAACTGGGAGCCGCTTTTTTGGGATTAGAGCAAGCCAATAGCCAACTTGAACAGCGGGTCGCCCGCCGCACGAATGCCCTGCGGCAGGCTGAAGCAGAGCTGCGGGGGCTGCTCTGCGCCATGAATGAGCTGATTTTAGTCTTTGATGCGAATGGGACGCTGGTCAAGATTGCCCAGACCAGCACTGACTTACCCGATAAGCCGACCGAAGCCGCGATCGGCAAATCTCTAGCAGAAGTGTTTCCGACCGCCCAAGTGGATGAACTTGCGATCGCGATTCAGCAAGCCCTGGGGATTCAGCAAACCCACATTGTTGAATATTGCCATCGGATTGGGGAGAAAGAAATTTGGTGTTCTGCCAGCATTTCCCCCATTAATGAGCAAAACGTGATTTTAGTGGCCAGAGATATTACGGAAGAACATGAAGCTGCGATAGAACTGCAGGAAGACCTCGATCGCGAAAAGCAACTCAACGAACTCAAGTCGCGCTTTGTGTCAATGACGTCCCACGAGTTTCGCACTCCGCTGACGACGATTCTATCTTCAGTCGATTTACTGGAAAGCCGCTCTCACAACTGGGCAGAAGCCAGAGACTTGAAGCACTTAGAGCGCATTCAAACGGCGGTGAAGCGGATGACCGCCCTCCTAAATGATGTGCTGGTAATCAGCAAAGCTGATGCTGATCGGCTTGAGTTTGATCCAACTGAACTCGATATCGAAGACTACTGTCGCAACCTGGTTGAAGAAATGCAGCCCAGCGCCACTGCAAAACATCAATTGGTGTTTGAGGTCAAGGGGCAGTGTGGCTTGGTTTGGATGGATGAGAAGCTACTACAGCACATTTTGCCCAATTTGCTCTCCAATGCTCTCAAATACTCGCCTGACGGGGGGCAAGTTTTCTTTCGGCTGCACTGCCAAGCCCAAGCCGTCAGGTTTGAGGTCCAAGACCAAGGGATTGGGATTCCGCCCAGCGATCGAGACCAAATCTTCGATTCCTTTCACCGTGCCAGAAATGTTGGTAATATCTCTGGTACAGGTTTGGGGCTAGCGATCGTCAAAAAATCCGTCGATTTGCACGGCGGCACAGTTCACATTGACAGCCAGGTGGGTGAGGGCACTACGTTTACCGTTGTTCTGCCGACTCATCGGGGGGCAAACCATACACAAGGGAAGACAGCATGACCAAAATTCTAGTGATTGAAGATGAAGAGCCAATTCGGGCAAATTTGCTAGAAATTTTAGAAGACAATGGCTACCAGGTGGCTGGGGCTGAAAATGGGCTGCTGGGTGTGATGGGAGCGCTCTCATTTCATCCAGATTTAATCCTTTGCGATGTGATGATGCCGGAACTGGATGGGCATGGCGTGCTGGCGGCGCTGCGCCAAGACCCGACCACCGCCGCGATTCCGCTGATTTTCTTGACGGCTAAAGCTGATAAAACCGACATTCGGGAAGCAATGTCTCTGGGCGCTGATGACTACTTAACCAAGCCGTTTAGCTACGCCGAAGTGCTAGCCTGCTTAAAGACACTAACCTCGGCAGCCCAAAGACACTAACTTCGGCGGCCTAAAGACACTAACTTCGGCACCCAAATGACAGCAACCTCGGCGGGTCATTTTTGAGAAACTTCGGCAGGTAATA
>JAESGG010000104.1_pt1 | contig 24210 bp, 22 predicted proteins | sample 9266231 | NCBI WGS metagenome assembly JAESGG01 (sample SAMN14515337, study PRJNA621664) | algae metagenome | isolation source: Aphanocapsa sp. GSE-SYN-MK-11-07L and co-occurring heterotrophs from wet... | place: USA: Grand Staircase Escalante National Monument, Utah | collected 2006-04-16 | reverse complement strand
AAATCACTGCCGTAAGTTTTGAGTTGTCCCATTCTCTTAGCCTCATGCAACTCTGATTTCCTAATCCTCTCTGTTAGTAGAATTCAGTCACTCCTCTCGTAATCTTTGTTTACAAACATACTCTAAGTCATTCTGTCGCACGAATAGGGCAATCCCAGCCAAGGTCAACCAATTTAAGACATTGATTCGGGCATCAAACAGAGTCACGTCAAATAGCGAAAAAGCAATGCTGCCGCCAAACGCTAGCAAATAGCCCAGCAAAATTGCCTGCTCAGCCGCTTCTAAGCGGTGAGAAATAAACACCCTAACGCCGCGATAGTAGAAATAGCCGATCGCCGCTGTCAAGGTTAGCATGACCGGAATCCCCGACTCAGTGGCCATCAGCAGCCAAAAGTTGTGGGGATGGGCAATGTCAGGATAGCCCGGATCAATCAGCCGGGGCGGGTAGAGAAACTTGAAGCTGCCCATGCCCCAACCCAACCAGGGGCGCTGGCGAATTAAGTCCAGGGCAATTTGCCAAACGCCGACTCTGGGGTCAGACGTAAAGCTTTCCAGGTTCGCCTGCCGCCCGCCAAACCCGTAGACAGCCACTCCAGCGGCGATCGCCAGCATTCCCGCCAAAAAAATTAGCTTGAGGGTGCGTCTGCCCTTCAGGAATAGGCTAAAAATCAGCAGTTGCAGCAGAGCCGCCGCGATCGCGTTGCGGGAACCGGCGCAAAAAATACCGGCTAAATTCAGGTAAGTTCCCACGTAAATTAGCCATTTACGCTGCATGATCCAAGTTGGGGCGGCGATCGTCGCTGGGAGCAGACCAGGGCGCTGAACAACAGGCGGATCGGAAATTTTCAGGACTAACCCCAGCCCCAAGCCAAACACCAAAATTAAATAACCAGCAAAAAAGTTGGGATGAATAAATAGTGAAACAACTCGATTCGGCTCCTCTGGGCCTGGCCAGCCGAACAGTTGCCACTGGAAGCCATCCGGCAAACTAAGCGGCAGTTTGCGGAGGACTTTGAGCGCAAACTCCACAATCCCAATCAGATTGAGGGGAATCGCCGTCAGGACTAAGTCAGCCGCAATTTGCTCTAACTGCCGGGGGCGAGTCAGCAACCAGCGGAGGGCAACAAACAGCCCAAAAAAGGGCAGATAGTTGGCGAGTTGGAGCAGAGCTTCTGGTTTGTCGTAAGCAAAGAACCCGCCCAGAATCATTAGCAGACTGATTGCCAGAAAAACTCTGCTGATCGGTAATTGGGCGATCGCCCGCCCGTGTTGCCAAAATACCGTCACTAGCAATACGACCAGCCCAACTAGACTGGCGATCGGCTGATAGGGCAACACCAACAGACTGATTCGGAGCAGAAAGGGTTGCCAGTGCTTTGCAAGTTTAGCCATCCACTTTCCTAATAGGCACCTTCGGCAGTAATCACCACCCAAACCGTTCGCAGCAGAATATAGAGGTCAAGCCAGACTGACCAATTGCGCACATAGTAGGCATCTAAATTTACCCGCTCCTCGTAGGAAATATTATTGCGCCCGGACACCTGCCACAGCCCGGTCAGACCGGGTTTGACCTTGGTGTAGAGCGTAAATTTTTCCTCATAGCGCGGCACTTCGGCGGTGATGATCGGTCGGGGTCCAACCAGACTCATCTCTCCCCGTAAAACGTTCCAGAGTTGGGGCAATTCATCTAAACTCGTCCGCCGCAGGAATTTACCGACTCTCGTCAACCGGGGATCTTGGCGCAGCTTTTGCTCTTGCTGCCAGAGGTCTCGCAGATGGGGCTGCTGCTGAAAGTGATATTCCAAGAGCTGCTCGGCGTTTTTGTCCATGGTGCGAAACTTAATTGCCTGGAAGCTTTGCCCGTTTTGACCGAGGCGTTTTTGGGTATAAAAAATCGGCCCAGCCGAATCGAGCTTAATCGCTAGCATAATCAGCAGCAGGACAGGTAAAGACAGACTGCCAATCACAAACGTCAACAGCAAATCAATGCAATTTTTAGTCAGCCGCGGCAGCGGCAGTAAGAGCTGTTGCCGCACGTCTAAGGCTAGCAAACCGCCCAAGTCCATCGGTGCCACCCATAGGCTGGCAAAGCCAAACAGGTCTGGGATCACGAGCAGATGATCAAAGGTTCTACCATAGGTTTCCAGCATATCCAGCAAGCGACCAGGGGAAACGCCTGGCATGGCCAAAATCGCGTAGGTAACGCCAAGCTGTCGGGTCAGCCGGGGGGCGTGTTTAATTCCACCCATCACCGGAACGCCGTGCAGGTGCCCTTGCTTGCTGGGGTCATCATCTAAAACAACCACAGGTTTCAGCCCCAAGCCGGGGTGATGCTTGAGGGTGCGAATTACCAACTCGCCTGTTTTACCCGCGCCGAGCACCATCACCGGGCAACCCCACCAGGGCTTGTTGGCAAACAAGTAGCGGACGCAGCCGCGGGCGATCGGAAAGGCCAGCAGGGACAGTCCCCAGGCAACAATAAAAATTGAGCGCGAGTAAACCACCTCTTTGCGGGCCATAAAGATGGCGACTCCGACCACTAGATAAATCAGGGTGGTAGCGGAGCTAGACCAGCGCAATTCATCGACTGGGCTGATCCCAATCCCCGGATACAGCCCGACCATCCCGTAGGCCAGCACAAACAAACCCAGAATCGGCCACCACTGCCAGTAAAGCGAAGGGTGAAACTCTCCGCCCAGCCACCAGCGCACCAGCACCGTGACGATCGCCGATAGCCCCAAGCCAGCCAGGTCAGCCAGCACAAACAGGGCCATATTCCGCCAGGGACGATGGCTGGTCACAAGTTTGGAAAGCGGTAGCCTAATTCTAGATTTAGTTTTGAGCTGCATAGGGTTAGGCGTCGCCGGATCCGCCAGTATCACTGTATGTCATTTCTTTGCTGGAAATCCTGCCAGTGGGATTGAATTAGAGCCATCATTTGATCGCGAAATCGCTGCACTGAAAATTGCTCGGCCTGCTGCCGAATCTGCTGGGCTGACCAAGCCAGTCGCGCAAATTCGGCGATCGCTGCCTTCAGACTATCGACGGTTTGCTCAGCAAAGAAGATGCCGGTTTGCTTGGCAATCACTGTTTCTGCTACTCCACCTCGCCCATAGGCAATCACTGGCGCTCCGGCGGCCTGCGCTTCAACGGGGGTAATGCCAAAATCTTCTTCGGCAGCGAACACAAAGGCTTTACAGGTTTCTAAATGGGTTTTAACCACAGAATCAGGCTGATGTCCTAAAAGTTGGATATTTGGGCCTGCCAGCGATCGCACCTGTTGCCAATTCGGGCCGTCGCCAATTACCACGAGGGGAAAACCAAGTTGGGTAAAGGCTTCTACAATTAAATCTACTCGCTTGTAGGGCACAAACCGGGCCACGGTCAGGTAAAAGTCTTGGCGGGGGCGATCGCACTCAAACTGGTTCACCGCCACGGGAGGATAAACTACATCGGCAGTCCGGCGATAAGTCTTTTGAATTCGAGCCGCCACGTACCGAGAGTTAGCAACATAAACATCAACTCGATGCGCGCTTGCCAAATCCCAGAGGCGCAAATAATGCAAAATTAGACTGGCTAGGACTGCCTTCAGCCCACGGTCTAAACCCGCTCCCTTCAGATACTGCTGCTGCAAATCCCAGGCGTAGCGAATCGGGGTGTGAACATAGCAAAGGTGCAGTTGGTCAGCGCGGGTCAAAATCCCTTTGGCAACGGCATGATTGCTAGAGAGAATCAAGTCATAGCCGCTGAGGTCAAGCTGCTCGATCGCCAGCGGCATCAGCGGTAAATACTGCCGAAAGTGTTTTTTGGCCCAAGGCAAATTTTGAATAAATGAAGTCTTGACCGGCCGACCCTGAATAAACCCTCGCTGCTGCTCTGGTAAAAAATCAACCAGCGCAAACAGATCAGCCTGCGGGAACAAATGTAGCAACTGTTCTACCACCCGCTCTGACCCGGCATAGCTGACAAACCACTCATGCACGATCGCGACTTTCATGCCAGGTGCCCTAATTTGTCATGGTTCTGGAGCGGAGCAGAGCCGAAACGACTCCAAATCATTCTCTCTATCCTTAAGTATTCTTACCACTCATTCTTTGGCAAGACTGGTTTTATGCTTCCGCTCAAACTCTCTCAGCCTCTACCTCTAGCCAAACCATCCGGACATGGGCCAGCCCGTCTGCATCAAGCGGGATCCGCTCCAGATACAGATTAATAAATTCGTGAATCAAGCGATCGCGATCCTCCGCCGGAACTCGGTTCGTAGATGGCATCCAGGTGGTGCGAATCCAACCCGCTAGTCCTGCTGCCCCAAGATGAGTCATATCTTTGGGCACCAGCGCCAACCGTTTAGCTAGCGGCTGAGCCTAAGGGCTGCGGGGCGGCAAACCGAATTTTTAAGTAATCATCTTCCATTTTGGCTCCGGCTGGCTCCATGGCCGCCAAGGCTTGCGGCAGCACCAAATTCCGGCGATGGTTGCCAATTCGAATATTCAGCTCATCGGCAGTTTTACTCAGCTCCACCTGATTTTTAGGGATGCCGGGTAAATAAAGCTCAAGACTATACTGCCCTTGTTCTTGGACGACTCGCAGCGTATTTTCGTGGTAATAAACTTGGGCCGGGTCTTCATCGGCATAGAGAGTTTCTTTCAAACGCTCTAGGGCCGCGATTCCACACATTTCTTCGGCAAACAATGGCACCTCTTTGACGGGGAGAGGACTAAAGTTGTCATGAATTTCCTGACGGTACTGCTGCTGACTTTGCTTCCAGCGCGTAAAAAACGGGTCGCTAACGCTATCGGGAATGATCCGATTCGCAACCACCATGTCAGTCGCAACGTTGTACAAACTCAAGTAAGCGTGGGCCCGCAGCGATTCTTTGATCACCATTTTTTCCGGGTTAGTTACCAGCCGGACTGAGGTTTGAGTGTTGTCGGTCAGCACTTTTTCTAAGGCTTCAATTTGCTCATAGAACTCGTAGGGCGCATCCATGACGGCGTTATCAGGCAGCGAAAAACCGGCGATCGGCTTAAAGAACGGCTCGACTAAAGGACGCAGGGCAGCGGACATTTTTTGCAGTGGCTTATAGAAGCGGCGCATATACCAGCCGCTCACTTCTGGCAGACTCAGCAGCCGCAGCGCCGTGCCGGTGGGAGCTGAGTCAATAATCAGCACGTCATAAATCCCTTCATCGTAGTGGCGCTTCATCCGCACGAGGGCAAAAATTTCATCCATGCCCGGCAAAATTGCCAATTCTTCGGCTTGCACACCATCCAAACCCCGCGCCTGAAGGACTTGGGTAATGTAGCGCTTGACCGCTCCCCAGTTGTCTTCTAGCTCCATCAAAGCATCCAATTCTGCGGCCCACAGGTTAGGACGAACTAAGCTAGGCTGGTGCCCCAACTCCAAATCAAGGCTATCTGCTAAAGAGTGGGCCGGATCAGTGCTCAAAACCAAAGTTTTATGCCCCAATTCAGCGCAGCGTAATCCTGTCGCCGCCGCAACCGAGGTTTTGCCAACTCCGCCTTTGCCCGTCATTAAAATTACTCGCATGAGTTCCCTGATTCTTGTTCTGTGGTGTGTAGATTTGGCTGTCTGGTGATGGATACCATTGTGCAGCATTGCCCGACATTAAACCCAGGCTTGGATCTGACTGTTGCGATTTTGGCTGGTCTGAAAAAATTTGTGATTATGACTTGCATTCCCCTCTCCAAGTTTGATCATTAACCCTCTGGTGGGGAAACTGCTGCAACTTTATGCCCTGTTGTTGAGCGGGATCCTGCTGGGCTGGCTGGTAGGTCAACACACTCCCGCTGCCGCCGCCCGCAGTTTAGGTGATTTTATTTTTTGGTTGGGTGCCCCCTTTACGATCGCCATTTTTATGTACGGGGCTGACTTATCTGGGGTGTGGTTAGCCCCAGGGGTAGCATGGTTGCCCAGCTTAGCAATTAAAATGCTGGTCGTACCGCGGCTGACGGGGTTGGGCCTAACCCTCTGGGGCATTGAAGGTGGGACTCGCTTAGCAATGGTTGGCTGCTATGCCGCCTGCTTTCTCGACTCTGGTGCTAGCCGAGGTCTATGACCTTGATCAACGTCTAAACGTGACCGCGATCGTGACTAGCTGCTTGGGGCTATTGCTGCTGCCCCTGTGGCTGTGGTTGTTCGGAGGTTGAAGTCGTTGGGCTGGTGGGCACCGGGGTTGGGCTGGCGGGGGGCTGCTCAGGGCTGCTAGGCAGTTGGTTGTTAAGCGGCTGCTCAGAGGCTTGCCGGATTGGGCCATTGTAGTCGAGCGTCACCTGACCTGCCTTCGAGACGGTGACGACACTTTCTATCGTTGGAGTTGTAAATCCTGGCGTCCCGCCGCGAAAGCTAAACGTCCAAGTGTCGTTGCCATTGTCTTTAATCGGAGCTGTATCAGTGGAGCCATACATGGCTGCCTCCGCTCGGTATGCCGACAAACCACCATTTGCCCGCTCAGCCGTTTGCCGCGCTAAATTCATAGCCCGGCGGAGAGGAATTCCGGCCGCGCTGGAGCTACCAGGGTTAGCAGGAGTGCTAGCACTGGGCACTTTAGCCGGGTCACGAATTGGGCCATTGTAGTCAACGGTGACTTGAGAGCCATCTTTAGCGATCGTGACTACACTCTCTAAACTGGGGGTTGTAAAGCCAGGCGCACCGCCAAAAAAGGTAAATGTCCAGGTGCCATTCCCGTTATCGACAAAGGGAGACTGGGTGGCTGGGCCATACATAGAAGCTTGGGCACGGTACTTGCTCAAGCCGCCATTCGTTCGCTCGGCCGCCTGCCGAGCCAGATTCATCGCCCGTTGCAGGATCGGGTTATCAATCCCGTAGTCGCTTGCCGGCAGAATTTTGGTGTTGGTTGGAGCGGGTGGACTTGGGGGCGGAACATCTGGGCTAGTCGGCGCAGCCTCAGGGGTGGGGGTAACAGGCTGACTCCTAACGGCCGGCCCAGCGATCGCCAACCCAACCACCAAGGCAGTTATCGAAAGACAAATAGACTTGATCACCTGCTGACCTCGTGAAGGAACATAAGGAATATAAAGGCAATTCCTAAATATTATGTAGCTCAGATCAGCGATCGGGTTCCCCATTTGCGCCATCAGCGCTCTGTGAAACTAAGGAGACACAAGCCCCAGCAGTTACATAAATTAGTCTCTAGCTGATCGCAACCTACGCCAAATAGCGATCGACCAGAGAAAAAGTAGTTATAAAACCTTGCTTACCGACAGGATTGCGAAACTAAAACTGAGCAGAAACCAGTTCCAAGCTTAAATCACAATTGCAGGTTAAAGTCACTTAATCTACAAACTAAATCGACTCACTATCAGCAGAGTTAGTTGAACCCACTTGAACCAGACGGATATGCTTATAGCCAAGCTTAATTTCAAATTCGTCTCCTGGCTTTAATCCCATTCCTTTGGTGTAGGTAGAACCAATGACCATTTGCCCGTTTTGATGCACACTGACGCGGTAGGTAGGTTCTCTTCCCCGACCATCTTTGCCGCTTTCTGGAGTGAGGGCAATTCCTTTCGCCTCTAGAAGTGCTTCCACAAACTCAGCCACATTCACTCGGTCTTGATTATTTTTGCCAACGGTGTAATAGCCACACCGCCTTGCCTTTTCTCTACGTGTTAGATCTGAGAATTCTTTTAGCTTCTGCAAAAGAGCTTTGCCTTTCAATGGCATATTTTCTACTTCAGTCATTGTCGATAAACATACCTTAAATAAAACTAAGCTTCGATGAAAAGTTTAACCGTAAACTCATCCGCAAGTAAAGTCATCAACAACATAAAATATATATCCTAAATTGTTGAACAAGATCAATTTGTCTGATTCTTTAGATTGAGAGATAAAACAATATTTTTAGAAAAACCATAATATATTGGCGACTGTAAAAATTTAGGTTTGGTAGCTGCAAAGGCTGATGAATAGCACTTTTGAAGAGTTTTCTATAAAATGTAAGTCAAATCAGCTCTGCCGATTTGGCTGCCTAAAAGATCGCTTACGGTTGACCAGATTTGTCTCAAGAACTCCTTTATCATCCTTAGTCTGCTCATGAAAGTTCGCTTTAGTATTCTTCGCCAGACAGCAAATTCTCCGCCTTGGCTGCAAGACTATCGTCTAGAAATTGATCCAGGAGCGACCATTTTAGACGGCTTAAATCGGATCAAGTGGGAGCAAGATGGGACGCTTGGCTATCGTAAAAATTGTCGTAACACCATTTGCGGTAGCTGTTCAATCAAAATTAACGGTCGTTCGGCCTTGGCTTGTAAAGAAACGGTTGGTCAGGAGCTAGCCAGATTGGCAGCGATCGCTGCTAGCGCCCCAACCGCAGAAATTCCAGCCATTGCCATTGCTCCGATGGGAAATATGCCGGTAATCAAAGACTTGGTGGTTGACATGCAGGGCTTTTGGCAAAACTTGCAGGCGGTTGATCCCTACGTGAGTACAGCGGCTCGGAGTATTCCGGAGCGAGAATTTTTGCAGTCCCCCAGCGATCGGGCCAAACTTGATCAAACTGGCAATTGCATTCTCTGTGGGGCCTGCTATTCAGAGTGCAACGCCAGAGAAGTTAACCCAGAATTTGTTGGCCCCCATGCCCTGGCCAAAGCCTACCGCACCCTAGCCGATAGCCGCGACCAAGCCAGCCAGACCCGCTTGGAAAAATACAATCAGCCGGACTCTGGAGTTTGGGCTTGTACCCGCTGCTTCAACTGCAACGCCGTTTGCCCGATGGATGTCGCTCCCCTCGACCAAATTAGCAACATCAAAGCAGCCATTCTTGACCAGCAGACTGTCCCCGACAGCCGCTCAGTCCGTCATCGTCAGGCGATGGTAGAACTGGTCAAACAGGGCGGCTGGATTGATGAGCGAAAATTTGGGCTGCGGGTGGTCGGCAATAATTTTCGCGACCTATCCGGCTTGCTCAGTCTGCTGCCGCTGGGCTGGCGAATGCTGAGTCGAGGCAAGTTACCCCTGGAGTTTGAAGCTTCAACCGGAACCGCCCAAGTCCGATCGCTGATTACCGCCGTGCAGGCTTTAGAATCGGCAAAGGGATCACCGGAAACATCAACTACCACACCTATGCCTCAAGAATCTGAATCTGAACCCATTTCTAAAACCGCTCCTTCTGGCCCAGAATCTTTTGGCTGGACAGCCTATGCTGAACTGCTGAACGGACGGTTTGCCATGATTGGCTTGGTTGCCCTCTTATTATTAGAGCTGTTCACCAATCAAGATTTCTTCACCTGGCTGGGTTTACGCTAGCCGGGGGTGAAATGTTGCGATTGATCCCCTTGATCCGCCGATGTCCTGCGGACAAGCTGCGCCAAAAAAAAGGGGACTTTGAGCTTCTAAACCCTAAACAAAATAGCCGCTGTTGCCTGAGAGCCAATTATGATCAAAATTGCGATCGCCCAGCTTAACCCGATGATTGGTGACTTAGAGGGCAACGCCGAGCAGATTCGGCAGGCGGCTGAGGCATCGGCAGAGCAGGGAGTACAGCTATTGCTAACGCCTGAACTCTCCCTGTGTGGCTACCCGCCCAAAGATTTGCTGATTATTCCCAGCTTTATTGCGGCAATGCAGCAGCAGTTGGCCCAATTGGCCCGATCGCTGCCGCCGCAGATCGCGGTCTTAGTTGGAACTGCCCATCCGCGATCGCCGCAGCAGGGCGGCAAACCTCTGCACAACAGCGTTGCCCTGCTCCAAGACGGGCAGATTCAACACTATTTTCACAAGCGTTTGTTGCCTACCTACGATGTCTTCGATGAAGACCGCTACTTTCAGCCTGGAGTCGAACCCAATGTTTTTCAATTGGAGGTTGGTGAGTGCAGCCTGCGCTTAGGAATCACAATCTGCGAAGACCTCTGGAACGATGAGAACTTTTGGGGGCGAAGGCAGTATCCAGTTGACCCAGTTGCAGAGCTATCCGACCAGTCAATCGATCTGCTGGTCAACCTTTCGGCATCTCCCTACAGTGTCGGCAAGCAGCACCTGCGCGAGCAAATGGTACAGCACGCCGCCCGTCGCTATCAGCACTCAATTCTCTACGCGAACCAAGTTGGCGGCAACGATGATTTGGTGTTTGATGGCGGCAGCCTGGTCTGCGATCGCCAGGGGCAGATCATCGCTCGCGCTCCAGCTTTTTCAACGGATTTATTAATGGTGGAATGGAGCGAATCTGGCTGGCAGCCGGGTTCAATCAATCCCTTAGCTGAGCAAGAGGAAGCAGAAATTTGGGCAGCTTTGGTGCTAGGCGTGCGCGATTATGCCCACAAATCCAACTTTACGCAGGCGGTGATTGGACTGAGTGGGGGGATTGACTCCGCCCTAGTGGCCGCGATCGCCGCTTCTGCCCTAGGGGCTGAAAATGTGTTGGGGGTATTGATGCCGTCTCCCTATAGCTCGGCTGGCTCCGTCACAGATGCCCTGATGTTGGCCCAAAACTTAGGGATTGCCACCCAAACTCTGCCGATTGCCGATTTGATGCAGTCTTACGATCGCACGCTAGCCCCACTGTTTGCCGACACAACCCCCGGAGTGGCAGAAGAAAACATCCAAGCCCGGATTCGCGGCAATTTGCTGATGGCGATCGCCAACAAGTTTGGTTATTTGCTGCTCTCAACCGGCAATAAATCAGAAATGTCCGTTGGCTACTGCACCCTCTATGGTGATATGAGTGGGGGCTTGGCCGCGATCGCCGACCTGCCCAAAACCAAAGTCTACGCCATTTGCAACTGGTTAAATCAGCGATCGCTCAATCTTGCCCCAAGATCGCCGGAAATTATTCCAGCCGCCATTCTCAGTAAACCCCCCAGCGCTGAACTCAAGCCTGGACAAGTCGATCAAGATTCTCTGCCGCCCTACGATGTTTTAGACGATATTTTGGTTCGCTTGATCGACCAGCAGCAATCTTGGGCTGAAATTGTAGCGGCGGGGCATGATCCAACGACAGTCCAGCGGATTATTCAAATGGTGCATCGAGCCGAATTCAAACGCCGGCAAGCGCCCCCCGTCCTCAAAATTACGCCCCGCGCTTTCGGGTTTGGCTGGCGAATGCCGATCGTCAGTCGGTTGCCGATGGTGCTGACTCAGTCCAACTCAGTCGCGCCCGTGGAGATCGGGGCATGAGTAGTAAAAAACTCGTGCAAGTCGCCCTACCTGCCGCCAACGGTGATCGAGTCTACTTTGATGTGGGGCTGCCCGACGGTGACATAAACGCTGCCGCTGACTGAACCGCAGAAGCCAGCCGCCAGCCCCAGGTCTTGGGAAGACATGGAGATTTTGTTCATGATTTCAGTCGCTTCGCCAATTAGGGTGGCTCCCTTCAGGGGCTTGGTCAACTTGCCATTTTCAATTAGGTAGGCTTCTTCAACCGCAAAGTTAAACTGTCCGGTCGGGCCAACGCTGCCGCCGCCCATTCGCTTACAGTAAATGCCCTTGTTGATCGAAGCGAACAGGTCTTCCGTTGTGTAAACACCAGGGGCAATGTAAGTGTTCCGCATTCGGGAAGCCGCCGCAAAGGCATAGCTCTGCCGCCGCCCGCTGCCGGTGCGCGGATGCCCGGTGCGCATTGAGCCAGCCCGATCGCTCAAAAAGTTCTTCAGCACGCCATTTTCAATCAGCAGCGTCCGCTGGGCGGGCATTCCCTCGTCGTCCATGTCGATCGTGCCGAAGGCGGTTGGCGAAAGCCCTTCATCCCAGGCCGTCAGGTTTTCGTGGGCAATTTTTTCACCTTTTTTGTCGGCAAAGGGTGAGGTTTTGCGCTCAATTTGGGTGGTTTCTAGCAAGTGCCCACAGGCTTCATGGAAGATCACGCCGCCAAACTGGTTGGCCATCACAATCGGATAAGTGCCAGACTCGACATAGTCGGCGTAGAGCATTTTACCGGCTGCTTCAGCGACTTCGTCAGCATCGCGGCTGGAGTCCCACGCCCTTAAAAATTCAGGGTTACCGGTGTCGCCGCTGCGTTTGCCGATTGAGCTGCGATCGCTGCCATCGGCACAGAGCAAGTTGCAGCCAACGGACTGAGTAAGCCGAATGTCTCTGGCAAATGTGCCATCGCTAGCCGCCACCAATACCTCTTGCCAATCCCGAAAATAGGTAGCCCGGCGCGACTGGATATGGCTGGCGGTTTTCTGAAGCTGGCCGGTCGCTTGCAGCAGCACTTCCCCCATTTCTTGAATTGAACTGGCTTGCCCCAGCCAGGCTTCTTTGCCCTTGCGGCTGGCATAATCCCGCAGCGGTTCGAGGTTGATTTCTGGCACAAAAGCATTCGGGGTGGGCAAATCTAGCCCCAGAATCGAGAGTCCTTTTTCTAGAGCAGCCCTTAAACCAGCGAAGGAGAGGTGATTGGTGCTGACGTAGCAGTCGGTTTGCCCCCGAAACACCCGCACGCCAGCTCCCGTCGCCAACCGAGGCGAAATGCTGGTAATCGTGTCTTCTTCGGCCAGGCAGCTAATGTAGTTGACCCGCTCTAGAAAAAACTCCACCAAGTCGGCCCCTGCCGATCGCCCCAAGCCCAACAGAGTCGAGAGGGGGGCAGCCCAGGAATCGTCAAACCGATCGCGGGTAGCTGTATATTGCAAGGTCGGGAGTTCTTTAGAAAGCAGCAAAGCACTGGCAACCATAGATTTCTGGTAAGTGGAGATCTGGTAAGTGGAGAGAATTGAAAATCGCTAAGTAGTCTTAATTTATTGTAACCAAGCTAACCATCCCTGGCTGAGGAGAATTTAATCTGTCAACAAAATCAAAACCAAGTTAGGGTGGATTGCCCTGTTACTGTAAAAGAGGGACTGCGCTGGTCTAATGGCGTTCAACTCAACCCAGCTAGTGTCAACTATTATTAACCAAGCCCCAGGAGGTTGGAGTTGCTGGCTGAGCACGTAGAGAAAATTTTGGCATCACTCAAACCTGAGGATATTGTGCTGGATGTCGGCGGATGGGCCTGCCCATTTAATCGAGCAAATTATGTTCTTGATGCCGAGCCTTACGAGACCAGAGGACACTATGCCACGATAGGAATGCCTGCTTTTCAGGGGACAGAGACAGAATATTTCAGCCAGGAAACATGGATTCAGAGGGATATTTGCGAGAAGTCTCCCTTCCCATTTCCAGATCATTTTTTTGATTTTTCAATTTGCTCTCATACCTTAGAAGATGTCAGAGATCCTTTGTTTGTTTGCTCCGAGTTGGTGAGAGTTTCTAAGCGGGGATATATTGAAGTTCCTTCCAGGCTGATGGAGTCAACCAGAGGCTGTGAAGCGCCCAGTATAGCTGGACTATCTCACCACCGATGGCTGGTTGAGATTGCAGATCATCATATTCAATTCACAATGAAATATCACATCATGCACAGTGATTTTCAACTCTCGTTTCCCGCTTCATTTGGCCAAAAAATTGCCCCCTTAGATAAGGTCGATTTTCTATTTTGGGAAAATAATTTTACTTTTGCTGAAACTACAATTCATGGCGCCGATCGGATCTACGAAAATCTTCGTCAGTATGTGGCTCAGAGATACGCATACCCCGGCTACTTGCGAACGGCTCAGAAACTCAATCAGCTTTTGACGCGAGGGATTAAAGGTTTGGAACGAAGATTGAGGGCTTGAGGCAAATGAAAGTAACCGAGCTATGGTTGATGGCTAACCGACTCAATAGACCCAGGGCTGTTTCATTGTTGACCCAATCGCCCCAAGCCCAACAGAGTCGAGAGGGAGGCGGCCCAAGAATCGTCAAACCGATCGCGGGTGGCACGATTAAATTTGGGGGAAGGGATGGGGGTGAGGGCAAATCAACCTGATCAGGTGTGGGAGTCCCCCGGCAGAGCTGGGCGCTTACCTGATTAAGTTAGTTAGCAGGGACTGTGCAGAATTCATGGGTTTGCTACGGGTACAATTCCCAATTCCGACCGCCATTCTTCCAGGAACCGATCCCAACCGCATTCCCACTTCTGCGCTAAAAGGATTTTAGCTGTTTGTCCCATTGCCAGACCGGCTATGACGGATTGTAAGGTTTGGTTGTAGTCCTCTGGTTTGCTCGTCAGGTTGAGTAAGACGGCACTCAAACTCAACAGGTTTACCGGATTGTGAATTTGGGCAAGATATAGGGCTGACAGTCCAAGTTCACCTGCGAGGTCAGTGCCAAAGTTAGTGACAGTGTGGTGAATATCGTGGGTCAATGCCCGCCGCTGGGCCAAATAGCTGGCTTTGCGTTGCAGTTCAGTTTCAGGGGGAGTCAGACAAATCGCATCCAGATTACGTTTAATGTCGTTAGGATCGAATCCAGCGGTCATCATCCGAGTTGCATAAACCTGTCCCAGCGTTCCCTCAGGCAATTCGGCCAGTTGCTGCAAAGAGTAAGGGACTGGTTCGTACTGTTCTTCTACCAGTGCAGCCACTTCAGGAAGTGATAGCATATATTCCTCAAAGGCTTGCATCGGCAGGCTATTTTCCAAACCTTTTTGAATCTTGTAGAAAGCCAAGGGAAGCTCAACCGGATTGTTCACCAGGGTGAGAAATCCCTCGATACTCGGCATTACGGAATCGCTAACCTGTAATTGCTCTTTGACCTGCATTGCGTTCATCTTAGCTTAACCTCTAGTAGTGACCTGCGACAATTGGGAGAGAAGCTGTTTTCAGCTATTCATACCCTAGCGATCGCGCTTGTCAGGGCTATGACAATGGTGTGTAATCCCGATGAATCTGAACCCTATACTGCAAGCGAACCAGTCTGAAAATAAATCGCCTGAAGCCTCTTGTAGCAAGGGATTCCGAAAACTGTCTTAGTTCGGCGCTCAAAAGCTGTAATCCAGACAAATAGTAGGATTAAGGTTTTCTTCACAAATCAGCTCTAAGTAACGATTCTAATTGCTATAAATAGTTAAAATCGTGACTGGCTTACAGGAGGTGATAGATGAAATTTGCATCGCTGCCGCCAGCAGTAAAACAGAAAGTACGAGCTTACAGATGGGATGGCATTATCGAGAAGCATGAGGGGCCGTTTGACTATGGTGAAATGGGAAACAGGTTTGATGAGCCAGATTTTATATTCGTCAACAATTTTATAGTGCTGTTGTCGGTAGGGCATTCTCACCATAAAAACATTATGGTACTGCGCTGTATTGAGAGTGCGGACAGCAATTCGCTAACTATCTTTCTCAAAGACACAACATACGTTGAAAGTCAGGAGCAGGAAATCTGGGATGCCGGATATTTAGCTGTTTGCGACAGATTCCCTGGAGAAGAGTTCTACATAGCGCACGTCTATCATGAATGGTATATAGTAGACAACTCAGGGTTATGTGCCACAGGGGCAGATAGCAATTGAAAGAGCGTTTGCCCTGAAATTATGGATGATGAGCTTGGTTTGAAAACACAGATACGCCATCTGCTGTAGCCTTTGATAACCAAAACGCTCTTTTAAGGCTAGAGGTTGAAAGGTGGATCGAAGTGGGCACGCTAGGCTAGAGGTCTGACCCAAACAATGAGATTGTAAGGCGTGAATGGACACCATAATTCCTGATCCCCAAGACGATGACTGGCTGGAGGATGACCCGGCGATCGCCTGGTTGAGTGAAGACCTAGAAGCTGAAATGGATCAGACCGTGCAGGAATTTGAATCCATGCAGGCAGAGCTGAACTATCGCCAAGCCCAAAATTCACTGCAAAGTCTGCTCGACAAGCTAGACTTGACGGCCAAAGAGCGAGCCGGGCTAGAGACAGAAATCAACGATCTGGAGCAAATGCTCGACAAGTTAGAAAACCAGGTTGTCCATATTGCTGTGTTTGGGATGGTCGGTCGGGGCAAATCTTCTTTGTTGAATGCCTTGGTCGGGGAGCAGGTCTTTGTGACTGGGCCAATCCACGGCGTCACAACGGATAGCCAACGGGTAAGTTGGTCAGTCGATCGCGATCCGATTCCGGGCAATCAAGCCGAAGCAGTGTTGCGGGTATCGCTGAAGGGCAGTGGGCGATCGCGGATTGAGCTAATTGATACCCCCGGCATTGACGAAGTTGGCGGCGAGGCGCGAGAGCAATTGGCCCGCCAAGTCGCTAAGCAAGCCGACTTAATCCTGTTCATTGTCTCTGGCGATATAACCAAGGTGGAGCATCAAGCCTTGGCGGAGCTGCGGGAAGCCAGCAAGCCGATTCTGCTCGTGTTTAATAAAGTTGACCAATATCCCGACGCCGATCGGTTGGCAATTTATCAAAAAATTCGCGATGAACGGGTGCGAGAATTGCTTTCTCCAGATGAAATTGTGATGGCGGCGGCTTCGCCCTTGGTGGCCAAAGCGATTCGCCGCGAAGACGGGACATTGGGCGCTCAGATCACACCTGGCCCGCCGCAAGTTGAGGAGCTAAAGCTGAAAATTCTAGAGATTTTGCATCGGGAAGGCAAAGCTCTGGTCGCCCTAAATACCATGCTCTACGCCGATGATGTGAATGAGCAACTGGTGCAGCGCAAAATGCTAATTCGGAACAGCAGCGCCAACCAAATTATCTGGAAAGGAGCAATTACAAAGGCATTGGCGATCGCCCTTAATCCAGTCACCGTGGTTGATATCCTCAGCAGTTTAGTGATCGATATTGTGACCATCTCGACCCTTTCGCGGCTGTATGGGATTGATATGACCCAGCAAGGCGCCATTAATTTGCTGCATAAAATAGCGATTACCATGGGCGGCGTTAGCGCCAGTGAGCTGGTGGCCAATTTGGGTTTAAGTTCGCTCAAAGGGGTATTGAGCCTGGCTGCCCCAGCCACCGGGGGCGCTTCTTTGCTACCCTATTTATCGGTAGCGATTACCCAAGCGGGTGTAGCCGGAGTTTCTTCCTATGGAATTGGTCAGGTGACAAAGCAGTATCTGGCTAACGGAGCCTCTTGGGGGCCAAATGGACCCAAAACGGTGGTTCAGCAAATCATCGGTTCGCTTGATCAAACCTATATCTTGAACCGAATCAAAACTGAGCTGCGCCAGAAACTAACTTTTCAGGGAATGCCTTAGAGGTTTCGATGACTTCTGTGATCAAGATTAAGCGCTTTTTACCCTGGACGTACTCAAAAACGGCTGAGTCAGCATCCCAACCGCCGAGGTTGAGCAATGAAATAGATCTCCGGCGGTGAAACTTTGCTGAATCTGCTTTTGACTCAGACCGACAGCAGCAGAGGTAATGTACAGATCCGTTAGCTGGGAACCACCAAAAGTCAGACTGGTCGGACGCTGCACAGGCATTTTAATCCGCAGCAGCTCCTGCCCCGCCGAGTTGAAGCAGGCAATGCACCCGCCATCCCAAAGGGCAGACCAGAGGTTGCCCTGGGTGTCGATTGCCAGCCCATCCGGTTCGACGGCTTCCTGACTTAAATCAATCAGCACCCGGCGATTGCGAATCGCTCCCGTGGCAGCTTCAAAATCATAGGCGTAGATTTTATGTTCAGCCGAATCAGTCAAGTAAAAGGTGGCACCGTCAGGACTCCAGCCCAAGCCGTTAGAAATCGTCAGCCCCGCTTGCATCAGGTGTAGCGAACCATCCGGGTCATAGCGGTAGAGGGCTGCCTGCTCCCGCGCTTCACTCACAGAACCAATCCAAAATCTGCCCTGAGCATCGCACTTGCCATCATTCAGGCGCGTGTCGGGATGCGGAAAGTCAAACTGGTACAGCGGCACAAGCGCTTGGGTTTCAGGATTGAACAGAGCTAGGCGATCGCGGAGAGCCAGCAATAGCTGTTCACTCTCGGTAAGAGCAATCGCGCTCACCACAGCCCCGACATCAAAGTAGTGATCCTGCCCTGTGGCCGGGTCAAATTGATGCAGCCGATGATTATAGGCATCAACCCAGAACAACTGCTGGCGATCGCCATCCCAGACCGGGCATTCTCCCAGCCGGGCGCGAGCACTCAGCACATTTGCGATCGGGGAATAATTCATAGCATTATTGTCCATAGCCAGGTTGGGATCGTGAAACAGCAGCAGATCAATAGCGTAGAATGAGGGCAATCTGCTGATCAGCAGGTAGCGATCCATCCTCCACCAGGGAAACGCTTCCCCCCTTAGCCAAGACAGCTTCGATAATTTCATCCACCGCATCATCCATCACCTCTGTGCCGCCAGCCTGCGCCACGACTTCTAGCCCTCCACTCTCGGTTAGGATGGCTGGCAGATGGTAATTTTTTTCAACCAATAGCCGCTTGCCTCGTCCCTCCTGCGCTAAGCGCCATACTTCCTCAATTGTGGAAACAACCTTTTGCGCACCGACAGCGGCTTCTAATTCTTGCAGGGCATCGGTTCGTTGTGCCTCCCGGACAGACTGCACGATTGCCCAAACTTGAGGAGTAAGTTCATGAAGGGTTGCCCGATCAAAATTGCCGCTCAGGCTACCGACGATCGCTGAAGCATGTTGGGAAACCTCCTGAAAAAAGGAGATTTGCCGATCCACACCCCCCACAATCAACGGCAGCGCTTCATCTTGAGCATAGGAACTAAAAGCGCTGTCTACCTGCTGAAAAAATCGTCGATGGCGATCGTCCATGTAGCTAGAATCTGAGTCAAAAGGAAGCGCAGCCGTTGCTCCAGGGCCAGTCATTGGCATGGGAAAAGTTTGATCTTCAACTTCTTCCAGCGTTTCTCCTGTTCCTGCAAGTAACCGAGTCGAGGCTTGGCTCAGCAACAGCACCCAATATCGCAATTCTCGGTGCAGCCCATAAACTAAATCTCGCGTTGCAAAGGTTTGATCAATCACCACCCGGGCTGGAACTGTGAAAGGCAAATAGTAGCGTTTAGCGAAGTCGTGGCTGGCGTACAGGGCCAGTCCATCCAGGGTATGCGGGTAATTAATTTCGCTGACGAGAGCCTCAAGGTTGTTTAACAACGGTTCTAACTCCCGACTCGAAAATTCTTTACTCAGCCGCTCCTTGGCCTGATCGACCAAATTCTTAACTAGAATCGGATCTTGCTTATTATCGGGAAAGGTGCGATGGGTGGGTAACAAGATCGAAAGTGCAGGCACCTTCGTTAACAACTGCAATTGACTTAGGTCATGACGGGTGATCATGCTTATCTCCCAAATTAGATGAATTCAGAACTGCGTCTCCAACCTCACGTTAAACTCAGTACTTTGTCAATTCGCCAGGGGTGATCGTATTCAACACTGTTTCGGGCGTAAAGTAGCCGAGAGCCTGGATGATGCGGGCCACACAGCCCGTCCAACCTGACTGGTGGCTAGCCCCGACGCCGGCTCCGTGATCGCCGTGGAAATATTCGTAGAACAGAATCAAATCCTGCCAGTGGGGGTCGGACTGAAACTTCTCGGCAGCCCCATAGACAGGGCGACGCCCCGACTCATCCTTGAGGAAAATACTCACAATCCGTTTGCTGATACATTTGGTCACTTCATACAGATTTGCGTACTGCCCCGATCCGGTCGGATATTCGACCGTAAAGTCATCGCCGTAGTAGCTGTAGAGTTGTAGCAGCGATCGCAGCAGCAGCAGGTTGACGGGCATCCAGATTGGCCCGCGCCAGTTGGAATTGCCGCCAAACATCCCGGAGGTCGAATCGCCGGGGACGTAGCCAACTTTGTATTCTTGCCCGTCGTAATTGAAGCAGTAGGGGTGCTCAAGGTGACGGCGAGACAGGGAGCGAATGCCGTAGTCGCTCAGGAACTCCGATTCGTCCAGCATTTTGGTCAGCACTCGCCGCAGTTTTTGTTCATTTAAGACCGACAGCATCAGCCGCCCCCGCACCCCAGGCTGGTTAGGCAGATGAATGTTTTCAGTCAGTTCCGGGTGCTGTATCATGAACTTCTTCGCCACCTCCCGGAAATGCGGCAGCTTAGCAAAGGCTTCCTGTGGGAAAACAGAGACAGCCATCAGCGACAGCAAACCGACTAGCGATCGCACCTTGAGGCGAGTCGAGTCGCCGTTCGGAAAATGCAGCACGTCGTAGAAGAAGCCATCCTCCTCGTCCCAGAGTTCGTCATGGTGCTCGCCAATCCGATCCATCGCCCCAGCAATCCACATTGTGTGCTCAAAGAACTTAACGGCAAAGTCTTCGTAGAGGGGATCTTTGAGAGCCAGCTCGATCGAAATCTGGAACATCCGCTGGCTGAAAAACACCATCCAGGCAGTCCCGTCAGCTTGATCCAAATGGCCGCCAGTGGGTAACTGGTTACTGCGATCAAAAACGCCAATGTTGTCCAGTCCTAAAAAGCCGCCCTGAAACAGATTGTTACCGCCTTCATCCTTGCGGTTGACCCACCAAGTAAAGTTGATCAGCAGTTTAGAAAAAGCATACTTGAGGAACGCAATATCTCCCTCGCCATTGTTGCGTTCGCGATCGCGGGTGTAGATCTCCCAGGTCGCCCAAGCGTGCACGGGCGGATTCACATCGCCGAAGTTCCATTCGTAGGCTGGAATCTGACCATTCGGATGCAGATAATCTTCCCGCAGCATCAGCATCAGTTGGTTTTTGGCAAAGTCCGGGTCAATCAGGCTAATTGGAATCACATGGAAGGCCAGATCCCAAGCCGCATACCAGGGGTACTCCCACTTGTCCGGCATTGAAACAATATCGTCGTTAAACATGTGGAACCATTCGCTATTGCGGATGTGTTGCCGATCTTGGATCGGTGTCCAGGGGGTGATACCGCGCTCCCGCAGCCACTGATCCAGGTCGTAGTAGAAATATTGCTTGGTCCACATCATCCCTGCCAAGGCTTGCCGCATCACGTTGGCTTGATCGCCATCAGCCTGGACTGCTGGCGGAATCACGGTCTTGTAGAATTCATCGGCTTCCTGGAGCCGACTTGCAAACGCTTGGTCAAAGCTGGCACCAAAGGGATCGCCTAGCTGCGCTAGGTTATGTTTTGACAGCCGCAGCCGAATCACTTTCGTTTCGCCAGCCTCGACTGTGACCTGGTAGTTGGGGGCAACCTTTGTCCCAACCCCACTGGGGTCAACAGCATTCTGCTGACCATGCACCAGATAGTCATTGATCCCATCTTTGACGTAGGGATTGGCGTTGGCGGTGCCAAACAGCCGCTGCTGGTTGGTCTCATTTTCAGTAAATAACAGCGGTACGATATCGTCGCAGTAAAAGTAGTAATCCTTGATGTACTGATCCAGCAACGTATCTCTAATCTGGGCATGGACAGCGCTGATGCCGGCCCCCTCAATTTTGGTCAGCACGGGTTTAGCGCCACCGCTGGCCCAAGACCAAGTATTCCGAAACCAGAGCGTCGGTAAAACGTGCAGGTCAGCCGCCTCTGTCCCTCGGTTGGCAATGCTGATTTTGATTAATATATCTTCCGCATCGGCCTTGGCGTATTCCACAAACACATCAAAGTAGCGATCGTCGTCAAAGATACCCGTATCTAATAGCTCGTATTCTGGCTCGTAGCGGTTGCGGTTGCGATTGATCTGCACCAAGTCATCATAGGGAAAGGCAGCCTGGGGGTATTTATAGAGATACTTCATGTAAGAGTGAGTTGGCGTACTGTCCAGGTAGAAGTAGTACTCTTTGACGTCTTCACCGTGATTGCCTTCGCTGTTGGTCAACCCAAACAGTCGCTCCTTGATAATTGGGTCTTGCCCATTCCAGAGAGCAAGGGCAAAGCAGAGCAGGCTATGGCTGTCGGTAATCCCCCCTAGTCCGTCTTCGCCCCAGCGGTAAGCCCGCGATCGGGCGTGGTCGTGGGGAAAATAGTTCCAGGCATTGCCGTCTTCGCTATAGTCTTCTCGCACCGTTCCCCACTGCCGTTCACTCAGATAGGGCCCCCATTTATACCAATCCATCTCCCCCGTGCGATTCTCGGCCAACCGTTGCGCTTCTGCGGTCATGATGCCTCCGGAACAACTAGATATTTGAATTTTTGGAATTTAATCTGGGCACAGATTATCTCAGCACCAACATATCGTACCTCATGCTGACCAGGCTTCTCGAAAATCAGCATAGAGGGTGAGTCCACCATCAATGTATAGCGTCTGCCCAGTAATATAAGCGGCATCATCGGAAGCCAAAAACGCTGCGGCCGCAGCCATTTCCTCAGGCGTTCCGGCTCGTCCCATCGGAATGTGGCTCTCGACAACCGCTCGCTTGGCGGGGTCATCCGTCCAGGCTTCGTTGATTGGGGTCGCTGTTGCGCCGGGGGCGATCGCATTCACCCGAATGCCGCGATTGGCGTACTCTAGGGCCAAAGTTTTGGTCAAGTTGCCCATGCCGCCTTTACTGATTGAATAGCTGAGATAAGCGGGGCGAGGAATCACCTCATGGACGCTCGAAACATTAATAATCACGCCAGTCCGCTGTTGAGCCAGCAGACGCTTAATCATCTCTCGCGCACAGAGGTAGGCACCGCGCAAATTGACAGCAATCACCCGGTCAAACTCATCGGTGGGGATTTCGTGGGAAGCAAACTCAGACTGAATACCTGCATTATTAATTAAGATGTCCAGACCGCCAAAGGTCTCAGTCACCGTGTTGACGATCCGAATAATGTCTGCTTCTGCGGAAACATCCCCCTGCACCAGTAAGGTTTTGACAGCCGCTTGCCCCGTCTCAGCCGCCTTTTGGCAGGCGATCGCCTCGGTGTGCTTGGCTGAATCTGGGCTTTTGCGATAGCTGATCGCAATGTTGCAGCCCTCCTGGGCTAGCCGAATCGCGATCGCCTGCCCAATTCCAGAACTTGCCCCCGTAATCAGCGCATTTTTGCCCTGCAAATTTTTCATGGCGTTTTTGTAAACAGACCCCGATTATCGACCATTAAATTAAAAGCTGGAGTGAAATTATTATAAATTCTGGTTAATTTTAGAATGCCAGGCTGAGGGTGAGGGTAGAGTTTGCGGTGTATATCAACGCAGTCAGAGTCAAAAAACGCAGTCTAGTCCGCATCGCGGGGGAGGTTTAGGTCTAACTTTTCAAATGCAGCGGACGGGGAAAGCCGCTGATGCTGAGTTTAAGTTTTCTACCGCAGCAGCCTATCAGTCTCAATACGATGAGGCGATCGCAACCGATGGAACCCGCCTCTTTCAGCAAAATGGATTTGATGAAGAAATTCGGGTGCGCGATCGCTTTTGCACAGACTGGGTACGCTGGGCAGTGCTGCGACCTGGTTTGAGTGTGGTGTTAGAAGATTTCACGCCTCAAATGTTTGCGCTGATCCGACAGATTTGGGATGCGCCGTTTCATCCTCCGATGCAGCAAATGTATCTAGAAAGCCGCATTTTAGAGCTGTTGGTACTCCAGCTAAATCAATGGATTCGAGCAGAGCAAAGAATCTATATTGTGCAAAATTTGAAACCTGTAGAAATTGACAAAATCTATCAAGCGCGAGATTTGCTGATTCAAAAACAGAGTGAGCCGCCTTCTCCGCTCGATTTAGCAAGATGGGTGAATTTAAGCGATCGTAAGCTGCAAAGAGGCTTTCGAGAAGTATTTGGCACAACCGTGTTTGGTTATTTGCACGATTACCGGATGGAGCAAGCTCAAATGTTACTCAGCGATCGCAAAGCGAGCATCGCAACGATCGCAAATACTGTTGGTTATTCACATCTGGGCTACTTTGCGGCTGCATTCAAGAAAAAGTTTGGCATCTCTCCTAAAGCATGGCAGCAAGGTAATAAACTGCTTTCATGATAACGAGATCAACTTGCCAAACTAAGCGGCAATTCTGCATATAAAATGAGAAACTCGCTGGCTTGCAGAGTCGCCATCGCATACTCACACCCCTGCTCATCCGCAAACTCCACTAAGTAATGAGGCTTGCCAGACGGATAGACTTCTACAACCGTGCCAATCAACCCTTGAGGTAGGTGTGACAAGGCAGCATACTCAGGCTCGACCAACTGTAACCGATGAGATGGAAGGTCAGACAAGAGCGCGATCGTATCTAACAGTTTGGGGGAAGAAGCCACAGTTATCTGATGAATGCAGAAATTAAACGAGGATGAGTTGCACCAAAAGAAATCTCCCAGATGGTTCGCAGTTGGATAGCCTCCGTTTTAGGTACTAACCAGTCTACCTTAAACGCTTGTCCAAAGGGAGTCTCAGTTTGCTGTGCTACATCTCCCTCAACGGGAGCATCTCAGTTTTGCGATGAGTAAATGTACTTAAGGCAAAAAAATCAAACCCATGGGACATTCAAGGAGTCATCGTTGGAGAGTGAAGCATGACCCCTGAAGAAGAACAAATCGTCAAAG
>JAESGG010000103.1_pt1 | contig 24475 bp, 40 predicted proteins | sample 9266231 | NCBI WGS metagenome assembly JAESGG01 (sample SAMN14515337, study PRJNA621664) | algae metagenome | isolation source: Aphanocapsa sp. GSE-SYN-MK-11-07L and co-occurring heterotrophs from wet... | place: USA: Grand Staircase Escalante National Monument, Utah | collected 2006-04-16 | reverse complement strand
TTTGTCTTTAACCTCGTCTTCTGTTAGGTGAGGTTGAACGTAGCTCACTCGGCTCATAAAATCTGGAAATAACGACTGAGTTTCCAGATTACCTAAATAACGTGTCTAGATGCAAATTGGTATCAGAGGGCATTAGCGATCGCCTGGCCAGTGTGGATGCCCAACCCGAAGTCGTGAGTTATCTGGCTGAAACAGAATTTGATCATGAAAATGCTTGGCGGTTTGAACCGATCAAAAAACGCCGCCGCAAAGGTCAACCCGAAGATTCGGTGCAAGTTGCTCAAGGCTTGCTGTTCTAAATTTTTTATCAAAAACTTGGGTCTAAAACCCCGTCTTTTAGTGTAGCGGAGGACGGCTTTTCTTGATTTTGAATGTACTGTTTTAAGACTTCTAGCGGCGCGCCTCCTACTGAGGACACAAAATAGCTTGGACTCCACAGGGCATCCTTCCCATAAGGCTTAGGGTGTCCTGCTTGTCCGTATCTACGACTAGAAACACCCTTCAAAGCATTGACGATTTGAGAGATAGAAAGTTTAGGCGGAAACTCTATCAAAGCGTGGATATGGTCAGACTCTCCGTTAAATTCCTGAATCTGGAAATTCATTTTCACTGCTACCTCATTAAATGACTTCTCAATTACGGCAAGGCTCTCGGATGTTAATATTTTCCTCCGATACTTAACAACGCAGACCAAGTGAGCCTTAAGGCTCGAAATGCTATGCCTATCCCTGCGTAATTCAGTTGCCATTTTCAGCAGACCAACCTATAATGAGTTTGCAGACCCACTGTAACACAGCCATGAAAGCTAGGTATCAGTACAGATTCTATCCAACAGACCAACAGAAAGTTAGCCTTGCTCAACTTTTTGGTTGTTGTCGTGTGGCCTGGAATGATGCCCTTACCTTTTGTAAACAGGCTGAGAAGCTTCCAGGATATAGCGTTTTGTCTGCTAGACTTACCCAGTTGAAGCAGACTTGCGAGAGGGAATGGCTTAAGGAAGTCTCTAGCGTTCCTCTTCAGCAATCCCTTAGAGACCTGGATGTTGCGTACCGTAACTTCTTTAATTCACTCAAAGGAAAACGAAAAGGCACGCTTGCTAAACCCCCAAAATTCAAGAAAAAGGAGAATAAACAGTCAGCTAGGTTTGTAAATACCGCTTTTTCAATCACTCAGCAGTCGGTCTATCTGGCAAAAATAGGGACTGTTCAACCGATATGGTCAAGAGAGTTACCTGCCTCACCTAGCTCTGTGACAGTCATCAAAGACTGTGCAGATCGATACTTTCTTAGCTTTGTTGTAGATGTAGAGCCTGAAAGGGTTGAACCTATTAATCCTTCTGTCGGGATTGATTTAGGGATAAAGACTTTTGCTGTACTTAGTACAGGAGAGTTTGTCTCGGCTCCTGACTATTCCAAGCTAGATAGAAAAGTACGTAAGCTACAGAAGAAATTAGCCCGTCAGCCAAAGGGGGCTAAACGTAGATATTTAACAAGGCTTAGAATCGCTAAGACTCATAACAAAATAGCGGATACCCGCAAAGATTTCTTGCACAAGCTATCAACTAAGGTCATTAGAGAAAACCAATCTATTGCCCTTGAAGATTTGAATGTGTCTGGGATGCTAAAGAACAGAAAACTCTCAAAAGCAATTGCGATGCAAGGCTGGAGAGAGTTTAGAGTGTTGCTAGAGGCTAAATCCAAAAAGCGAGATCGACAATTCACCGTAATTTCTAGGTGGGAGCCGACGAGCCAGCTCTGTTCTAATTGTGGCTATCGTTGGGGCAAGTTAGACCTTAGCGTCAGAATTGTTCAATGTCTTAGCTGTAATTCAACCCACGATAGGGATGAGAATGCAGCCAAGAATATAGATAAAGTCGGCATGGGGCATCGGCACGACTCTAAACGGGCGCAGAGACAGAGTAAGTCTACCTCGGTAGCATCAGTCGGTGAAGCGTCAAGAATCCTCACGCCTTCAGGCTGAGGAGTATGTCAACTCATTGGATGACCCCACATTGACAGTACAAGAGGTTCACAAAGACTCATGCCTAAAAACTCAACAGAGTGGACAAAATCTTATTGCGGTGTTACTCATTTCCTCCGGGATGGCATTCAATATACTGTCAGCGATCGCGGACGGTTTGCAGACCTAGAGGTATATTCCTGGGAAATGAATCAACTGCTAGTGTCACGCTGCAAGAAGTTTTTTCGATGCGAACTAGGAGAAGACTGCTTTGACGAAGTAAGTCGTTTCTGGAACTGCCCTGATCCCGTTGGACATGCCAAAGACTATGCGTTGTCCCACCCCGGTCGTCAAGCTTGGCTGGAGTCCCATCGACAGAACACTTGCAGATTGCCAACGTTAACGCAGCCAATGTGATGTAGCCAAAGCTGAACCTTAGCTGAAAAAATCCATTGATGGGGTGTAGGGAAATTCTTCTACATCCCAGCTTCCCATGCAAAAAAGGAGAAAACTATGTCCCAACTCCAACTGCCGCAATTTCAACCTCATCCAGAATGCGCCGCTGCCTTGCTCACACTTGACCAGGCGATCGCGCTGGTCAAGTCCGGCCACCTGTCGATTGCCTGTGCCCAATGGCTGTTCCCCCATGCCAAAGCCTTGCTGCCGCAGGTGCAATCAAAGGGCTGAAGGGGAATAACCAAAGCGTGTTTGCCTTAAACAACAAATTAAATGGGATACACTAACCCTCATGGAAATCCCCATCCAACAAGACGAAGCTTTTCTCAAGGCGCTGTATCAACGCTACAAATACCTGCAAGACTACCCCTGCGACTTCAGGGGGACATTGATTGATGAAGCCGTGAGCCTCGGATTGATTCAATCGGATGACTTTTTAGGAGCGCTCTTGGGCTATCCTGTCGAGGATGTCTCGCTTACCTTGGATTATTTCTCTTATCTGCCAGCGGAAGTCAATCGTAAACTCGCTCACTATCGCCACCTCTCCCCCGTGCAGCCCTGGCCCCAGCCCATCATCGGCATGGCAATGGCGGGCGATCGCGGCAAAGTGACAGGGACTCATAGCATCCCTGTAGTTCTTAAAAACATGGGCAATGCCCAACTTTGGTATGGGCAGGATTGCGGGTTTATTTTTGAGGCGTTCTTAGAGGGTTCTATCCAAAAGCATCGTGAATTTGAAGTGTTGATCAATCAGCTATGGTCACTCTGTGAAGGCTTTTTGAAGCGTCAAGGCATCACAACCCTCTATACGTTGGCGCGTGATCCAGCCTTTGAGGAGAAGTGGTTTTACGGCCATCTCGAACGGCGGGGCTATCAACCCATAGCGCCAAGATCTGTCGTGTGGTGCCAAAGCTGATTGAGCATTCAAATCCAATAGATTTTAGTGAGGAAATAATGGATTCAGTAGAGCTAATTGAATTGGAACGATTGACCAGTCCGGTTGATGGACATTTGATGATCAGGATGGAATTGCGCTCAAAAACGGGACAAGAGTTAGAAATTCAGACAGCAGATGGCCCGATCCGCTGCCAAACCTTTCGATTCACGGTGCGAGAGCAACGGTAAAGGTCGAGATATCCCAACTTCAGCAAGGGCATCGCTGCTCGGTCGGTTCTAATCGCAAAAAAATGTTAGCGCTTCTGGTGAGAACCAGGGGCTTTTTTATGTGGAGCAGGAGGAATGTCAGCAACTCAACTTGATCTATTCGCCTTGCCAAAAATTACGCCGGATTTCAGTAGCTATGACACTATCCTCGTCGCCTTCAGTGGCGGCAAAGACTCAATCTGCTGTGTCCTGCACCTGCTGGAGATGAACATCAATCCAGCAAAAGTTGAGCTGCACCACCATCTTGTGGATGGGCGTGAAGGCTCTGACCTTTTCGACTGGCCTTGCACCGAGGACTATTGCCGAAAGTTTGCAGAAGCCCTGGAGCTGAAGATTTACTTTAGCTGGCTTCAAGGAGGACTAGAGCGGGAAATGTGCCGCGAGAACCAGTCCAAGGCACCGACTCACTTTGAGACACCGGAGGGTATTCGCAGCATCGGAGGACAAGGCCAGCCAGGAACGCGCCGAAAATTTCCTGCGAAGACCGCCGACCTTAGCCGTCGATGGTGCAGTGCCTACGCCAAAATTGACGTGCTGAGTGCAGCGATCGCCAACCAACCCCGATTTACTCATTGCCGTACTTTGGTTGTCACTGGCGAGAGAGCAGAAGAGAGCAGCGCCAGGGCAAAGTATCCGTCCCTTGAGCGGCACAGGTGCGATCGTCGGGATAGCCCCAAGCTCAAACGGCACATCGACCACTGGCGACCCGTGCATCATTGGAGGCGATCACAGGTCTGGCAGACGATTCGGCAGTGGGGCATTGTTCCCCACCCTGCTTACTTCCTTGGTTTCGGGCGATTATCCTGTATGCGTTGCATTTTTGGTTCCCCCAACCAGTGGAGCAGCAACTTTGCGATCGCTCCTGGTCAAACTGGGCGAATGCACGAGTACGAGCAAGACTTTGGGCACACGCTGGATAACCGCTGGAGTATTCCAGAGATGGCGGCAAGGGGAAAGCCCTACGCGGCGATCGCCCTGCATCCGGTTGAGCTAAAGCAAGCGCTGAGCCATAAGTATACCAATGCAATTCTGATTGAGCCAAAGAAATGGCGCTTGCCAGCCGGGGCATACGGAGAGGACACAGGGCCGACTTAGCCCAATCTATTCCATCAACCAAAACTGAAGCAGTACGAGAGTAGCCCCAATCCCCTGAGCAGAGATGTCTGGGGGCATTTTCATTGTGCAACAAATCATTGAGAGAACAAAAGCCATGACAACGATGACGCTGGAAAAGAAAATCCCTAAACCTGCCAAGGTCAAAGCAAAAAGCAACGTTGAGAAAATTGCACCAGTGTCCATGAGCTTGGAATTCAAAATCAGCAAGTACCTGGGAATCATTACCACCCGAAAAGGCTCACGGGTTAAAGCCTTTTCCACGACCAACAGTAAGGTCAATCTGGTCATTTTCCCGTTGCTGCCCTGTGGCACTCCTAGTAAGAATTCCTTTTTGATCCGAAGCACCCAACTGAGGGCAGAGGTGAGACGGACGTTGGGGTATTAGCGATCAGCTTTGCACACGCAGAAGAAATTGCATGTCTACGCTACAGAAGCTTTCAAGGAGCCAAGAATCATGACGACAAAGACTTCAAGCATCAAGCTTACATCAATTCAGAAACAGAAAACCAATCGTCCAGACGAAGCCGCAGCTAGGCTGTTGAAAAACTTGGAAGTAAAGCGCAAGAAATTTCTGGGGCCAATCAAAACGCCAAGTGGCGCATGGATTAACGTCTATGCAACAACCAGAAAAGGACACGTTCTGGTCTTTCCTCTGGATCAAGACGGTTTTGAAGGCAAGTTTTACTTTCTTGCTAAAGTCAGCCAATTGATACCGATCGTGCGAGAACAACTTGGGTACTAGCGATCGCCGACATTTGGGAGCAATGTGATTATTCGGAGAGAACTAGAAATGCCCAAAAAGAAGAGTTACCCAACAGTGACCGACCAGTTTTGTGGGTGCGGTGGCTCCAGCAGTGGAGCGGCGGCCGCTGGCTGTGAAATTGCGATCGCCATCAACCACTGGGCTAGAGCCGTCGAAACCCACAACACCAATTTTCCCAACACAGCCCACGACTGCGTAGATATTAGCGCCTGTGACCCCAGGCGATATCCTAGCACTGACATTTTGATCACAAGTCCAGAGTGTACAAACCATAGTCTGTCAAAAGGCAAGCAGCGAAAGAACTTGGGTCAACTTGACCTATTCAACCCGCAGGTGATCGACCCTAGTGAGGAAAGGTCAAGAGCAACAATGTGGGATGTGATCAGATTCACGGAATATCATACCTATAACTTCATCATTGTCGAGAACGTGGTCGAAGTACGCTACTGGACGCTGTTCGATACCTGGCTCAAGGCTATGCATACCTTGGGTTATGAGCATGAAGAAGTGTACTTCAACTCCATGTTTGCCTTACCCACGCCCCAGAGCCGCGATCGCATTTACATCGTGTTTTGGCGGCGGGGTAATCCAAAGCCCAACCTAGAGTTCACGCCCCTTGCCCCCTGCGTTGAGCATGGCGATGTGCAGGCGATCCAGTCTTGGAAAAATCCTTATAAACGCTGGGGACGCTACGGGAAGCGTAATCAGTACGTTTATCGCTGTCCCAAGTGTGCCGCGATTGTGGAGCCATACTATACCCCGGCATACACTGCAATTGATTGGAGTTTACCCAGTCAGCGGGTGAGAGATCGGCCCCGACCCCTCAAAGCTGCTACCCTGGAGCGGATTTGCAAGGGACTGAAGAAATACTGCGGCCCTCATCTTCTGGAAACTGCTTATGGGAGCGATAGTAGTGATCGAGTCCGTAGTATTGAAGGAGCTATGCCCACGCAAACTGCGCGTCAAACAATGGGGTTAGCATCACCATTTATATTGACGGAGCGATTCACCGGAGTTCATCGCAGTATTGATGACCCTCTGCCAACCGTCCTTGCAGGGGATGGGCGGGTACATCATCGACTGGTACAGCCCTTCATGGTGACATTGCGAAGACACCACGGCGCAAAAGGGGTGACTGACCCCTTGGATACGGTTGTAGCAGGCGGCACCCACCACGGGTTAGTCCAGCCGTTTCTGACGAGTTACTACAGCGGTTCTGACCAGGTATCGAGCCTGGCTGATTCGGTGCCAACAGTGACAACGGGCGATCGCCATGCCCTGGTGCAGCCGTTTCTGGTCAACTACTTCACGCCCCGCATCTCCCTCAACGGCATCCATGAAGCGATGGCAACGGTATCTACCCAGCCACGCTGCTATTTAGCAGAACCCAGTCCCTCAATCACGGTAGAGGACTGCTATTTTCGGATGCTTCAGCCCTGCGAGATTAAGCGGGCGATGGCGTTTGCGGAGGATTATGTGGTCTTAGGAAATAAGCGGGAGCAGGTGAAGCAATGCGGCAATGCTGTTACGCCGCCAATCATGAAAATGTTGATTCAGCGATGTTTAGCAACGCTTGGAGGTATTCAATGATCATCACCTTTGCCTGGACAACAGAGGTATTTTTGGCTGGAACCAAAACCGTCACTCGTCGCGACTGGAGCGATCGCACCTTCGCCCAGTGGTACAGGGCTTGGGACACAAATCGCCTGGTGCATGATGCCTATGACAAATCCCCCCGGTGCGGCGGTCGCAAAGTTGGTACTTTCAAGCTGACAGCCCGGCCCTACCGGGAACGTCTAGGCGATTTCCCTGAATCTGATTTGGCGGACGAGGGTGGACTGTGGGAGACAGTACAGGAGTACATCGACCTGCAAGGGGGCCAACCAGACCAGGTTTTGACGGTAGTGCGCTTCTGCAAGTTATAGAGGGAGAAATCATGACCGAAATTGAATGGACGGATGAAACGCTGAATGTTTTTGTTGGCTGTTCTAAGGTTAGCGATGGCTGTCGCAATTGCTATGCGATCAAACAGGCTTACCGGAATAGCGTGATCGCTCAAACCATGTCTCGCCCCGGCAGGATGCAATACTATAAGGGACTGACGCAGACAAAAGACGACCGAGTGGACTGGACAGGTGAAGTCCGATTTGTGCCGGAGGCATTAGAAATACCGCTCAAGTGGAAAAAGGCTAGACGAATTTTCGTCAACAGTATGTCTGATCTGTTTCACGAATCAATTCCTATTGAACAAATTGACCAAGTGTTTGCAGTGATGGCATTGACTTTGCAGCATACCTATCAGGTGCTAACAAAGCGTCCAGAACGGATGTTGGCGTATTTGCAGAATGCAAAGAATAGAGTTCGGATTGCTGCGGTGGATTTAGGTCGAGCCACAAAAACTGAACATACTGATATCGAATCCTGCCAATGGGATTGGCCGCCGCCGAATGTTTGGATAGGAGCCACGGTTGAGAATCAGAAAGCCCTTGAAAATCGCGCTCGGCCCCTCTATCAACTGCACAACAGAAGCTGGAAGACATTTTACTCAGTTGAGCCACTCCTGGAGAACGTTGAGCTTTACTTGAATCACGAGCGGGTTGATTGGGTAATTGTCGGGGGTGAATCTGGACAGGGGGCGCGGCCTTTCGATTTGGATTGGGCGCGATCACTGATCTGGCAATGTAAAGAGGCAGGAGTGCCCGTATTTATGAAGCAGTTAGGGGCTAACTGTGTCGGTACAAATACGGACGGAGAAATTCTGATTGGGAAGCGATCAAACTTCCACCCCGTTTTTGCCAATCGTGCATGGACTCGACTCTCTGACTCCAAAGGTGGCGATATTAATGAATGGCCCAAAGATTTGCAGATTAGAGAATTTCCGAAGGAGTTTTGCCGTGTCTAATCAGCACCACGATCGCAAAGCAGGGATGAACAAGACGCTGTGGAACCTGCTCCAGCGTGGCCGGGGCATCCTACAACTACAACCGATGGGATGCCACAGCCAGACCAACGGGTTCTGCGCTGGTTGTGAGCCAGGGCAGTATTATCAATGTCAAACCTGCGGCTATCTCCAGCCGTGGTGCAAAGGGGCGCTAGATACCTATGAGGACATCTGTGATGATTGCTGGGCGATCGCAGAGCAAATGCATCAAGCGGCTGACATACCCATAGAAGGGGCGGCAGAATAGAAAGATGCAACAGCTTAGCCTACTGACAGAAACTGATTCACCCCCGGTTCAGTATTGGCCAGGGTTTCTGGAGCCTGCCGAAGCTGATCGGCTCTTGCAGCAAAGTCAGGCTCTGGAATGGCGGCAAAACCAATTTCCCATCCTTGGCAAATTGGTTCCTCTGCCCCGCCTGGAGTTGATGTTTGGCGATTCAGAAGCTTATTCCTACGTTTACTCTGGCTCAGTTGAGTTCAAAGCTCAACCCTGGCCGCCCTTCCTGGCTGAACTGCGGGACAGAGTGGAAGCAGCCACCGGCTACCGCTATCAGATCGGCGTGGGCAACCTATACCGCTCTGGACAGGACTCCATCAGCTACCATGCAGATGATGAGGCTTCACAAGGCACCCAACCCGCGATCGCTTCTGTAAGCCTGGGAGCAACTCGTACCTTTAGAATCAAGCCCAAGCAACGAAAAGGACAGTCCTACGGCTACGACCTCAGCCACGGCGATTTGTTGCTGATGCAGCCGGGATGCCAGGAAGAGTGGGTGCATGCCCTGCCGAAGACCTCGAAAAACTGTGGAGTCAGAATCAACTGGACGTTTCGACCGTATACTACGTTGTGAAGAAGAGAGAAGCATGATACTAGTTGAAGTAAAGTATTTTGAACCAGCAGAAGGTGATAGTGATGATTTAGAGGGCCATCTCACCCATCCCGATCGCTACCGTTATGCAAACTGTTGGCTAGAGGTCAAAGACGGAATAAAACACTGTTCTGTTATTGGTGGACAAGGGTTCTTTCCATTTCCTGATAATTTTTGCCCTAAGTTTTTGGGCTATTTCCCTGCGGTTATTTTGAGAGAGATTGATGTAGACAGAGCAGGCGAAGCTGATCGTTTTGAACGCTATCAATGTTGAAGCAGCGATCGCTATAATCGAGCAAGTACAAGCAAAGTTAGGGTATTAGATCAAACTACCAAGAGGAAATTTATGTATCTCCAAAGTAAAATATACAAGTCATTTTGTAATGGTCACAAGACATTATTGGTGGTTTGTGACGAGTTAGTAAATGCTATCCTTGTCAAGGAACGGATTGCAGACAAGCTAAATAAGAATGTCGGGCATTTGATTGAAAAAACCGATTTCAGTTTGATCTATGATTCTGGTTTAAAAATCATATTCTGCGGCAAAAATGCAGCGGATCGTTTACAGCAAAATCACAATGCAAAAACAATAAAAAATATCACTCTAAGCACTACTCCTATTTTCTACAGTTTAATGCTTATTTTCTGGTGCCTTGTAATACTCCAGCTAACAGCAATTCTAGCGCCATCTAAATTTTGTGAAATTGCGAAGCCTGTGATTGAAATCAAAAATTGCAGTTCATAAACTGTGGCATGGTGATCTACTGCTGATGTTGCCAGGGTGCCAGGAACATTGGGTTCATGCTCTGCCCAAGACCTCGAAACAATGTGGGATTAGGATTAACTGGACATTTCGCCCGTATGCAGTGTAAGTGAGTTTCTTATGAATGACCTAACAAAATACAAAGGCAACTTCATCAATTTCGCTGAAAGGGAGTTTGAATTTAATAACCCAACAGCGAAAAGGTTTGAATCAGCTAACTTCCTTGATGTGCATGTGTCGTGTCCTGTTGGGATTTTTCCATCAGGCAGCAGTCTAATATTAATTGAAATCGATTCCGAAGACCCGGATGATTTCCTAATCAACTATGAGCAAGGGGGAATCATAATCAAAGAAAAGCCTCAATCTAGCAGAGTCGCAGGCAACAATGTAGTCAATATTGGAAGCATTGCTGGTAACGTTACCATTGCTAACGGGCGTATTTTTGTAAATGGACGAGAATTCACTTCAGACAATCAAGGGGTATCAAGAAGGCAATCAAGAATTAAGATGCACGCTCCTTCAGGGATTGACTTAAATGCAAACTTAAATGGCGTATGCGTTTTAGCATCAAAAGTGGCATTTAATCTTGCATCGGTGAAAGTTGCAGGTCAATCATCAGTAGGTTTGGCAGCTAAAAAACTAAAATTGAAACTTGCTGGGCAAGGAGAAAACTTTATTGTGATGATGGGAGGATCTTTAGAAGCTGATATTTCCGGGCAAGGCAATGCCAGAATTAAGGGTCAGTGGTCGTCTGCCGATGTATCTGTTTCTGGGATGGGAACAATTAGCACTGAAGGCATTTGCAACGGTGATTATGATGCCTCTGTTTCCGGCATGGGATCGATCTCTCACAACGGAGAGATCAAAGGTCGAAAACGCCAGTCTAAAACTGGGATGGGATCTATTAATATCTAATAGAAAGGTTGAACAATTGGCTGCCCTGGAAACAATCAGCTTTTTTGAGCAACGGTGCGATCAGGCAGATTTTTTTGCTTTTGAATTGGGAGGGACAGAAATTGAGTAACTATCCACAGAGGGTCAGCGAAGCACTGTACCGATTAAAAGTGACTCAAAAGCTTTCAAGCGATGAATTCTTGCTTGTGGATAAATACGCAAGGTATATGGCAATGCTGGATTGCCCAACACCAAAATGGTGGATTACGAAGGAAATTCTGAATCGGCTAAACCTAGTGGAAGCATGGTATCGCTGGGAGCATGCCGGTAGAAGGGCGACTGCAATGATGGAACTACCCGAATACTTGTATGAGATCGCAGATAATACTGCAAATGAAGCGATGTTTGGGAACGATTAAGTGTACAATAGAATGTACACTTTAATCCTCGCTTAATCATGGCACGATTTCTGACCATCACTGAGACTCGCAAGCAATTGTTGGACTTGCCAGAGCAGTTGGTAGAAGAACCTATCATCATTACTAAGCACGGCAAGCCTGCGATGGTTGCATTGGGCTACGAGCAGTACGAAAGTCTGATCGAAACACTGGAAATTCTATCTGATCCTGATTTGATGCCCCAGCTACGACAAAGCATGGCGCAAGCTGAGGCTGGAGAAACGATCGCTCTGGCAGAGGTGGTTAAACAACTGGGATTTTAATCGCCAGTTATGGACTACCAAGTTGAGTTGACACCGCTGGCGATCGCAATGATTTCGCAGATCAAAGACCGCCGGGAACAGCAGGGGATTTTGGAGCGGCTGAAGAAGCTGGAAAATGACCCCCTATTGCAGGGAAAAGCGCTAACGGGCGATTTGAAAGGGTACTACAGCATTCGGGCGGTGGGTCAGCGTTATCGGATTGTCTATCAGGTGATTCAAGAGCGGATTGTTGTGATCGTGGTTGGTGTGGGTCGTCGGAAAGAAGGGGATAAGAACGATATCTACAATCGGCTGAGAAAATTGATGGATGACATGACTGAGTGAAGGGAAAATGAAAATCTTCTTAAAGAGTCCGATCAACTATGACACTATTCAGATAAAGAACGGAACGATAGAAAAGTATGTCGTTGATTATCGGTTCAATCTTGACGACCATACCTTAAAGAGTTTGAGTCAATATGATTTGCCGTCTCATCCCCCTAAGCTGGCAGAGATCTTAAGAATTGTTGGTGCTTATGCGACGTTGTGGATAGGGACTTACCAAGGAAAAATTAGCCCGATGGACGGTCAGCCCACAGGGTGGACTTATCTCAGTGGCACTGAATTTGAACCAGAAAATTTTTGGCAATGGGTTCCTGATTCAAGGTCTGAGAGAGAGCTTTTGCAAGAATCAAATGTATTTTTGAGACATCAAATGCGGCTTGGTATAAACGATGGAGTCCTTAAATCCTTCGTACCCTATAAATTAGTGCTAGCCGTTGATATGATTCCGATTCAGCGACTTGCTGGTATTCTTCGCAAGGAGGTTGATTGGGTTTTTGAGAAACCGACCGGCTAACCAAAAGTTAAAATACCAGAACAGAACTATAAGTAGCAACATCCATGTCGTTATGACAAATCTTCCAACCCCTATTGACCTGAGAATTGAGGAGATCCATCAATTCAAACGATTGATGGTTTTATTATTTGATGCTCCTCTTATGGTACTGCTGTCCTTGGACTTATCCCAGATACCTATAACCGCAACTGAAGAAAGGGTTGATTCAGCTATCGTAGCTCTCTTGCCTCAATTTGGAGTAATATTTTTTATTGCTTTGGCAGGTGAATTTATAGCTTACTACATAATTCGACAGCTCAAAAAGGCTAAAAGCAACTCGCAGAATTAAGCAATTGCAGAGTAACTTAGTTGTAAAAAAGGGTGATTCTTATGAATTCGGTTGAATCGAAGCAAAATACCGTTTTAAGTTGAACGATAGCAAGTGCAAGCAATAGTCAAGAAGGCGATCAACCCCCCTACCGTTGAGCAAAAGCGTATGAAAATGATTGAGATTCAGATTGATGATCAATTGCTGGATAAAGTTAACGCGATCGCAGCATCGCACAACACTACCCTGCAAGCGCTAGTTTTAAAGCAGCTAACCACTCTCGCTGTTTTATTTAAACCTGTGATCGATGCTCCAGCAGACGAGCCAGAGTACGACCCAATTACCCCGCTGATTGGTAGCCTGCATCTTGACACTCAAGATTTAGGAGAAAATCACGATCGCTATATCGGAAAATTTCTTTACCGAGAGATGCATGATGATGGCAGTTGAAGTAAGGGATGACTGTCCAGTCCGTTTGCTGCGAGGGGTTCAAATCTTGCTAGCATTTTACAAAGGAGTCCAAGATTACCATGCTTGACGAACACCAAGTTGCAAGGCTCTACAACTTAGCCAAAGCTTCCACTGCTCAGTGGGGTTTCTGCAAATCGACTGCTACCATTTGGACGTACAACGTTAGATCGCAGGAGCTATACTCCCTGGCTTGCGAAATCGCAGGGACTGAAAGCCTGATGGGTGAAGAAATTCTACCCACGATCTTTTCGCAAGAAGGGGCAAAGTTAATCGAATCTGTCGTTAAAAATGAGTATTATTTTTGGAAGGTTGCGTCTGAATTCACCTCATATCTTCCAGAGACAGATTTGGCAGAGGCAATACAGAGAGCCATATCGGAAATCCGCAATTGGCATACACGAATAGGCGTAAATCGATTTGTTGCCCAGAATGGAACAATGACCCCACAGCAAATTTGTCAATTCACGGCGATCGGGCTGCTGCTGTGGTCAGATTCAACGCAAAACTGGGTACTAAATCCCCTATGGTTCTGGGGCAACGAATTCGCAGAGTTGGCGATCGCTCCGAGTCTCGTAGAAGCTTGATGCTCCAACACCGCCTGCGCGACCGCTAGCTGTCCATTCTTGATAGGTGTCTTCATGCTTACCAATTGCAAATTTTGCCAATATTGCTCCCAACATTCTCTCAAACAACATGAAATTGGTTGCGCGGTCAATCCAGGATATTGGGAGATGTGGCGGAATTTAACCTCACTCCCTGATTCAACTCTGACAGCGCTTCCAATCATGGATTGCAACGACTTTAACGGTAATCCTAGTCTGTCTCCAGTTAAACACGATACAATTCCGCCAAGGGCAAATAACAGGATGCCTTCTAACGCTAGTGGCTCTAACAAGGCTATATTAATTCAACGAATCCAATCAATTACACTGATAGTCATGGGACTCTATATTCTTTGGTCTTTTATCTTTGGGCTTTACAAGGGATTTGAAGCAAAAGAAATCCTTGAAATGCAACAAAATTCTAGTCTTCAACTCAGGAATATTGATAGGTCAGTTAGTTGGACTGCTGCTGCCAAGGTAGCGATTATCGTTTCAATGATTGGCTTTGGTGCAGGTGCATACTTGAATAGTCGTGATAGGGGTTGAGCAAACAAGTTATTCATAAGCCTAAATCCCAATTTGTCGGCTAATTAGCCCAACTCAATCAGCATAATCAGAAGGGCTGATCCAATTCCAAAATATAATCAGATATCGTGATCAAATAACCTTTGATATCATCATGTAAGCGTGATATGATGATGTACATTAAGCAGTCGATGCCCTACGACTTTCCGATTGCACCACGCCACATCAAAGGAGAAACCAATGTTCGCTACACCGATTTTTAATCTTTCTGCCAACTCGATTTCATTGCCCCGTTGGACAACAGACTTTCAACGATTCGTTTTTCAAGCTGCTATCTATAGCCATGCAGCAGTAAAAGCTTTCAACAGCGCGATCGCCCCTCGGTTGATTGCCACCACTCTTACCCTCAGCCGCCATTCGTTTCAAGCAGGGCAAGCTTGTGGGCTGCATTCCATGAACGCAGCAGGGATTTCTCATAATCCGCTTCAATCTGCTGTTCGTTCCGGCACCGCTGAACTGACCTCCGCTGAGGCAATGGCGACCTATCGCCGGATTCGCTGGATTGCCCGTGAAGCGGCAATGGATGCGCTGGTGATTGGGCTATGTGGTGTCGTGGCGATCGCTACCACCATCGAGTTTGCCCAGGCGGGCTACCGCAAAGCGGCGGCTCTGTATCAAAGGCTAGAGCAGCGATTTAGCCCCAGCGTATCGGCTTTATGGCTCAAGCTGCGCTTCCGCAAGCAGATGGCTGACTCTCTACAAGAACCCATCATTTCAAGCAGGCTGTTGTGCCCTGCCGCTGCCCCTGCCGCTCTACTGCCAGCAGCTCAGCCTACAACGATTTGCCTGCCAGGGGCGCTAGCGTCGAGTGGGGTGGCGATCGTCACGCCTGCTCCAGCTACTGATGCGCCAGTGCAGGTGGATGCGATCAGCTTTGCCATTGCGGAGAGAATCGAGGTTCAGTCCGAAGTGCCTGGGCAAGTCGTTGAGGATGAGACGCAGCCGCTAGGTGCCGAAACGGTTGCACCACCAGCACCCGACAAACCCACTCGCAAACCTCGCCAGCGCAGTACAACCGCCAAGCAGCTAGCTAAGCCCACTGCTACCAAGTCGCAGAGGAAGCCTGCTACGCGGCCCTAGACCCTATGATTAAGGGGTGCCCTTCCACCCCTCGGAGGAACCCCCGATGAATCGCAATGATTGGGAATGCCAATTTCGGCAGCGGCTGAAGCAACAGCTAGGGCTGACCCCAGAGCAAATTAAATTTCCCTGGCGTGGCTTCTACAACCAGCGACACTCTCCAGAGCAGGCGATCGCCTATCTCATCAAAACGAATAAGCTATACCCAGAGCTAGGGCTATTGCCGATGCAGCCGATTGAACGTCCTCAAAAGATTGGACTCTAAATGCCTGAAATCAGCCGCTTCTATGGCATTATCGTGACGATGTACTACAACGATCATGCACCCCCTCATTTTCATGTGCGCTACGGTCAGCAGAAGGCGATTATTGCGATTGAATCCTTGGGTTTGCTCGAAGGAGAGCTGCGATCGAGGGCATTAGGGCTGGTTGTAGAATGGGCTTCCCAGCATCAAGAAGAACTGCGAGACAATTGGAAGTTAGCCCGACAAAATTCGCCCTTAGATCCTGTCCCACCCTTGGAATAACGATGTTGCTTAAAGATATTGTTGCCGTCAAAGCTTTAGAGGATTTCAAGCTGGACTTACAGTTTGAAGATGGAATCTCTGGGGTAGTCCATCTGAACGAACTCATTCAGTTCACGGGAGTCTTTGCCCCCTTGCTCGACCCAGCCTACTTTGCTCAGGTGCGGGTCGATCCAGACTTGGGGACAGTCTGTTGGGAAAATGGGGCAGACCTTGATCCACTTGTCCTCTATGCTCACGTTACCGGACAAGCGATTACGTTAAAGCAACCGCAACTTTTTTAGGGGGCTGAGCCATGAAACCAGAAGTCAGAAGCATCAACCGCCCTGTCCAGCTCTCAGAGCGGCCAGTCAGCAAGCGTAGGATAGGCAAAGCGCCTGAATTGGGCTTAGTTGCTTCCCTGGATCATCAAACCCATCAGCACCCTGGTACAGATGGGTTTCATCAGCTAGACGACCAGTTTTACCTGAGCAACAATGGGAAGAAGCAACCCTACCCTGCCCGATACGTTGGCTCATTGGTGGTGATCTGGCGATCAGACCTGGAACAATTTCATTTGCTGACTTGCCCGGAAGGAGAGCCACTACCATCCAATCGCTTCGCTACATTCGAGCATTGCTTTAGCGCGGCTGTCGAGCTGGAGCAGACGTTTGCAATGGAAGATGCGATCGTTCTGCGGTCGTCGGAAACCTGGGAAGCGATCGCCCACCTCATCCACCAGCACTGGCTGCGAGAGCAGGTGGAAGCGCTGCTGGGGGCTGAGTAGAGGGGGCGATCGCACTGCCTCAAAGGTTCGTCCTAGCATTGTTTGCTCAACATGCCACAATAGGGTTAGTTAGAACGGTGAGGCTAACGCAAGCCACAATCAGGTAGCACGATGACTTCAAGAAACACAGACGAAAACTTTTTCAGTGACGGTTACGCTGAACTTCAGAAAGCTTACCTTGAGCTTCAGTATAATGACGCACTTGCTGATACTCGCAACATCAAACCTATCCCCTCTGAATTCTTTGAGCAAGCACGATTACAGGCAGAAAATCTTTCTGATCAAGAGAAGGCAAAAATTAATGCATTTGTTGTGAAGTGCTGGAATGACATCACAGAAGTGCTGCCAGAAATTATTGATGCTGATAACAATGCTGCTTAGGGATAATAATGCCCATGAAAGCCACAACCCTCTATGAAGACTCGGATTTTTGGACAGATCTACCCCTCGTCATCGATCAAGATCACTTGAGTTGGTATGCCTTCTGCCCCCTCCTGCCGATCCCCTGCATTCGCCTTCCTTCCTATGAGGAGGTTAGCAACTTACTCCAGAGTGCCATCTCTGCCTGCTTGCAATCCCTGACAGATCAGCAGAAAACAGACATTGAAAAGCAGGGAAAGAAGATTGTCTGGCTACTTTACCTCTATCGGCATGGCAACAATGGGAATGGCAAGGTTTTGGGTACTTTCAGTCATCCTAAATTGGCGATGCAAGCCCCTCCGTTGCTGGCAGAAAACCTGAGCGATAACTACTGGGAGCTTCGGCACAAGTACTGGGTTTTGGCGACCCGTCTCGGAGACTTTGTGATTGAACACAGCGTACTCGACAGCCAAGTTCAATAGGAAAACAAACCATGCAAACCACAACCCTCTATGATCAAGATTTCTATGCCTGGACGCAGCAGCAAGCAGAGCTACTGCGCTCTGGAAGGGTTGAAGGGCTGGATATTGAAAATTTGGCGGAGGAGATTGAATCGTTGGGCAGACAAGAGCGGCAAGAACTTCGGAACCGTCTGGGGGTGCTGCTGGGGCATCTGCTCAAGTGGCGCTACCAGCCTGAAATGAGATCCAGAAGCTGGACGGCAACAGTTCGCGAACAACGACAGCAGATTCAAGATCTCCTCAACGACAACCCCAGCCTCAAGCCTTACCTTCCTGAAGCCATCCGTAAGGCTTACCGCTATGGCTTGACCCTGGTTGAGCGCGAAACGCCGATCGCATTAAACACCCTTCCCCCAGCCTGCCCCTTCTCCGAAGCTGAGATTTTTGAGCAGCCTGTGGAACTGGAAGCGTAACACTTACCCTTGAACTAAAGTTTACCCTTGCCGAACTCTCCTCGCCAGCCTTAACCCCAATCGCCTCAAACCAGGGGTATTGGAATCCAAAGGTAATGCTGGCGAAATTGGGAGTCCCTTGACTCAACTACAAACCAAAATCAGGATATGACAGCGTATAAGTTTGTGACCCGTTGGCACCTTGCCGCACCGATTGAACAAGTTTGGGATGCGATCTTCCACTCTGAAAACTGGTCGCTGTGGTGGAAGGCAGTCGATTCAGTAGTGGAACTTGAACCCGGCGAAGTCGATGGAGTTGGAAACGTTCGTCGCTTTGTTTGGAAAACTCCTCTAACCTATACCCTGACCTTTGAAACTCGCGTCATCTGTGTTCAGGCTCCAGTGCTGCTTGAAGCCACTGCCACAGGAGACACAGAAGGACACGGGCTATGGCAACTCGCGACAACTGATCGCGGTACAGAGGTTTACTATACTTGGACAGTGCGGACGACTCAACGCTGGATGAATGCTCTGGCTGCGATCGCCCGTCCCCTACTGGAGTGGAACCATAACGTGATCATGGAGCAGGGAGGACAGGGACTTGCGGCATACCTCAAGGTGGAGTTGCTCAACCTGGAGAGTTCCGAGCAGAGCCGGTCTACTGGATCTGCTGACAACGAGTGAGGTTGAGGGTTTAAACCAGCAAAGATGGAAGCTTCGCGATCGCTCCTTCTAGTCGTTGGACAAAAGGGGAGGAGCGATCGCCCGTGATCACAAGCTGGTGAATTGCCCTCGTCATGGCAATGTAGAGCAAGCGAGCTTCATCCCGCTCTGAACTGTTTTGGGAGTGCATAAACCCAATGCCAGGGATAAAGACGACCGGGAACTCCAACCCTTTGCTAGAGTGCATTGTGACCAGCTTAATGCTGGCTGCGGCAGGGCGATAGTCGCGGCTCCGGCCATCTCGATTGACCCATTCAACCGGGATTTTCATCTGTTGGAAGTGCTTGTAGATGCGCTCTGCCATCCACCTTGCCCGATAGATGATCGCGATTTCATTCCAAGCCGTTCCCCGTTCATGGAGTTGCTGGGCGCGATGTGCCAGGTACTCCACCTCTTGCTGAAAATTGGGCAGTTGGATCAGCTCTGGCTTCGAGCCACGCCGACCCGCACTTTGAGGTTGAATTAGCAGTGGTACATCCTCATCTTGAGCATCAGAAGGGGTAAGACAATCTTTGGCAAATTCGTAGGCAACTGTCAAAGTCTCATAGGTGTTGCGGTAGTTGAGTTTCAGAATCGTGGTTCGTCCTTGAGCTTGGATGCCCAGGCGCTTAAAGCTGACTTTGCGCTGTTGGGTTTCGCCATAGATGCTTTGGGCATCATCGTAGAGCAGCAACAGCGCATTGGTTTGAGGGTTGACCATTTGGGCTACCAGTTTCAGCCAGTCTGATTTAAAGTCGTGTCCTTCATCAATCAAAACGGCGGCATACGATCCAACTGGGATTTTGCCTGTCTCTACCGACCGAATCACTTGCTCCACTAGCTCTTTGATGTAGGCGACTCCCTGAAACTCAGTTGGGCTGGGTTTGGGAAGGCGATACTGACGCAGTAAATCATTGCACCAGCCATGAAAGTGGCGCACGATCACTCGCCCGCTCAATTGTTTCTCTTGAATCATCTGGCGCAACTTGGCCGCCAAGGAGACATTAAAGCAAAGCACCAAAATCGGCTGATCTGGCTTCTCCGCCAGGTTCAGACAGCGGTGGATCAAGATTAGGGTCTTCCCAGAACCGGCGACCCCGTGAATAATACGATGGCCATCGCCCATGCTCCGGGCCAGTTGCTCTTGCTGCACATCCATGACTTGCAGTAGATCAGGCATTTCCGCTTCCACTTCTTGATCTTCAGCGTGTTCGTCGCTGAACAAGGTCAATTGCTTAGCCGTGATACGAATATCTGGAAAAATATGCCAGCGAATTCGGTCGATCTGTTCAGGCGTGAGGGGTGTTCCAAAGGCATAGGGGAACAGGTTCCATAGCCGCTCTTGAAAAGCGATCGCATCGACCGCTTCGTAAAATTCATCTTGGCAAATGACCAGATGTGGCTCGAATACCTGGCAAAGACCGACTTGAGCATCAAACTGCCTGCGCGTGATGTGGGTTAGCACCACTCCGTAGCCGTAGGGGAAAGCTACCTTGCCTCGATGCGCCTGTTGATCCTCAACCAGCAGCGGGTCTTGCTCTAGCATTTTTGCAAGCTCAAGGGCATAGCCTCTAGCTTGTTCGAGGGGATTCCGTACTGTCTTTTCCCCTTCAGCAGTTAGAAGCGTGACGGTCTGAGGATTCACCTGGCAAAGCGTCTCAAGTTTCCAGTCTTTGACTTCCAAAATAATCAATCCCCATTGGGGATGCAGGAGGATGAAATCGGGATGAAGCCGCTTGTGTCCCACGGGCACGTCATACCAAACCAAATAGTCGTCTTCCAGTTTGTCTTCGAGCCGCTGGGCCAGCCGTCGTTCACCTGCGGTCATGTGCTGGCTGCAACTGTGGAAGGTCGGGATAAGAGTTGCCACTGGGGTTAGAGGTGACGGCTATTTACGTTTTTCTCAGCGTACCCCTTGAAGGTGGCAAATGAGGCTCCTTTTCTTAGGTAACACCGTAAAGGATAAAATAAGTCTGAGGTGTTACATAAGAAAAGATGCGATCGCCCCCTTCCCCCCTCACGGCGCTCAAACAGGAGATGCGATCGCTTTCCCTTCCAAACAAACGCGCCTTACTGCGTTGGTTGCACAGCCAAATCGAGAAAGAAGAACAGCAGAACAGGGAGATCGACCCTCACCCTACCCAGCCGGGGCGAGAGGTCATCCAAGAGCAGCGCATCGGCAAAATCGTTTATCGCCAGGAACGAATCCGCTGTGGCAAACCCAGTTGCAAGTGTGCGGCTGGGGAGCTGCACGGGCCGTACTGGTATGCATATCAGCGGGAGGGCGGAAAACTGCGATCGCGCTACATTGGCAAAACCTTAATCCTTTAGCGATCAGGCTAGGGAATTCCCGCGCTTACAAGCTAGAGAGGAGGTCATGGCTCAAGGACTCAACCTGTGCTTCTAGCTCGTCACAGGCCGCCCGTACTACTGCTAATCCTGCTTCTCTAGTCAACTCTGCCGTTGCGGGGGCAAACTGATCGAGAATTTTGGCTTCAACGGTTTGATACTTGCCAATCGTCGCGCTCAAATGTTCCAGATACGGCGATCTTTCCGCTTTCCCCTCAATCGCAAACTGAAGCAGCGAATCGAGATAAGCCGTGACCTCGGCTCGTTTCACTCCTTCGGTTGCTGCTGCGTACAGTAATTTGCCATTGAGATACTCAAAGTCTGGGACGAGCAACTGCTGATCTTGGACTGCAAACACGCGCTGTTCAAGGGTTGGACGCACCGTTAACTCCTCTTGTCGAACCCGTTCAGCCGTATTGTAAACCAGGGCCGCGATTGCCAGAATGACCTGCGGATAGTTGCCATCGGTTTGGCGCAATTCAATCGTCCCATGCCCATTTAGCCGTACTGGATTCCAGGCCGATTTAAGTAAATTGCCCCCAGCTTCCAGAAACAAGTCTTGCTCTACCTCAGCGCGATCCATTGCTGCAATCCAGGTGTAATAGCGCTCAAACTGCTGCTCAACCAAGTGTTCAACGCTATCGGCATAGGGACGCAGTCCGCCAACTTGGGGCAAGTGAGTGTAAACGCCTTCCCAGCCAAACGTTTGATGACCGCGATAGTGGACGGTGCGGGCCGCCAAGCCAAACACTCTGCCTTCATAAAAGGGGCAGGCGCGAGACAGGGCAATGATGGCCGCATCCATAGCGGTTGCCAAGTTATACAGATTCACCGCCTCCCTTCGGGCCGCCTCTGACACCTTGTATGCGATGCCCACCTGCGGATCGATGGTGTCCGATGGCAATTCCAGATGGAGATGAGTGCCAATGCACCGTCCGGCATCGAGAAAGCGATCGTATCCCACAGTGCGGGCTTGAATGTGATAGTTCGGTACGTCACGAAGGGTTGGAGCCAGATGGAGTGGGTATTGTGACAGCGGATAAAGCCGGAGGTGCAGAGATTTGGCTGCTGTCAGCATCAGTTGCAGATTCTGCAAATAGTCGTCTGCTAGCTCTAAAACGCTCACTGCTGGAGCCGTATTGATTTCCACCATGCTCTTGACGAATTCTGGAGCAAAATGCTCTGGGTTGCGCCCCGTTGATTCAGCAAGTTGATGGCAGCACTCCAGCAAATCATCGGCGCGATCAGCAATCACACCATCTGCATCGACGATAAAAAACTCTTCCTCCAATCCAATGCGGCGCTTGACCTGACTCATGGGGCCTCATTTGACAGAAATAGCCTGGGCCAATCGAAATTGATTGCCGGGATGCCTAGTTGTAGTTTGTGCGATCGCGACTGCTGAGCACGTCTACCGTTTGAAAGAGAGTTGTAGAAATATCAAGGCTTGCAGAATCGATACACGGCGGTTTGGAGCCATGATGCAGGTTGCGATCACCAATGATGACCCCGTCACCTCATCTTGGAAAGATAGCTCATTACTTTTTACAGTGCCAAAAACTCAAATGGCATCAACATCGGAACAGCCAGCGTATCACGAGCACTCAACAGCCCTTGATCCATCGTAATTAGAGGAGCACCTGTCGCATCCGAAAGGGCGGCAAACTTGATGTCTGACGAGTCGGCAATTTGTTGAAAGCGTTTGGGGAAAAGTGCGCCGTTGTAGCAGTCTGCTGGATGGAATAACCCCGCGATCGCTGTCCAAGACAACGGTGGGATTTTATCTACAATCAGCTTAGCTTCATCTCTTGTTTGCTCAGACCAGATCATCCGTAACTGTCCGCTGCGAACCTGTTTCACAATCTGCGCCGAGTGACTTTTGGGATTGAATTCTGATGCAACCAGAACATTGGTGTCAATGATGACTGCTGAGATGCTCATGATGCTCTGCACTCGGCTAAAAACTGAGGGTGAGTTGCAGCGATCGCGAACCCCCATAAGCTGCATTCAAACCCTCTGGCAGCGGCTCCGGGTTAGGATTGACCGCCTTGCAATAGCGGCGGTAGCCACAGCGATCGCAGTGCTTGCCCGTGATCGGCTCCCAGTCCTGGTCAGCCTGCAACTTCTTCGCCAACTCGCTCACCATCGCCAACACATGCTCCTTGTGGGCAGCCGTGGCTAAATAAGTGATTAATTCGCCCGTCCGCAGAAACAGCAAGCTCATTTGCTTCAGACTCTGGTGGTAGCGCTGCTCCAGCGCCAGGTAGTAAATCCCAATCTGGACATCCAGCGTTTCAGCATCGGGTAGGTGCATCTCCTTGGCAGATTTATAGTCGATGAGTTCGATGCCATCGTCAACGAAATCCAAGCGATCGTAGCGCCCGCTGATCGTGAACTCTAGATTCTCCACTTGCAGATGCCCTTGAATCCTGCCCTCTAACGCCAACGGTTTTCTCAAGGGTTGCCCTGCGAGGAATTGATGATAGTAACCCTCTAGGATGTGCCGACCTTCAGTAACCTGGCTGGGAGGTAGGGAAGCGCTGCACTCTTGCCAGCACTGCTGCACCCACGCCAAGGGCAGCACCGGCTGCTGATAATGCCAATTGCCATAAATCCTGACCAGGGCTTGATGCAAGGCAGTGCCGAGGCTGGCTGCACCAAAAAAGCCAGGTTGCTTCATCCCCCGCTCATACCGGAAATAGTAGGACTGGGGACAGCGCTGGTAGGTCTGGAGCCGGGAGGCTGAGAGGGGATAAGCCATGTTTCAGTTTAGCCTGAGCAGCAGCGTTGCAGCCTAAGTTTAGAATTTGTTCTAGCTTAGAAATGCCACGCGATGGCTAGAAGGCAGACTAGGAGCACTGTGCAGAAAAATTATCTAGTTAGTTAGGAGTTATCTGCACTGGTACGAATCCAAATGGAGCAACAGCATAGTAAGTTCCATTCAACTTAAAGACATCACCAACAGAAGTACTGCGACAGTTAATCCCACTGAATCTAGGTATAACCAACTCATTAGTCCACCAATACTTCTCTTTTGTATTCGTTAGGGTATAGGCAGCGCCTAAGTCATCTGTGTTGACTTCCGCCACACAAGTAAGTTGACTATCAAGAATCGTGAGGGGTTCATTCTTGAAGAAGGAAATGTAAGGATTGCCAGCTATGGCTTCGGCATTGTGATAGACCAGAATCATAAGTTGTGTGGTTGGTTGGGTGCGACCTCAACTTGATTTAGGAAGTAAAAGGTGCTAATCCTAGGGAAACAATTTAGGCGGGAAAACTATGGCAGCACGATTAATCAGTGTTGAGGGAGGTCAAGTCAAGATAGAAGTGACA
>JAESGG010000102.1_pt1 | contig 24994 bp, 23 predicted proteins | sample 9266231 | NCBI WGS metagenome assembly JAESGG01 (sample SAMN14515337, study PRJNA621664) | algae metagenome | isolation source: Aphanocapsa sp. GSE-SYN-MK-11-07L and co-occurring heterotrophs from wet... | place: USA: Grand Staircase Escalante National Monument, Utah | collected 2006-04-16 | reverse complement strand
GGCTTTGACGATTTGTTCTTCTTCAGGGGTCATGCTTCACTCTCCAACGATGACTCCTTGAATGTCCCATGGGTTTGATTTTTTTGCCTTAAGTACATTTACTCATCGCAAAACTGAGATGCTCCCCAATCGGTAAGTGATGGGAATGAATGAGCGGAATCCAGTTAGAGAGGTTAGCAGCATCCTGCCACAGATACCGCACCAACATGGCAAACAGGCGCAAAGCGCCCCTAGTCCGCTGAAAGTTGGGAATGGAGGCAATTTTCTTGGTTAAGAGATTAAATAGCTCTGGGTGAAAGGGATAGCTTGATCTAATTGCTTCGGCGTAAATCGCATCCTTACAGCCGTCTGGTAGAGCAATTCGGCAGGCTTTGTAGGTACTTATATACTCTCTTGCTGCTGCATCGGCTGCCTCAGCATCTACGCTGCTAAAAAGTCGCTGCTTGACAATGTTGTAAATCTCAAAGTCACTGCTGGGGCTGAGAACCCGTTCTTGGCGAGCAGACGTTTGCAGTGTCTCTCGGATTTCTGTGGTTTCATCACCAAAGCTATCGGAGGATGCGGCCAAGCTATAGACAAAAACTAAGGTATTACAGGAAGCCGCTAAATCCATCAGGGCAAACAGAAACGCCACCACTTGGGCAGAAAGATCGCTGTTCGCTACCGTCACTGCCTTGGCCCGCCGCAGGTATTGAGCAATCTCATCCAGCACAATCAAGGTGGGTTGCCCTTGCATCAGCCGTTCTAAGACAACCGTCCCCGGACTTACCCGCTGTTCGTCCGATCCTTTGAGTAATTGATAGCCTGCCACCCCGCCCACCTGATAGGCAATTTCACCCCAAAGGGTGTAGGTTGTGATCCCGCTTTCTGGATGGTAAACCCCATTTACAGCATCAAGATCCTGACAGGCGATCGCTGCCACTGAAACAGCGTGACTCGGAATTACCTGCAAATCATCAACTACACGGTGTAGCCCCTCAATAGTTCTGCCGTTTTTAGCAATGTGCCAGAGCGCAATTTCGTCATGGGTTTTCCCACCCCCAAAACTGGTTTCTAGGCGAATAATCGGAGAGCCTACCGTAGCTCCTGAGAGTCGTCCAAACACCTCAGCGATCAGTGTCTTTAATCCCTCTGTCGGAAAAGTATTGGCAAAAAATGTGTTGGCATCCCGGTAGACGAGGGGAGCAGTGCCATCAACGACCAGCTTAAGTTTGGCAGCAAATAAATCTAAGGAAAGCTCCCCAGAACGAATTTCATCTCTGGGACTACAGGTCGTAAAGATTGAAGGCAGCACTGTACCAGAGTCTCCTGTTCATGATGGGACTGAGATTATCCGCTCAGAGGTGGTTAAATAACTTTAATCCTCTAACTAGAGTATGCCCAGAGTGGATTAGGGTCTGTTCACTTCAGTCTTCATTGCAGAATAAGTCAACTGATTCAGGGCAAATCGCCCAGCCAATTTCTAATTGAACTTTGCGAGCAGTAGAATCAGAGACTGCAATTCAACTTAGCCGCGTAGTATTCTGTGAGCGAGGTCTGATAATTCCACAGCGCTTAAAGCATCTAAATCCTCTGGAATGACTGTGCAATGGTTGTTGTCGTCATTCCTGGGCAGTTTATCTAGCCCCAAAAGCTTGATTTCGGTCTGAATTGCATTGAGGGCAAGATCTAGATATCTGGGGTCGCCCCAGGCGGTTTCCGTGCGAGTGGTCTGCCGCACCATACCAGAGCCACCCTCGATGCTTCCCACCACTTCTTGTTTATGGATTACCTTGGGTTCTTGCGATCGCTGCCAAGACGCCCATGCCTCTCTTTGAATCATCTCTAGTCGGGCAAGCTCCTTACCCTTGTATTTTTGTAAGGCAGCGATCGCCTGCTGATGCCAACGTTCTTCGATGACAGCCAAGTCACGGTAAACCTGACTGACACTGAGGGAAAGGCTTTCAGCTATAAACTGGTTGCTCCTTCCTAGTAAGTACATTTCAGCGATCTCGACATAGTGTTGCTCCCGTTGCCTTTGGCTGCGCTTAGGGCCAGAGCGAGACATTTTTTGACCTCGGTAAGATTCGCAATTCATGAGTCGCAATGATTGGGCAGCATTTTTAGCTTAAAGGGTATACTCTGTCTAACTTTGAGAATTTGCAGTCAAAATCTTGTCTTTGAGCACTTTGTAGGAAATTGCCTTCTCGTTCTAATCTTGTCAGCATACCTGCCAGCAGCTTCAGATTAGATCGCTTCAATCAGCCAATGGTAGTCGCGTTTCAGACTATCTCACTGTTGAGTAGCTGGGTTATTAGCGTAGTTGCCGGATTAATCATTCTGCACCCCTTGCTTCACGGGTTTAAGATCTTTGAGGGGAATTGTTTGATCTAATCCACTTGGGACTGCAACTGAAATATAGCCGTTTTGCTGTGCTACACCTTTAACGGTTAGAGTTTTCCCCCTCACGCATTTGAGGAGTTGACTACTGCCTGAGTACCGAACTAGCTCCCCAGGTTGAGGTATCCAATCAAATCTTTCTTTTCCTATATTCCTGGTCACTTGGTCACTAACTGGCTCAAAGCTGTTCTGTGAGTCGTTTTTAGAAGTGACCATACTCAGGTCACTTGTGGTCACTGTGGTCACTGATTCTGGATCGTCTTCTACAGTTTGTGACCTGAATGACCTGGGAGTGACCTGAGTATGGTCACTCCCGAAACTACTGCTGTTAGGAGCGTTTGGGCTATTAGTGACTGAGTGACCAGACTTAGGCAAAATTTTGACCTGATAGTCTGTCCCGCTCTTGTCGTTCTTGATTGCATAACCCAGGTCAACAACTCGCCGAGCAAACTGGCGGCACTGCTCGAAGGTGAACTTGGCGTTGCCTGGCGACCAGTTTCTGATCTGTCGAGTCGTCACCCAGCCACAACCCCGAAAGCGATTGACAAATTTGAGGATTTTTACGGTTTCTGGGTTATCTGCTACGCCTAGCTCCGCGTACAGTAGCCGGGTCTGCCCTTGCAGCCAGCGGGTGAACTGAATTGCTGATCGCAGGGTTTCTGCTGAAATGATTGGCTCAAGGTCTACGCCTGCCATTGCCGCATGAATCAGGTGAGTGACAAGGGCAATTCGAGCTGCTCGCTCTCTGGTTTTGGGGTAAGTGGCCCGCAGAATTGGCGAGGGTTCCTGGAGGATTAGGTTTTCGATTTCATGATGCCATTTGTTCCAGACCCGAATCGCCTCAGTTGAAAGCCGATAGGTGGTGGCTGGCATCTCTGCCAGAGTTTGATATAGCTCCTTCAGCCGCCCCGATAGGTCGTAGGTTGGCCCCTCCTGAATGCCTGGGGCAATGGAAAATGGCAACCTTACCCAAGCAAAGCGTGACCAGAGTCCGTCCTCAGCCGTTGGGTCGTCCTGCCAGATTTTTCGGATGATGTTGGGCTGAATCCCACCAAGTAAGCTAACGCTGGTTCTTGAGGCGTAAACACGCCCCGCCCCCTTACGATTGACCTTGAGCGCCCCGCCATCGTAGAGACTTAGCCAGTGCTGGCGATCGCCCCCTTTACCGCCGCGGTAGGCGTCCATTGAGGCAAAAAACCTTGCCAGCTCATCGATATAGACTAGTAACCCGCTGTTGCTCTGAGTGCCCAGCACACTTGACAGAGCCTCTAGAGTGTAATCGCTTAGATAGAACTCTCTAGGGATAGGAGGTTTGGGTTTTCCGCCCCGGTCGTTTTTCGGTGACGACTCCCAGGCATCTTTTTCACTTTCGTAGTCCTCTAGCCTAGTCTGGTAAAGAACTTCAGCCTTAGCCTGCAAACTGTCGAGGGGATGGACAATGGCCCGCAAGAGAGGCGATTTTTTAGTGCCTGTGTCACCTACAAGCCCAATCCAGAGGATGGGCGGGGCGGAAAATCCTGTCGAGGGGTCAAGTTCGAGTCGAGTCCCTGCGCTCACTTGAGCAGACGCGGCCGGTAGCAGTGCGGTAACGTAGCCTTCAACGGGTAGAGCCAGTCGCCTAGCCAGGTTTTGCAACGGGGTTAGCAGATCGGCAGGCAGGATATCAGGGCAGGGAATATCTTCAAGTTTCGACAGGTCAGCCAGCTCCTGAACAGTTTCGGAGTTTGCATTTGAGTCCTCTGTCAGATTGCCGCCGCCCTGTTCCTTTGCTTGAGACGATTTGGGTTCCACGGCACTCTCTGGGGTTGGCTCGGTTTCGTCCTCACTCTCTAGCTCTAAGTCAGGCATCCAAGCCTCTGGCCCGTCGAAGGCTCCCTGTGCTGCTGCTTTGCGGGTGATTACTCTAGCCTCAAGAGTTCCTAGCTCTAGTTTTCGCCTACGCCTGCCATTCCCCTCGTACGGAGTTTTACCGGCCAATTTGTTGATCGCCGCTCGAATTGCATCACTCTTACAAAGGTTGGCTTGGCAACGATAAGCGCCGCTCTTGGGGTTTATTGTTAAGTTTGGATTTTTACAAGAAGGACAAACGTAGCGATTCTTCTCGCTGGTCGTGTCGAGCAGTTCCAGGTAATTCAAGATTAAATACGTCATCACCGCCCCCAGATTTCATAACAGTGCCAGAGGTGCCAAAGCTGGCTGGGTGCGACCCCTAGTCGCTCGGCTTCACGGGCAAACGCTGCCAGCAACCATTGTGTGGAGTGGGCGATCGCGTAGAGGAATTCGAGACGATTTAGAATTTCGCTCAGGGGCGGTACTGAGCTAGAATTAGAGCCAGCCCAAAAAAAATTATTTTTCAACTTAACCCCCTAAGCCGCGCCCTAGCTGGGGGTTTTCGCTAAACGTGACTTCGTAGGCTGGCTGCTGGGCAGAGCGGCAAGAAAGTTAGAGATTGCCTTTTCATGCAGTTTCGGCTAATTTACGATTAGCCAGCCAATCGTAAATTAGCGGCAAGTTATAGAGTACCTTTGCCCGCTTATCTGTCCCAGTTTTTGTCCAGTGAACGCCTACCTCCCACGTCCCAGCGAGTCGATATTTTTTCCGGGTCGTTCGGGGAATCGGAAAATCTAAATTGTCTAAGCCTTTTTCGTCTGACCAAGGATTTTTTTGAATTTTCACGTCTTTTTTTAGAGCGACGTAGCAATCAAAGCAGGAAAAAAAAGGTTCAGGGAAAAATTGACCAATTTCGCACAATTTTGCAAGCGCTGAAATCTTTATCCTGAAAGGTTTGCAAGAAACTCATAGCATAATGCTATGAGTTTTATCCCTCTTTTTTGAGATAATCTACGACTTCTTTCCCCAGTTTGGTAAGACGCACCTGCTGAGTACGTTTGTCTTTTTGTAATGGTGATGTGTCGATCAACCCCCGCAACTTGAGGCGCTTAAGGGAGTTCGCAAAGTTAGCTCTGTGAGATGGAGTCCACTTCGTCTCAAAGTTGGTGTATTTCTTTTCCCAAAACCATTTAGATGGATGCCACTCCGCCCAGAAAGTCTCAATCCAAGAATCTTTGAGAGACGTTTTTGTGTGAATTTCTAGCAAAATCTCTTTTTGCATTTGACTTAGTTTTTGACTAGCCTGTTTTGCTGTCAGTTGTGAAAGGTTTCTCACCAAGTTATTCCCTCAAACTGGGAGCAGAACATTAAGGTCAAAAATCGATCATTTTGGGTCGATTGATCATGTGGCCGTAGGTTTCAGCTACCATGCGGGTGTCTCTGTGACCAGCCACATAAGCAGTTTGAGGTAGGGTTGCCCCTGATTCGATTAGATGGGAAAGCAGAGAGTGTCGCGCACAGTAGGGAGGGCGGTAATCGATTTTTGCTTTCTTGCAAATCCCTCGCCAAACTCGCTGTGAAAAATTGTGATCGTTGATCGCTCGATTTGTAGGCGATAAGAAGATAAGCCCTTCAGGGTTAGCATCAACAGGCTTGCGCCCTAGCAGCATTTCATAGAGCTTATCCCTGAGATCTAGAATTCGTTGACCGTCAGAGGTTTTGACTCCTTTGCGCTGCCTGGCATATCCAGCAGTATTCCCCTCTGGACTTCGAGAAAGGCTTTCACAAATCGTTACCTGTCTACGAGTAAAATCAACATGCTTCCACCGCAATCCGATTGCTTCAGAGGGTCGCAGCCCTAAATAGAACAGAGTCATGCAAAGGTCGTGGTAGCAATGGTAGTAGCGATCGGTCTTGATCGTTGCTAGGAATCGGACAATCTCGTCCTGAGTAAACGGCTTATCCCGCGATTGTGACTTATCCACTTTGAGAGGTTTAATGCTGGCAAAGAGATTAGCCTCCCTCTGCCCCGATGGGATAGCCCAATCTGCAAAGCTTTTTAACAGGGTCAAGTTCTGATTGGCAATGCGGGGTGACTGGCGCGACCTCAGCACATCGACAAATTTTCGAGCTAAGTCCTCATCTTCAATGTCTCGCTCGAAGCGCTTCAAGTTCGCCAACAGGGGTTTGTAGCGAGAGGCGATCGCCTGCCCACTGGTTCCTTCAGACTGGCGGTGGTTGATAAATGCCTCAAACTGGCTGACTGTAGTTGGTTTAGGCGGATTGAGATCAATTTCAAGATCAGCTGATCTCAAAATCGGTTTGTATCGCTTCAGATCCGCTGGGTCAAAGTGTCCATAGGCAATGTCAGTCTTAATCTGCTTAGATACCTCCTGAGCTTTGAAGCGGTTGTAGGGAGAATCATCTAGCCCTAAAGACAATTGGTGCTGTTGTCTTCCAAACCGCCAGCGTAGCCATAGCTTTTCACCTCGAACCCAGAGAGCAACTTCACCCTTCTCTGCCCGCCTATTTTTGACCATTTATCTTATCGTCTTGCTTTGTACTCAAATTGATCTCAAAACTGATCTCAAAATCGCTCCAATTGTATCTAAAAGTATCCAAGTGTGTCCAATGCAAAACCAGGGACAAGCTCTGTAAGGCTTTCCCTAACTGTGAAACTCAATGGACACAACTGGACTCGAACCAGTGACCCCCACGATGTCAACGTGGTGCTCTAACCAACTGAGCTATGCGTCCAACAGTCCTCTACTCTATCACAGACTGAGTTGAAGACTCAAATAAAGCAGCCCTTCTTGATGTAATCAAGAAGGGCTGCTTTATTTGAGTCTTCAACTCAGTCTGTGATCGCTTAGAAAGTGAAGGTGGTTCTCAGCACACCTTGGTAAACCGGATCGTTAGCCGTTGAGTTGTTAGGGTTAAAGATCGCCGTAAAGATAGGCGTGATGCTGATGTTGTCGCTCACAGGGAAGCGGTAGAAAGCTTCCACGTTAACTTGCGTTGCATCGTTGATTGCCTGCCCGTTCTTACTAAATCCATTCGCATTGTAGGTAATCATCGGGGCGCCTGCGGCAACACCGGCCAAAGCACCTGGTACGAACAGATCCTTATAGGCAACTCCACCCATAAAGGTAATTGCCTCGAAATCAGAGTCAACACCCGTCGGGAAGACATCGCTGTAAGGAACAGGGTTAAAGCCAACCGGCGCATTCAGGAAAGCATAACCAAACCGGCCAAAGATACCCAGCTTACCAAGAGTCATTTCAGCGTTCAAACCAATCGCGTTGGAGTTGACGTTGAAGGTTGTTGCATTGGTGTACTGCAAACGAATTGCATAGCTGTTCTTTCCGCCACTAAAAGTATTAGCAAATTGAACTTCAGCACTTGCTTGATACGGATCGCCAGCAAAGCCACCATTAGTAGTACCGTCGCCACCTAAACCCCGAATCGGATTGTTAGCGTTGGCAGCCATGTATAGGACTTTAACTGTAAATGGCCCAGCGCCCGGATTCCACTGAACTGCTGCACCAGCACCACCAGCAAAGTTCATGGCGTAAGGAACAATGAAGGGGTTGTTGATGAAGAAGTAAGAACCGAAATCAGAAGCTGGCGCGTTTGCGTAGCTGTTGAAGTCAATGATGTCGCTAGGATAAAACTGAGGCCCAGCAGTAATCGTGACATCTTTGAACGGCTTAAAGGTATATGCCAAGCGATAAAGAATACCTTGGTTTCCAAACCCAGACCAATAGTATTGTCCTGGGTTGAAGAAAGCTGCATTGGCAACTCCATTGTCACTTGCCAAACCACCCGCTATACCCGTTGTACCAATGTTAGAAGCAGCAATTGTATCCAACCCATTGTTACCAAAAGCAAGGGTGGTTTGCAGCAAGTCGTCACCACTAAAGCTAGTGTTGAAGCTCAACAGCACCGCCGCAATCACGGTTGGGTTGAATCTGTCGCCACTCCTGAGTGTTAGATCGTTAGAGTCTACGTATCTACCGTTAACTGCACCCGCTTGGAAGGACATCACTGCCGTTCCTTGCAGCTTGGTCGTGGTCGAGAACTGAGTTGCTTCTAGCTGAGCGGTGCGGGCTTCCAAACCATCAACACGTCCACGCAGGGTGGCCAATTCAGCCGCAAACTCTTCCTGCAATTTTCTGAGGGTGGCTAAATCTTCTTTGGTGGCAAAGCGATCGCTGATCACATCCAAGCAGGCATTCAAAGCTGCTGCCAACTCGAAGCGAGTGGCTGCTCGGTTGCCGCGGAAGGTACTGTCAGGATAACCAACAATACAACCATATTTTTCGACTAGAGACTGGACGGCTTGGAAGGCCCAATCCGTCGGCTGGACATCGGACAATTGAGAAACAGAGGTCACCTGACCCATGCTGGCATCGTTGTTAGCCAGTTGGTCAACCGAAGTTACCTGCTGGGAGGCATCAGCCACTAGCGGTGTAGATGCAGGGGCAATCGCGGCAGGGGCAATGGGAGATAAAGCTTCAGTCGCATCGGTTGCAACTGGAGCGATCGGTGCCAAAACGGTCGGGGCTTCAGGCGAAGCTGGGGTAACAGGCGCTAGGGCAAGATTAGGGCCAGGCGCGGCTGGAGCAATCGGTGCCAAAGCTGCGGCTGCGGATTCGGCGGGAGCTACGGATTCACTCGCAGCTTGGGCAGGAATCACACCGGCGAAAAGACTAAATATGCCAATGCTACCTGCTAATAGGTAAGACTTTTTCACTGTAAATACTCCTCACTCACTTCAGATATAACTTCAAGAACCAGTCAATGTTCAGAAAAGTTCCCCACAATATAACATACCTTTACATATGTTGAGGTTGTAGGCTGTCTACAACCCTCATCATACTTAATCATCCTCAGGGCTGGGATAGAACTGTGACAGTTTTTAAAATTGGCTGTAAATCATTTGGCTCTGTACAGTATTTAACGGTTTGGATGGTCGGTGATGCAGAATCTCGCACCCAGGTTGTGACTTGATCCCCAACCTCAACCTAAATACTAGCGCTAGTGGTGAGCCTGAATTAGCTCAACTTTGTAGCCACTGGGATCTTCAACAAAGGCGATCACCGTTGAGCCATGCTGCATCGGGCCAGGCTGCCTGACAACTTTGCCGCCCTGCTCAGCAATATCTGCACAAGCTTGGTAGATGTCATCGACGCTGATCGCAATATGTCCGTAGGCATCACCAAGGTCGTAGTCATCCCGCCCCCAGTTGTAGGTCAGCTCTAGAACGCTCTGATTAGCTTCATCGCCGTAGCCGACAAAGGCAAGCGTAAATTTACCGCCAGGATAATCTTTCTGACGCAGGAGTTTCATGCCCAGAAGAGTGCAGTAAAAGTCTAAGGAAGCCTGCAAATCTTTGACTCGAAGCATCGTATGCAGTAGCCGCATCGGGTTTGCTCTCAAGAACGGTTCACCCCTATTTTAGCGATCGCAGCCGGGTTCTCAAGGCTAAGTCGAATCTAACTTTTTCAGGACTTGAGAGCCGTGGCAACCTTAAATTTAGCTAGGGCTGCTACAAACTGCGGTCAACCTTGGGTAAGATTCCCAGAGCTAGCCGTTCAGGAAAGGATTGTTAAATCAGGTTCCGGGATCAGAACTCTGCTGTATCCTGCCATCAGGCCTATTTTCCAGGACAATGATTATGCTTGAGAGTTCCATCTCGTCTATTAAAGCCCGCGAAATTCTTGACTCTCGCGGCCGACCGACTGTGGAAGCCGAAGTTCATCTTGACTGCGGGGTAATCGGAATCGCCCAAGTTCCAAGCGGGGCCTCCACCGGCAGCTTTGAGGCCCATGAGTTGCGGGATGGCGATCGCCAGCGCTATGGCGGCAAAGGTGTGCTGAAGGCGGTACACAATATTGTGGAAACGATTCAACCCAAGCTGATGAATCTAGACGCACTCAAGCAGGAATTAATTGACCAAACCATGCTTGACCTGGATGGCTCAGCCAATAAAACCAATTTAGGCGCGAATGCAATTTTGGCGGTTTCGTTGGCGACAGCTAAAGCCAGTGCGACGTACCTAAGTTTGCCCCTTTACCGCTATTTGGGCGGGCCGCTAGCTAATCTGCTGCCTGTGCCAATGATGAATGTAATCAATGGTGGGGCCCACGCCGACAACAACGTGGACTTCCAAGAATTTATGATTATGCCCGTTGGAGCCAGCTCGTTTAAAGAAGCGCTGCGCTGGGGAGCAGAGGTGTTTGCTGCCCTCAGCGGCGTTTTGCATGACAAAGGCTTGCTGACCGGGGTGGGTGATGAAGGCGGGTTTGCACCTAACCTCCCTTCCAACCAAGCGGCGCTAGATTTACTAATGAGCGCGATCGCCAAGGCAGGCTACAAACCAGGGGAACAGATCGCTCTGGCCTTAGATGTGGCCGCCAGCGAGTTTTACAAAGATGGGCAGTATACCTACGATGGGGCCGCTCATTCAGCCACGGAATTTATTGACTACCTGGCTAGCTTAGTCAGCCAGTATCCAATTGTTTCGATTGAAGATGGCTTGCATGAAGACGACTGGCAAAGCTGGCAGCAGTTGACTGCTAAGCTGGGGTCTAAAACTCAGCTAGTTGGCGATGACCTGTTTGTGACCAACCCAATTCGTTTAGACCAGGGGATCAAGCAGGGGGCAGGGAATGCAATCTTGATCAAGCTAAATCAGATTGGCTCGCTGACTGAAACTCTGCGCACGATTGATCTAGCCACCCGCAATCGCTTCCGGTCAATTATTAGTCACCGCTCTGGCGAAACCGAGGATACGACGATCGCTGATTTGGCCGTAGCGACGCGGGCAGGACAAATTAAAACCGGCTCCCTCTGCCGGAGTGAGCGAGTGGCCAAGTACAACCAACTGCTGCGAATTGAAGAAGAACTCGGCGCTCAGGCAGTTTATGCTGGAACCGTCGGCATGGGGCCAGGTTAGTCTGGGCAATTTTTTACTTTTTCAGCCACGCATTGAAACCTCGTAAACAGTTTGGGCAGCATTGGCTCCGCAGCGATCGGGCCTTAAATCAAATCCTGCAAGCGGCAGCGCTTGCCAGCGGCGATCGCGTCCTGGAAATTGGCCCTGGCAAGGGGGTGCTGACGCGATCGCTGTTGCCCTTGGTCAGTGCGGTGGTGGCGGTTGAAATTGACCGCGACTTGTGCCAGCTTCTCGCTCAAAAACTAGGCCAGATTGACAACTTTTTGCTCCTGCAAGCGGATGTTCTGGATTTAGATTTGGCAGCTAGTTTGCAAGCTTTTCCCCAGTTTCAGCCGCTAAATAAAGTAGTAGCGAATATTCCCTACAACATTACCGGGCCAATTCTGCAAAAGCTGCTGGGGGCGATCGCTCAACCCAACCCCAGCCCCTACGATTTAATCGTTTTGCTGGTGCAGAAAGAAGTGGCTGAGCGACTGGTCGCTCAGCCGGGATCAAAAGCTTTTGGCGGACTCTCTGTGCGGGTGCAATACCTAGCTAGCTGTGAACTGATTTGCACTGTGCCGGCCAAAGCCTTTGAGCCGCCGCCCAAAGTTGATTCAGCCGTGGTGCGGCTGCGTCCCCATCTGTTAGAGGGGGCAGCCACTAATCCAAAGCAAATGGACAGCTTGGTCAAGTTAGGGTTTGCGACCCGGCGCAAAATGCTGCGGAATAACCTGAAAGGGTTGGTAGAGCGCGATCGCCTGAGCGAGATTCTGGAACATTTAGGGCTTGATCCCCAAGCCAGGGCTGAAGAATTGAGCGTTGAGCAATGGGTAAAGCTGAGCAATTCTCTAGTTTTGGTTTGAATACCAATCTTTAGCTAGTTCGGCGGGAACCCCCACACCATATCATTTGCAGATTGGTGTGGGATGAAAGCCAGGTTTGTTGAGGTGGGATGGTTGACCCCTTCGGCCCGGCTCAGGGGCCAGATTCCAAATGGCCCCTGAGCTGGGCCGAAGGGGACAGGACGTTCGGCGAGCGCTCAGTCGAGCCGAAGACCATCACCGCCGAGACAAACAATCTTCGATATCATTGACTTACATTTTGAACAAGACTAGTGGCAACTTTCTGTCCCGACACAAACGTACAGCTTGCTGGTGAACAGTGCGGCGGATAGGAAATGCAAAAGACAAACATTTTAATCAACAGTTGGCGGGAGGACTATCTCGCGAACTCTAAACAAATTGCCTGTGGATGGGATTTGATCGGGGTCTGTAGGACAGCCTACGGCTAGACACTACCAGTTGAAGCAGGAACTTCCCAAGATGCCGGGGTAAACAGGGGTTTATCCGTGAGGTGGGAAGCCCACGCTCTACCTGTACTCAGGTCAGTGGCGGGAGGATGTCACATTGATTAGGCTCTCAGGTCAGTCAGGCATCGACAGCGCTAGTTGATAAACCTGTCGTCGGGGTAGACCAATCGCGCTGGCCAGTTGGCGGCTAGCTTCTGATCGCGAAATTCCCTGGTCGAATAAATCTTGCAGGGCTGCTTTTAGGGCTGACTCTGAAAGGCTGATCGGCAAAATTTCTGTCCCAGCCACCACCAAGGTAAATTCTCCTTTTGGGTCTTGAGTTTGATAAACCGAGATTGCGGCAGCTAGACTTCCCTGCCAAAAGGTTTCGTAGCGCTTGGTTAGTTCTCTGGCGATCGCAATTTGACGCTCCTCGCCCAACGTTGCAGCTAAATCTGCCAAGGTTTGGCGCAGCCGATGCGGGGCTTCGTAAAGAATCATTGTCCGGGGTTCAGCCTTCAGCTCTTGCAGTCGCGCCTGGCGGTCTTGTCCTTTCACGGGCAAAAATCCTTCAAACACGAACCGATCAGTGGGCAACCCGGAGGCACTTAAGGCCGCGATCGCCGCACTTGCACCGGGAATCGGCACGACTGGGACCTTGGCGGCGACACAATCTCGGACGAGTTCATAGCCGGGATCAGAAATCCCTGGCATCCCGGCATCGCTGACGAGGGCGATCGCGGTTCCTTGCTGGAGTCGCTGCACCAGTTCAGGAATCCGCTGCTGGCTATTGTGCTGGTGGTAGCTAATTTGAGGCGTGGCAATTTGAAAGTGCTGTAATAGCTTGCCTGTGTGACGAGTGTCTTCAGCCGCAATCAAATCAACTGCCTGCAAAACCTTAACTGCCCGCACGCTCATATCTTCTAAGTTGCCAATCGGCGTGCCCACAACATAAAGCGTCCCGGCTTCGGCGTAGACAAGTTGAGTTGAACCCTTGTGCGATCGCATAAATGCTTGAGGACAAAACAGCAGCAGTTGCCCTTCACAATCCTAAATCTTGGTGCGAACAAACTACAGGGCTAAGAACTGGTTACAAAAATCGAAATCCAATCAGTATCCTAAAAGCTTTCAAGTAGGATTGAAAAACTTCAACCTCAGAGATGTTCAATTCATGCCTCATCCTTTGCTTGTAAGACCACCTAAATCAGTGATGCCAGCCTTGGCGATCGGTTTGGTGCTGGGAGTGACTGCCTGCGGTGCCGCACCAAATTCTCTTGGCACAAATAGCGGTGCGCCCCAGGCAATGTCTCCAACGGCAGGCCCGGCCGACAATGCCGAAGCGAGTCCCCTATCGCAGCAGCCAGATGCCCAATCGGTCAAACCACAGTTAATCAGAACAGCGAGTTTGCGCTTAAGCATCCGCTCGATTGATCAAACCATGACTGAAATTCGCAGTCTCCTCAAGCAGCAGCAGGGGGACATTTATAACTTTAACGATACGCGAGGGAATGAAAACAACGAACGGCGAGTCAGTCTAGAAATTAAGGTGCCGCAGCAGAACCTTGATCAAACCATCGCTGCCCTCAGCAAATTTGGCACAGTCCTCGGGTCAGTTGCTCAATGAGGGTTTGGTGTTGAGGATAAACCGCCAACAGCCGCGATCGCTCTGCCAGCTCAAAGTCGGCAAAATCAAAGCCGGGGGCAACCGTGCAGCCAACTAAAGCAAAGGTATCTGGTGCATCGACTCTGGAGCCAAACCACCATCCGGCTGGCACAACCGCCTGCCAAGTTTCAGCCTGATCAGGCTGATTGCCGAGCCTAAACTCCCTCAGTTGCCCGGCGGGATCACTGGCGTATACGGTCAGCGGACTGCCCGTGTAAAAATGCCACATCTCATCAGACTTGATCCGATGGAAGGCTGAAAATTGATTGGATTCGAGCAAAAAATAGATCGCAGTTGAAAAACTTCGCCCAGCCGATAACGGCGTTTTGGGATTAAAGCGATCAGGTAAATCATCAATCTGTTCTTTAGCCCGATAGGTTTCGCGAAAATAACCGCCTTCAGGATGAGCCAGCAAACCGAGTTTTTCGATCCAGTAGGCAGCATTCATAGCTAATCCTGCTCCAGCAGTCCGAGCGAATTTACCAAGTTAAGGAGCTGTCTGAGGTGAGAACTCTGTTTCACAATCCAAGTCCGAACCTTTGCTACAGTTGTGCCAGCCTTCGGAGGAAGACTGGCAAAACCATATATGCAATTGACTTAGGCGTAAAGTGCGCTCAAGATTAGCTAGCTAAATACTCTCGCACTTGCACTCGCCGTCGCCGTAGATGATCTAGAGCCTGCCGCTCGAGCTGGCGCACCCGCTCGCGGCTGAGGCTGAGTTGCTCTCCCACTTTAGCTAGAGATAACTCCTGCCCATCGGCCAGCCCAAAGCGCAGAGTCAGCACTTCACGCTGTTGCGGCGTTAATTCTGCTAGCAGATTGGTCACATCCTCGCGCAGCGCTTCACCAGTGGTGTACTGCTCTGGCGAAGGGCTATCATCTTCCAGCAGGTCTCGCAGCTCAGTATCTTGGTTGTCGCCCACGCGCAAATCAAGGGAAATCGGCTGCCGAGCCAGAGTCAGATACTCCCGAATTTGAGCTGGTTCAAGCTCCAGAAATTGAGCAATTTCGGCTGGGGTGGCACTCCGCCCCAGCTTTTGAGAGAGCTCCCGCTGGGCCCGCTTGATTTTGTTCAGCTTTTCAGTGATGTGAATTGGCAGGCGAACCGTCCGGGCTTGTTGGGCGATCGCCCGTGTAATTGCCTGCCGAATCCACCAGTAGGCATAGGTCGAAAACTTGTAGCCCCGCGTCGGATCAAATTTTTCGACGCCGCGCTCTAAGCCAAGGGTGCCCTCTTGCACCAGATCTAGCAGCTCTAAATTCCGCTTCTGATACTTCTTGGCCACAGACACAACCAGCCGCAGGTTGGCTTCAATCATTTTTTGCTTGGCTCTCTGCCCGCGTTGCATAGCCAGCTTCAGGTCTGCTTCACTCATGCCCAAGTGGCTAGACCATTCTGCCTCAGTCGGTAAGCGCCCAAGCGTTTCTGTCAGAGCTTCTTGAGCTTCGTAGAAAGACATCATTTGCTGGACTTGCTTGCCCAAGACAATTTCTTGCTCATGGGTAAGCAATGGAACGCGCCCAATCTCGTGCAAATAGGTTCTGACCATATCGGTGCTGACCATTGCGTCTGGACGCTGAGACTTGACTTGGGTATTTGCCATGGATAGTTAGGATCTGAAACAATCCTAGAGAAATAAACAATTAACAAATAGAGCGAGCGAGTACGAGTTACGGCTAAAACCGAAATATACGGATGCCAGAAGTTGAAGGGCGAGATCGAAGTCGGTATGAGTTTGAACTAGCTCTATCTTATTCCAGGTTTCTGAGCAGGTATATGGCCCCAAAGGTAGGTAAAACCGTACCGAGAAGTTTTATAACCGTAAATGCTAGATTGATACTGAAGCATAGCTGACAAAACCCCCAAGAAAGCTAATGCACATTTAGACTTAAGGATGCCCAGGAAATTCAACTCAGACTTACTCACACCTCAATAAGACTGATTTGGCTCAATTTTCGAGCCTTAAGATTTACTAAAACAATAGGTTACCTTAAATAAATTTTTCAAACATCCTGCTATCAGGTGATGTGGGCGATTCACTCATTTTGGGCTGCCAGCGATTGTTTTGATTTTAAGTCAGGGAAATGATTTTCAGGGAGTGCCTATCGTCACTCAAGTTTGGAGGATCAGCGATCGCCCGAAAATATGAGATATTAGGTAAATAAGTGTAAAGAAATTATTACTCCTGATTGTTCATGGACAAATTTTTACAGGATTTGCGGTGGTTTAGGCAAGACTTCAAGGTTAAGACTGGATTAAATTTTGTTTGGGCTGTAATTTTGAGTTTCAGCCTATGGCTGGTGGCAACTCCAGCTTTCGCTTTCAATGCTCCAGAGTTGCTGCCCGACCATCCCACCGCCATTGTAGATTTGGCCAAAGCCCTGACGCCAATTCAGGCTGAGAAGCTGGATGCCCACTTGGCAGAGTTAGAAGCTGAAACCGGTTGGAAGCTAAGAGTATTAACTCAATTTGACCGGACTCCGGGCACAGCCGTCAAAGATTTTTGGCAAGTTGACGATAAAAGTGTCTTGTTAATCGCAGATTCTCGCGGTGGTAATATCCTCAATTTCAGCGTTGGGGATGCTGCTTACCAGGTTTTGCAGCGAACCTTTTGGGTAGAGCTACAAACTCGGTTTGGCAATCAGTACTTTGTCCGTGAAGAAGGCGAAGATCAGGCGATTATTCAAGCACTCTCAGCGATCGAAACCTGTCTGCGGAAAGGGGGCTGTCGGGCTGTCCCTGGTCTGCCTAGAGAACAGTGGATTTTAACCCTGATTACGTCTAGCATTGGCGGGATTATTTTTGGCCTTGCCAGTCGTCCGCGCAAACCTGGAGATGCCTTCGCATGGCAGTGGGCACTCCTGTTTTCACCGCTCTGGGGCATGCTGTTTATTGCGTTTGGGCTTGGCCCCGTTTTGGTGCGAACCACAGAGTGGCTACCGATCGTTCGCAATATTGCTGGGTTTGCGGCTGGAGGGCTGATTGCATTTCTAGCCCCAATTATGAGCCGAGCCAACCCCTCTGAAACCTGACCGGCAGAGTCGCTGGGTGGCAAAAATCACAATCACCAGAGCACGGGTTTTTGAGACGTTTAAGCGATTCATATCAAGGTCATAACTTTAGTAAAAGACAGTTAATTAGGTTTGAGGATATAGTGTAAGCGCAGGTTGCCCACCCTCCCCTGTAGGTTTATCTATGACCATTGTGCCGATGATGCAAACGTCTTGTTCTGAATTGCGGGCAGTGTTCTCGACAATCAGCGCCGACAGTTGTCCGCATCGCTACAACTTCCATTTACACACCGTTTGCTCCGATGGCAGGCTGGCTCCGGAGCAACTGATTCAGCAGGCGATCGCCCGTGGGTTGACAGGACTAGCAATTACCGACCACCACAGCGTTAAAGGCTACAGAGCAGCTCAACAGTGGTTAGAGCAATGGCGGCAGCAGCATCCCGATCAGAGCACTCCTACCCTGTGGTCAGGCGTAGAAATTAGCGCTGACTTAGGAGGGGGCGAGGTTCACATTTTGGGCTATGGCTTTGACCCCAACCACAGAGCTTTGCTTCCCTATTTGCTGGGCTACACTTCGATTGATGAAGATTACCCAGCCGCTCAGGTGATTTGGGCGATTCATCAGGCTGGCGGGCTGGCAGTGCTGGCGCATCCTGCCCGCTATCGGCGCTCACCGACCGAAGTTGTAGCGATCGCCGCAGATCTGGGCATTGATGGCGTTGAAACTTACTACTGCTACAACAACCCTAAGGTCTGGCAGCCTAGCCCAGAGCCAGCGAGAGAGATCGGGGCTTTGGCTCAGGCTCATGACTTGCTCGAAACCTGCGGCACTGACACCCACGGTGGAGACATTTTTCAGCGGCTATAGGTCAAGAGCACTGCTGCAAACTGCGCTTTTGACTCTAGACTGAGCGGCAAACTCCGGTAGAGTTTGCCGTTAGAACAGATGTCTTCAATTTGCCGAGATTTTGATCTGGCTGCCTAGATAATTGTTCCATCAGGAATCACGGCATTCTTGAGCACCACAATAATCCCGCTGCGGATGTAAAACCCTTCACTTTCGCGCTCTGCTTCTTCCACTCTGTTTTTATTGATAATCTGGACATTGCGCCCAATGCAGGCATTTTTGTCAATAATTGCCCGTCGCACAATTGAATCTGCCCCAATTCCCACCGGAACTTCGCTGTTCTGATGCGTGTAGTCTCGCTCGCCAAAGTCTTCATAGAAATCAGCTCCCATCACGAGCGCATTATCGATCACGCAGCCCGACTCAATCCGCGATCGCACGCCCAGAACAGAGTGCTGAATCCGGCAGTTTTTGAGAATGCAGCCTTCGCCAATAATCGATTCTGTGACGTGACAGTCCAGCAGCTTGGTCGGGGGCAGGTAGCGGGAACGGGTGTAGATGGGCGCATCTTCATCGTAAAAACTGAAGGCGGGCTGGGGTTGATGGGTCAACGCTAAATTTGCTTCATAAAAAGAGGCGATCGTCCCAATGTCTTCCCAGTAGTCATTAAATAAATAGGTTTGGACACAGCCAGTTTTGGCCGCAGCCGGAATAATCTCTTTGCCAAAGTCGGTTGCCTCTGGCATTTGCTTGAGTAAATCAATCAGAACCTGCCGATTGAAAATATAAATCCCCATCGAAGCCATGTAGGGTTTTTGGCGGGCTTGTTCTGCGCTCAAGCCAAAATCTGTCGTATCGACCCGCATCCGCGTCAGCTCTTCTCCGGTGGGTTTTTCACTAAAGGCAACGACTTGTCCATTCTGATCGACCTGAATCAAACCAAATCCAGAGGCGGCTTGCTGATCGACGGGCAGCACAGACAAAGTAATATCAGCGTTTGTTTCTTGGTGACGCTTCAGAAATAAGCGATAGTCCATCCGATACAAGTGATCACCCGACAAAATCAAGTACTGATCAACATTCCAGTCAGACAGCAACCAGAGATACTGCCGAACCGCATCGGCCGTGCCTTGAAACCAGTTCGGGTTCTCAGGCGTTTGTTGAGCCGCCAGCACTTCGACAAAGCCATCAGTAAAGCCAGCAAAATTATAGGTGCGGGCAATATGGCGGTTAAGCGAAGCAGAATTAAACTGGGTCAAGACATAAATGTTGGTAATTTCTGAATTAATACAGTTACTGACCGGAATATCAATCAGCCGATATTTCCCTGCCAAAGGCACGGCTGGTTTGGCCCGCTGTTTGGTCAATGGATAGAGGCGAGTCCCAGCCCCGCCGCCTAGAATGATTGCTAATACTTTCTTCATCAGAACTATCCTCTTAAACTGCCAATCAGCTCTCAAATCTAAGTTTATATGCAGAGATCCCCTTAAACTAATTGGCAAACCACCGATTTCAAGCTATCAATAGATATTCAATCGTCCAATCAAATTTCTTTGGTTCGCATCCTCCCAATGCTAAGCTAGCGGTTCATCCTTGAGGAGGCTGCGATCGCCGGAGTCTACCCCTTGCCTTACTCCTGTTTCTATGACCTCTGCTCCCCTTTCTCGCAAACCCCTGCTGCCGTCCGACCGGGACAGTAGCGGCTCTGCAACGCCTGTGTTTGCGCTCAAACAACTGGTGTCAGTTTTGCAGCGAGAGCAAGTCAAGATCCGTGAGCTGCTGGTTTCGCTCAGCTTTGCCCTCCGGAGTTTCAATAATCTCAATCAATTTCTAGAGTTGATCCCGTTGATAGCAGGACGAGTTACCGACGCTGATGCAGCAGCTCTGGTTCTGTTTAAGGCAAATGGTCAGGTGCGCCTAGAGCAGCTCCATTGCCATCAAACTGAATACTGCCCGAATATTCGAGCCGCCTTAGAACGAGGAACTCGCAGCCTGTCTAATTCTTTGGCTATCGTTTCCACCAAGCCCGATCAGCTTGACCAGCAGCTTCAGCGCGATTTGACCGGAGTGCAGTGTTTCGGCACATCGATTTTTGTCAAAAATTCGGAGCAAAACGAACGCGGCAGGCTCTACGTTTTTAGTCAAAACCCAGACTATGAGTGGACTGACACCCGTCAGCAGTTAATGCAAGTGGTGGCGGATCAGACGGCGGTGGCGATCGAAAACGATGAGCTAACGGTGGCCCTCCGCAAAAAAGAGCGGATTGACCGGGAGCTAGAAATCGGAGCTGAAATTCAGGAACGGCTGTTTCCCAGCCAGTGCCCCCAGGTGCCAGGGCTGGCCTTGGCGGCGACCTGCAAAACAGCCAACCGAGTCGGAGGAGACTACTACGACTTTATTCCTCTCACCTATGGTCAGCCGAACGCGATTAGCCAAACTCGTTATCCAGATTCAATGCGCTGGGGGCTGGTGATTGGCGATGTAATGGGCAAGGGCGTACCGGCCGGGTTACTGATGACAATGACGCGGGGCATGCTGCGGGCAGAGGTTTTGAATGGGCATCGCCCCGCCCGGATTTTGCAGCACTTGAATCGAGTCATGCACGCCGATTTAGAAAACTCGAATCGGTTCGTGACATTATTTTACTCAGAGTATAATCCCCAGACGCGGATTCTCTCTTACAGCAACGCGGCCCATCATCCGCCCTTGCTGTGGCAGGCTGCTACAGATACAGTCAAGCGGTTAGACACCTACGGGATGTTGATTGGTTTGGATGCCCAGGCCCAATACCAGGAAGCAGATGTCCGCCTGCAACCGGGAGATACAATTATTTTCTATACCGATGGGTTTACTGACGCAACCAACCCCAAAGGCGATCGATTTGAAATTGACAACTTAACCCAAGCCTTTTTGCAAGCCTGCCGCACCTGCGAATCTCCCCAAGCAATTTTGCAGCAATTATTTAACCGAGTGCAGCAGTTTATGGGCCAGCAAGAGCAAGCAGACGACATGACCTTAATTGTGCTTCAAGCGAAGTCTGGTTAAGAAAGGCGAGCGCTTACACACGTCAATCCCTACCCATTGTTCGATATGATTCATGCTACGGGTTCCTGTCTAATGAGTAATGGGCGATCGCTCAACCTTGCGCCATCCAAGATCGCAATGTCCCAACCGATGATTCGAATTTGACCGGATCTGCCCAATTTATTAAGACCTTTCAGAAGCACTCTCAATTATGCTGAAACTCTACGGTGGGGCGCGCAGCCGCGCCTCGATCGTCCGCTGGTATTTAGAAGAACTCCAAACCCCCTACGAGTTTGTTTCTTTAGACATGGGGGCTGGCGAGCACCTTCAGCCCGACTTTTTGGCAATTAACCCGATCGGCAAAGTGCCGGCGATCGTCGATGGAGAGGTGAAGCTTTGGGAATCTGGGGCAATTTTGCTTTACCTGGCTGAAAAGCATAACCAACTGCCAGCAGACTTAGCGCAGCGGGCAGTGTTTTATCAGTGGGTGCTGTTTGCCAATGCTACTTTGGGTCAGGGTATTTTCATTGAGGCTACCCGCGAAAAAGAAACGCCGCGCCTGCTCACCCCTTTAGACAAGATTTTTCAGACTCAGCCTTTTTTGCTGGGCGATCAGTTGACGGTGGCAGATGTGGCCGTGGGTTCGGTTTTGGGATATATCCCGATCATGCTGAAACTTGATCTGAGTGCCTATGGGGCAGTTGTCAGCTATATCCAACGCCTTTCCGAGCGCCCCGCCTACCGAAAAGCAATTTTGGGTCAGTAGATCTTGACCGCGTTAGATTGGGTGAGTTAGTGCACTGTGTCTCACGCCTCATACTGATTGCCCAAGGCGGCATGACTCGTGAGTCATGCACCAACTCAGTTGTTTACCTGAAAAATTTCTATGCAAGTTCAGTTTCGGGAGTACAACCCGTTTGATGTTTGGATCTGGGTTGAGTTTGACATGGTGCCCTCTGAGCGCGAAAAGCAGTACGTTGAAGAAGTGTTTAACTCCTGGTTTTTTCTGGGCAAGCTAGGCGGGTTCAATGCTGAAAACTTGCAGGTGCAGGATGTGGGCTGGGAAATTAGCCACATGGAGTACGATCACCAAGCATCCAGTAGTGATGGGCTGATGGCGCTGATGCACAACATGGGCGAGTTTGAGTACGAGGGCGTTTGGGGCAGGTGCTGGTTTGACCTTGGTACCAGTGACGCGATCGCCCTTGACATCTTAATCAACGCCCTCCAGCAATTCAGCCAAGACTTTGTGCCGCTGCAAGGCCTGATTATTGGGGGTGAAAACGAAGACTGGTCAGTTGAAAGCAGCCCCAATCAAGAACTGATTCGGCAAAGCCAGCTCAATTAGGCTATGGATGCGCGCCAACTGGCTTTTTTGACCCTGCGCGCCGTGCAGCGAGGAGCCTACGCCGATGTAGCCCTTGATCGCAACCTAGCTAAAGCGAGTTTAGAGCCTCGCGATCGCCGCTTGGCGACGGAGTTAGTTTACGGCAGCGTTCGCCGCCAGCGCACCCTAGATGCGCTGATTGATCAACTGGCGACCAAGCCCCATCAGCCGCCCGACTTGCGCTTGGTCTTACAGCTAGGGCTGTATCAACTCCGCTATCTGCATCAGATTCCGACCATGGCGGCGGTCAACAGCAGCGTGGAACTTGCGAAGCACAATGGCTTGGCCGGGCTGGCTGGGTTAGTCAATGGTTTGCTAAGGCAATATCTGCGCTTGGTAGACACAGGCGATCCGCTGGTTTTACCGAGCGACCCTGCGCAGCAATTGGGCATTTTACATAGCTTGCCCGATTGGATGGTGGAGATCTGGTTAGATCAACTTGGCCCAGACGAAACAGCCCAATTGTGTGAATGGTTCAACAAATCGCCTAGTTTTGACTTCCGGATCAATCCGCTCCGAACCAGCCTAGAAGCAGTAGAGCAGGCTTTAGCAGTTGCAGGCGTCAAAACCAGCCGGATCTCTGGCTTGCCCCAAGGACTGCGGCTGTTAGATCCACCTGGTTCGGTGCAGCATTTGCCAGGCTTTACAGAAGGCTGGTGGGTGGTGCAAGATGCTAGCGCTCAATTGGTCAGCCATTGGCTTGATCCGCAGCCAGGAGAAGTGGTGATTGATGCCTGTGCTGCCCCCGGCGGCAAGACCACCCATATTGCGGAACTGATCCAAGATCAGGGCACGGTTTGGGGCTGCGATCGCACCGCTTCTCGGCTCAAAAAACTTGCCCAAAATCAGCAGCGCTTGCAGCTCAACTGCATCAAAATTTGCCAGGGGGACAGCCGCGAGTTGCGGCAATTTGTCGGTCAGGGCGATCGGGTCTTACTGGATGCGCCTTGTTCTGGGTTGGGCACGCTGCACCGCCATGCCGATGCCCGTTGGCGACAAACTCCAGCCACTGTGAGTGAGTTAATTCAACTGCAATCCGAACTGCTGGAGCATATCTCAACCTGGGTCAAACCCTCTGGCACGCTGGTCTATGCCACCTGTACCCTTAATCCAGCCGAAAATGAGGCAGTGATTGAGCAGTTTTTGGCTCAGCATTCCGACTGGCAAATTCAACCTCCTGAGCCTGACTCGGTTTGTGCTGCCTTTGCTGACCAAGGCTGGGTCAAAGTCTGGCCGCATCGCCACGATATGGATGGCTTTTTTATGGCCAAACTGAAGCGAGCGTAACCCCTGAGTCACAGCGTTAGGAAAGATAAATCTCCTATTTTTGCCAGCTTTGATCCCCTGACTTATTGCATTCATCAGAAAGACTGATGTAATGTTTGTCAACTCCCTATTGCCATTTTGTAACAAAGTTGTTATAAATATTTACATAATGTTACAACATGAGGAAAAACACCATGTATACCTACGATGAAACTGGGGTCATGAACAACTACGCCGTTGAACCCAAAATGTACTTTGCCGTATTCCCTTCTCCTGAACAGCAACGTCAATACCTTATCCAAGGTGTTCTGGCAGTTCTGTTAGTGACCGCAACCATCCTGACTGCTTTTGTCGTCAGCTAAGTTTGAGCTTGCAAAATCTTCAAATCAGCTAGTTCCCTGCCGCATAACTCGGCAGGGAATTTTTATTTAAGTAACAATGATTTTCTATGGAAACTATAATTTCTATAGAATCTATACAAATAAGTATTATGGTCGGAAAAACAATTTCTGCCTATACAGATGCAGAAACCGCTGATCGGATTGAAAGAATTGCCAAGTGCGAACACCGCAAAAAGTCGCAGATTGCCGGATCCGCACTGAAATTCTTCATCAGCTTACCCACAGAAGCTCGTACAGCATGGCGACAGATCGAAGCGCTGGGGACACCTGACGAGATTGAGCGAATTTCTGAGGATATTGCCCGTGCTTTGCTCCACGCCCAGTATGAAATGGCCCACAAACAGATCATTCAAGAAATGACGATCGAACATCTAGGTGGTCTTGATTCTGAAGATGACTTGCTAGGTACTGCCGTTGCCCTGACTGGCGAAGCGGTTAGATGACAGCAGTTTTGCGGATTTGTTTAGATCTCAATATTTGGTGTGCTGCTCTGCTGGCTGATTGTAAAGGGAGAAAAAACACAGCTTCACAAAGCTTAGTCAGCATGGTTCGGCAAGGCTTTTGTTTATCTTCACCTGTTCAACTGATCATTTCCTGGGGAATGCTGAATCGACTTCAAAAAGTTCTGGTTCACAACGTTTCAACCCAGACGGCTGACTTGTACATCAGCGCCATTGCGGCCTATACCCACGTAGGCGTGATCGGGTCAAGCCCACAATTAACATTAGGCGGTACTGGAGTGATTCCGATTCATGATCTTGAAGATGCTCATGTCCTAGAAACAGCGATCGCGGGTCAGGCAACTATCCTAATTACTGCTAACTTTAAGCAATACTCCGGACAGTTTTAGGCGGCAATCGTAGCGTAGTTGCAAAGGGTTGAGTAGTTGGGATGGGATTTAATTTGACTTGGTTCTAGGTCTAAGTTGCAAATAAATCGCTCCAGCAAATGGTG
>JAESGG010000101.1_pt1 | contig 25065 bp, 21 predicted proteins | sample 9266231 | NCBI WGS metagenome assembly JAESGG01 (sample SAMN14515337, study PRJNA621664) | algae metagenome | isolation source: Aphanocapsa sp. GSE-SYN-MK-11-07L and co-occurring heterotrophs from wet... | place: USA: Grand Staircase Escalante National Monument, Utah | collected 2006-04-16 | reverse complement strand
AATCGACAACGAATCCACTCCACGATTGGATATCTTTCCCCGGTTCAGTTTGAAGCAAATTACTGGAGCACTCTCAATCACCCGATCGCCGCTTAAGTCACCTGTCCACTTTTTCGGGGTAAGGTCAATGCCGACATAACTCATAAAGGCTTGCGCTGAAGAGAACCGATCTCGTTCTGCGCCGAATGCCACAAGAAGGCGGGGGGAAAGATGAGGGCCAGCCCCCGGCAAACTGGAGAATAGTTCAGCATCGGGAAGGGTTTCAAACAGTGTCGCAATCTTGGTATTGAAATCAGTCAGTTGAGTCAGAAGGACTTTTAGGAGCGCAATTAAGGCACAAGTTAGGGCTTGTGCCGGAACTACAATGGCCTCATCGCGGGTTAGGGGAGGCCCCGCCCCCTGAATTTGTTGAATGCGTCGGGCGATCGCTGATTTTCGTCCAGCTTGGTGGGAGCGAAAGAACTGGGTCAATTCTTCAGGGGAAGCCGCTTGAGCCACAATCACAGAGGGGAATTGTTCGATGAACGCGCAAAAGACCAGAGTGTCTTTATCCTCAAACCAATCGAGAACTTGAGGGAAATAGGACTTGAGGGATGCAGTGATGCGATTGGTGAGTCTGACCTTCTCGCCCACGAGCATTCGCCGTGACTCGACCCATTGTCTGAGGGCACGAGTTTGAGAGCAACCTGCAACCCAGCGTTGCAACTTCTCTGGATGCTTCTGGATCAGTTCGACGAGGAGACGGGCATCTACAGGGTCAGACTTTGCGCGAGACTGCTGGAAGGCTTTGCGGTAATTCGCAACGGTACGAGGATTGATGGGAAAGAGAACCAGGTTGTCGTATTGACAGAGGGCATAGAGCAAAGGGCCTCTTTTCTGTTCGATGCCGACCGCAATTTTCCCTTCTCCAAAGCGTGCCCGGAGTTGATTGACCCAATCTAAAAGGTCTAGGGGACGGGTTTTAATGATGTATTCTTGCCAGGTGTCTGAAGCACAATCGTAGAGAGCAATGTCGTGTTTACGATCTGCCCAGTCAATGCCAATGTAGGCCACATAGTTTTCAGAGGTCATGTTAGATTAATTTCGTTGATTTTGATGGTACGGAGAGAGCCTACCGCCTGCACACGCGAAAAGATTATGGAAAAGGTTGCAGCCTTGTTCCCTGAGAATTCGTTAAGAGTGGAGGAGAAGGGGTAAGAGGCGATACGATATGTTAGAAGTCATCTAGTGACTCACGCTGCATGGTCGTCCTCTAACCCTGGCAAGCTCTCCCAATTTTTTACTTTAAGCGTTTCTTCAATCGGACTAGAATTGTGGGTGAGGAGCAAACGATATGTTATTAGACATGAATTCTGTCGCCGCGTGCATGGTCGTCACCTCTACCTTTATAGTGCTCGTCTCCCCATAAATCGCTTGCAGCGGATGGCCGCAACACTCTGGTAATGACTCGAAGATATTTGCCACCGCTGAAGCCCAAGCCGTTAGAACCTGCTTTAAAAATCGGAACCAAACTTTACAACCTCGATTTCTCGGTCTCTGACAGACCAGTGCTTCTCAAAACTGCGGCGATTTGGGTTAGCGTTTACTTGAAGGGGAGTAGAGTAAATCAATGGTTATAGTCCAGAGGGTGCAGTCGATTTTGAATTGGCGACTTGATCGCCAGCCCACTCGTTGGATCGGGCTGCTGCTGTGCCTGGGCATCATTTGGGCAGGAACGATTGGATGTAGCGCAAACAGTCTGGCTACTGTGCAGTCTGCTCCAGCGGCGATCGCCTATGAAACCCGTGCAGTCCATGATCCAGACGGGATTGGCAAATTCTATCTCGGTCGAGAAATTGCCCAAGTGATGGGGCACACCGGGGCTGGCTGGCTGGAGCGGCCCAGCCGAGCAACGGAAGAACAGCCACAAAAGCTGGTGGCGGCGCTTGGTCTGAAACCAACGGATGTGGTGGCAGAAATCGGGGCTGGGACGGGCTATATCAGTTTTCAGATCGCTCAGTTGGTGCCGCAGGGGCAAGTGCTGGCGGTTGACGTGCAGCCTGAAATGATTGAAATTCTGGAATTCTTAAAGCAAGAGCGCCAGGTGCCGCAGCTTAAACCGATTCTGGGCAGAGAGCAAAATCCCCAGTTAGACCCTGCCAGCATTGATTTGGCAGTGATGGTCGATGCTTACCATGAATTTGCTTACCCGCAGGAAATGATGCGGGAGATCGCCCAGGCCCTCAAACCCCACGGGCGGGTAGCCCTAGTGGAATATCGAGCTGAGAACCCGTTTGTGATGATTAAACGGCTGCACAAAATGAGTCAACGTCAGGCCAAAAAAGAAATGCAAGCGGTTGGTCTAACCTGGCAAGAGACAAAAGATGTGCTCCCTCAGCAGCATTTGATCCTGTTTGAGAAAAATTAGGGAAAATAACTCTTTTTAGATCTAGATCAAAATGATCCAGCCAGCCGCCAACCCGTTTGACAAAATTAGCCCGACAGCCTTAATGGTGGCCCATGCCAGACAGTTCACTGATATTCCCTATACGCAAGCATTAGCCACCTTGGTCGATGCGCGGTCTGCCTTTGACCAACTGCTCAGCCAGTCTTCAGCCCTGCCGCTGGATATGGCGGTCATGATTGAGGGGCGCTACAAAGCGATCAACCAAGCGATGGCTGAATTTGCCCCAACCCAGATTCTGGAGTTAGCCTCTGGTTTGCTGCCCCGTGGGATGGTGATGACTCAAGATCCAAACCTCATCTTTGTCGAGAGCGATTTACCGATCATGTTGAGCCGTAAGCAAAAATTGGTGCAACAGTTGGTTGGCGATCGTCCTAACCTCCACTTTGCAGTTATTGATGTGACTGCTCAACCCAGTCAATTTCCGATTGACGCTTATTGGCAACCCGATCAACCGATCGCAATTCTCTGTGAAGGTTTGCTGATGTATTTAGATCAAACCGAAAAGCAGCGGGTGTTTGCGAATGTGCGCGAACTGCTGCAAATCTACGGTGGGGTGTGGATTACTTCTGATTTGGTCGATTTAGAGAGCTTACACCGACGGCGAGAAATTAGCCCCGCCCTGCGGCAAGTTGGGGCAATGATTGCTCGGATTAGCGATCGCTCCAAAACCGAGTGTTATTTCGATACTTTTGAGCAGGTACAACAGTTTGCCCACCAGCAAGGATTTCAGATTCAACACCAGAGTATGCTGAATATCATGCCCCAACTCACCTGTTTACAGCCCTTGGGAATTAATCCAAAGATTGCCGAAGCCCTGCTAGCAGATTCGTTTGTCTTCACGCTGAGACTCAGGTGACGGTCAGCTTTCGTGTATCTGTCAGCTATTTGACAAACTCTCTCCCCGTTGAGTTTATGAGCAACCCTTTGTGATCTGGAAGTATTCCTAAGCATTGAAATGATGTAGCGCCACCGATGAAAATATTGCTGGTTGAGGATGATGAGGCTTTAGTCACCATTTTGACCAAGAATTTGGTTGCCCATCACCATGCTGTGGATATTGCCAAGGATGGCGAAATGGGGTGGACATTTGGCTCAACCTTTGAGTACGACCTGATCGTGCTAGACATTATGCTGCCCAAGCTGGATGGAATTAGCTTGTGCCAGCGCTTTCGGGCGGAAGGCTACACCACACCCATTCTTCTATTGACCGCCCAAGATACGAGCACTGCCAAAGTGCGAGGACTGGATGCCGGCGCGGATGACTATGTGGTGAAGCCGTTTGATGTTGCAGAACTGACCGCCCGAATTCGGGCTTTGCTCCGCCGCAGCAGTGCTAACCCGTTACCGCTATTGACCTGGGGAGAGCTACTGCTCAACCCCAGCACCTGCGAAGTTAGCTACAATAGCCAGCCCCTGGCTTTAACGACCAAAGAATATGAATTGCTAGAACTCTTACTGCGCGATAGTCAGCATGTATACGGTACAGAAGAGATTCTCGATCGCCTTTGGTCTTCCGAGGATTTTCCGGCCGAAGCAACAGTGCGATCGCATATTCGCCGCTTGCGCCACAAGCTAACAGACTCAGGTGCTCCGGCTGATTTCATTGCGACGGTGCATGGGCGCGGCTACTACCTGAAAGCGCCCCAGCCAGAACCAAGTTCGACTGGCAAGGATTTTTACCCTGGCGATCGCACTGCCCAATCAACCCAGTCTGGGCAGCCAAGATCATCCAGCACAGAACTGATCAGTCAGGCCGAGCTGGAGCAGCAAGCTCAATACTTGGCCTGCTTAAATGAAACATGGATGGCCAATCGACCCAAAAGCCTGACCGAACTGGAAGTGTTAGCCAAAGCAGCCACCATTTTGCAGGCAGGTTTACTGGACGCTCAACTGCGATCGCAGGCTCATCAAATCGCTCACAAATTGGCGGGTACGCTTGGCACCTTTGGCTTAACCCAAAGTATGCATCTGGCTCGTCAGCTAGAACATTTGTTTGCTCCGCAGCAACGCCTGCAATCTCAACAGGCGGCTGAGATCAAAACCTTAGTCGAGGCTCTGGAGCATGAAATTCAAACCACTCAGTCGATTCAAACCCTCCAGATTGTCAGTGAGTTGCCGGGGCGTTTCCCCAATGGGAACGTTGCACGAACGGTCTTGCCGAACGCCCAGAGGGAATCGCCGAGTCAGACGGTTGCGGGAGCAAAGGTAATGATTGTGGATGATGACCAGGATTGGTTACGCACCCTGCCCGCATTACTTAAGCCCTGGGAATTTAAAATCACCACCTTAGCTGAACCTCAGCAATTTTGGCTGGTTTTGCAAGCTGTGATGCCCGACCTGCTGGTGCTAGATGTGAATATGCCGACCATGAACGGGTTTGAACTTTGCCAGAGCTTACGGAATGATCCAAGCTGGCGTCGCCTGCCGGTTGTGTTTCTAAGCGTGTTGACGGATTCACAAACTCAGAATCAAGCCTTTATGGTGGGGGCGGATGATTACCTGTGCAAACCCGTTTTGGGACTGCATCTGGCCAACCGGATTCTCAATCGCTTACAGCGGGTGCAATCTTGGGCCAATTAATGCAATTGATACAGGTCTTGCACACATTTTGCACAACCGATCCGCCAAGCTAGGGTAGAAGTATGTCACTCAGATAAACCGATGAGTCAGCCCACATCACCCTCCCTGCGATCGCAGCAGCACCCCCTAATTCAGCAGCTGGCAGATTGTATTGAAACCGTCTGGCGGGAATATTTGGACTTATCGCCCTATCAAGTCCCGGCAGATTTGGGCTACGTAGAGGGATGCTTGGAGGGTGAGCGGTTGGTGATTGAAAACCATTGTTACCAGACTCCCCAGTTTCGAAAATTGCACCTGGAACTGGCTCAGGTTGGCAACTCGCTGGATATTTTGCACTGTGTGATGTTTCCTCGCCCAGAGTACGCACTGCCGATTTTCGGGGCTGATCTGGTTGGTGGACGGACGGGGATTGGGGCAGCGATCGCTGATCTTTCTCCGATTGGGCAAGCCCTACCCAAAACTTATCAGGATGGGTTAGCCAGCTTACCAACTCCAGTATTCACCCAACCCCGCGACCTGCCAGCCTGGGGAGATATTTTTTCTGAGTTCTGCTTATTTGTCCGCCCCGTTGGAGAGCAAGAAGAAGCCGCTTTTTTGCAGCGAGTGCAGCAATATCTAACCCTACATTGTCAAATTGCGGTCAGCTCAACTCCCTTAACTTCTCAACTTGAAGTAGCGAAAGTATTAACGGGACAAAAATATTACTGTCTCAAGCAGCAGCAAAATGACAAAACGCGGCGAGTGCTTGAAAAGTCCTTCGGTTCAGAATGGACTGACCGCTACATGACAACCATGCTGTTTGACTACGCTGCTTGAATTGAATCAACCCTAGCCAAATTGAGTTGGTGACGGCTTTGGCTGGCTTGAAGATCAGCAGCAATCGGCGATCGGCAATCCAGTCGGTCTAAAGAAACGGAGTAATGTGTGAATCGCCAACATGGTTATCAATGGAGCAATGGTAATCTACTCCTAATTCAATGGAGAGATTTGCCACCGAAAGAACAACGATTATGACTTTGGGTAAGCCCCAGCAAAAGTCCGCATATACTTGAGGTTGCGAGTCGAAAATCCCTTCATATCGGGAAACTCACGCTGTAAATCTTTTGCCAGTCGATCGATAACTTTCGTCCCCCAGGATTGCTGGTGTTGCCGCTCTAAAATTACCCGCCCAATTTGCCAGTAAAGCAATACCAACTCGCGGTTGACGGCTAGAGCTGCCCTAACTTGAGCCGTGCGAATCCGATCTTTCAGCTCCCGCAGAAATTGGTCGTATCCAGGATCAAGCAAATCACTCATTGCCTCGTGCCATCAATCCAGACTTTTGATCAGCTTTAAGCATAGTGCTTGGACGGTCAAGCATGACTTAGTTTTGCTGATCATCGTGATTAAGCAGCGGAAAGAAATGACCGACTGGGCCTTGCCCCTGACCGATCGCCAGCGCGTGTTTGAGCGCATTCGTGACATAGGTTTTGCCCGCTTTAACTGCCTCTAATGGCGGTAAACTCAAGGCCAGGTTGGCCGCGATCGCCGCTGACAATGTACAGCCCGTGCCGTGGGTATGGCGAGTATCAATGTTCTCAGTTTGCAAAACTTCTAGGGTTATGCCGTCAAACCAAACATCGACTGCTTTGAGTTCTCCAGTCATACCACCCCCTTTGACCAAGACTGCTTTTGGGCCAAGGGCATAAATTTTCTGGGCGGCGGTCTGCATATCCTCCAGGGTATCGATTGATTGCTGGGCCAGAATTTGAGCTTCGTAGCGATTCGGGGTCAGAATTAGGGCGTGCGGAATCAGTGCGGTTTGGAGCTTGGCGATCGCCGCATCGTCAATCAATTGCGCTCCCGTCCGCGACACCATCACCGGATCAACCACCAAGTTTTTGAGTTGCAGTGCCTGGACTTGCTCGGCAACGGCAGCAATCATCTCAGCGTTCAGCAACATGCCAGTCTTAGCTGCTTGGACACCAATATCTATCACCACCGCCTGGATTTGAGCCACCACGGCTTCTGCGGGTAAAGCATCCACACGAGTTACGCCCAAGGTGTTTTGGGCGGTCACACAGGTAATGGCGCTCGTGCCATGCACACAATGGAACGCAAAGGTACGCAGGTCAGCCTGAATCCCCGCTCCCCCGCCACTATCAGAACCAGCGATCGTCAAAGCAACGGGAATCGTCATTACTACATCCCTGAGTTTTTGGATCCCATTTTGGTGCGTCAGTCATTAACTAAAGGGTAATGTGTGGGAAGCTGAGAATCCTTACAATCAGCTCAAGCTGCATCCGGCTCATTTTTCTCTTCCACTTTAGTGAAAATTGTTTAAAGTGAGTGCTGTCGTTCCTCCTGCCAGCGCAAACCCAGAAAGCAAGCAATTGTGAGCATTTGTCCCGGTTCCTCCATTTGGGTGAGGATGAAACCCATAACTGCTGTAGACAGTAGCAAAAACTTGCAAAAATTGTCTACACAGACTCGACGCCAAACAGTTGACCACAGGTATAAATACGCACCTAAACCAACAATTCCTAAGTCCCCCCAGAGCCCTAACCAGGTAAACATGGGAAAATACATGGTAGACTCACGCGCAAGCCACCCAGCCGGAGATAATATTACCTGCCAGAACGCGTTAGTTGCAGGATGGATTGTAGCACCGAGAGGCATTAACAGGGAGCTATAATCTCTCAGAACCCAACCCCCCAAGCGAGTAGCAGTGTGGCCCGGACCAAGGCCAAAAAAGTAGTTGAGCGGAGTTGTGAAGTAGGAAGGTACAATCCGAAACCCTGCAGTCTTGAGTAGTGTTGCTTCCCCATCTGGCCCATAGAGATTCTGGCCTGATCGGGAAATCGTAAAATTTCGATAGGGATCTAAAAATTCCCAATCTGTATAGAGGAGAGCCCAGGAAAATATAGCAAATATCAAAATGATAGGAATAAGGTAGAGTAGTATTCTTCCTGGTTTTTTTACATTTGTCCAAACTAATAGTAGCCAGCCTACGAAAAAGGCTACAAATATTTGCTTGGAGTCGGAGATATATGTTTGATAAAAAGCACCTATAAATACAGCAATTCGGATCCAACGAGGAACGGTTTTGAATGTATTAAAAAAATATAAGGCGAAATACAAAGAAACTGTAGCAGATATATAGTTTCCTGCACTGCCGCCGGGTGAGGCAAAAACACCGGCAGTATTATCTGTCCACAGTTGACCCCCTGTAGCGCCAGGATAAAGCCCAATCGGAAGGAGGACAGACTGAATAAGTGCCAGTATCAAGTTAAACAGGCAAAATCCTGCAATCCAATATCTAAATCTCTCTAGACTCTCACCTGTTAGTGGAAGCACCATGATCGCAATCAAAAGCAGAATAGGCTCTCCACTAAACATGAATTGGAGAAAGACATTTACTATCCCAGCATCATTGGTCACAGCGCTTGCAAGCAGGCATACAAGCAGGATCCCTAAACCAAAGGATAATTCACGAGCGATCGCAATTTGCTGGCGATTTTTAGTTCGCACAGTAAATAATACGATGCCTACAACTATAGGAATGACTATAAAATGAGCAAAATTAAGCGGGGAGGGAGCGCCAAAGTAGGTTAAAAGACGAGGGAAAAAAGCTGTGCCAAATCCGATCAAAGTTAGTGTGGAGTTTCTAACCTTTCCTTTCTTTTTTTTGATGGTTACTTGGGAGGACATAAAGCTGCTAACAATCAACTAAAGACCCAGAAGTGTTGAATCTTGATGGTAAAACTTTACAATTCTAGTGTTGGAGCAGTCCCAGAGAGCTAATAATTGACAACAGATGCAATAAAAAGCTTAATTTGGATCAAAAATAGAACACACGAACTAAAAAATCAACCAATTTTTTTGCATTAAGCTATCGTTCAACACTTCTGCTAAAGACCATAATTTGTCAAAGTAAAGTTAAGTTCGTTGAATTGTTTCATAAAAGTTTAAAAGTTGATTAGCTATGCTTGATTTTGAAAAGCGTAGCTCAGTTAAGTGGTGGCTTATTGCAGGTTGAGAAAGTGAAAGGGTCATCGCTTCTATCAAATTAGAAATGGAGTCATTACCCAATTTAAAATAAGTACAATTAGAAGAACCGACCTCTTGAAAAACAGAAATATTTGAGCAAACAACCCTCGGCGATAATGATAATGCTTCGACTAATGGGAGACAGAACCCTTCAGTAGAGGAGGGAATAACAAAAAGGTCACAGTTTTTGTAGAGCCAGCAGAGTTCGTCATCATTTATCGAAGAGAGAAGGAGAACCTTTTCTTGCAAAGTCAGAGTCTGGATTTGATATAAAAGATTTTCTGTTTCGGGACCAGAACTGCCAACGATCAGTAATTTTACCGAAGGTCTCAGAATGCCGCTCTTTTGCAAGCTGTGATAAACATGGATCAATAAGTCTAAGTTCTTGTTTTTTCGATGTTGGCCCACGCAAAGAATAAATTCAAAATGTTCCTCAGAAGCAATTTTATCAGGTATTCTAGGGCTGGCATGACTAAAATCTACATAATTGTAGATCACACTAACTTGCTTACGGAAATTCGTGTTTGGAAAATAGTGTTTCAGGGAGTTCAAGGTGGTTTGGGAAACACAGGAGAGTCCATCGCTTTGATTAATACATTGCTTTAAAAACCAACGGTTAAACCAAACTTGAGGATAGCCAAAATTCTCCGGACAGTGATAGGGATATAGATCATGAATCGTTGCCACTACAGGTGCCTCAAACCACTGGCGCACAAATGGAAATGGAAAGGAAAGGTGGATAACGTCAGGGTTTAGGCGATCGGCAAGTTGGGGTAGTCCAAACAGGAACCAGCAATTCCTTGAGAGAGAACTGTTCTTGATAGATATAGTGATTATATTGATTTTAGGCGAGAAAAGTTGGAACGTCTCTTCAAAGTACTTTTGTTGCCAGTTACCAATAATTAGAGTCACTTTGGTCACTTCATCAGTTTCTGCCAGACATTGGGCCAAATTAACGGCATGCCTGCAAACGCCAGTCGGTTTAGAAGGTCGGTGTAAGGCTGGAATTAAGATATGCATTTTTTAATGCCTATCCAAAGTAATCGACTACTCATAAGTGCACATATCCTTGTAAATGTGGGCAAACAACGTCCCCTTTGCCTCCCAACTGTAAAGTTCTTTGACTTTTTGCTGTCCTGCCTGCCCCATTTGAATGCAGAGGTTTCTATCTTCGGCAAGCTTAGCCATCGCTGTTGCTAAATCGCTGACTGCCTGTTCGGGGCTGTTTGCTGCAACTTTAAGGCCGATCGCTGGCTTGACTAATTCTGATGGGCCACCCAGATCTAGACAAATAATCGGTCTACCGGCTGCCATTGCCTCCAGAGGCACCCATCCTCCTGAGTCATGTAGACTCGGATGGACAAGAGCAGTACATTCTCCTAATTTGATCAGCACTTCTTCACGGGGCAAAAGGCCGAAGAACTTTACTTGATCAGTAATACCTAGATCTAAGGTGAGTGCTTGCAATCGCTCTAACTCAGGGCCTTCACCTAAAACCCAGTACTCCGCATCGGGGAGATTAGCTTGAGCAAAAGCCCTGATTCCCAGGTAAATACCCTTCCAGTGGAGAAGCCGGGCAATGTTGATGAATCGAACCGGAGAGTTTGTTGGGGGTGGGCATTGACTGAGTTGTTCAAGTTCAGCCTGTGACATGCCGGATTCAGATAATCGCACAATACGAGATGCACCCAACTTACGAAGTCGTTGGGCAGTGTCTTCGGTCGTTGCGTAGGCGATCGCACTTCGCTGGGCTGTTAGACGAGTAAACGGATCGAGTTCTCCGAGCGATCGCCATGCCCACCGGAGCGACTCATAGAGTTTATTCTTCCAGCTAAAATCAGCCCAAAAAGACAACGGAGCAGACTCGCCACCTCCGACTGGACCCCAAACAAATGGAACTGGCAGAAGGGCTAGAAAACTAGGGGAGGAGTACCGGACAAAGGTGACATGGTGAATAAGATCGAATTTGATTTCACGATGCAGCTTCCGTCCGACGATATAAGCTTGAATCTGCCAGAGGTAGTAATGGAGCTGCATCGCACCAGACTGCCCCCAGCGCAGGCTATCTTGCCAGAAGGGAAGGGTGAAGTATACAAAGTGTAGATTTGGGGCAGGATTAGCAGCTAATTCAGCATCAATTGCCTCCCTACTCTCATCGGGTCTAGTCAATACCCAAACTTCGTGATGCCTGGCAACTTCGCGTGCAACATTCCAACCTACGCCTCGCTCAGATCCTTTACCTGGTTCACATGAATAAGCAGAGATGAGAACCTTCATTGCTAGTGTGTCTCGCTTTTAAGAACTTTTTCAAACAGTTTTCTAGAGCCATTAGGGTGATTTCACAAGTACCGTATTAGAGCTTTGTAATCCAGAAGACTTGACCCCATAGCTTGTTTCATAGTCGTTGCGTTTGATTCTTTCTATCACTTCTAAGAAAGCATTGACTTCACAATAGAGGTCTTGTCCGTAAAAGACTTCTTTAGAATGTTCGCTGTAGCGTCTACGATTCTCAAGATCTGCCATCTCTAGCATTGCATCTGCCAGCGCGACAGCATTGCCATAGGGGTAGACCAGTCCGTTGTAGCGATGCCGAACAGTATCGCTATACCCCCAATTGCCACAGCGATCGCTCAAGATCGGAGGTGTTCCAGACACCATCGCCTCCGAAACCACAAGTGGATGGGGATCAATCCAGGATGTCACTACAAACACATCCATCGCTGCATAGTAAAGCGGAATTTTAGCCTGATTCACAAAGCCAAGGTTGACAACCTCTCCATTCAATGCGGCAATGCGTTGATTAATCTCAGCATCTAAGTCACCTCCGCCAATCATAACTCCTCGGATACGGGGATCGCTTTCATGCGCTTTTGTAATTGCCTCAATGAACTCAAACGGATTTTTGCGTTCAATATACTTGCCAGCAAACCCATAGATAATAGTATCTGCATCCCAACTAAGTTCTTTGTGAATTTGCCGAATTTCATCCTGGTTTTGAGTGATAGATTGCTCAAATCTTTCACCATCTACAGGGTGACAACCCCGCACAATCTTCTCGTCTGAAACACCATAATGACGCAAATGAATTTCATTGTGATCACCACAGGACAGCCAATAGTCTGCTAGATTGAGCATCCAGGGATAGAGAATTGACATTGCAATGCGGCGCGATCGACTATAGCGACCATCTGACATAATGGTCGCGTCATTCTGCATAATGAGAGGAATACCACGGAGTTTGCACAGGAGAGCAGTCAATCGATAGGAATAGTTGACGAAGCTTTGCATAAAAATGGCATCAAAATTCTCCTGGGTTATGCGGCTAATCAAACCTGGACTAATCACACTCTTTCTCTGTTGCGATGGCACCTTGCCAGAGAGATCCTTCAAATACTCATACTCATAACCACATAGTAAATCAACGTCCCAGGCTTGAGACCTGCTACCAAGATCGCGATCGCCACCCCCTTGATTTTCGTCAGAAAGATATAGCACTTTCAAGGAAAGACCAGATTGCTCACTCAGCTTTTTCCAGAGCGGTCCATGATGCTGAGTTGGATGGGTAAAAATAACCCCTAAACGAAATGTATCACTCATAGTTTGCATCCACAACTAATTAATCTTCAAAAATACAACTCATAAAATCATCTAGAACCAGGTTCATCGCAAAATTCTTTTCCATTATCTGACGACTGCTTTGTTTCATTGATTCAATCAGAGTTTTGTTTTGAACTAATAGACTTAGCTGATCAAGTAATTCCTCTTGAGAATTACAAATATATCCATTTACGGCATTTTGAATCACTTCAGACGCACCTAAAGCGTTTTTAGTCGTTAGAACTGAAAGACCAGCACAAGCCGCCTCTCCAATTACACTTGGATAAGCATCACATTTTGTTGGAAGAACAAAAATATCATGACCTTTGAATAGCTCAATATGCTGAGTCCCACCATACTGAACATTGGTTTGCACCGTGACATTCTTAAAGTTTCCTGGATGGTGGCCCGTCACCATTGTCATCTGCAAATGTGGTTCATGCTGATTTGCAAACCAATTCAGCAAAACATCCCCTCCCTTGCGTTGGAAATCACCGCCCACAAACAAAATTTTCACAATCCCCTCATTGCGGTTAGGGCTAGGAGTAAACAGATCGAGATCGACTGAAAATGGCAATCGCCCCTTTCTAAGCTTATTTTGAGGAACATCATAATCTCTTACAATTTCCTCTAAGACAGCGTCAGTTAAACCAATCACATATTTTTGCGAATTAAGCACCTGTTTATGAATAAAGGTCAACCATGACGGAGACATTGTTTTACCATCAATAGCTTCATAAAGTTTTCTAGTCCAGTCTGTAACTATACAACTGCTATTACGTTCAGTGGCTGGATAGGCGAAAAGAGCCGGACTTACTCCCTGAAATAGAATGCTTCTCCCTTCTCGGTTTGCTTCACGGACTTGTTTTTGCAATTCAATAGAAGCAAGAGATCTCTTTCCAACAGTCGAAAAAAATCTTAGAAAAGAATTTGGATATTTTTGAGTAGGAACAAACTGATCAGGAACAAAACGATATACCTTTAAATCAACATAATTTTCAAAAAAATCAATATACCTCTTCTCAAAAGTTTTACTACCAAAATCCACCGGAAATGTGACTAATAAAAGTTTCTTTTTCATCATTCACAAAGTGTTCTTAAAAAATGAAATAATCAGGTTAAAATTTTGAATTAAGATACAGCGTTTTTCAAGTGTATGAGGTACAGTTAATTTTTTAGAACCCTCACGGAGTGAAGGTTCTAAAAAATTAACTTGGGTTAACGTAAGCGCAAAGCGCTGTAATTGGGTTATTCTGAGTCAGCATTCAAGGTGTGATTGCACCTTTAAAGTGAGAGAAATTAGGTTATTCGACAAATACATTATGAGTATTGAAAACTAGTTCTTATGACACTCGCGTTAAAGGTAGATGACTATTAAAACGAGCTGTGCCTCAGAAATTTCTGATAAACTTCGGACATCTGTTCTGCAACTTTTTTCCATGTAAGGGACTGGGCTCTCTTAAGCCCTTTCTCTCGTAGCTCCTGGGAGTAAATAGGGTTATCGTAGAGGCGATACATTGAATCTGCGATGACCTGGCTATCCTTTGGATCAACTAGAATTCCAGCATCATTCACAACTTCAGGCATGGCTGAGACATTTGAGGTAATTACTGGGATGCCACAAGCCATCGCTTCCAAAAGCGTGATGCCAAAACCCTCATGAAAAGAGGGCGCTACAAGAACATTAGCTGCATTGTAAGCCTTAACCAGGGTGGTTTTATCCAGATAACCCAAATACTTGATCGAATCTCCAAGGCCATTCGCTTGAATAAAGCGCTTGTCATCATCCTTAAAGTCATCGCTAACTTTCCAAAACTGAACTGATAAACCTCGCTGTTTAATCAATTTAAGCGCTTTGAGAATTCCAATCAGGTTTTTGCGAGGATGGTTTCCTCCCACATTCAACAGGCAAAATGTATTGGGAGAGACATTATGTGCATGACGAAACGATTGAGATTGGTCTTCGGGGAGTGGATGAAATAGGGAGTCCACTGCATTCGGAATAACAGTAAGACGATCCGGTTCAATGTTGAGAATTTTATTGATATTTTTGGCAGTTTCCGACGAAACTGCAACAATAGCATTAGCCTGTTCCATGCTTTCAATGGAGTAACGCCCCAGGCGATCGCTCACAATGGGCAACCTAACCGAGCCTCGAAGATTTTCTGGATAGAGAATGTTAATCAGATCATGGCAGGTGACGATAACGGGGCTACCTGTTTTTCTGAGCCAGCGAACAATGTGAGCATCACTGTGATCAACAATATGGAAGATGTCGGCTGTTTGCTGTTGGACTTCATGGGGAAATCTCCAGAACCGCTCATAGGCTTTCTGTCCTCTAACAAATGGAGATTTTGTGCCTCTATCAAAAGCTTTAGGCCTTAACTCAATGATTTCCCAGTTCGGATGGACAGCTTTAAGCCCTGCGATCAGACCATCCGCATAAACATCCATGCTGAAGTGCGGCATGGTTCGGACAAAAGCAATTTTCATAGATACATCTGGCAGTAAATTCCTATGACTGATAGGAAAAAGCAGGTGAGCATTTCAATCATAAATTTTATCGCCTGCTAAATGCCAAACAGATACTTTGCAGACCATTTGTGTTTCAACATTAAAGACACAGCTATCCAACTCAATAAAAACGTTGTCACAGAAATGATAAGCATAGAGAAAACGGTAACTTGGCTTGTAAGACCAAGTTTAGCAAGAAATAATTTACTGACATTCATTGGAATAGGATGGAGCAAGTAGATGCCGAAAGAGCATATCCCTAAGCTCGAAGCTATCCTGGCTAAGCTAGAGTCATTCTTGTTGCTCCACTCACTGATAGACTGCGATATGGAGATTCCAAAGAGGATTAGAGAGTAAGCCATAACCAGATCTCTTACAGTTCCAGGAAGAAAGAGATTTCCAAAAATGTTAGCAATAAAAAATATAACGAGGATAGCAATAGTTGATCCGCTTGAAAGCCAGGAAACCCCTCTTTTCGAAAAAACTTGGCTTAGAATAATTGCCACGAAAAAGTAAGGTAGACAACTTAGAGTCCAATAGGTATAAACCAGTGCAATCTTAACTAGTGGGTAGGCATCAACGTTGAGCGAAATCAGTTTCAAAATTCCTTGGAAAGCCAAACTGGAGCCAATTTTGAATCCATTTCCAGAGATTGTAACCAGTTCGCAAGTAGCAATGCTTGCCAAACAGAAAAAGATTAGGGTCTTAGTCTCAAATCGACTATCTGAGAAATAATTTCTAACAAAGACTAAAGTGCTACCTGCCAACAAAAGCGGTAAAAAATAAAGATGGTAAGACGCAGCTCCGGAGAAAGCGATTGCAAGTGGATCTTGAAACAGTTGATTTAATCTATCGAGTTGGTTTGATTTGTAGAAAAAAAATAGCCTTAAAGAGAGATAGATAAGACTCCAAAGCAGATAGGGTATGACGATTCTTTCCAGTTTTGATTTCCAGAAATTTAGGGAGAAACCGCTTATTGGCTTACGCATCATGAAATAGAATGATGCAGCCAGGAAAAATGGGACAGCAAAGTAAAATAAAAGCCTAAAATTAATCGCTTCTTGATTGATAGGAATTCCCCAAGTTTCATCCCCTGAATGCACTAAAATAACAGCGTATGCAGCGATTCCCCTGCATAGATCGATTCCTAATAACCTCTTATTTTGACTCATATACAATTTTCATATTTAATCGAGGTTCTACTTTAGCTAACCAATGCGCGAATTCTGGTTAATGTCCAATCAATTGCTTTTGGACGAAGATGGGGAGCCTGTAACCACGCAATACCAAAATATGCAAGAGACACGGGCATTAGCCCTACCCAGAGAAACCAGATGCTATAGATGATACGCTTCTGCCAGTTGAACTCAGAAAATAGCCAGAGAGAGCGAATCCCCCAGTATGTGAGTTGAAGGGAATGATCCGAAGGAACGGGATGGGCTTGTGGTTCCAGACGCAGCGAGGCTAAACGCGACCACAAACGAGCAAACGATCGCATCTCCAGATTGGGAGGCACTTCAAAACCAAACTCTTTGGCTCGTTGCAGTAGCAGAGCAAAGTTTTGCAAGTCATGCTGGACAAATCGGCGAAACCGACTACCTGATACAGATGCCAAAGCCCATTGATTGCTATTGTGAATGCGGTAGGCGGCAAGTGAGTCTTCAATGCTAACAAGCTGACCGTAAAAGGGCGTTGAGATCATTAAATAATCATCCGCTGTGGTTTTATAGGCATCAGGAATGGGAAATACCTGATTCAATATCTTTCGACTATAGGCGTTGCCGCTCATACAAGTGCTAACATAGCCACTGGTTTGGATTAACTCACGCCATACCTCTCCACAAGCTAACTTCGCTGTCGTCGTCGGAATGAAGTTTCCTAATGGCTGCCCTTCGATATCCACAACCTGTAAACGGTAGTGAATTTTGCCAACTTCTGGCATCCATACCTCTACAACTCGCTCGACTGCCATCGGCAACAGAAAGTCATCGGAGTCAAGGAAAAGGATAAGATCTCCACGACTGGCTGCAAAGCCACTATTGAGGGCTGCCCCTTGCTTGCCATTCACCTGAAAGATTGGAATAATACGATCGCCATACCCGACAATAATCTCGCAGGAACCATCAGTAGAGCCATCATCTACAACAATGACTTCAATGTGAGGATAGGTCTGGTTTAAAGCACTATTGATCGACTCGGCTAGGAAGCGATCGTAGTTGTAGTTATTAATAATAATACTGACGAGATGTTCATTCCCCATATTTAACCTTCATGCTTAAATAATAACTCTCCCATTGCTAGCTGCTTCCTCAATATACTTTTTGGCTAATTTCCTCTTCTATTACGCAAACCCTTCAATTATGAAACAGTAAGCCTAGGATGTTTAGGCAACTTAATCCAGTCAAGAGGAATAAAGTCAGATGAAACAGCATCTCCATCATTCCAAGGGCTCGGGCAAATTACTAGTTTATCCTGATAATCTGATAACCAAGCCCCCCACCAACTAAACGTGCTATTCGCAATTACAAAGTGATTACATCGACTCATCAAATACAAAGATTTTGCGGGTGTAAATTCCTCTACGTAAATCACTTGGCAATTGAGTGGTGCTAGCAATTCGCGGCAATAGCTAATATCATCCGAAAAGACAAAAATGCAATCAACTGTTCGTCTGGCTTGAATAAGGGCAATTGCGTCAAGATAGTAGTTATTTGAGCATACTCCCAGGTGAGATAATCCAATAAAGTCACCTCTTCTGACGCTGACTGCGAGACATTCCGCTGCTTCAGTCAAATGCAGGAGTTTTGCAAGTGGTTCACATATGAATTCATTCTTTAAGGAAAAAGCCTTAAGAATGCGCGCTCTCTCTGGAAAAAATTTGGGTGACTGAAAAAAACCAGTGTATGACTTATATAGTCGAGCCAAAGCTAATTCACAATTGCCGTTCTCACCTTCTATGAATATGTTATCTGGCCTGTAGAACTTTCTAAGAGTAGGATGATGTAGTGCTCTGATTGCGAATGATCTTAGCTTAGAACAATATTGAAAATCATCAAATACAGATAACTCCTTAAACAAGAATCTTTCAAATCCTTTGCTTGTAGCTACATAATCCTCCAGTAAAACTTGAACCTCAAATTTCTGCGAAATATTCAAAGCTATTGCCAGTTGAAACAACTGATTGCCTAGCCTTCCCTGTAGCCTTACAAAGGTTGCTGTAGGGTGCTTCGCATTTTTACCTTCGCCATTGCTTATCATGATTCTATTCAAAGATTTTTCCTGTGCTTATAAGTAGGTAGGCGGGACTATTTTTCAGATGAGTTTTGACCAAGTAAGGTTTGCAGCCATTAGCGTCTTCAATTTAATTAAGCCCACCTACTTAGTTATGCGATTGACAATAGCAATTCTTTAATTCTTTTGCCAGATACTCGCCAATTCAAACGTGATTCGTATTCATTAAAAGCAGAGAGCGCTAACTCTTTGTACCGAGCGTAATTTGTAAATATATTGTAGATGTATTCGCAGTATTCATTGGAGTCAGCATCTTGATCAAATAATTTTCCATTCAAATTATCTCTAATCATGGTTGGAATTCCACCTATTTTTCTAGAAATACAAGGAACTCCAAATGCGTTCGCCTCACAGAAAACAATAGGAGTACAATCTGCAATTGAAGGTAGAATTAAAAAATGAGAATCGGCAATGAGCTGATACAGTATTGCTTTACCTTCAGGAGTGGACTTATTGATAAAGCCCAACGGTTTGATATAACTAGGCAATGGTTCCTGATCAATAGGTTGACAACCAATCAGGGTTAGTTCTGTATTCAGACCCGATCTATTTAACTGCTTAGCCACCTCTAAGGCAACATCTCCACCCTTTCTCAACCAATCAACTCCCAGAAATAGAAGTTTGCACTGATCAATTGGCCTAGATTCAATTAAAGCTTTAATCTCGTCAAAACTCTTATTACTTTCAACATTAGCCCCAAAAGGCACTACTTTCACTTTTTCAGGATCGGCATTGTAATAGTCAATCGCTGTTTGAGCAGCCCAATCGGAGGAATAAATGGCTAACTTAGATTTTTCTAAACTAGTGCTCTGAACCAAATGAGCATTATAAAACGACTCTTTACAAAGATTACTGTACACAGGATAAAAATCTATCAGGTTAGCAAAAGTTGCGTCTGCCCAAAAAGCAATCGGCTGATCACAATCAAGGTATGCAATTGAATCGCTGGCTGCACTGAAGACTACATCACTCTCGATGTCGTCAAGCTTTTCAGAAATTTGCCTTGCATAATTTCTTAAAATTAAGGGATCAACGTATTTTATATAGTTTTTTCGGGAAAAACTATAGTAACGACTCTTACATTTACTCAAGACTTGCAGTGGAAATCTATTCTGTAAAGGACCAATGTAATCAATAGGTATAGATTGACTTTGAATTGACTGCGCAATATAATAACCTGTCCCAGACCAGTTATTTTGAGCAGTTAAATTTCTAGCATCGAAAGGAGTAACGTAAGCTATTCTCATGGTTCAGCTAGCAGTTAGAATGAAGAGAGTTCAGTATCAAAAGGAAATTCGAAATTTTATCAATTTTCATGCTGCTTCAACCAACCTTGCCAACATAATAGAGGTTGATTAATCTATTAGTAAGAAAAGACTTCCTTGTTGAATCGTTCTATTCTTTTTCAATAAAAACGATATTGTGGTAGAAGTGCATAGCAACAATATGTTGATCAAAGTAAGTTGGCTCATACCCATCTATTTTATATTCAACATAATTCAGTCCATCAATTAAGTGCTTAAGAAATCCCATTGATGTTCCAAGATTGTTCAGATCGTCGCTCATCCCACCATACTCACCTGGCCAGTATGAGGTTTGAGTATCCTCAATTACATACCATTGACACTGAATTCGAGGGAAGAGAAACTTGAAGGTATGAATGACATGTTCATTCACATGACTTCCGTCATCTATCACTATATCAATCGGATCAATTTCCTTAATAACATGCTTTAGAAAATCCTCGTCAACTTGGGAACCTTTAAAAGTTTTGATACGGCGTTCATCATGACCACTCTTATCATGAATATCAATTCCAAATATCCGTGCATTTGGAAAATAGGTGCGCCACATGCGAAGTGATTCCCCTCCCTCTTCCGGGTTACTATATCCTCCGATTCCTATCTCCAAAATATTGAGATTCTTGCGTCGGAGGGGCGCAAAGTGAGTTTCGTAGTGTTGTGCGTAAAAGTGACTTCCCCACTTGTCAGTACCATAAATATCAGCCAAAGCTTTGAGATCGGAGCCTACGAAAAATCGGTAGAGTGAGTCTTGAAGACCACGGAATCTAAAATTTAGAAATTTTTTAAGTTCCTTACGTTGTTCGAAAGTCAGTGAATCACTGAGATGTTTTTTGAATTGTAGTAGAGGTGAGGCGGTTTTGACTAAAGAGAGTACCAGTACTGCTACCATGCTCCTATGCAAGAAATAGGAGAGCAGCCTTGGAAGTGTTCACACCTGCGACCCCCCTCAGCCCCTCACAAATTGAGGATCTGCGACTGGCCTCCTCCAAACTGCTGGGAGCAGCCCGTCGCAGTTTTCAAGCAGAGATGACCCTGAAATATTGTGGAGGGAGATCTCGTCACGCAGAGACCGTTTTTGGCTGGAATCGCAATAATGTCGAGTTAGGACTGGCAGAACAACGGACAGGAATGACGTGTATTGGTGCCCAAGCTGCCTATAGCGGTCGCAGGTGCTGGGAAGAAGACTTTCCAGAAGCAGCAGCAACCTTGCGTCAGATTGCCGAGACTCATGCTCAGCAAGACCCCAGTTTTCTGACGATGATCGCTTACACTCGCTTAACAGCGGCCGAAGCCATCCATCAACTGCGCCACCTGGGCTATCCTGACGCACAAATCCCAGCACCGAGCACGATGGCGCTGATCTTGAATCGGATGGGCTACCGGTTGCGTCCCGTGGTCAAGGCTAAACCCAAAAAAAAATCCCCGAAACGGATGCCATCTTCGAGAACATCCTCCGCCACAACGGCCCAGCAGACGGCATGATTCGGCTCAGCCTCGATTGCAAAGCGACGGTCAACCTTGGGGAGTTCGCTCGCGGCGGTCAAACCCGCGGCGATCACCGAGCCAGTGACCATGATTTTAGTACAGATGAAAAGTATATTCCCTGCGGAATGGTCGATGAGGATAGCGGACAACTGTACCTGGTCTTTGGCCGTTCCTATAAAACCAGTGACTTTATTGTCGATACCCTCCAAGAATGGTGGACAGACCTCCCCCCTGAGCAACAACAGCAGACGCAGAGCATTCAACTCAAAATCGATAATGGTCCGGAAAGCAGTGGCGTTCGGACTCAGTTCCTCAAGCGGATGGTGGCGTTTGCAGACGAGATTGGAAAGCCGATTCACCTGTTGGACTATCCGCCCTACCACAGCAAGTACAATCCCATCGAGCGCTGTTGGGGCATTCTCGAAAAGCACTGGAATGGAGCCAAGCTAATCGATGCCCTCACGATGCTGCTCTGGGCATGGAGTATGACCTGGAAAGGGCTGCGTCCGATCGTGAAGTTGAATCTCAAGGTTTATCAGAAAGGGATTACACTCACCAAAAAAGCAATGCGACCGATCGAGAGAAGATTAGAACGCAATCCACTCCTGCCCAAGTGGGATATCCTCATCCGTCCGATCTGACTGGTATTCTCTTTGATGAAATCCGCCTGACATACTTTCTTATTACCCTAGAATAACTTCCTGGTAACTACCAGATTTTAGAATTCGACCTTGTTCAAGCTGGTAAATACAGTCGCAATGCTGAATAGTCGAAAGGCGATGAGCAATAATGATGATTGTCTTCTTACCAGCCAGAGCTTTTGTTGCTTCAGTAACTAGGTGCTCTGTTTCAGTATCAAGAGCTGCCGTTGCTTCATCAAAAACCAGTATTTCCCTTTCATGGTAGAGTACACGCGCAATCCCAACCCTTTGGCGTTGTCCTCCCGATAAAAGAACTCCTCGCTCGCCTACTAAAGTTTTAACGCCGTCTGAAAGTTGCTCGACCACTTCTTTAAGTTGAGCCATTTCAATTGCTTTTCTTAATTTATTTTGGTCAATTAAGTGATCTGGAACGCCAAATGCAATATTTCGCTCTAGGGTATCATCAATCAAAAATATCGACTGGGGAACATAGCCAAGCATATTCTGCCAGGTGCGTAAATTCCGATATATTGAAACCCCATCGACTTTGATATCCCCAGATTGAGGGTTGAAAAGACCCAGAATCACATCAACTAAGGTCGTTTTACCCGCACCGGATTTACCAATGAGTCCAATAGACTCTCCCTTACGAAGGGTTAGAGAAATTTCCTCTAGAACGTTTTTTGCGGAGTTTGGATATTGAAAGATGATCCTATCTAAGATAATTTCATCCAAAAACGGAAACGTTTGAAGATTTTGACTTGGTAATAAATTGGTGGAAAGGTTGGCAGCATTAAAGTCGATGATGAGGTTTTCTTTTTCTAACTCCTTAAGGTCAAAGAATAGCCGATCAAGTGAATAGCTATTACCTCTAATCACATTAATGCCAGAGATTAAATTTCCGACCGCTGGAAGCAAGCGAACTGAGGCGAGTGCAAAAATTCCTAAAACTCCGGTAAGGTTTTGCGACTTATCTTGATTTAAGGTGATAAATAAAAATGTAAAGCCAATCAAGAAGCTAATCATTAATGGTTCGAGTACAAAGCGGGGAAGATTACCATAAGCTGAAGCTAAAGTGGTAGTTTTGGCGTAAATTTCTGTCTGCTCCTCCATCTGATGCTCAAAATAGGATTCGCAACCAATTACACGAGTTTCTTTCAATCCTCCCAATCCATGATTTGTAATCCGGATCATCTCGCCATAAGCCTGATAACCTTCTTTATTCCAACGAACCAACCGATCTTTCATTGGATACAATAGCCCAAAGGAAATAAGTAGAAGTACTGCAATGAGAATCAAGGCGATCGCATTGGTTTTAATCAAAAGGAGCATTAATGCTAGGACAACTACCGCATTTGAGGTAAATGTCAAAAACGTCGAAACTACACCAATAGAAACTGCATCTGTTGTATTAATAAGATTTTGCATCAGTGTTGCTGAATTAATACGCAAATGATAGCTATAAGGAGCTTCAATGTATGCTTTCAGAAGCTTGCAAGATAGGTTTCGTTTTAGGTTAGAGCTAAATTTGAACACTTTTTTTTGAGCATTAAAACTCAAAAATGCTTTCAGGTAAAAAGCAATAACAACTAGCGATCCTAGAAGAACCAAAAATTGCTGTTCTGAGTTTAAATTTAACTGTGTATAAATTAAATTTAACCAGTCAACATTTTTGATCGAATCTGGGCTGGCGGCGATCGCAATAAACGGGCCAATCATTCCAGTCCCAAAAACTTCTAAGCCTGAAACAAAGATGAATAGGAAAATCATCGCCATGAGCGACTTATAATTTCCCTTTGTAATGTATAGAAACTTGGATAGAAATTGAGCCATAAGTGATGAATCCTACCTACGCATAGCCGTTTTAAATTCACGAACTAACCTACGCCATAGCCGTCTCCAGATCGTAAGCCTCCAGCCCGACCAGAGGGTCATATCTATATATTTGAAAAAGAGATCTTTACGAGGGGTATGTCGAGACGTCCAAGGTTTTTTCACTGACACATAGTGAAGAATGAAGGGATGACGGACTAAATTATTGTAGGTCTCCTCAGAAAACATACTTTTGCTCTCGTGCCAGGGCAGGTAATTTTCTGAAGCGTAGTCGTAGAAAGAGGTTGCGTTAAAATTCCAGCGGGGGTCAAGTTCACCCCATTGCCCCACCAGTAGCGCATTCAGAAGCCCTTGGTCATACCAACCAATGTAGGGAAGGTTTTGCTTAAAGTACTGCAGCGCTTTAGGACTCATCTGATTAGCTCGCCATTTTTTGAGGTTTAGAACCAAAACACCAGCATTGAAGTATTTTGAGCCTGGAGCAATACCAAGCTGTTCATAATTAAGCTTGGCGGTTGGGCATGACACGTTGGGTATCCAGGTATCACGAACCGCCAACAGGTAGTTTTCGTCGAGATTTACCTGCCAGAGTTGTTCCAGATCGCCTTCAACAATCAGGTCACAATCTAAATAAATGACTTTCTCAATTTCTGGAGGAAGAATGTCTGAAATGAGTAATCGGTAAAATGAAGCAATCGAGACATAATCTGATTTTATGCCTAAATCTGATGATTCTGGCAGTTCATGAGCTTCTCGGATAAGTTTAACTAAGGCGTCAGAGATTTGCAGAAATTGAACGTCGCACTGTCGGTTAGGTAAGGACTTTAGAATCTTCTGTTGGTTGAAAGTTGTAATTCCCCCATCAATCACAAAGAAGATGATTTTGCGATCAGCCTTAAGGTTTTCGATCACAGACCGCATTGTTACAGCAAGCGGCATGGCATAATTGTTGTCCGCAGCGCAAACTATAAAAATTGGATTCCTTTCATGGTCAGACTCAGATTTCTGAACTTGAACGGAATTTTCAGTGCTTACAAAACTCATAAAATTTGCATTGTGGCTGAAGGATCAAAATTTTGATGCTGAAATGTTCTAGAGATCTAAAAAAGCTAACATCTAGGGGCTCAAACTGAGTCCCTAGATGTTAGCTTTTGTTTTCTTGACTATAGAGATTAATTGGGAGCATCCCAGTTTTGCGTTAAGCATTTATGCTTAGCGACCCTATTTACTGAGGTGCGGTTGAGAAGTATCCATTGAGGTAGGCACACCGATGCTTGAGCAGTTGAGGAACATTCTTCGCTTGCCATTGTGCACCAGAAATCTTGACCCGTCTGCCAATTTGTTT